>WNFU01007489.1_pt1 | contig 12902 bp, 6 predicted proteins | sample 5400121 | NCBI WGS metagenome assembly WNFU01 (sample SAMN13153360, study PRJNA577476) | soil metagenome | isolation source: 100 cm soil or saprolite under grassland replicate 1 | place: USA:California | collected 2016-06-15 | reverse complement strand
TTCGAGACTCAGGACGCGCGCGCGCTCGTGCCCGGCGTGGGATTCTCGGTCGAGCCGGGCGTCTATCTCCCGGGGCGCTTCGGGATGCGCAGCGAGATCAACGTGCATCTCGACGTGTCCGGTCCGGAGGTCACCCCACGCACGCCGCAGGAGGAATTGCTCATGGTCTGAGGGTCTTCTGAGGTTTCCTGGGCGTCTTCGCGTCTTGGCGTCTGTCAACGGGGCGGGGTTGGGGGGGGTGGCAGGGGGGTCTTGCGGGCGCTGCGTTCACGCGACATTTTCGCCGCGTTCCGAGAATCGGCCGGTCCCCTAGTGCGGGATACCTGCAGGCCGTTGGCCGATTCGAGCAATGCCGTCGTTCGTGCGAAACACAATTGACGTTCGTTGTCCGACGCCGCTCCCAGCCCTGGAGGTGATGGCGTGCCGCTCTTGTTTCCGTCCGTTTCTTGCCGCGCCCCAATGTCCCTGGAGGAAGATTCCATGACTCGTCGTGTGCGAAGCGCCTTCGGACGCTTCCTCGCGTTGGGTTGCGCGTGCGCGCTGACGCTGCTGGTGCTGGCGTCCTCGCTCGCCGCGCAACAGACCGCGGGGAAGATCGAAGGCACGGTGACGGATGACAAAGGCGCTCCCGTCGCGAGCGCCCAGGTCACGATCGTCGGTACGTCCTTCGGCGCGCTGACGGACAACAAGGGATACTACTTCATCAACAACGTGCCGGTGGGGAGCTACACGCTCCAGGCGCGGTTCATCGGTTACACCGCCGCCCAGGTGCCCGGCGTCCGCGTGCTGGGCGGGCAAACCATCACGCAAGACGTCAAGCTGACGCCCTCGGCCGTGGCGATCGGGCCGGTGACCGTCGAGGCGGCGGCGAATCCGATGGTGCCGCGCGATCAGGTGACGTCGAAAGCGATCATCTCGGGCGACCTCGTTTCCAAACTGCCGATCGACGACGTGCGCCAGGTGATCCGGTTGACCCCGGGCGTGGTCGAGTCCGGGGAGGCCACGGGCCTTTCGATCCGCGGTGGTCGGCCCGGCGAGGCGAACATCTACGTCGACGGGGCGCCGGTGCGGCCGACGAACGGGCCCTTCGCTCGGGCCGGGAACATCTTCGGCCGCGGCGGAAACCCCCAAGATGATATCGCGGCCGTGCCGCCCATCAGTGTCGGCACGAACGCGATCGAGGAAGCGTCGGTGACGACCGGCGCGCTCGGGGTCGAGTTCTCCGACGCCCAGTCGGGCTTGATCTCGTTCACGACCCGGGCGGGCGGCCAGAAGCTGGGGGGCTCGTTCTCGGGCGAGAGCGACGAGCCGTTCGGGAACGCTGTGAGCGTTGGCTTCAATCGCTTCGAGGGCTCGGCCGGCGGCCCCGTCCCCAACGTGAAGAACCTCTCGTGGTTCGCGTCGGGGGTGCTCCAGGGCCAGCGCTCTGCCCTGCGCGGCCGGGGCGCGGAGGACGTTCCGACGTTCGTGCTGGGCGGTGTGGATGACATCGTACCGCAAGACGATGGCAGCGGCACGGTCACCAACATCGTGCTTCCCGCCTACGTGCAATTCAGCGGCGAGTGCGGGAGACTGAACGGCAACCTTCCGGACACGAGCGCGCTGGCGCAGGACATCTCCACCAACTACGGGTTCGAGTGTCAGGGCCTGCGGCGTCCAATGGACTGGGCGAGCTCGCTCCAGCTCCAAGGGAAGCTGCAGTATAACTATGGGTCCGGCTCTACGGTCTCGCTCACGGGGCTCGCAACCGGTGACCAGTCCCGCGATTTCCCGAGCCGCAACATCGGTAATCCGGCTGAGTACCGCGGGCGCCACTCCTGGCGGCGCATGGGCGTGCTCAACTGGAACCATCAGGTGTCGCGGACGGCCGAGCAGGCCCTGTCCGTCCAGTTGAACCTGTCGTGGCAGCGGGACCGCTACCTCGAGGGACCCCTCGATGCGGCGTCTGAGCTCGAGACCCGCGATCCGACGATGGGGATTCAGTTCAAGAGCCTGAAGTTCGGCGGCAACCTGGACGTCATCCCGTTCCCGCTCGACGATCAGTATATCCGTGACCTCCGCACCAACAGCGGGACGCGGCTCCCGCTCCTCAACCGGACGGACTTGGCCGACGCTCAGAACTTCCGCCTGAACCCGTACGGGCTCGAGGCGAATCAGTGGACCACGTTCGGGCTCGAGACGACCGCCAACATGCTGTCGGAGACGCGCTATACCGGCCGGCTGGTCGCGGACTGGCAGGCGAACCGGTTCCACCGGTTCACGCTGGGCGGGGACGTGAAGAAGACCGACCTCTCCGCCTGGAGCGGCGGGCTGCTCCAGATGATCTTCATGAACGCCTATCTGGTCCACCCAGTGCAGTACGGCCTGTTTGCGGCTGATCGCCTCGACTTGGGGGACGTCGTGCTCGAACTGGGCGCCCGCTACGACTACTACGACAGCAAGGCGCTGTTCGCCAATACGCCTGGAAGCATATCGAGCAACCCCGCCTGGAGCATCGACGCGGCGACGAACGCAGCGTCGTACGACAGTTCGGTCGCGCGGGTGTTCACTCCGTCCAAGGGCCACCACACGATTTCGCCGCGGCTGCGCGTCTCGTTCCCGATCACCGAGCGGACCGACTTCCGGCTGTCGTACGCGCATCAGGTGCAGTCGCCGGAGTTCAGCACCCTGCTCGGGGGGATCAACAGCGATTTGACCTTTACCAACACGAACGACGTCTTCGGTCGGGACCTCAACTTCGGGAAGACGATCCTGTTCGAGTTCGGGGTGCGGCACGCCTTCGGCCCCGACGTGGTGCTCGACATCTCGGCTTACAACAAGGACAAGGTGTCGGACTTCGCCGCCCGCGTGCTCCGGTACGTCAACCCTCGCTCGTCGACCGACACGCTGGCGATCAACGTCCTCACGAACCGCGACTTCGGCAACTCGCGTGGGGTCGACGTGAAGTTCGACCGGCGCTGGGGCAACTACATCAATGCAACCGTGGCATACACCTTCCAGGTGGCAAGGAACACGGGGTCGGATCCGTATTCGTACTTGAACACCTTCGCCCGCACGGTCTCGGCGTTCGGCGCGGGTGGCCGCCTCCAGCCTGCCGAGCAGGCCCAGCGCACCGACGACGACCGCACCCACAACTTCGTGGGCGCGGTCGCGGTAACGTTCCCGAGCGACTGGAAGAAGGGGACGCCGGCGGGCGAAGCACTCCGCAACGTCACGGCGTTCGTCACCTTCCGCGCGCTGAGCGGGTTGCCGTACACGCAGCTCGCCAGCAACGGCGACGGCCAGACGGCGCCGCATTTGGACTGCGGGCTCGGTTGCATTCCGGCCACGGGAGCGACGCCCAACAACTCCACGCTCCCATGGACGAAGGTGGTCGACCTGCGCCTCAACAAGGGGTTCCGGGTCGGGCGGTTCGACTGGACGGTGTACGCCGACGTGCGCAACCTGTTCAACTGGCGGAACATCACTTCCTTGTTCGCCGAGACCGGCGACGTCGTGAACCAAAGGTTCTTGGAGAACGAAATCGGCAGTCCCGGCGGATCGGGCACCGGCGAGTACCTGGGTCTCTGGAACGAGGCTCGTGATGCGGGAGTCCTCGACGACGCCACCAAGACCGTTGACCTGACGGGGGCGTGCGACGCGTGGGGCAAGCCGGTCAACTGCGAATCGCTGCGGCGGGTGGAGGCGCGATTCGGCGACGGGGACGGGGAGTACACGCTCGCCGAGCAGGAGCGCGCCATCAACACGTACTACAACGCCATCTTCGGCCCGTGGCGCTTCTACGGCGCGGCGCGGCAGGTGCGAATCGGCGCGGAACTGAACTTCTAGCAGGCGTGAGGCGGGCGGCCCGCGGAGCCGCCCGCCCGGCCGGCTCTTCACGAGAGGAGTAACGATGCGCTCACCGTGTTTGACTCGTTTGGTGCGGGCGGGCCTGGCGTCGCTGCTGTTGGTGGGCGCCCTCGGCGTTTCGGCCGCGGCCGCCAAGCCCGGTCGGCCGGGCCGCCCCAGGGCGATGAACCTGTTCGCGGCGGCCGGGCTGTTGCTCGAGGTCAACCAGCAGCAGTGCGGCATCACCAACATCGGCGAGGTCTGCGCCTCCTTTGCGGGCTCGCCGGTCGGTGGTGGTGGCTTCTGGCCGAAGGGGACGCCCGACCAGTACATCTTCAACTCCGGGCTCCAGGTCGTCGGCGTGGTGCCCTCGACCGCCGTGTTCGGTGGGCCGGGAGTGTCGTGGGCAGGGGACACGCTCGGCGCCTATTTCTTCGACGCCAGTGGTGACCAGGCGGCAGGGGACGGGATCTCGCTCGTGTACAACCGCTTGAGTCCCTCCGACGTGGCGTCGTGGCCTCAGAGCGCCAAGATCCGTGACTCTTCTATCTACAACCCGCTGCTCGTACGCCAGGGCCTGTCCGCGGTCTCTCAGGGTGACGCTTGGGTTCGCTACTGGGAGGGTGATCCGGCCTTCCTGACCGGCCGGGAGCATCCCATGGGAATCCTGGTGGACGAGCGGGCGCTCGCGTGGAATTACCCGACCGGGAACGAAGACATCATCTATTTCGTCTTCACGTTCTACAACGTGACTGCCGACGGAGCGACGGTTGCCGGTCGCGCGAAGTACACCAACGCCACGTCGATCCCGACAGAGCTGCGTGACAGCATCGCCGACATCGGCGCGCGGTTCCAGTCCCTGAACGAAAAAAAGTTCAAGATCGACATCGCCGACACCGGCTACACGATCCAAGACGCATACGCGGCTTTCTCGATGGACGCCGACGTCGCGGTTTTCTCCCAGAACTATGCGACCGCGATTCTGCCGTTCAACATCGGGCTGGAGTACACGGGCACGTTCCAGGGGGGCTCCGGGTGGGTGTTCCCCTCCGCCATCTTCGGTCCGCCGTTCGCTTCGGCTACGGGATTCATCGGCGTGAAATTCCTCAAGAGCCCACAGGGGCTCACGCTGTTCTCGCAGACGTTCAATCCGAACCAGGGATTCGGGCTCCTCGACCCTAGCGGCGTGAATCAGCTGTATCGCTACCTGTCCGGATTTTTCGGGCCGAGCGACAACCCGTGCTCGGTCGGGACGGCGGCCGTGGCCCGACAGCTGCACCTGTGCTATCTGGGTCAGGTGCAGGGTGACGCGCGATTCTACCAGGCATCCGGGCCGTTCCAGCTGAATCCGGGCGAGGCGCGCAGCATCGTCGTGGCGTACATCAACGCGGCGCCGGTCAACACGAATGGCGCCGGCGGCGACCTGCCCATCGGGGGCGATCTGCAGCCGGGTACTCCCGCCCCGGGCGACACGATTTTCGCGCGATCCTCGGCCGTGCGGCCGATCGAGCGGATTGCCGGGTGGGTGTCGCAGTCCGACATCAACGGCAACGGCTCGATCGACCAGACCGAAGTCCAGACGGTATCGCGCTCGTTGCTCAACAAAGCGCTCGTGGCGCAGAACGTGTTCGACTTCGGCTTCTTGCTCCCGTTTGCACCAGACGCACCTAACTTCTACCTGGTGCCGGGCAACAACCAGGTCACCGTCGTCTGGCAGCAGTCCAAGACCGAAACCGACGGCCTTGGCGACCCCTACTTCGGGGTCGCGAGCCAGCGCACGATCGCCGATCCGAGCGATCCGCTGGTTCAGATTCCCAACCCGCTGTACGATCCGGACTTCCGGCAGTTCGACGTGGAGGGCTACCGCATTTATCGCGGGCGTACGTCGAGCCAGCTGGAGCTGGTCGCGCAGTACGACTACACCGGCACGTCCCTTGTCGACTACACGGGTCGGTTCGACTACGGCCTCGGATGCGCCCCAGAGCTCGGCGTCCAGTCTGGCTGCCCGGTGATCTTCGACACCGTCCCGACCCCGATTGTGCCCACCAGTCCCCACGTGGAGCATGAGCTCGCGGGCGACGTCATCCAGGTGAAGGGGGGCGGTCGGTTCGTGTTGAATGACGGCTCCGTGCTGACCGTGCGGGCGGACACCGCCGTGATCAACGCGCAGTGCGGGAACGTGAAGTGCCCGCCGCTCAGCAACAGCGGCGTGCCGTTCGCATACGAGGACCACGACGTCCTCAACTCCTTCACCTACTTCTACGCCGTGACGGCGTTCGACGTGAACTCGTTCTTCTCCACGCCGAGCTCGCTCGAGTCGCCGCGGGTGACCAAATTCGTGACGCCGCGCAAGCCGTCCGGCCAGGAGGCGGGCGGTGGCGGCGTGGTCACATTGACGTCGCCGCGCGGCCAGACGTTGACCGGCACGATGCCCACGATTGACGCGGCGACGGGCATCTTTTCGGGTCCGATGCCGCCGACGGATGGGCTCTTGGCCGGTTTCCCAATCGAGGTGGGGCAGCTGATCACGGGCGCCACGGTCAGCATGCAGATCGATTCGGTGACCCCGGGTGCTGTCGGCGTACTCGACTTCTCGGCGGGGCCGGCGGCGGTCTACTACATCACCCTGCAGCGCGTCGCGCCGAATCCGCCGTACCAGATCAAAGTGCCGGTCTCGGTCGATTGCTGCGATATAGACAAATCGGGGACGGCGTTCGCCCCGCTGGTGGCGTTTGCGAGCAACCCCAAGACCGTACGCTTCAAGGGCAGTGACACGTCGTCGTACGCCCTGTCGGCGGGCGCGACGGTCACGGTGCCGGGTGCGTGGCGGACAGCACACTGGGGCCGGGGCTCGGTGTTCGAATTGCCCGCGAACTCCGACGAGAACGGGCCACGGTGGTGGGCCGGCACGGGGAACGAGAACACGCCGAACCCCAATAGCTCGCTCTGTTCCCCCGCGAGGGGCAGCTGCAGCATCACGGACTTCAGCAAGACCGCGGGCTCGATTGCGGGCGTGACCATCTTCCACCTCCAGTCGTACAGCACGATCCGGAGCGTTCCCGGTCGCAACCTCGACATCATCAACGGGTCAGTGACCCGCGCCGCCGACTTCCACGTTTACTGGGGGGCTGGCGGTGTGATCGACTCCGTGATAGATGTGACGCACGACGCGCCCGTTCCGTTCTCCCCTGCGGTGCGCGCCTCGTGGGGCATCCTCACCGACGAGTCGTTCGCCGGGGTCGAGCCGGACTCGACGCTCGACTTGGACAACGGCAAGCTCACCTGGACGGACGTCCTGTGCGTGGATCCCTATCCCGGGTTCGACTTCAGGGCGAGCGACGGCAGCCGGGCGTGCAATCCGCCGACGCTCGCCACGCTCATGGACCACGCCACGCTCAGCCCGATCGCGATCCGCTCGGTGGCCGATGTGGCGACATCCACCGCCACGACGACCGGAAACGGGTTCGTGTTCTACCTGAACGGCCACTGGTTCCTGATGCAGATGGCTTCGCTCCCGGCCGACGGAACCGTGTGGAGCGCGCGGTTCTACTCGGGCGCGATCACGGGCACGGCGGCCGCCGGCGACTACGCCTTCGTTTCGGCCGTGCGGCCGCCGGCGGTGCCCGGGCTGCAGGCGCAGGGCTCGTTCACGGGTACGACGTTCGACTCGACGCACACGACGAACGCGCAGCTCGCCGCGATCCACACGGTGCCGGATCCGTATTACGTGGCCAACGCCTTGGAGACCACGGCCAATCAGAAGATACTGAAGTTCGTCAACCTACCGTCCCGCTGCGTCATCCGGGTCTACTCGGTGAGCGGCGTGCTGGTGGCGGTGATCCCGGTAGCCGATGCGACCGGAGGCGGTGAGGCAGCGTGGGACCTTCGGAACCGCAACAATCAGTTTGTGGCGTCCGGGGTGTACTTCTATCATGTCGAGACGCCGGACGGGAAGTCCAAGCTCGGGCGGTTCACCGTCATCAACTTCGCACCGTGAGGAGTGTGGCCATGACCAACGCATTCACTCGCGTTGTCTCTGTGATCGCGCTGGCGGTGGCGGTGACCACGCCGGCAGCGGCCCAGGTGGGGTCGCAGACCCAGGACAACACCGCGTTCGGCGGGACGTCGGCCGAGTTCCTACTGCTCGGAGCGGGGGCGCGCGGCGCGGCGCTGGGCGGCGGCTACGCCGCTCTCGCCACCGACATCACCGCGCTGTATTACAACCCGGCCGGCATCGCCCAGCTCGACCGGCCCGGCGCGATGGTCTCGACATACGACTATGTCGCGGGCACTCGCTACAGCTGGGTGGGGCTCGCCTTCCCATTCCGGGGAGGCGTGCGCTCGGTGGGGTTCAGCGTCGGCACGTTCGGGTTCAGTGATCAGCCCGTCTACACCCTGGAAAACCCGGACGGTGAAGGCACGACGTACTCGGTGGCGGAGACGTTTCTCGCGGCGTCGTACGGACAGAACTTCTCCGACCGGTTCTCCGCGGGCTTCTCGCTCAAGTTCATCTCGGACAAGCTGGCCGATACGCGTGGGTTCGCGTTCGCGATGGATTTCGGGACCAACTTCCACGCGACGATCGGAGATCGGCCGATTCGCGCCGCGTTCATCATTCAGAACCTCGGCTCGAACCTGCGGCACGATGGTGGTGGGCTGGCGACCGACAGCGCGACGCGCGTGCCGCCGCTCGGCACGCCGCAGATCCCGCAGGAGCCGCAGCCGGCGCGGCTCCGCGCCTCGGGATGGGGGCTGCCCGTGCTGTTCCGGGTGAGTGCGGCAATGGATCTCTACACCCGGGGTGCAAACCGGGTCACGCTGTTGTCCGAGTTCGATCAGCCCAACAACACCAAGCCGGGCGCCGGGCTGGGCCTGGAGGTCGCCGCCGGGAACATCGCCAACAGCGGCTTCTCGTTGGCGGCGCGGGGCAGCTACACACTTCAGCCGGACAACAACACGAACGACGTCGACTTCGCGGGCTTGCCGACGACCGTGAAGAGCAGCAGCTTCACGAGCGATGGGATCGCGGTCGGCGGCGGGGTGGGCTATCGCCGGGGTAACCTCCAGCTGGGGTTCGACTACGCGTGGCGGGACCTCGGGCCCCTCGGGGGGACGAACTACCTCAGCTTCGCCGTCGGGTGGTAGCCATACCCGAACGTAGGATCGCTTGAAACGATGGCATAGGGCGGTGCTTGCGGCGCTCACGGCTGCGAGCCCGCCCGTGGCGGCACAAGACGCGGGGTCGCTCGAGCTCGACCGCGTGCGCTTTTACCGGGGCGGAGGGGAAACGCTGGTAGAGGCGTTCCTCCGGGTCCCTGTCGGCTGGCTCAGGCCGCTCCCCCCGCCGGGGCACGGCACGGTGTACCGGGTGTCGGTCTCGGTACGGGATTCGAGCGGCGCGCAGTTGATGTCGGAGTCGTGGTCGCAGGGGGTCTCCGCAGCGGTGTTGCAGCGGCCGGATGCGTTCACGGTCGAGGACTTCCGGTTCGCAGCGCAGCCCGGGGGGTACACGGTCGAGGTCGCCGTGACCGACTCCGCATCGCAGCGCGTCAGCCGGGTGCGTGACGACTTTGTGACGTTCCCAGCCGCCCCGCTCGCGTCGGACCTGCTGCTGGCCAGCAGGATGAGGCAGGCGCTGAGCGGGCCGGACACGGTGGCTCGGGATGGCGAGATCCGCAAGGGATCGCTGTTCTTGGAAAGCTCGGGACATCCGACGCTGACGCCCGACCAGTCGGCGCTGGGCTACTACCTGGAGTTGTATCCGCCGCGGGCCGCAAGCGCGATGGTCAGGGTTCGGGTCACGGGCGCGGCGGGCAACCAGGTGGTTGCCACGGAGCCGCGGTCGATCGGGCTCGCGGCTGGGGGTGGGGCGACGTGGGGGCTGGTGGAACTGGGTGGCTTGCCACCCGGTGACTACCGACTCGACGTGGTCGTGACGACTCCCGATTCGGAACTGGTTCGGAGCGCCGCGTTCGCCGTGGCGCGATTCCGCGCCGAGGGGGCGCCGCCAGGGCGGGGGGTGGGAGATGTGTTCGCAGTGCTGGCGGAACGCGGGCTCGATTCGCTGTATGAGCCGCTGATCTACGTCATGACCTCGGAGGAGCGGGGGATCTACTCCACGCTCACGGTCAGCGGGAAGCGGACGTTTCTGCGGCGCTTTTGGGCGATGCGTGATCCGACACCGGAGACTCCGCAGAATGAGGCGATGGCGGGGTTCTACGCGAGCATCGCCGAAGCGAACCGGCGGTTTCGTGAGGGTGGGGCGGCCAGAATAGACGGATGGCGGACGGACCGCGGCCGGATCTTCATCCGCTACGGGCCGCCGGACGAAGTGTTGAGCCGGCCGCAGAGCGTGACCGCCCGGGCCTACGAGGTGTGGAAGTACACGCGGGTGCGCGCGCGCAAGTTCGTGTTCTTCGACGTCACCTCGTTCGGCCACTACGAGCTGATCTGGACGGACGAGCGCCGGGAGCCGAGCCGGCCGAATTGGGACGCGCTGCTCGGGCCCGAGGCCGTAGACGATGTGCGGCGATTTTAGCGACCGCGCGTACGCTTCCAAAGTGAGGACCACATGAACCTACGTGTTGTGACGTGCCTGGGTCTCTTGATGGCCGCCGTGGCGGTCGCCTGCAAGAACGATCCGACGGCGGACCTCGCCGGCCAGCCGGCCGCGATTTTCGCGAGTCCCAATCCCCTGGTCGTTGCGGTTGATGACAGCGGGACGATTACGGTTCTGGTCATCAGCGAGACGGCCACGCCGCTCCCGGTGAACGTCACGGCGGCGGTGACTACGGGTCAGGCCTTCGCTACCGTCAGACTCGCGGACGTGCTCCCGGATCCGACCGGTACCGTCCACGTCTTTCAAGTGAACGGAGTAGCCGCCGGCGAGGCCACCGTCAGGCTGACCGGCGGCGGTGTGACCGACTCGGCGACGGTGACAGTGGAGTAACCGCGTCGTCCGGCACGCACTACTGTGATTGGCAGCTGAGGCAGCCCCGGTTGAACGCCGCGGCTGCTTCATTTCTGCTCCTCTCTACTCCTCTCCCGCGCCTTGCCGGACCTCCGCGGCGGCCCGAAACTCCTCGTCCCGGAACTGCCGCTCGTACAGCCGCGCGTACAGCCCGCGGCGCGCCAGCAGGTCGACGTGCGTGCCCTCCTCGACCACGCGGCCGCGGTCGAGCACCACCAGGCGGTCGGCCCGTCGCACCGTCGAGAGGCGGTGCGCGATGATCAACGTGCTCCGGCCCTTGAGCAGCCGCTCCAGCGCCTCCTCGATGAGCCGCTCGCTCTCCGCGTCCACGCTCGACGTCGCCTCGTCGAGGATCAACACGCGCGGGTCCTTGAGCAGCGCCCGCGCGATCGCGATCCGCTGGCGCTGCCCGCCCGAGAGCTTCACCCCCCGCTCGCCCACGAGCGTCGCGTAGCCCTGGGGCAGCCGCTCGACGAACTCGTGCGCGTGGGCGGCGCGCGCCGCCCCCTCGACCGCCGCGGGGCCCGCGTCGGGACGGCCGTAGGCGATGTTCTCGAATACCGTGCCGCTGAACAACGCCGGCTCCTGCGGGACCATGCCGATCGCCCCGCGCAGCTCGGCGAGCCGCACCGCTCGCACGTCCGCGCCGTCGAGCGTGATCCGGCCGGCGGTCACGTCCCAGAACCGTGGCAGGAGACCCGCGAGCGTCGTCTTCCCGGCTCCCGACGGTCCGACCAGCGCCACGACCTCCCCCGGCGCGATCGTGAGCGAGACGTCGTCCAGGGCGAGGGGGAGATCGGGCTGGTAGCGGAAGCCCACCCGCTCGACCGCCACGTTCCCGCGCACGGGGGTGGGGAGGCGCTGGGGGTCGGGGGGGTCGGCGATCGTGGGCGCGGTTTCGAGCAGCTCGAACACCCGCCGGGCGGCGCCCACCGTCTCCTGGTAGCTCGAGAACAGGCTCGTGAGCGCGGTGACGGCGGCCGCGATGAACACCGTGTACAGGAGGAACTGGACCAGCGTTCCGGCGGTGAGTACGCCGCCCAGCACGAGCCGCCCGCCCTCCCACAGCACCACCGCCATCCCCCCGAACGTCGCGAAAGTGATCACCGCGAAGAACACGCCCCGCACCACCGCCCGCCGGATCGCGACCTGCACCACTTCCGCCATGCGCCTGCCGTAACGCGCCGCCTCCCAGGCCTCCCGCACGAAGCTCTGCACGATGCGGATCTGGCTGAACGCCTCCTCCGCCACGGCGGTCGCCTCGGCGATCTTGTCCTGCACGCCGGTGCTGATCCGGCGCAGCCGCCGCCCGAAGAACACCGCCGATCCGGCCACGAGCGGGACCACCACGACCGCCGTGAGCGTGAGGTGGCGGTTGGTGAGCGTGAGCAGCGTGATGCCGCCGACCAGGTACAGCGTCTGCCGCGCGAACTCCGAGAGCTGGTAGCTCACGAGCCCCTGGATCGTGCCGACGTCGGCGGAGAGGCGGCTCACCAGCTCGCCCGTGCGGCGCTCGGCGAAGAAGGCGGGGGACAGCGTGAGGAGATGCTCGAACACGTTCTGGCGCAGCCGCGCCACCACGCGCTCCCCGGTGGAGGAGAGGAGATAGGTCTGGGCGAAGTTGCTCAGCGCCTGGACCGTGAACAGGCCGAGCAGCAGCACCGCGATGCGGTCGAGCAGCGCCCGGTCGTGGCGGACGAACGCGGCGTCGAGCAGGCCGCGCACGATCTGCGGAAAGGCGAGCCCGATCGCGGCGCTCGCGACGAGGCACGCCGTGGCGAGGAGCAGCTTCCAGCGGTGCGGCCGGATCAGTGGCCACAGCCGCGCGAGCGCGCGCGGCGAGGGGAAGGCCCTCACAGCGCCGCCACCACGAGCGCCGCCCACACCGCCGCCCCCACGGCGACGTGCGCCGCCTGGAGCGGCGGAGGGAGGGCGAGCAGCACCATCGCGGCGGCGACCGCGACCTGCGCGGTGACGAGCGCGACCACGTACCACGCACCACGCTTCTTCGTGAGGGCCGCCCACCAGACCACGTACCCAAAGAGCGTGTACGCCAGCAGCCGGTGCGTCCAATGGAGGTGCTGTAGGTAGTTGCCCGCGGGGA
>WNFU01007485.1_pt1 | contig 12904 bp, 13 predicted proteins | sample 5400121 | NCBI WGS metagenome assembly WNFU01 (sample SAMN13153360, study PRJNA577476) | soil metagenome | isolation source: 100 cm soil or saprolite under grassland replicate 1 | place: USA:California | collected 2016-06-15 | reverse complement strand
CGCCGTTGCGGGCGATGATCTCGGCCTTGTCCTTGAGGACGAGGACCACCGCCCTGCGCATCGGCACGACGCAGAGCGGCTCGAAGCTGGCGTTGAGCAACAGGGCTCTCCCCAAGCGTTCGAGACCTCCTTCTCCGGCTGTTCGCCGCGCCGGCGGCAGTCTACCGGCGGGTGCTCCGGCGGAGACGCGTCATCTGACGACACCATTCCAGGTAGGTGATGACGTCCTGCGGCTCGGGCTCGGGATCCCCGCCGTACTGGGTCTCGAGTCGGAACCGGACGTACGCACGATCGGGGACGGGCAGGAACGGCGGACGCCCCCACCACCGCGGCCGGGCGAGCCGTCCCGCTTGTCGGGCTGCGGTCGCCCAGAGACCGGGGCGGCGGGCGGCGGCGACGACCGCACCGGCCCAGAACCGGGGCCCGCCCGTCATCCTCTGATTGTCGCCGTCGCAAGCTCCGGCGTTGCGGCGGCGGTCGGCAAAGCCGCCTCCGCCGCGCTCGTCGACCGCACGGCGGGTGACCGTACCGCCGGTCGCGCTGGCGGACCGCGAGCCGGGACCGGCCGGAGGGACCAACCCTTTAGGCTGATGGCCACGCCAGAGGGAGGTCGCTGTGCAGACCGCGCCGGCTCCGCGCCACACGTCGTTCGGGGCCCTGTTCGATGCGCTGCTCGCGAACGTCGAGCGAGTGATCCAGGGCAAGCGTGAGCCGGTGCGCCTCGCGCTGGTCTGCCTGTTCGCCGAGGGCCACCTGCTCATCGAGGACGTCCCCGGCGTCGGCAAGACGTCGATGGCGAAGGCGATCGCCCACTCGATCGACGGGACGTGGAGCCGGATCCAGTTCACGCCCGACCTGCTGCCGTCCGACGTGACCGGTGTGTCGGTCTGGAACCGGGTCGCGAACGAGTTCGAGTTCCGACCCGGCGGCGTGTTCGCCGACATCGTCCTCGCCGACGAGATCAACCGAGCGTCGCCCAAGACCCAGTCCGCCCTCCTCGAGGCGATGGAGGAACGGCAAGTGACGGTGGACTCCCACACCTACGGCCTCCCGCGGCCGTTCATGGTGATCGCGACGCAGAACCCGATCGAGTTGGAGGGCACCTATCCCCTGCCCGAGGCACAGCTCGACCGGTTCCTGATGCGCATTCAGATGGGCTACCCGAGCCAGGGCGCGGAGCGCGCCATCCTCGACACCCAGGGCGGTCACGCCCGGGTCGACGAGCTCGTGCCGGTCACGTCGGCGGCGGAGGTTGTCGCGGGGGCGCGTGCCGTCACCGATGTCCACGTCGGCGACAACCTCAAGGCCTACATCGTCGACCTCGTGACCGCCACGCGACAGCACCGCGACCTGGCGCTGGGGGTCAGCCCTCGCGGCGCGCTCGCGCTGCAACGAGCGGCGCGCGCGCTGGCGGCGAGCATCGGCCGGGAGTACGTCGTGCCGGACGACATCAAGCGCCTCGCAGGCGCCGTCCTCGAGCACCGGCTGCTGCTCGCTCCCGATGCCCAGCTGCGCGGGACCGCGCCCGGCGACGTCGTCCGGTCGCTCCTGGCGTCGGTGCCGGTGCCCGGCGCCACGGGCTGATCCCCTCATGCACTCGTCGCCGCGCATCCTCACCCGGCGCGGATGGAGCCTGGCCGGGGCCGCACTCGGGCTCGCGGTGGCGGGCCGCCTGCTGGGCACGGTCGAGCTGTGGATCCTCACGATGGGCATCGTGTTGCTGCTGGCCACGAGCGCGATCTGGGCCCGGTCGCGCCGGTACGAGCTCGTCGCCCGCCGTGCGGTGCGACCGGCGCGCTTGCACGTGGGCGGCGACGGTCGCGTCGACCTCACGCTCGCGAACCACTCCGACCGCGCGACGCCGCTCCTCACGGTGACCGACGTCTTCGACGACGGGCACCGGGCCGCCCGCTTCGTGCTGCCACCCCTGCCGTCGGGCGAGACCGCCCAGGCCGCGTACCGCCTCCCGACGAACCGCCGTGGGCGGTTCCGGATCGGCCCCCTCGCGGTGTCGGCGTCGGACCCATTCGGTTTCGCCCGTCACACGTGGACCCTGTCGACCATGACCGACGTGCTCGTGTGCCCCCGCGTGCACGACATCCTCGCTCCGCGTCAGGCCGGTGGACGGCTGGTCGCGTCGGTCGAGACGGTGCACGCGCGTGCGCAAGCCGCCGACGGCGAGGAGTTCCTCACCCTGCGGGAGTACGAGGTCGGCGACGATCTGCGACGGGTCCACTGGCGCTCGACGGCGCGCGTCGGGGACCTGATGATCCGCCAGGACGAAGCCCAGTGGCGCGCCCGCGCCGTCGTGCTGCTCGACACACGCCCTGCCGCGCACGACGCGGCCTCGTTCGAGACCGCCGTCGAGGCGACGGCTTCGGTCGTCGACCGGCTGACACGGATGCGCCGCCGCGTCGAGGTCCTGACCAGCAACGGGCAATCACTCGGCGCGTCGACGATGCGCTCCGCAGCGGCGGTGATGGACCTGCTCGCGACGATCGAGCCCGGCGGTGACGACCACTTCGCCGGCGTGCTCGCGTCGCTGCGCGCCCACCGCCGCGCCGCGCTGGTCGTGGCCGTGGTCGGGTCGATGGGCTCGATCGAGCTCGACGCGCTGGGCGCGCTCACGGCTCACGGCACGGCAGTCATGGTCGGCACCCGGCCCGGCGTCGAGCCGACGGCGGCGGTCGTCGCGTTGTCGGGGCTCGTCGTCGTCGACGCGGCGCGCGCACCCTTCCCGACTGCCTGGAACCAGGCAATGATCCGATGGCATCTCGCACCTCCTCCGCGCTCACCACACTCGCCCTCGCCGCGCTGAGCACCGCGGCCGCGCTGACCCTCGGTCGCGTCTTCGCGACCGGGCGGTTCGTGGTCCCGGTCGTCGGCGCGGTCCTGCTCGCGCACCTGCTGGGGTTCGTGGCTCGCACCCGCGGCTGGTCGCTGCTCGACGCGGTGTCGCTCTCGGTCTCGGGCCTGGCCGCGTACCTCATCTGGGTGCTCGCGTCCCACACGACGGTGTACGGCATCCCGACGCTGGACACGTTCACGGTCCTCGCCGACCGCCTCGGCGACGGGTTCCACGAGCTGCGTACTGCCGTCGTCCCGGCGCCCGCGACCAACGGGGCCGTCCTGCTCTCGGTGCTGGTCGTGTGGGTCATGGCCGCCGGCGCCGACTCGCTGGCGTTCTGGCGTAGCGCCACCATCGGTGCAGTGGCGCCCGCCCTGGCGCTCTTCGTGTGGGCGTCGACCCTGGGCACGGACTCGCTCGCCACCCTGACGACGGCCGCGTTCTTCGTCGCCGCGCTGCTGTTCCTCCTGCTGCAGCACCAGTCGCTCCTCGGAAGGGGTCGGGCCCGGTTCGCCGGTCGTCGTCTCCGCGCGGGCACCACGGTCATGACGCTGGGCGCGGTGGCCGGTGCGATCGCGGTCGTGGGCGGGCTCGTGCTGGGGCCGGCGCTGCCCGGCGCCGACGCCGATCCGCTCATCGACGTGCGCGGGATCGGCCCGCGGGACCGCAGCTACCGGGTCGAGCCTCCGCTGGCGCGCATCGGCGAGAACTTCGTCAGCAGCGGCCGCACCGAGGTCTTCACGGTCCGCTCACCGCGCGACGAGTACTGGCGCGTCGCCGCGCTCGACACGTACGAGAGCACGAACGGGGGCCAGTGGACGCTCACCGCCCAGGGCGCGGGCGAAGTGCAGGAAGGCCTCAACGGGCCGGTCGACAACAACATGCTCCGCCAGGAGTTCCACGTCACCGGGCTCGGAGACCGGTGGCTGCCGGCGGCGTACGAGCCGGTGCAGCTCGAAGGAGGCGACGACCCGCTCGTCGTGAAGGCATCGAGCACGCTCGTCGCCAACGGCGCCGACGTCCACGATCTCACCTACACGGTGAGCTCGCGGGTCCCGCCCAGCCCGACCGAGCTCACGAACGAGCAGATCGCCGGCACCGACGCTCCGCTCCCACCCGAGATGCGCAGCGACACGAAGCTGCCGAACGACTTCCCGTCGGACGTGCGCTCGACGGCGCAGGCGATCACGGCCGGCGCCGCGACGCCGTACGACCGCGCCCACGCCTTGGAGCAGTTCTTCCTCGATCCCGCGCAGGGCTTCCAATACTCGCTCGATGTCGATCTCGGGCCCGACGCGCAGAGCCAGAGCGCGATCAGCCAGTTCCTGCAGAACCGCACCGGGTTCTGCGTGCAGTTCGCCAGCAGTTTCGCGGCGATGGCCCGTGCCGTCGGGCTTCCGGCGCGGGTTGCGGTCGGGTACACGCCGGGTCGGTACGACAGCATCTCCCGCGTGTTCCGCGTCACGACCGAGGACGCGCACGCCTGGGGCGAGGTGTGGCTCGCGGGCTTGGGTTGGACTCGGTTCGAGCCCACCCCGCCGAGTGACCTCCCCGGCGGCAGCCACCTCCCCGGCGCCACCCCGGCCACGACGCCGTCGGGACCCACCGCGTCCGCTCCGGCCACGACCGCACCGGCAGGCTCCGCCCCGACGACCGCGCCCGCGATCCCCGCGCCGCGCGGCACTGCCCAGGTCGCGATCGACGAACCCGCGGGCGGACGCAGCCGCGGCGGCTTGACGTTCAGTTGGTGGTTCGCGCTCGTTCTGGTGCTCGGCGCGGTGGCGGGCGCCCTGGCAGTCGCGGTCGTCATCGTGGTGGCCAAGGGGCGGCGCCGGCACCACCGCCAGGACCGTCGCGACCCGGCCGCCGCGATCACCGGCGCATGGGAGGAGGTCCTGGATCGGTTGGGTGAGGTCGGCATCGAGCGGCAACCGGCGCGGACCCCACTCGAGCTCGCCGACTTCGCCCCCGAGCGTGTCCCCGACGAAGCGGCCGTGCCGTTGCGCCAGCTCGCCGAGACGTACACCGCGGCGCGTTACGGCCCGGCGGCTCCCGACGCCGAGATCGTCCGTCAAGCCTGGCGCGACGCGAAGTCGGTCAGCTCGGCGTTACGGGCCGACGCCGGTGTGCGCGAGCGGTGGCGTCGCCGCCTCGACCCGACGCCGCTTCGCCAGTAGTCGCGACCTCGTCACCAGCCGGCTCGGAGTCACGCAGTCCGTTCACGAACGCCTGGCGCTCGGCGTCGAACGCGCGCACCTCGGCTTCGACTTCGGCGGTCACGCGGTCGAGAGCGAGGAACAGCGCCAGCTGCCCGCGGCGGAGCGCGTCGAGAATCTGACCGTCGGTCCTGCACGCCCACACCGACTCGCCGTCCGTGACGATGGACAGCGCCGCCACGTCCTCACCCGATTCGACGAGATACCCGAGGGCACGACGGATGCGGGCGAGGCTGAGGCCCGACTCCAGGAGCGAGGCCACGACGCGCAGGGCGACGAGGTCCCGGAACGTGTACCGGTGCGAGCCACCGGGCAACGGCACGATGAGCCCGATCCGCTCCCACGAGGTGAGCTGGGAGAGCGTGCAGTTGGTCAGCCGGGCGGCCTGCGCCGCCGTGAATCCCACGGCGCCCGGCGATCAGGAGGGGTCGTCTCGACGCCAGCGCTCACGCCAGCGGCGCCCGGCGTTGCCGAACACGTTCTTGAGCGCGCCGGTCCGCATCGAGCTCGTGAGGTTCTCGAGGCCCGCCTTGCCGAGCTTCCGCACGTTCCGCTCGATGACCAGCGCGCACCCCAGCATGATCAGGAAGCCGACCACGCCGAGCAGCAGCACCTGGGTGAACGTGAGCACCAGCAACGCGAGGCCGGCGACGAGCCCCACGACGGCCCACTTGATCGCCCGGGCGGAGTGGCGGTACAGGGTCGTCTCGGAGACCTCTTGGACCAGCCGGGGGTCGGTCTCCGTGAGGTTGGCCTCGATCTCCTTGAGGATCCGCTGCTCGTCTTCCGAGAGGGGCATGCCGTCGCCTCTACACCCTGTGCTCCGCCGAGATGCGGGGCACCATCATTGTCGCGCGCGGTCCAACCCCCCTCAACGCGCCTGCGTTCCCGACGAGCAACGATCGGCACAGCGCGGCTGCGATCACACCGGCACGGGTCGACCACCCGCCGACGCGGATTGGTACGCCCGGTCGACGAGACGGTGGGCCGCGAGCGCGACCTCGACGTCCGGATACCCGCGGGCGTCGGAGCCGTCGCGAGCGAGCGCGTCGAGGAACGCCTTGCTCGGCTCGGCGTATTGCGCCAGCGGCTTGGCAAGCACCTCGGGCGCCGTGAACCGATCGACCCACTCTGGAGGCGTGGCCTCGACGAGCTCCTCGCGGGTGCTCGTCTCCACATGCAGTGGCCCGAGGTAGTCGTCCTCGGTCCACAGCATCGCCTCCTCGCAGAACACCTCGAGCCGGCGCCGCGAGCCGCGGCTCAGGATCTGGTGCCACACGCTCACGATCGTCGCCGTCGAGCCGTCCGCGAAGCCGAAGGTCAACGTGGTGGCGTCGTCGATGCCGCGATGCGCGAACAGCGACGCTGTGCGCGCGCTCACTTCGCGTGGCTCGCCGACGGGCGCGCCAAGGAGCCATCGGAGCACGTCGACGTCGTGGATCGAGTGCTCGAGCAGCGTGCCGCCGCCGGCCTTGGCCACGTCGGCGCGCCACGCGGACGCGTAGAGCCCCTGGATCGGGAAGTACTGGTCGTCGCGCAGCACCGTGGTCAACGGCCGCCCATAGCGCCCGGAAGCGACGATGTCGGCGGCCGCCCGGAACACCGGTGCGTGCCGGAGCACCAGTCCGACTTGGTGCGGGACGCGAGCGAGGGCGCCGCCCAGACGCTCGGCGTCCGCGAGGCTCGGCGCCAACGGCTTCTCGCAGAAGACGGCGCGTGACTGCTCGCACGCCGCCAGCACGGCCTCGAGATGCGCCGCCGTCCAGGTGCACACCCAGACGACGTCGACGTCCCGGATGAGCTCGTCGAGGCGCGAGCAGGGACGGGCGTCGTGATGACGGGCGAGCCCGGCCGCGCGTTCGCGATCGATGTCATACGTCGCCACCACACCGGCGTCCATCAGGCCCGCGTCGCCGAGCTGGCGGAGCGCGAACGAGTGCACGGTGCCGATGTGTCCGCATCCCACGAGTCCGACGCGGATCACGCGGGCTCCGGCCCCGGCTCGGGCGCGGAGTCCGCGGGCTCGACGAGCGCGGCCGGGCCGACCGCGCCGGCACCGAAGCGTCGCCGGACCGCGTCCTTCGACTGCTCCACCGCTCGTTGCCGGCTGCGTGCGTCGCGCCGGGGATCCCCACGACTGTCGGTGTCGGTGTCGGTGTCGGTGTCCGGATTGGTGTCGAGCGGCAGCCGGCCTTGCGCGCCCGTGTCGTCGATCTCGTCGAGCTGCTGCATCGCGACGCCGAGCAGACGGAACCCGTCGTCGACCTCCACCGCGTCGAGGAGCTCGCGGGCGACGGAGGCGATCTCGGATGCCATGTCGGTCGGCTCGGGCAACGTCCGCGACCTGGTGATGGTCCGGAAGCTCGCGTAACGGAGCTTGAGCTGAACGGTGCGCCCCACGAGGTGCGCGTCGCGCATGCGCTCCGCGACGCTCTCCGACATGCGGAGCACCTCGCGCTGCAGCGCAGCGCGGTCCGAGATGTCTGTCGGGAATGTCTCCTCGTGTCCGACCGACTTCGTGACGCGATCCGGTTGCACACCACGGTCGTCGCGGTTCCACGCCAGCGCGTGGAGGTGCCGCCCGTGCGAGTCGCCCACCGCGTGCACCAGCGTGTCCTCGGGAACGGCGGCGAGATCGCCGATCGTGCGCACGCCGAGCTGCTCGAGGCGGCGGCGGGTGGCCGGCCCCACACCCCACAGGCGGCTCACGTCGAGCGGGTGCAGGAACGCGAGCTCGGTCCCCGGTTCGACGACGACCATGCCGTCCGGCTTGGCCTGCTCGCTGGCGAGCTTGGCGACGTGCTTGGTGGTCGCCACGCCGACCGACGCCGTCAGCCCGGTCTCGTTGTCGATGCGCTCCCGGACCGCGACCGCGATCTCCGGGCCGCTGCCGTGCAGTCGCCGCGCCCCGGCGATGTCGAGGAACGCCTCGTCCAGCGCGATCGGCTCGACCAGCGGCGTCACGTCACGCAGGATCGCCATCACCTCGCGGCTCGCGTCGCCGTAGGCGTCGAAGCGCGGGGCGAGGAACACGGCGTCCGGGCAGGCCCGTCGCGCTCGGCCCATCGGCATCGCCGAGTGGATTCCAAACCGGCGCGCCTCGTAGCTCGCAGCGGCCACGACCCCCCGCCGACCCAGCCCGCCGACGACGACCGGTCGGCCGCGCAGGCTCGGGTCCGCGAGCTGCTCGACCGACGCGTAGAACGCGTCGAGATCGACATGGAGGATGGTGGGCTCAGTCGTGGACGCCACCATCGCGGTCGGTCCGCGTCACCTCGAGCGCGGCGCGTGCCGTGCCGCGCACCTCGTAGCAGTAGCGGCGAACGCTCTCGGGCCCCCACGGCTGGGCGAGCCAGTCGGCGATCGGCTCACCGACCCACGGATGGCAGCGCTCGAGCATCTCGCCCGCGTCCGCGGTCGCGACGAACGCGGCTTCGACCACGATGCCGTCGGGGTCTGCCACCTGCACGTCGCCTTCGTAGTCGATGGCGCGGTGCACCTCGCAGCGCATGATCCAGCCCAAGTCGGGCGCGACCGCCTCGACCTCGTAGAGCGGGCCTTCCCATCTCGTGACGCGTAGGCCCGTCTCCTCTTCCACCTCACGCGTCAGGCCGGCCAGCACGGAGCCGTCCTCGGCGTCGATCACGCCGCCCGGCGTGCTCCAGTCCTCGTGACCGCCTCGCCGCTGGTTGCGCACGAGGAGCAAGCGGCCGTCCGACTCGACGAGCGCGCCGGCAACGACCCACTCGCGCACCGTGTCGGGCATGGCTTCAGTGTGGCACGCGCATGGTTCCCGAGCGGCCGTCCGCCATACGATCAGCCACCATGGGTGATGAACCCGCGCGCAACGGTGCGGGCCGGTCGGGTGAACCGAGCGATGCGCTCGTGCCGTCCGGGCTCCCGTCGCGCGGCGCGTACGTCCTCGCTTTCCTGAGCGTGGTGCTGGCGGGCGCGTTCGGCGGGATCATCGGCTACGGCCTCGTGGACGTGGGCTGCAGCGGTGACTGCGGCCTGGCGGTGGTCGCCGGACTCGCGGTCGGGGCCGTGATCGGCGCCGGTGGTGTGGGCACCGTAGCCGTGCTCGTCCTGCGGGCGATGGCCGAATGGCATCGCGGCGGCAAGCGCGCGCGTTAGCCGAAGCTGAGGCGGCGGAATCCCTCGGCGTAGGCGACGCCGGCGGCGGGTGCGACCGCGTCGAGCGTGGCCCAACCGGTGACGCGGTGGTCTGCGTCGGTCGCCATCCCGCGCCCAGCGTAACGACCGCGGTCACATGCTCCTGAGCGCTACCAGGTGAGCTCGAGGGCCTGCCGCATGGTCGCTTCGAACGTCGCGTCGTCCATCGAGTTGCGCGCCGCGAGCACCATGTCCGCGTCGGCGCCGACGGGCCAGCGCAGCTTGTCCTCGGTGCCCTCGACGGCGTCGGCGATCACCTGAGCGACCGGCTCCGCGCCCGCCGGCGAGTCGCCGCCCCGGAGCTTCTCGAACGCGACGGACCACTCGCGGTCGAGCTGGTCGTACGGAGGCTCGTCGAGGCCGAAGCGCGGCTCCTTGCCCTGGAACTCGGTCTCGAAGTAACCGGGCTCGATGAGGGCGACGCGGATCCCGAAGTGCCCGACCTCGTAATGCAGCGCCTCGGAGATGGCTTCGAGCGCGTGCTTCGTCGCCCCGTACGCGCCACCGATCGGACCGGTGACGAGCCCGGCGAGCGACGTGACGTTGACGATCGTCCCGCTCCCCCGCTCGCGCATCTGGGGCAATACGGCCTGCATCATGCGCACGGCGCCGAGAACGTTCGTCTCGAACATCCGTCGAATCTCGTCGATCGGCACGCGCTCGACCGGCGCCTGGATCCCGAAGCCGGCGTTGTTCACCAGCGCGTCGACCTCCCCGACGGCGGCCATGACTTCCGCGACCGAGCCATCATCGTCGACGTCGAGGCGGAGCCGCTGCGCGACGTCGAGATCTTCGAGCGTCTCGGGTCGGCGCGCGGTCGCGATGGCCTCGTGGCCACGCTTCGTCAGCTCGATCGCGCTGGCGCGACCGAATCCGGTCGAGCAGCCGGTGATGAGAACCCGTGCCATATTTCCTCGCTCCTAGTCGTGCGCGACGCCCGCGAGCGTCTTGAGCACGCGCTCGACGTCGGCGTCGTCGACGTCCTTGTGGGTTGCGAACCGTACCGTGCGGGCATCGATCGTGCCGGCCCCGATCCCGTCGACGGCGAGCCGGTCGAGCAGGTCGCCCGGGAGCCGCGACGCCTCGGCACAGACGATGTTCGTCTCGACGGCGTCGGGGTCGACCGAGCCCGGCCAGAGGCCGGCGACCGTTTCGGCGAGCCTGCGCGCGCGCCGGTGATCGTCGGCCAGGCGCTCGATCATCGAGTCGAGCGCCACGAGCCCCGCGGCCGCGATCACGCCCGCTTGCCGCATCGCGCCGCCGAGGCGCTGGCGGTGCTCGCGTGCGGCCGCGATCACGTCGCGCGGTCCACACAGCACAGAGCCCACCGGCGCGCCGAGCCCCTTCGACACGCAGAACATGACGGCCGTCGCCGGCGCGACGAGCTCGCGGGCGGGGACGCCGAGCGCGACGGACGCGTTCCAGATGCGCGCCCCGTCGCAGAAGAGCGGGATGCCGCGCGGCTCTGCCACCGTCGCGACCGCTTGCACCTCGTCGACGCGCCACGGTCGGCCGCACGCCGCCATGTGCGTGTTCTCGATCGCGACGAGCGACACGGCCGCCGAGTGGTGACTGCCGTCCTCGATGGCGTCGGCAAGGGCGCGCGGATCGAGCAGCCCGTCGTCGTCCGGGAACGGATGCATCTGGACAGCCGAGTTCCACGCTGCCGCCCCGGCCTCGTAGCGGAACACGTGCGCTCGCGCCGCGCACAGCACCTCGGTGCCGGGACGGGCGAGCACGCGCAGCGCGAGCTGGTTCGCCATCGTGCCCGACGGGACGTACAGAGCTGCTTCCTTCCCGAGGAGCTCGGCGGCGCGTGCCTGGAAGCGGTTGACCGTGGGGTCCTCGCCGTACACGTCGTCGCCGACCTCGGCGTCGGCCATGGCGCGACGCATCTCCGGCGTGGGGGTGGTGACCGTGTCGGACCGGAGATCGATCCGCCCGTCCGGAGAGGGCATGGCGCCAGACTACGTGCCCCTCATTGCTGCTCGATCGGACGGATCAAGCCCTCCTGGATCACCGTGATCGCGAGCGTGCCGTCGCGGCAGAAGATCGACCCTTGCGCGAGGCCACGAGCGCGCGACGCCGTCGGGCTCGTCTGGTGGTACAGGAGCCAGTCGTCGGCCCGGAACGGGCGGTGGAACCACATCGCGTGGTCGAGGCTGGCGATCATGTACTGCTGCTCGCGGTAGGAGATCGCGTGCGGGAACATCGCGGTGTCGAGGAGCGTCAGGTCCGACGCGTAGGCGACGACGCACTCGTTGATGAGCGGGATCTCCGGCAGGTCGCCGTTCGAACGGATCCAGACGTTCTGCTCCGGTTCCCGCGGGGACGGATCGAGCCAGCGGGGATCGTCGACGGGCCGCGAGTCGATCGGACGTTCCCGAACGAGCCACTGCGCGAGGTCCGGCCCGAGCCGCTCGAGATATGGCTCGACGCGCTGCTGCCATGTCGGGAGCGCGTCGGGGTCCGGCACGTCCGGCATCGGCATCTGGTGGTCGGGGCCGCGCTCCGTGATCTGGAAGGACGCCGCCAGGTTGAAGATCGCCCGTCCGTGCTGGATCGCGACGACTCGACGGGTCGTGAAGCTCTTGCCGTCGCGGATGCGGTCGACCTCGTACACGATCGGGATGTTCGGGTCACCCGGGCGCAGGAAGTAGGCGTGGAGCGAGTGCACCGGGCGGTCGCCGTCGACGGTGCGGCCCGCGGCCACGAGCGCCTGCGCGGCCACCTGCCCGCCGAACACCCGCTGGCGGTCTTCGTGCGGGCTCAGCCCGCGAAAGAGATTCACCTCGAGCGCTTCGAGCTCGAGCAGTGTGAGCAGCTCGTCGAGCGCGGTTCCCAAAATTCCTCCTGCCGCCGTCGCAGGCTCCACCTTTGCGGCGACGGTCGGCAAAGCACCCGTCGCCGCGGAAGCGGATGCTATGCGTGTGCTCGGCTCAGCCGAAGAACACGCTGGCGACGTCGTACAGCTTCCGGTCGATGGTCTTGAGCTCGCGCACGCCTTCCTCGATCGGCACCCGGATGATGTCGGTCGCGAGCAACGCGACCATGACGCCGAACTCGCCGTCGTTCACCGAGTCGATGGCCTCGATGCCGAACCGGGTGGCGAGGACCCGGTCGTAGGCGGTCGGGGTCCCGCCTCGCAGCACGTGCCCCAGGATCGTGACGCGGGTCTCGAATCCGGTCCGTCGCTCGATCTCGGGCGCGAGGTCGTTGCTGATCCCGCCCAGGCGCGCGTGCCCGAACTCGTCGACCTCGGCCGACTGGAGCGTCATCGTCCCTTCGACGGGGACGGCGCCCTCGGCCACCACGACGATCGAGAAGTTGGCGCCCCGCCGGTGCCGGTGCTGGATCCGATCGCAGACGTCGCCGATGTCGAACGGCTCCTCCGGCACGAGGATGACGTCGGCGCCGCCAGCGATCCCGGAGTACGTGGCGATCCAGCCGGCGTGCCGACCCATCACCTCGACGACCATGACCCGGTCGTGACTCTCGGCGGTCGTGTGCAGACGGTCGATGGCGTCGGTGGCGATCTGCACCGCCGTGTTGAACCCGAACGTGTAGTCCGTCGCCGACAGGTCGTTGTCGATCGTCTTGGGCACACCGACGAGGTTCACGCCGTCAGCCCCGAGTTTGGCGGCGACCCCGAGCGTGTCCTCGCCGC
>WNFU01009351.1_pt1 | contig 12907 bp, 11 predicted proteins | sample 5400121 | NCBI WGS metagenome assembly WNFU01 (sample SAMN13153360, study PRJNA577476) | soil metagenome | isolation source: 100 cm soil or saprolite under grassland replicate 1 | place: USA:California | collected 2016-06-15 | reverse complement strand
ATCGTCTGCAGGACACGTTCGCGGTCGTCGGGATGAATGAGGTCGCGCCACCGCCGCCTCGGCTCGGACCCGACGAACTCGCTCGCCGGGTACCCCGCCACCGAGCCCGTCTCCTCGCTCAGGAACTCGGTGTCGAAGGGCGGCGCGAGCCGGGTGCGGTAGATCATGCCCGGGACGGTTCCGAGAAACGACTCGAGCTCGGCCGACCGGGTCGATTCCTCGGCCATGACGCTCACTATCCCAGGCGGCAGACTGAGGAGGTGGCGCGGGAGCCCTATCGATTCGACGAGCTCGGGTGGCTGCAGTTCGAGCGGCTCTGCCTAGAGCTTCTCCACCTTTCCGCCGGCGTGTCGAGCGGGGAATGGCGGAGCCTCGCGGCAGGGCGCGCGCTCGTCCTCTCGGAGGGAGCGTTCGTGCCGGGCGATGGGCGCACGCTCGCCGGGCCGACGGTCGTCGTGATCGCCTGGATCCGGCCCGCCACCGAGATGGGTGAGGTGCCGAGCCGCCTCAGCCTTGCCGTCCAGCAGGCCCTGGAGGAGTGGCCCCGAGTGGCTGTCCGCTCGTTGCTTCTGCTGACCAACGCCTGCCCGGAGGACGCCGAGCTCCCGGAGCTCGAAGCGGCGACGCTGGCGCCGCAGGAGCTGTCGTCGCTGGTGGCTTCTTCGTGGCCGCTGCGGCTGCGACTCCCGTCTGTCCTCGGCATCGGCGCCGCGGAAGATCTCGTCGATCCCGCCGCGGCTGAGCGCTCGACCGCGGATCTCGACGCGGCGTTCGAGCTGGCGCGGGTGTTCGTGCCCACGAATGCCTATGCGGCAGCAGTCGACGTGCTCGGGCGGCATCACTTCGCGGTGTTGACTGGGCCGCCCGAGATGGGGAAGACCGCGATTGCCCGGATGATCGGCCTGGCGGCGCTGACGGGCGGCTGGGAGGTGCACGAATGCATCCGACCGGACGACCTGTGGGCGCGTTTCGACCGGAAGCGGCAGCAGGTGTTCATCGCCGACGACGCGTTCGGCTCCACGGAGTACCGACCCGAGGCGGCTGAGCGCTGGGCGCTGGAGCTCGATCGGGTGTTGCGGGCCATGGACGAGCGCCACTGGCTGATCTGGACGTCGCGGCCTGCGCCGTTTAAGGCTGGGCTGCAACGGATTCATCGCGAGCACGGCGTCGAGCGCTTTCCGCACCCGGCGGAAGTCCAGGTCGACTCGAGCGAGCTCGACGCCGCCGAGAAGGTGCTGATCCTCTTCCGCCACGCGAAGGCGGCCGTGCTTCCCGAGCAGGCCGTCGAGCTGGTCCAGGCGGAAGGCTGGCCGATCGTCAGCCACGCCCACTTCACGCCCGAGCGCATCCGCCGGTTCGTGAGCGGACGCCTGCTCGAGCTCGGCGAGCAGGTTGGCAACGCCAGGGATATCGACGAGCTGGTCATGGCGGAGATCCGCGAGCCGACGGCAGCGATGGCCGCTTCGTTCCGCGCCCTCTCAGGTGAGCATCGTGCGTTGCTCCTCGCGCTGCTCGATACGCCGCCCGGACCCGTAGCGGAGCGTGAACTTGCGGCCGCCTTCCGCCGCCACGCCGAGGCCGGCTTGAGACAACAGCCGGGGCACATCGTCGATCGGCTCACCGATCATTTCCTGCGAGTGCTCGACGGGACTCACGTGACCTGGGTCCATCCGAGCTGGCGTGATCTCGTCATCGAGGAGCTGATCGACGATCCCGCAGCGCGGAGGAGGTTCCTGCGCGAGAGCTCGATCGAAGGGATCCTCCTGGCAGTCTCGACCGCCGGCGGCTCGTCTGGAGAGCGTCTGTTGCCGTTGCTGCGAGCCGATGCAGACTGGGACGCGCTCTCGGATCGGCTCGCGGTGCTCGTGCACAACCTGGACGAGCCGGACTTGACACGGCTCCTCGGCGCACTCGCCGAAGCGCAGGCCGCTCTGCAGGGCGGCGATCGCCGCGAGGTCGAGGCGATCGCGACCTACGTGCTGAACCTCGTCGTACGTGGATGGCACCGAGATCACGTCGTCATCCCCGTCGGTCTCCTCGCCTCGTGGTTCGAGCTCGCAGGAACCCTGGCCGAAGCTCCGGCGGCACCGGAGCTCGCACCGACGTGGATCGAGCTCCTGCCTACGGACCGGGTCGATCCCAGCTCTCCGTCCGACCTCGCGCGGCTAGACGACTGGACCGCTCTCGCCGAGCTGCTCGGCGAGCATGCACCGGTTGCGCTGGCTGCCTTCGGCTTCCCGGACGAGCACCGTGAGGTGATCGGCGCCTTTGTCGACGATGTCCAGCTGATCGCTCCGGCTCAGCAGCTGCTCGCGCGCCGCGAGCTATTGGCACGGATCCTGTGGCGACTATCCGCTCTGGCGCCCGAATACGCCGGACGGGCCGACGAGGTCGCAAGCGGTCTGGACTCAATGCGGGAAGAGCACGAGCTCCCAGCGACCTACACCCCGCGACCGATCTCGCCCGAGCTGCAGCAGATCCTCGACGCGCCGCCGGTCCTGGAACGTTCGGATGAGGCGCTGGTCGCCCGCGTTCTCCGCGATCTCTAGCAAGGCTACGGTCGCCGTGGCTGGACAGGTCGTACGGGCCGTTGGAACACCGGCGCTCACATGGGAAGATCGAGTTCGCCGTCGCTCTACAGCAGGCCGACCCCCGAATACGACTGGAGGCCGCGATCGCCGGAACGCTGCTGTTCGTGCACGGAACCGGAGTCCGTAAGGCCGGTTACGAGCGCAACCTCGAGGCCATCCGCGTCGGCTGCGCCGACGCGGGTCTCGCCGCGATCCGCCTTGTCGGCGTCCCGTGGGGCGAGCAACTCGGTACCTCGACGGAGCTCGTCGACGACACCCTCCCGCTCGCCAAGGCGCGAGCCGCCGTCGGCGCGCCGCTCACGCCCGCCGACGAAGCGGCGGCGAGCTGGGGGATTCTGGTCGAGGACCCGCTCTTCGAGCTCCGCGTCGCGGGAGTCAGCGCGCCGGCCTCGACGGGGGCCATCCGCGTCGGGTCGATCGCCCCCGAGCAGCAGCTCGTCGAGGCGGCGCAATCGATCGGGGCGAAGGCCGCTTCCCTCGACCTCGAGGCCGCCGAAATCTCCGCAGACGAGCTGGCCGCAGCCGCCAAGGCTGTCGCTGAGAGCGACGAGCTGGCCGCCGCGGCCGCCGCGGCGGCAGGCTCCGAAGCTGCCGGTCCGGAGTTCGCGGATGCCGCCGCCCGTGCCGTCGTCGCGTCCGTGCTGAACGCGTACAGCGCTTCCCCGCCGGGCGAGGCGCCGGCGCTCGCCTACAGCGCTTCGGTGCGGGACGAGCTCGTCGAGCAGCTCGCGAACCTGATCGCGCCCGGCACGACGCGCGGACTCGGCTCGTGGCTCGGGAAACAGGTCGGAGGATTCGTCGCCAAGCGGGCCACTAGCGTGCTCGAGGCTCGTCGCGGGCAGGTGTCGGTCGGCAGCCTGCCGTTCCTCGGGGACATCCTCTATTACCAGAAGCGCGGCGAGGAGATCCGCGGCATGGTCGAGCAGGCGATCGCCGAGGCCGATGCACCGGCCGTCGTGCTCGGCCACAGCCTCGGTGGGATCGTCCTCGTCGACCTCCTCACGCAGGAGTCCCCACCCTACATCGATGCCATCATCACGGTCGGATCGCAGTCGCCGCTCTTCTACGCGATCGACGCGCTGGACAGGATGCGCCGCCACGACGAGGGGCCGCAGCCACGACCGTTCTCGCCCTGGCTGAACATCTACGACCGCGCAGACATCCTCTCCTTCGTCGCCGCCCGCGTGTTCCCGGGCGATCGGAAGATTCGCGACGAAGAGATCTCGTCGGGAGTGCCGTTCCCATCCTCTCACAGCGCGTACTTCCACCAGCCGAAGGTGTTCGAGCTGATCCACGACTTCTGGCCGAAGTGAACGACGCTGCCACGACCTGGGCGCTCGTCGTCGGAATCGATTCCTACGCCGACCCCAACGTGAAGGATCTGGAAGGCGCCGTCGCGGATGCAGTCGCATTCGTCGACTGGCTACGCCGCCTCGGCGTACCCGAGACTCAGATCCTGCTCCACGCCTCCCCGACGAAGCGCAGCCGCCGCCTCCTCAAAGGGCGCTCGGCCGTCGAGGCCAGCGCGCCGGCGATCGACGCGTCGATCGTGCGGTTGGAGAGCATTGGGGGCGGCAGCCGCCTGTTGGTCTATCTGGCGGGTCACGGCCTCTACGAGCCGACGGCGGGACGGCTGTTTCTGTTCCCGGAGTTCACCGAGAACACGCCCCTGAACATGGGGCTCGACCTGTACGTGCCCCGGTTCCTGCAGATGCCGTTCCCGCGGCAGTTCCTCTTCGTCGACGGGTGCCAGAACCTGCCCTATTCGGAGAGCGCCCGGCAGCGGATCGCCGGGCAGATGTACGGCGGACGGGTCGGCTTCACGGCGAAGCCGGGCAACGTGCTCGTCGGCTGTTACGCAGCTTCGCTGGGCGAGCTCGCCGAAGAGGTCGACGGCCACGGTGTCTTCACGCGCAGACTGCTCGAGGGGATGGATCTCGAGCACCCGTTCAAGGACGCGGTCGTGCTCGACTTCTCCACGGGCCAGCGCTCGCTCGACCTGCGGAAGGTCGTGACGGGCTACGTCGTGCCTTATGTCCAGGCGGACGTGCGCGGCAGCTCTCCGCAGACGCCGAATATCCAGTCCGAATCGGGCGAGACCGAAGACGTCCTCCGGCTCTATTCCTTCCGTGACGAGGCACCGGCCGGAAAGGTGACCGTCGCGATCCAGCCGAAGGCCGCGGAGTCGGCGGTGGAGCTGCTGCGAATCTCTGTCGACGGCTATTCGCTGTGGAGCTTCTGGCAGCCGCGACCGCCGGCGAAGAAGCTGGGAGTGCCGTTCGAGGTCAGAGTTCCCGTCGGCAGCAGCGCGGCCGCGCACTGCGTCCTCCAGAACGGGGCGGAGTGGGCGGGCACTCTCGAGCACCGGTTCAACGTCGCCGACGAGACTCCGCTCACCTTCGACCTCCACCCAGCGCGTCCGACAGCCGGAGCGCAGCAATTGGACGTGCGCACGATCGATGCGACAGGTGGCACCGTCTCCCACCAGTTCTCGTATGACGATCTTGCTCGGACGACCGGTCTGACGGAGGACGTGGCCGACCTCGGGGCGCGCGCCGGTGGTGCGTCCTTCAATCGCCGCGAGATTGGCCCGATCTTGACGATGTCCGGCGGTGGTGCGAAAGCGATTGATGCGCTGGTGGCGTCGCGGCGTCTGGCCTCCGACTGGGCGCAGGCGATCCTTCACGCGACGCCCGAGCATGTCGGGGTGGCGACGAGCGCCACGGCCAATGCGGCCGAGGCTTTCCGGCCACGATTGACCGTCACCTTGCCCACCGGGGGCGCGACTGCCTTGGCAGGCCCGATCGCCGGACGCGACCTCGTCTGGATCGGCTACCCGGAAGACGCGCCGACAGATCCGCTCTACGAGTCATCGGTAGGGGAGGGCCCGCCCGGCGCACGGTCACTCGCATCGCTCGAGGCGGAGCCGTTCGTCGACGTGGAGCCGGGTCACGTCCTCGTCCGCCTGGATCTTCCTTGGGGCTCGTGGTCCCAGACCGTCAGCGCGCCCCCCGCCGGCGCCACCGAAGTCAAGGTGCCTTCCTCCGTCGGGAGGCCGCCCCTGCGCGTGCGCCTCTTCAAGGAGCTTCAGCGTGAGGGGTCGTACGTGCTCGGGCCGGCGGGGCGGCCGCCGGCGATCAAACTGAGGGACGGGCTCTGGGGGTCGCAGTCGTCTCCGTTTCACCAGATTCGCCCGCGCTCCGCCAAGTGGGCCCTGGGCCCTCCCCGTGTCGGCTGGCTACGCGAAGACGATGCGGTCGGGGTCGCGACCGCGGGAAGCTTCTCGTTCCCGTTCGTCCACGGGCGGAGTCTCGGCTTCGAGCGGATTGGTCCTGACCTGCTGGTCGAGCCGCTGTCGCCGGTCCCTTCGACGGGCTGGGACCTCCTGCTCGCCGGCGGTCTCCTCGATGCGCTGCCCCCTCAGAAGGTGGTCGAGCTGACGTACGCGAAATGGGACGACGCTCTCCTCGGCCTGGCTGGGGCGTATGCGGTCTATGCCCGGCCGGCCGATGAGGAGACGGACCGCGACCTCCAAACAGTCCTGCGAAATCTGAAGAGGCTGGCCGGACAGCGGCGCGGCCGGCGTGTACCGGACATCGACCTGCTTCGGGCCGCCCTGACGACCCGGCGGAACAAGAAATTGTCGCGGCCGGACCACGTCGCGCTGGAGGGTTGGGCGATCCGAGGCGCCGTACCGATCCTGCGCTGGGGCGTACCGCTGGCGATTCGGCTCGTCGAGGACGGGGTGCTCTCCGGCGACGCCTTCGACCGCTGGATCGACGAGCTGCGTCGGATCGAGGACACGCTGTCAGCGCACTCCGTCTGGACGGTGTGGCGCGCTCGAGCGAGGAGTTAGGCCGCGTTCGCGGCGTGCAGGACAGGAGAGGGTCTCGAGGTGGTGGTTTTGCTCCGACCGGCTCCGGCAAGGAGAGGGTGGACCCGAGCGACGATCGGAGGTGCCGATGCCGAGGATCGAGGGATACGACTTCGGTCGAATCGTCGTCGACGGGATCGAGCAGACCCGGGACGTCATCGTCCTGCCGGACCGGGTGGTCACGAACTGGTGGCGCGCGGACGGGCACAGGCTCGTCCTCGCCGACCTCGACAGCGTGCTCGAGGAGTTGCCGCCGCACCTGGTCGTCGGCACGGGCGCGTACGGGCAGATGCGCCCCGACCCCGAGGCGGTCGAGCAGCTGCGGGAGCGTGAGGTCGAGGTCGAGGCGCTTCCGACCCCTGACGCCATCCGCCGCTACGGCGAGCTCGACCCGCGCCGCACGGCGGCCGCGCTCCATCTCACCTGCTGATGTCCGAGTTCGCCGTCGAGAGCAGCGTCTTCGAGAACGCGCAGCCGATCCCGAGCCGGTACACCTGCGAGGGCGAGGATGTCTCGCCGGCGCTTCGGTGGTCGAACGTCCCGGGCGAGACACGGTCGCTGGCGCTGATCGTCGACGACCCGGATGCCCCGAACGGCGTCTTCACGCACTGGGTCGCGTGGGGACTCGATCCAGGCACGGGCGAGTTGGGCGAGGGCGAGGCCGCGCCGAGCGAAGGGCAGAACGACTTCGGAAGCGTCGGCTACCGCGGCCCTTGCCCGCCGCCGGGGCACGGGCGCCACCGCTACGTTTTCCGGCTCTACGCCCTCGACCGCGAGCCCGATCTCGCCGCCGGGGCGGGAAAGCCCGAGCTGGAGCAGGCGATCGAGGGGCACGTGCTGACGATGGCCGAGCTCGTCGGCACGTACGAGCGGTAGCCCGAGCCGTTCAGAGCAGCCCGTTTCCAGACCTGCCCTGCGGGTACCGGTCCAAGGAGCTCGCATGCCCGGGAAGACGATCCTCGTCGGCTACGACGGCTCTGAGGCGGCCGAGCGGGCGCTCGCGCGCGCGACGGAGTTCTCGCAGGCGTTCTCGGCGGTTCTGGTCGTGGTGAGCGTCACGGCACCGGAGCCCGTGCGTGCCGCGGTTCCTGCGTTCGAGCCGGCGGGGCCGGTCCTCCTCCCGCCGGGGGTGGCCGGTCCGTCGGCGACTGGCGGAACGGTGCCGATGCCCGCACCTGAGCCCGGGCCGTCAGTGGACCCGGAGTCGCTTGCGCGGCGTCAGCTCGATCGGGCGCAGATGTCGCTTGCGAGCCGCCACGTCGAGGCCGAGTACGTGGCGGAGGTGGGCGAGCCCGCCGAGCGGCTGCTCGCCGTCGCCGAGCGGCGCGACGCCGACCTGATCGTGGTCGGCAGCCCCGAGCATGGCTTTCTCGAGCGACTCCTCGGCCATGCCGTCGACGAGGCGGTCGCACGACGGGCTGACCGGGACGTCCTGCTGGTCCACTAGAGGCGCTCGCGGCCGACGCCGTCGTCCGGAGCTACTCGGCGGCGTCGGTCGCCGCGTCCGCCAGTAGCCCGGCGACGTACCACTCGTCCAGAGGGTCGAAGATGTCGTAGGCCTGGCCGACGACGGCGATCTCCTCCAGCACGTGCGGGCAGACGACCAGGTCGGACTCCTCCCGCAGGCGCGCGAGTCCGTCGACACGACCGACCGGCGTCGCGGCGACCAGCTGCGCCACGCGCTCCGCGCGTGCCCACCGACAGGCGGCGGCGAGCGTCAGGCCGGTGATCAGCCCGTCGTCGACGACGACCGTCGTCCGCCCGCTGACGGTCAAGGTCTCGAGCTCGAGCCTCGCTTCGAGGACCTCGGCGGCGCGACGGGCTCGCTCGAGCGCCGACTCGGCGTCCTCATCCGGCACCCCGTGCCCCTCTCGCAGGTAGGGCGGCCCGTTCGCGCTCACCGCACCAAGGCGCAGGCCGTGGGCATTGACCCGCTCGACATCGATCGCCGTCAGTGGAGCCTCGAGCGCACGGGCTACCTCGACCGCGACCGCGACGCCGCCGCGGGCCACGCCGACGACAATCGGATCCTCGAGCTCGACCGCCGCGACGGCCTCAGACAAGGCGCGCCCGGCGGCGGCGCGATCCCGAAAGAGCGGCGGGATCCACGGGACGATGCGCACGCGCGTCCCTCAATCCTGAAAAAGGACGCTGATGCTACTCGGCTACCCAGGAGGCGGCGTCGGCAACCGTACGCCGACCCTACGGAGGTTTGGGGGCCGCACCGGCACGGGAAGCGCATCAGCGTGGCTGAGGTGCCCGACCCGCATCCTCCGAGGCCGCCCGACGAGCCTCCGGATCCGTTGCCCCCGCCGCCACGTCCTCCCGCGCCGCCGGAGCCCGGTATCGCCCAAGACGGCCGACTCCTCATCGGCTCCGGTGATGGGCGCTATCGCGAAGGGTGACCTTGTCGAGGGGCTCGCACGGCGAATAACCTCTGTGCAACGGACCGTTCGGGGTTAAGAGGAGGAGAAAGATGGCTTTGCAGATTGGCGACACGGCACCGGATTTCGAGGCGGAGACCACGGAAGGCCGGATCCGCTTCCACGATTGGATCGGCGATTCCTGGGCCGTGCTCTTCTCGCATCCGCGGGACTTCACGCCGGTGTGCACGACCGAGCTCGGGTACATGGCGAAGATCAAGCCGGAGTTCGACGAGAGGAACGTGAAAATCATCGGACTGTCGGTCGACCCGGTCGAGAACCATTCGAAGTGGTCGAGCGACATCGAGGAGACGCAGGGGTATGCGCCGAACTACCCGATGATCGGTGATGCGGACTTCGAGGTGTCGAAGCTGTATGGGATGTTGCCCGCCGACACGTCGGGCGATCCGACCTCGCGCACGCCGGCCGAGAACCAGACGGTGCGCAACGTCTTCGTCGTCGGCCCGGACAAGAAGGTCAAGCTGATCCTCGTCTATCCGATGACGACGGGCCGCAACTTCGACGAGGTGTTGCGGGTGATCGACTCGCTGCAGCTGACCGCGAAGCACAAGGTCGCGACGCCGGTCAACTGGCAGCAGGGCGAAGACGTGATCATCGCCGGCTCGGTCTCCGACGACGAGGCCAAGGAGACGTACCCGGAAGGCTGGGAGTCACCGCGGCCGTACATCCGCATCGTCCCGCAGCCGCGCGAGACCGTTCACGCGTAAACAGGTGACGGTCAGGCGCGCCGGGTGGCGCGCCTGACCGTACTAGGCCCTGGCTAGTGAGGCTCCGCCGCTTGCCGGCGGTCCTCTGAGCGGAGCCGAGGCAGCAGGAGCCCAGGGAGGAGGGCTGCCGCGACCAGGCCGAACGCGACCCAGAACGCGGTTCCGAAGGCGTCGGCGACTGCGGACGCCGCGTGCGCTCGCCCTCCCTCGGAGAACGAGGCGAGGGCGCCGATGCCGCCCTCGAACCCGGGGAGCTTGGACGCGATCGACCGCTGCAGGACGACGGCGAGCAGGGCGGTGCCGACCGAGGCGGCGATGCGCTGGATCACGTTGATGGTGCTCGTCGCCTGCGCCACCAGCTCGCGCGGCACCGCCTGGTAGGCGACCGCCATCGAGGGCATGATCGTGCTGCCCAGTCCCAGGCCGATCACGAACAGCGCGCCGGCAAGGAACACGTACGACGTGTCCGCGGCGATCTGTGTGTACGCGGCCGTTCCGGCCAGGGCGAGCAGGATCCCGACCGGGATCACGGCCCGCGCGCCGATCTCGTCGGTCAGGCGTCCCGCGATCGGCATCGCCAGCGCGGCGCCGACGCCCTGCGGCACGAGCAGCAGACCGGTCGCGAGGGGGCTCTCGCCGTGGACGGTCTGATAGTAGAGCGGCAGCAGGATCAGCGCGCCGAAGAGCGCGATCCCAACCAGCAGGTTCGTACCGGCAGCAGCGGCAAAGCCGCGTCGCGCGAAGAGCGAGACGTCGATCAACGCCGCGCGTCCGCGCCGCCACGCGTGCCAGATGAAGAGCGCGAGCAGCGCGAGCCCGAGGACGACGCCGGCGAGCGCCCGCCCGGAGCCGAGGCCGCCGGTCGTGCCGGTCTCGGACATGCCGTACACGAAGATCGCGATGCCTGGCGAGAGCAGCGCGAGGCCGCGCAGGTCGAGGCGGTTCCCGTTCCGCGGCTCGGCTTCCGGCAGGAGCCGCCACGCGAGGAGAACCGCGAACAGGCCGATCGGCAGGTTGACGAAGAAGATCCAGCGCCAGCTGATCTGGTCGACGATGGCACCACCGATGACCGGCCCGAACACGGGCGCCAGGAGCATCGGGACGCCGATCACGCTCATGACGCGCCCGATGCGCTGCGGTCCGGCGGCTCGGGCGAGGATCGTCTGACCGACCGGCATCAGCAGCCCGCCGCCGAGGCCCTGGAGGACGCGGAAGACGATCAGCGCCTCGATCGACCACGCGGCCCCGGCGAGGGCGGATCCCACCATGAAGAGGAGCATCGCGAACGCGAGCAGGTAGCCGGTCATGACCCACTGGATCGTCGAGATCGACGTGTGGAAGTCGCGGCCGAGCGTCGGGATCGCGACGTTGACGATCGTCGCGTCGAGGATCGCCATGATCGATCCGACCACGACCACGGCGCCCAGCTGCAGGATCTCACGATCGAGACCCTGGCTGTGTTGCTCGTGCGCTGTCTCAGTTGTCGTCGATGCCTGGCTCATCAGGCAACCCCGTTCTTGATGCCGCCTAAAACTTAGGGTAACATAAAGTTTAGTGTCACATCAAGAGAGGTGCTAAGCTCGGCTCATGGACGCGCCGCCAGGGCTCCGGGAGCGCAAGAAGGAGCAGACCCGCCAGGCAATCGCCGAGACGGCGCGCCGGTTGTTCGCCGAGCGCGGCTTCGACGCCGTGACGGTGGCCGACGTGGCGAGAGCGGCCGACGTCTCCCAGGGGACGGTCTTCAACTACTTCCCGACGAAGGAAGACCTCTTCTACGGACAGATGGAGGATTTCGAGGCGACGCTGGTCGAGGCCGTCCGCGATCGCGTGCGCGGAGAGTCGGTGCTGGACGTCTTCCGTCGGGTAATGCTGGAGAACTCCGGGCGGCTTGCCTCGGAGGAGGTTGCCGAGATGATCGCGACAGCCGCCCGGCTCATCGCCGCGAGCCCGGCGCTACGGACGCGCGAGCGGGAGATCGTCGCGCGCCACACGGACGAGCTCGCCGCCCTGATCGCGGACGAGGCCGGCGCCGGCCGCGACGACGTCGAGCCCTGGGTCGTCGCCAACGCGCTGATGGGCGTCCAGCAGGCGCTCCGCTTCTATGTACACGCGAGCGTGCTTGCCGGACGTCGTGGTCCCAAGCTCGCGGCGGGGGTGCGAGCGCAGGCCAGGCGCGCCTTCACGCGGCTCGAGCGCGGACTGGATGGCTACGGCGTCAAGTAGCCGTCGGCGCGTCGCTGCGTGAGATTGACACAAGTTGCGCGATCGAAGATCGTTGCGCGCGGCCACAGACATCCAACTCGTCGGGAGGCAGGCTATGGGCGTCTTCTTCGAGACATCCCCCGGCGCGCAGCGAACCACGGTGAAAGCCGCGATCGCTCACGCGCTGCAGACCGACCCGCAAACGGTGCAGGACATCGACCGGGAAGCCGAGCAACGGGCGGGCGAGGCCGTCGACCCACCTGCGGGCTACGCGAAGTTCAACGCCGGTCGCTTCGGCGGTGCGCTGCTCATCTTCGCCGCGATCGTCGGTTCGGCGATCGGCGCCGATGCGGCCGGCCTCGACGATTCGAGCAAGGCGCTCTACGGTTTCGCAGCGACGGTCTTCGGCGTCGTGGTCGGCTTTCTCGGCGGCGAGAAGACGGCTTCGTCTTAGCGTTACCGCAACGGCTTCGCAGCCTCGTCGCGAGCACGTAGCATGGTCGCCCGTGGAGGACTCCTCGCTCGCCACCAGGCCATCTCCCGAAGAGCTCGAGCGCAGCTTCGAGGAGTACCGGGGTGAGCTGATCGCCTACTGCTACCGCATGCTCGCCTCGCCGTTCGAGGCCGAGGACGCCGTGCAGGAAACGCTGCTGCGTGCGTGGCGGAGCTTCGACGGCTTCGAGGGCCGGGCGGCGCTCCGTTCCTGGCTCTACCGGATCGCGACGAACGTCTGCCTCGACATGCTGAACGGCCGCGAGCGGCGCGCCAGGCCGATGGACCTCGGGCCGGCGCGCGAGCCGGTCGAGGCCAACCTCAACATTCTCCCGGAGGTCACGTGGATCGAGCCCGTGCCGGACACGCTCGTCGTGCCGGCGGAGGGAGATCCCGCAGAGGTCGCTGTGGCGCGGGAGACGATCCGACTCGCGTTCGTCGCGGCGCTCCAGCACCTGCCGGCCCGCCAGCGCGCCGTGCTGATCCTGTGCGAGGTGCTGCGGTGGAAGGCGTCGGAGGTCGTGGAGCTGCTCGACACGAGCGTCGCCTCGGTGAACAGCGCGCTCCAGCGGGCGCGGGCGACGCTCGAGGCCAGCG
>WNFU01009277.1_pt1 | contig 12910 bp, 7 predicted proteins | sample 5400121 | NCBI WGS metagenome assembly WNFU01 (sample SAMN13153360, study PRJNA577476) | soil metagenome | isolation source: 100 cm soil or saprolite under grassland replicate 1 | place: USA:California | collected 2016-06-15 | reverse complement strand
CCAGACACTCCACGTCCAACCCAACATGCCCATCCAGCAGATCGTTCACCGTCACCGCAGCCATCACCACAGCCTGGCCGCAACCGTCAGACCAGGCCAGCCCCAGGCTCGGCGGTCAGAGGCGAAGCCTCACTGGGAGGCCGCTGAATAATCCGCGTGTCGCTCCGGCGCGCGGATTGTCTGGGCTGGCACGGTTTTCCGATGCAGGGTGTGGAGTGTGCGGACCGGGAGCTCCTGGACGCTGGTGCACTTGTGGGTCATCTGGTGCCTGAGGGCAGCATGTTCGCGTTCTTGGCCGAGCATCGCCGGGATCTGTTCGGTGATGGGGAGTTCGAGGATCTGTTCCCATCGGATCGGGGGCGGCCGTCGATCCCGGCGTCGGTGATGGCCTCGATTCTGGTATTGCAGGCCCTGCATGATCTTTCCGACCGGGAGACCGCCGAGGCGGCCCGGTGTGACCTGCGGTGGAAGGTCGCGACTGGGATGTCGTTGGACCACAACGGATTCGATCCGTCCACGCTGGTGTATTGGCGCAAGCGACTGGCCAAGTCCACCCGGCCGCATCGGATCAACGAGGCGGTGCGGCAGGTCGTGGAGGAGACCGGGGTCTTGCGTGGCCGCCGCAAACGTGCGGTGGATTCCACGATCCTGGCCGACGCGGTCGCCACTCAGGACACCATCACCCAGCTGATCGCGGCGATCCGGCGGGTCGGGCGGCTGGTGCCCGGTGCCGCCGAGGTGATCACGGCGGTGTGCACCGGGCACGACTACAGCCGGCCCGGTAAGCCGGTGATCGACTGGGACGAGCCCGGCGCGAAGGACACGCTGGTTTCTGCGCTGGTCAACGACGCGAACGCGCTGCTTGCGGCGTTCGCCGGCGTCGATCAGGACGAACTGGAGGAGTCGGCGCGGGCGGCGTTGGCGTTGCTGGCGTTGGTCGCCGGGCAAGATGTCGAGCCCGCCGAGGGATCTGATGGCACCGATGGGCGGTGGCGCATCGCCCGCAGGGTCGCTCCCGATCGGGTGATATCGACGGTGGACCAAGATGCCCGGCATACCCGCAAGTCGCCCGAGGCGCGCCGGGACGGGTATCGGGCACATGTGGTGGCGGAGCCGGAGACGGGGATCATCACCGACGAGGCGCTCACCAAGGCCGCGGGGACGGAGAACTCCGATCCGGGTGTGGCGGAGAAGTTCCTGGCCGCCGATGAGGGCCACCAAGACGGCACGGCCGAGGGCGGCACACGGGAGTGGTACGGCGATTCCGCTTACGGCACAGGGGATCTACGCGGCGCGATCGACGACGCCGACGACGAGGCCGTGATCAAACCCAAGCCGTTGCAGGCGCCCGTGGAGGGCGGGTTCACCGTTGATGACTTCACCGTCGACGAGGAAGCGGGCACGGTGAGCTGCCCGGCCGGTCACACCCGCCCGCTCAGCCGAACCCGGGTGGCCAGCTTCGGCGCACTGTGCCGTGGGTGTCCTCTGCGTGAGCGGTGCACCACGTCCAAGACCGGCCGTAAAATCGTTCTGCACCAACGAGATGACATGCTGCGCCAAGCCCGCCGCGACTGGGCCGACAAGCCCGAACTGCGGGAGAAGTACCGCAAGTTCCGGCCCAACGTTGAACGGGTCATCTCCCAGATCGCTAGCCACGGCGGGCGCCGAATCAAGCTCCGCTACCGGGGCACGGAGAAGAACAACGCATGGCTCGCCCGACGGACCGCCGGGCTCAATCTGCGTAATCTCCTCGGCCGTGGCCTCGCTCGCACGGCAGGAGTCTGGGTCCTGGCGGCCCACACCGCCTGAGAAGCCCACCCCCAGGCGTCAAACGGCGTCGATACCGGGCCCAGCCGAGCCTCGACCGCCCGCACAGGCGCCCTCCCACCGCCCGGATGGCCCTTCCTCGCCCCGAACAGCCGTCACCCGCGACCGCCCGCCGATCCCCGCGCCTCGGCCCGCGCAACGGCAAGCCCCAGAACCGCCCTAATTCAGCGGCCTCCTAGGTGGGTGGTGTTTTTCGCGTGGCGGTGACCCGTCTGGGCTGATCGGCTCGGGAGAATGACGCGGGTCTTCTCGTGGGAGTGGTCGATGACGTTGGGTCTGGCGCCCAGGCAGGGCGATCTGTTGCGGTCGACGGCGAGCTATTGCGACGGGCGGGTGGCGCCGGACTCGATCTACGGGGTGTTGCATCGGGAGTGTTTCGACCTGTTCCCGGATGAGATGTTCGCCGACCTGTTCACCGATGTGGGGCGGCGCAGCGTGCCGCCGATGATCGTGGCGGTGGTGATGGTGTTGCAGCGGGTCGAGGGGTTGTCGGATCGGGAGGCGGTGGATCGGTTCGCCTTCGACGCGCGGTGGAAGTACGCCGCGGGCGGACTGGACTTCGACTATCCGGGGTTCGTGCACACGGTGCTGGTGGACATGCGCGCCAGGTTGGCGGCCTCGAAGCGGCCGGAGCGGATCTTCGAGGCGACGCTGGGGGCGGCGCGGGCGGCGGGGCTGGTCGGGCGCAGGCGGGTGCTGGACTCCACGCCGTTGTATGACGCGGTGGCCACGATGGACACCGTGACGCTGGTGCGGTCGGCGATCCGCGGGCTGCTCAGGGCCGCGGATGCGGACCTGGGGTCGCGGTTGCGGGCCGCGCTGACCCGCGACGACGACTACGCCACGGCCGGCAAGCCGGTGTGTGACTACGACGACCCGGCCGCTCGGGAGGCGCTGGTCGACGCGCTGGCCCGGGACGCGATGGCGCTGCTGGCGGTGCTGGACGGTGCGGAGCTGGACGCGCCGGTCGAGCAGGCTGCGCAGCTGTTGGCGCAGGTGGTCGGGCAAGACCTCGACCAGCACACCGACGGGGTGTTCCGGATCGCCAGGCGGGTCGCCAAGGACCGGGTGATCTCCACCGTCGACGCCGACGCCCGGCACGGGCACAAGACCTCGGCGCGTGGCTTCGACGGCTACAAGGGACACGTCGCGATCGACCCGGACACAGAGATCATCACCGCCACCACCGCGACCGCCGGCAACACCGGCGACGCCGAGGCCGCCGGGGACCTGCTCGCCGACGACCTGCCCACCGGCGGCGACACCAGCGACACCAGCGGCGACAGCGACACCAGCGGCACCGGCGGCGACGGCGACCGGCTGACCGAGGACGCCCGGGCCGACGCCGATCAGGACGAGGGTGAGCCGCTGGCGGTCTACGGTGACGCCGCCTACGGCACCGGCGAGATGCTGCAGAAGCTGGAACGTGCCGGCGCGGACATCAAGACCAAGGTGCAGCCGCCGGTCGCGCCGGGCGGGCGGTTCGCCAAGGACCGGTTCGGCATCGACCTGGCCGCCGGCACGGTCACCTGCCCCGCTGCGGTCACGCTGACCATCCGCCCCGCCAAGAAGGGCGGCGGCACCGCGGTCTTCGGGACGGCCTGCACCGGCTGCCCGCTCGCCGCCCAGTGCACCGGCTCACCGGCCGGGCGCACCATCAGGATCGGCCGCCACGAGGCCGAGCTGGCCCGGGCCCGCACCGCCCAGGCCGACCCGGCCTGGCAGGCCGACTACCGCGCCACCCGGCCCAAGGTGGAACGCAAGATCGGGCACCTGATGCGCCGCCGCCACGGCGGCCGCCGCGCCCGGGTCCGCGGCCTGCGCAAGGTCGCCGCCGACCTCTCCCTGCTCGCCGCCGCGGTCAACGTGGCCCGTCTCGGCGTGCTCGGCGTCGTCAGCCAGCCCGGCCGACGGTGGGCGACAGCGACCGGATGAGCAGTCCAGGACACCGGAAACCCTTGCACAGCAGGGGCAAACCGGCCTTCACAAGCCCCACAGGCCACACACGGCTACCGACCAGCCCACCAGCGCCCGGACCCCGCCATCGAAACCAGGAACGCCACCGCGTCCCAGGCCGCTCGACATCTGGCCCGTCACCCGCAGACGGCCGTTCAACACCGCCCACCTAGGGCGGGAGTGGCTCAAGAAGGGATTGCTCTGCTCCAAGCAGCGGTGCCCTCCTGCCCGACATCGGTCGGATTTCAAGGAGGGACACATGGCACAGCACAGGGAATGCGCTGGCCAGCGCCACAGAGGTCGCCAGGCTTCCAGCTGGTCGCGCATCCGTTGGCGGACAAGTGTCGCGCACCTGCAGGCGGATCACAGTGCTTGGGTGGTTCTGCCCAGTAAGCCAAGCAGTGCGGCTGCCGACGTTCTCATTACGAGGACGCACGACACTGTCACATATGGCCTCTACCAGCGCAAATGCTTACATCCCTGGTCGTACCACGCCCGCTCATCCCCATGGGTCGCCACCGTTTCGCAGCACGCACAGCACCACGTCCCCGGAGAAGCTCAGCCTCCCCACGCGTGGCGCCTGACTGCATCATCCGATCTGTGGATAGTCGCAGCGTGCGAATCGGCACACTGTTGCGGTCGTCGGTTCCCGGGGCCGTGCCGCCAGCGGGAGTAGCCGCGGCCGGCATGGCGTCGAGGCGCGAGGCGCCGGCGGAAGGCAGGCCCGGGACCGGTGCCGCCGAAGCCGTACCCATCAGCTCGTACCTCGCTCCTGTTCGACAGTCGTTGCGGGAGCGGCAGGGCGCCCTACTGATCTCCCCTACCCCGCTATAGCGGCACGACCAGCACCGCCGCGGTGGGTGGCGGCCGGGTGGATCGGTTGGTCGCTGCGGTGCGGGTGTTCGTGCTCCAGTTGGAGTGCGCTGACTACGAGGGCGAAGTGGCTGAAGGCCTGTGGTGTGTTCCCCAGTTGGCGCCGCGTCGCGGGGTCCCACTCCTCGCTGAGCAATCCGACGTCATTGCGTAGGGCGAGTAACCGCTCGAAGAGGATGGTTGCCTCCGTGGTCCGTCCGGCGTAGTTCATCGCGTCGACGAGCCAGAAGGAACCAGCGAGAAAGACGCCTTCGCCGGCGGGAAGGCCGTCCTCGCCGGTCTGCGTGCGGTACCTCAGCACGAGTCCGTCCTGGGTGAGTTCCCGCTGGATCGCTTCGACTGTGGCGATGACTCGGGGGTCTGTGCCGGGAAGGAACCCGACGCGGGGGATGAGAAGCAGGCTGGCGTCCAGCTCCGTGCTGCCATAGGACTGGACGAAGGTGCCGCGTCTGGCGTCGTATCCGTTGGTGAGTACGTCGGTGTGGATCGCGTCGCGGAGGTGTTCCCATCGGCGGACAGGACCAGGGAGCCCGCTGTAGTGGATGGCGCGAGCCATGCGATCGGCCGCGACCCAGGCCATCACCTTGGAGTGCGTGAAGTGGCGACGGGGTCCGCGCATCTCCCACAACCCGTTGTCGGTGTCCTTCCAGTGGCCTTCGAGGTAGTCCATCAAGGCAACCTGGAGGTCCCAGGCGTCGTCCGGCTTGCCGAGGTCGGCCTGGCGCGCGAGATGGAGCCCGTCCAGGACCTCACCCCAGACATCGAGCTGCAACTGACCGGCCGCCGCGTTACCCGTACGAACGGGCGTGGATGCCTCGTAGCCCGCCAGCCAGGGCAGGCTGGTCTCGGGTAGCCGGCGGGTGCCGTCGAGGCCGTACATGATCTGCAGCTTGCCGGGATCGCCGGCCACCGCCCGGAGCAGCCACTCCCGCCAGGCCGTTGCCTCGTCGACGTATCCGGCGGCCAGGAGAGCCTGCAGGGTGAAGGTCGCGTCGCGCAGCCAGCAGTACCGGTAGTCCCAGTTGCGGGGTCCGCCGAGCTGTTCCGGCAGCGACGTCGTGACCGCGGCGACGATGCCGCCGGTAGGCCTGTAAGTGAGCGCCTTGAGCACGATCAGCGAACGCTGCACGTCGTCGCGCCAGCGGCCGGTGACCGTTGAGCGCTCCGACCATCGCTCCCAGAAGTCGACCGTCTCGGACAACGCTCGTTCGGCGTCCACCGGCTTTGGTCTGCTGACGTGGCTCGGCGCCCAGGTGAGGACGAACGGCACCGTGTCCCCGGCGCGGACGGTGAACTCGGAGATGGTGCGATTGTCCTGGCCTTCCAGCGGAGCCGACGTCCGCAACCACGCCGAATCGGGCCCGGCAACGGCCTCGATGGCGCCGCCCACGTTGCGAACCCACGGGACGATCTGCCCGTAATCGAACCGCAGCCGCAACTCGCCCACCATCGGTACGGCTCCACTGACACCCTGCACAATCCGGACGACGTCGGGCGCCTGACCGCGCGGAGGCATGAAGTCGATGACCCGCACGGTGCCCTCGGGCGTGTCCCACTCCGACTCCAGCACCAGGGAGTCGCCCCGGTAACGCCTCCGCGTGCAGGACCCGCCTGCCGCGGGGGCAAGCAGCCACCGGCCGGCTTCAGCCGTGTCCAGCAGCGCCGCGAAGCAGGCGCCGGAGTCGAAGCGCGGAAGGCACAGCCAGTCGACGGAGCCCTCCCGGCTGACCAGTGCCGCGGTGTGCAGATCTCCCAGCAAGGCGTAGTCCTCGATCCTCGTCATTGCCCGGCTGCCTCGAGGTCGATGACCACCTTCACGTCGTCCGACTGCCGAGCGAACGCTTCTGGATAGCGATGAAGCGGGACCGTACGGGTGATCAGCCGGCTCAACCAGTCGCGGTCGGCAGCCGCGAGCGCGCGGGTCGCCTGCTCGTAGTGGCGCCGGTTGGCGTTCACGCTCCCGAAGACAACCTCGTTGCCGAGCACCGCCTCACGGTTGAGGGCCCCGACATCGAGCGGCAGCCGACTGCCGACTCCGGAGACCCCGGTCAGACAAACGATTGCGTCCGGTGCGCCGTTCCTCATCACATCAACGACGACCGCCGGGACCCCCGTGCACTCCATCAGCACATCGGCCCGCAGACCGGAGTCGGGCAGCGAGTCGTGGTGATAGGTGGCGCCCAGTGAGCGGACAAGGTCCGGTTTCGGTCCAGTCGTGACGCGGTCGAAGACATGCACGCTCAGGCCCCGCTGGACACCAAGCAGCGCTGCCAACAGACCGACCGGTCCGGCCCCGGTGACGGCGACAACCTCGGGCTGCCAGAAGGCTCTCTTCCCGATCCGCTCCACCTGCTCCCAGGCCTTCGCCACGATCGTCGTCGGTTCGAGCAGAACGCCGAGTCGTCCAAGGGAGGGGCTCAGCCGCACGACCGTGTCCGGCTCGGTCCGCCACCGCTCGCGGGCGAACCCGTGCAAGCCACGGATCCCATGCTCGGTGTAGCGGCCGTTGCGACACATGTCCCATTCACCGGCGGCGCAGGCCGGGCACGGCTCGGGATCGGGACGACGCACGATGCCCACCACGAGGTCACCGACTGACAGGCCGCTGCCCGGCGGGGCTTCCAGGACGCGGCCCAGGTTCTCGTGACCGAGTACCAGGAAATCCTCGCCCGGAGGCGCCTCGCCGTACCCGCCGTTGATGATCTCGGAGTCGGTGCCGCACAGGCCGACCACCAGTGACTGGACCAGCACCGAGCCTTCGTCAGGGTCCGGCGCAGCCAGCTCCCTCAGGCTCGACGAACCCCGCTGACCGGGCCGAACCGTCAGCGCCAGCATCGTCTCCCCACATCGTCGTGGAACGTGGGCACCCTCGTGCGGAGTCACTTCGCTTGCCGGCGCCGAGCGGTCGAGTTCAGTCAGAGATTCGTTCCTGAGATCGCGCACCGGGCACTCCTTGTCCAAACTGGCGGGTCGTCAACTCGTCCAGCCTCAGGCACGTTCGATGAGAGCGAGATGAGAGCGACTCAACGGTTCAGCGACGCCGACCATCCCGCCGGACAAGGGGTTGTAGTGTCAAAGACGTGCGCAGAAGTGTGGTGGTTCTTCTCCTGGCCGCTCGGACATGACGACACAGCACGTCGCACGCAGGCGGAGTGACTCCGCACGAGGGTGGGCGCGGAAATTTGCATGGGTCGGCACGTTCCTGGTCGGTGCGGCGCTCTATTTGCTGGTCCTCGGCGTCCTCACCGACACCGGGAACCCGAACCTCTTCCCGACGATGATCCTGCTCGGCGCGCTCGTCGTACCGCTGACCTTCGTGACGTTCGCGGCCGGCCGGTCCGGGCGCTGGCTGATCGACGGGCCGACGCTCGGCGGTTGCCTGCTGTTCGGCGGCGTCGTCGGCGTGGTCGTCGCGGGCCTGCTCGAGTACGACGCGATGCGCCGGCTCGGCACGTTGCCGATGCTCGGGGTCGGGCTGATCGAGGAGGCGGCCAAGCTGGTGGTGCCGGCGATCCTGGTGGTGTTCTTCGGGCACCGGTACCGGGTCTCGGTCGGCAAGGGCATCGTCATCGGGGTCGCGGTAGGCACCGGGTTCGCCGTACTGGAGACGATGGGGTACGCGTTCGTCGCTCTGCTGCAGTCGGACGGGAACGTCGGGGCGGCTGAGGAGACGCTGTTCATCCGCGGCCTCTTGTCGCCGGCGGGGCACGCGGCGTGGACCGGCCTGACCTGCTGGGGCCTCTGGCGCTTCGTGATAGCACCGACCGGCAAGCATTTCCTCGGCTTCCTCGTCATGTACGCGCTCGCCGTCGCCCTGCACACCACCTGGGACGGCATCGGCGGCCGCGTCACCTACGCCGTCGTCGGCGCGATCTCGATCGGGCTGCTCTTGTACGGTCTCAGGCGTGCCCAGCGCGTCGACAACCTGGGCGTCGCCGCCCCGTAACGAGCCAGGTGCCGAGCCTGCCCGACTTTCGGCTGGAGACGTACTTCGCGAAGTGGGAGTTCAATGCCCGCCGGATACCGCTGGGCCTCGACCAAGTGTGGCACTCCTGCCGCTATCGGCGGTGGACGAACCGGTCGAGCCAGGAGGGCCACACAACGGCCGTCCGGCGCTTCGGCGAGGGTGCGACGGCTTGATCCAGGAGTGGCGGGGCCACCGGAGGAGGCTGGCGGGGGCCCGCGCAGATGGCGCCGGGGTCGGGCCACCAATCACAAGCTGGTGACCCAACACAACACAACCCGGCAAGCCGACCCGTGGTGACTTCGTGGGCGTCGTCGTTCCTGTGAAGAGCGCGGGAGCACACAACGGCGCGCTTCGTCACTCGGCCACGCCTTTCATCGGCAGTCGTCACCGTGAATGACCAGTGCACCACTGCGGAAGGTTGCATGGTTCGGTCTGGCGCTTTCACTGAGTTCTCATGAACTCGTCGGCAGGGTTGATGGCGACGCCTTACCCGGCGTCGACCCGAAGGAGCAGACCATGCCAACATCCGATCCCGCGACCGAGCGGCACCCGTTGAGCGGCCCACCGGCCTCTTCGACTCGCGATGGTCAACGGCGGTCCTCGCCACCCCCACCGGCACCCGGCCGGCGTTGGCGGCCGTGGCACTTCATCGTTGCCCTGGGCATCTTCGCAATGCTCTTCTTCGGGCCTGGTGTGATCACTGCGGCACAGACGGAATCGCTGACCTACAGCGCGTTTCTGGCGGACGTCCAGGCCCACAAGGTGTCCGCGGTGGCCGTCGGCGCCGACGGGCAGATCACCGGCACCCTCACCGGTGGCGCCCGTTTCGCCACCCAGGCGCCAACGTGGGCGCTGACCACTGATGACCTGGCCACCCGCCTAGAGAGCGCCGATGTGCAGGTGTCGGCCCAGCCGGCTTCCGACACACTGCGCCAACTGATCGACTCCCTGCTCCCCACGCTGCTGCTGATCGGCGCCTTCGTCTGGTTCAGCCGCCGGACCGGGCGGAGCCTGGGGTCGGGCGGCGGGCTGGGCGGTCTCCTGCGGGGCAAGCCGGCCCGGGTGACGGAGGCCGAGCGGCCACGCACCCGGTTCGATGACGTCGCTGGCTACGAAGGGGTCAAGAAGGAGGTGCGGGAGGTCGTCGACTTCCTGCAACATCCGGAGCGATACCAGCGCGTGGGTGCGAGAGGACCGCGCGGCGTGCTCCTCGTCGGTCCACCTGGCACGGGCAAGACGCTGCTCGCGCGGGCTGTGGCTGGGGAGGCGGAGGTTCCGTTCTACGCGGTCACCGGCAGCAGCTTTGTGGAGATGTTCGTCGGACTCGGCGCGTCCCGGGTCCGCGACCTGTTCGCCGATGCCCGGCGCAACGGGCCGGCCATCGTCTTCATCGACGAGATCGATGCCATCGGCGGCCGTCGCGGTGTGTCCGGCTTCGGCGGGCACGACGAGCGCGAGCAGACCCTCAACCAGTTGCTCGCTGAGATGGACGGCTTCACCCAGGGCGGCTCCGTCGTCGTACTGGCCAACACCAACCGGCCGGAGATCCTCGATCCCGCGTTGCTCCGCCCCGGCCGGTTCGACCGACAGGTGCAGGTTCCGCTGCCCGTGCTGGCCGAGCGGGCGCAGATCCTCGGCGTCCACACCCGCGACAAGGTGCTCACCGGACAGGTCGACCTGATGGACGTGGCGCAGGGTACGCCGGGCTTCAGCGGCGCCGATTTGGCGAACCTGGTGAACGAGGCGGCGCTCCGGGCCGCCCGGGACGGTCGCGGTGAACTGCGGCCGGCCGACTTCGAGGACGCGCGGGAACGGCTCATCCTGGGTCGTCGTGACGGGGTCGCGCTGCTGCCTGAGGAGCGGCTGCGGGTTGCTGTGCACGAGGCCGGCCATGCCTTGGTGGCGGCCCTGTCGCCGACCGCGGACCCGGTCTCGAAGATCACCATCCTCCCCACCGGTCTGGCGCTGGGCGCGACGCATCAGCTTCCGACCGACGAGCGCCGGTTGTACACCGAGCAGTACTTGCGCGAGTCGCTGGCGATTCGCCTGGCCGGCCGCGCGGCCGAACTCATCGTGTTCGGAGAGCCTTCGACCGGAGCGGCGGACGACCTCGCAGGCGCGACCGACCTGGCGCTGCGAATGGTCCGGGATTACGGCTTCTCGAAGGATCTCGGACCGGTCGCCTATCCCACCGCGCCTTCGGCCACCGGCAGCGCCGAGGGCGGGGACAGGCCGTACGCCGAGGCGACCCAGCGGCAGGTCGATCTGGAGGTGGCACGCGTGCTGCGAGCCGCCGAGGACCAGGCCGATCTGCTGCTCGAGCGCCACCCTGCCAGTGCTGCTGGCGATGTTCACATTGGCCGGCTGCGGCTGGTATCCACCATTCCAGGACCTTCCGGGAGGTGGCGTCGACGCGCAGTCGGGCCAGGTGGTCATCGACGACCTCTGGATCGACGGACCACACGGCATCACCGCTGGGGGCAGCGCGCCGTTGCGGTTGGCAATCACGAACGCGTCCCCGGCCGCCGACACGCTGGTCGGTGTGTCGACCCCGATCGCCGAGCGAGCCGTGCTCGAGCAGAACGGTCATCCGGTAGCCGGTATCGCGCTGCCGGCGTCGGGTTTCGTCGACCTCGAGTGGCGGACCGGTATCGAGCTCGAGGGCCTGCGTACGTCGCTCACCGCTGGCACGTACGTCCCGGTCACGCTGCGGTTCGCGCAGGCCGCTCCGGTGACCGTGCAGGCAGTCGTCGGGCCGCTCGCAGTACCTGAGCCGCAGGACCCTTCCGCCTTGGCCTGATGTGGCCGCAGAGAGGAGCGAGATGAGTATCGCGGAAATGACAGCCACCGGCCCGGTTCGCAGTCTGGTGCCGGCCCGGCTGGATCGCCTGCCATGGTCAAGGTTCCACTGGCTCGTCGTCATTGGCCTCGGCGTCTCCTGGATCCTCGACGGGCTGGAGATCCAGATCGTGTCCCAGGCGGGCTACCAGGCCACGCTCGGCCTGTCCGCCGGCGCGGTGGGCGCCGTCGGCTCGGTCTATCTGGCGGGCGAGGTGCTGGGCGCGTTGTTCTTCGGGCGGATCACCGACCGGCTCGGCCGCCGGAAGTTGTTCATGGTCACGCTGGGCGTCTATCTCGTGGCGAGCGGGATCGGCGGGCTGTCCTTCAGCTTGTGGTTCCTGCTCATCTTCCGGTTCATCGCCGGGATGGGGATCGGCGGTGAGTACACGGCGATCAACTCCGCGATCGACGAGCTGATCCCGTCGCGCTACCGCGGCCGAGTCGACATCGCGGTGAACGGGACGTACTGGGGTGGTGCGGCGCTCGGTGCCGTGGCCAACCTGTACCTGCTGTCCGATCACCTTCCCACCAACGTGGGCTGGCGGATCGGCTTCTTCCTCGGGCCGGTGATCGGTCTGGTCATCATCTTGCTGCGCCGGACGCTCCCGGAGAGCCCGCGTTGGTTGATGACGCACGGACGGCAGGCGGAGATCGAGCGCCGGGCAGCGTCTCGAGGCGCCGAACTACCGCCGGTACCGCAGCGGCTGGCGCTGGAGATCACGCCTGTCGACAGGGTTTCCTATGTCAAGATCGCCAGAGTGTTCTTCCGCGACTATCCGTCCCGGTCCTTCCTCGGATTCTCGATGATGGTGACCCAGGCCTTCCTGTACAACGCGATTTTCTTCACCTACGCCCTGGTCCTGCAACACTTCTATGGCGTGCCGAAGGCACACACGAGCTACTACTTCTTCCCGTTTGCCCTCGGCAACCTTCTCGGGCCGCTGCTGATCGGGCATCTGTTCGACACAATCGGCCGACGGCGGATGATTCTGTTCACCTACGGGATCTCGGGTTTGTTGCTGTTGGCATCGGCGTACCTGTTCCAGGCGGGGCTGCTCAACGCCACCACCCAGACCGCGCTGTGGTGCCTGATCTTCTTCCTCGCCTCGGCCGGCGCGTCGTCGGCGTACCTGACCGTGAGCGAGATCTTCCCGCTGGAGCTGCGCGGGCAGGCGATCTCGTTCTTCTTCGCCATCTCGCAGGGTGCGGGCGGAGTCGTGGCGCCGTTGCTGTTCGGGCAGCTCATTGGCACCGGCGCGGTCCCGGACCGGAACCCGCTGACGTGGGGTTATGTGATCGGGGCCGTGATCATGATCGCGGGCGGTGTCATTGCCTGGTACTTCGGTGTCGACGCCGAGCGCCGGTCGCTCGAGGACATCGCCAGCCCCTTGTCGGCAACCACCAACCCTCGGGAGGTCACCTCATGACTGGATTCATCGTCGTGGC
>WNFU01013397.1_pt1 | contig 12912 bp, 9 predicted proteins | sample 5400121 | NCBI WGS metagenome assembly WNFU01 (sample SAMN13153360, study PRJNA577476) | soil metagenome | isolation source: 100 cm soil or saprolite under grassland replicate 1 | place: USA:California | collected 2016-06-15 | reverse complement strand
GTTTGCTGGCCGGTGATCAGGGTGACGGACCGCCCGTCGGCGCTTTGCCTTGCGTCCGAGAATGTCAGGCCGCCGCTGGCCGAATAATTCGCCAGGTTCGATGCGGTGGCGCCCGAGACCGGCTCCGAGAAAGTCACCGTCACGCGATTGAGCGAGCTGCTCCCGACCAGCTTCACGACCGTGGGAGAAACCACGTCCACACTTAGGAGCGCAGAGCGGGTCGTCTCGCTTCCGCCAGGCACCGTGAGTAAACAGCGATACAATGTGCCGTTGTCCGCCGCGGTCGAGGTTGGCGTCGTGTAGCTGTTAGTAGCGGCGCCGGCGATATTGGCGAAATTTGTCGTGCCCGACGCCGCCTTCTGCCACTGGTAGGTAATCGGGACGCTGCTGTTGGCGGTAACGGAGAAAGTGGCTGTCTGGCCGGTTCCCACTGTCACATCTTTGGGCTGCTCGTTGATGAACAGACAGGTTCCCGCGCAAGGAGACTCGGTTGGGCCTGGGTCGTCAGGAGGAGTCATCGACGAAAGCTGGAGAATGAGTGCGTCCACGGCGCTGGCGTCTTCGCGCTGGCTGAGCCGAATCGTATAAGTGCCCGGTGTAAGTGTCCACGCCACCGCCGGTCTTGGTGGAAAAGTCGCCGTCGTCCGGGTTGCCGCCGTCGGCGTAGCGGTACCAATCGGCGTTCGGCCCGGCGCCATCGATGAGTTCTACGATCTGGGCATACAACGAATCGCTGTCCCCGGAATATCCGCTCCAGCGAATCCAGAGTTGGTACTCGCCGGGCGTGGTGATTTGGACCTTGTACGTGACCACCGGGTCGGTACCCACCAAGTCGGCACTGCCGCTCTTGTTTTGACCAGCGTTGGGCAATGAGGTGATGTACGAGCCTCGCGCATTCAGGTAGTCTGGCACACCGGTATCCGCAGGTGAGTCCGCAAGAAAATCGGTCCCGTTGTCGCCCGGCACAACATGCCAGTGATGATTGTCCACAGCGACGGTGCGCGTGTCGAAGTGTTCGGCCTCGACCACCACGCGCCCGCCCGCCTCAAGAAAGGTGACCGCCCGGGTCGTCGTGGCGGCGGTGAGTAAAACGCTGACATAGAATCCAACTTGTAAGGTTCGCATAATTCAGTAGCCGCTGGCATCCCCTGTACGAACGCCCAGGCACTCGCACTCGCATCCATTCATGAAACCGAACGCCACGAACAGATTCAGCCAATCGGACATTGGTTGTTAGGTTTGTTTGGGAACCCGGCCAAGCTTCAGCACAAATCCAGGCGCTTGGCAACAGGAAAATTGATCCGGCGCGGAGTCTTGAAAGCGACCTGAAATGCGGTTGCGAAATCCGATGCAGATCCGAGCACAAGCAATTCAAACCGCCAAACTCGGGAGCAGACCGCGGCAAGAGCCGCACGACAAAATGACGCACAATCGAATTAACACAGAGTCAGTCCGGCGGCGCGGGAGAAATACATTCCTTACTCCGATTCCAGTACCGTGACTGTCCCTTCTGCATCGACTTGGATTTCGCGCGCGAGTCTCGGAATGGTTGCCGTCGAGGTTTTTCCCCCGGGCCAGCGCACCCACAGTTGCGTAGCCGCCTGAGGCATCGCCAGAACCTGGACGGCGCTGTCTTGCGACCAATAGCCGGAGCCGGCGTGCACTTCACGGGCCGGCCCCATTAATCCACCGCTCCTCAAGCGGACCGTCGCGCCAATGCCGGAAGGATTGCCGGCCGGTCCGCTCAGTCGCACTCGGAGACCGGGCCGAGCTCCGACATTTTGATAAAGCCTCGTCTCCGCTCCATTCTGGGCCACCACCAGGTCCACTCGCCCGTCTCGGTCATAATCACAGACGGCCGCTCCACGTTGTTCGCCATACATTCGCACTCCGCTTTCGTTTGCTCGAACGGCACTGAAACCGCCCTGGCCATCTCCACGCAACCACAGGGCGCGCCCGCCATCGTAGCGGCCAGTCCACGGCTCCGTGCCGAAAAAGTTCTGGCTCAGAAAAATGTCTTCGGTGCTGTCGCCATCGACGTCGGCGACACAAACGGCAAAAGCGGGAGACAATTGCGCCTCCATCGGCAGCGGCTTTGCCTCGAAGTGATCGTCCCGGTTGAGAAAAACCGTCGAATCGAACCAATTGGCCCGAATCTCCGTTGCGCCTTCCATCCGGTCTCCCAAAATATCCGCAACGCTTGCGGCGCCATACTCTCGAAAGCTGTTAAAGCGCTGCCGCACGAACGGAAGCGACGCACCGATGCGATCCAGGGTTGGCCACGGTACGATCTTGCCCATACCCGTGTCAAAGTAGGCCTCGACAATTTGAATCGATCCATCCCCGGCAAAGTCTCCATAGTAAATTCGCTGTGGTTGATCCGAGTGTGTTTCGTACTTGCTGTTCCGCCCCCAATTGGAGGCCACAATATCGAGTCGGCCATCGCCGTCGAGGTCGCCGGTGGTTACCCCATTCCACCACCCCGTCAGTTGGTTGAGTGTCGATGGTTGCTGGTTGATGGTAACCGGGGCGTCCCACGGAACGAGCTTGCGGCGCTCGTTTCGAAAGATCCGCACCGGCCCCCACTCACAGGCCAGAATCAGTTCGGGCAAACCGTCGCCGGTCAGGTCGCTCCACACTGCCGCACTGACCAGCCCCACCTTCTCCAATGCGCGGCTATTCTCGGTATCGAACGCGAATTGCCTGCCGTTATACTGGTAAATGCGGGACGAGGCCGCCTCAGGATACCGGCCGGCAATGACGCGTCCTCCCACAAACAGCTCTAGATTCCCGTCGCCGTCCAGGTCCGCCAGCGCCAGCGGACCGGTGCTCGATGTCTGCGCGGGCAAGCTGTCATCGACAACTTTACGTGCCAGATCATACTGCCGGACCCCGCTGCCCACAGCCAGCCCGTCCTCGTAATTGGCCGACCCGGCGAGCACGACGACCTGTTCCGGCTGCCGGCTCCAGACAAGGATTCCAGTTTGGTCCCGAGTCAACGGCGCGTCGAAAGGCGCGCCAGTCGATTGTTGGAAACCACCACCGCCGAGATTTCGGTAGCTGGCCAGGCGGCCGCCTTTGCCACTGCCAACAATCAGGTCGTCCCACCCGTCGCCATCGATGTCTCCCCAGGCCACTGCGGGCCCCAGTTGGCTGAGCCTTCTTGGCAAGAGGGGCTGGCGCTCGAAGTCATTGAATTCCTCCTCGTGATGCGTGTGGCCGATCAACTGACTGACGTCTTCAAAGAGCAGTTGAGCGTGGACCGTTGAGAGTTGGTGGCTGGAGCTGGGAGTTTCCTTTGAGCTTTGAGCTTTGAGCTTTGAGCTTGGCTTCTCTTCCTCCGCCCGCTCCTCGTCGATCTCGTAGATGCGATCCGCCTTCACTCCCGTCACCACGCTCCGCTTCCCGCTCCGCCACGTCACCTCAAGGCGCATCCCGTTCGTGACGCTTCCGCCCGCGAAGACCCGCATCGTGTCGTCGCAGGAGAGATAGCGCCCGCCGCAAATCATTTCCTGGCTCTGCGGCGCCAGACCTCCCGTTAACTTGATTCGGGCGCCAATGCCGCGCGTGTTCGGGGCGTTGCCTTTCAGCCGAACCGCAACCCGTGGTGCCGGTGAGTCGTTGCGCAGAATCGATGCCGCGGCGTTCAGGTTGTTGATGACGATGTCGAGGTCTCCATCGTTGTCCAAATCGGCCAGCGCCATTCCTTGTGAAACTCCCCGCAGATTGAACCCCCACGCCTGCCCAACCTCTTCGAACTTCAAGTTTCCTTTGTTACGGAAGGCCACATTCGGTGGATCCAAGCGAGGGAACATTTTCCGTTGGTTCAGAGCTTCCAGGTCGGTGAGTTTCCTTTCGCGCCGGACTTTTTCCAGGTAGTTGGCAATGTCAATGTCCTGCACGTCACGTTCAAAACCCGTTGAGATCAGGATGTCCTCGTACCCGTCGAGATCCACGTCCAGGAAGATCGGGCACCAGGACCAATCCGAAGCCGACACGCCGCTGTAATAGGCGACTTCCGAATAATCGCCATCGCCCAGGTTAAGAAAGAGTGTGTTGCGTGCGTAGGAAGGCCGATGATCACTCCGGCCGAAGGGCAAGTGTACGGGCTTGTGATCGTTCTCCTGCGTCTGGCGTTTCTGGTGGTCCCGGCTCAGCATGTCGGCCACAAAAATCTCGTCGTAACCGTCGCCGTTCAGGTCCGCGAAATCGACCCCCATTGAAAACAAACTCGTCTTCCGCAGCGCGAGTCGGCGAAGCGCCTGGAAGCGGCCGGTTCCGGAGTTGATCCAGACGCGATCCATCGAATCCAGATCGTTGCAAACGTAGATGTCGGGCGCGCCATCGCCATTGATATCACGGAACATGACCGACAAGCCCCAGTCGTAGGGTGGGGCGGCCAACCGCCCGCCGGCCTCGTCAAGGAATGAACCGTCGGTGAATGATGCCGCTGTGAATCGACCGCGGCCATCATTGAGGTATAAGACGTCGGCTTCACCGTTCTCGATGATTGCCCCCGCATCATTGATGCTGAATCGACCCACTAAATCCGGATCCGTCACTGGTCGGCCGTTGACCATTGTGATCACGGGCTTGCCTTCGACCTGGCTGACCTTGATTCGCATGCTGAACGTGTCGCGCATCGTTGACGAACGGTAGTTGGCAACGTAGAGATCCAGGTCTCCATCCCCATCAATGTCTCCCAACGCCATCGACATGCTGCCGGTGTTGGAGGCCAATCCGACTTGGGCGGTGACCTCCCGGAAACGCCCTTTGCCGTCGTTCAGAAAACCGCGCGTGCCGCCGCCGACCGAATTGACCAGGAGATCCAGATCCCCATCGCCATCGATGTCGGCGAACGCTGCGCCGGTAGAATATTGGCCTTCACAGGCGACGCCCCCGGCAGCGGTGATGTCCTGGAATTTCCAGTTCCCGAGATTGCGGTAAAGGGCGTTTGGGCCATCCAGGCCGCAAAAGTAGAGGTCGCACAATCCATCGCCGTCAACATCTCCGGCGGCTACACCCGATCCGTTGAGGAGGATGTGGTTGGTTAGAGAATGTTCATCGGCAAGGTGATTGGTGAAGTTAATGCCGCTGACCTCGACGTCGAGTGGAGTGAAACCAGTCCGGCCGCTCGCGGGACGCGCCAGGATGGCGCACTGGCCTGCCTCGTGTTGTTGCCATTCCAGCGCGTGCATCGTTCCGGCCACGGTGCAACCAAGCGCCACGCCAAAGCGCAGGAGCCCCCCGGGAGAAAGGATGTAAGCCGACCTTAACGCGCTCCATAAACCTGAGATGGGTCCTTTGGCATTCCGAACCATTGGGGTGTCTCGCCAAGGAGCGAGTTCGTAGCTTCGGTTGGGGAATTCGTATGGCAACGGCCTCATCGAACCGCGTTTCTCGGGTGCATTCCTCTTAAGTTTCGTTTCTTCCACACGGTGTGTCACTACGAAAGCGATCTGGCTTTTGACGAAATGTTTGACAATGACTGCCAGGGGAAGATACTCCACGTCGCGATTCCGAATTCTGGGTTGTACGCAGCAATGGTGGCTTTATCACACGGTCGCGTACTGGACCAGAGCAGCACTAAAGAATGGTCGATTGCGACGATGGGTGTTTATCTTCATCATCGCGAGTAGCACGACAATAAGGAACTCACCTTCATGAAAAGACGCATACTCCTTTCACTGGTTGCCGTGGCAGCGAGTTCGGCACTCGAAGCGCAGGTCGTCACCCCGGTCTGGGTCCAACACATCAACGGCCTTGTAAACGTCGATCCAACAAACCGCATACCGATCTTAAAGAAGGGACCGGGAACCCAGAGCAATGACGGCACTTCGGATATGGTCTCGTTCGGACAATTGCTCCGGTACGATGCCACGCGGTTGTTGTTGGAGGTCCGCGAGAACGGCATCAAAGAAAACGACCCCAACATTACGCCGCAGCAACAGCAACTGGCCCAGCAATATCCGGACCGATCTCTGATCTGGATCGACGCGGCGACCGGCCGCCCATTGGGGCTTGCCTTTGTGTTTGGCGTGAATCCCATCACAGTCACCGGGCAGGCGAACCAATTTGATTTCTATAACGAGTGGGGCATTGACGAGGATGTCGAAGGGAAACGGGCGCTCTACTATGGGCACAAGAATGTGATTCTCCGCTACGCCGCCAAAACCGGGGGAGGCTGGGAAACCACGCCCGCGTGTGCCTGGGTGGAGCCAACAGCCCCTGATTTTAGTGACCCAGCCACTTACGCCAAGGATTGTAACGGCAATGCATTGGACGGGTCGAGTCATGGCGACGGCAGCAACAGCATTCGCTGGCGTGGGCTCCGCGTGACCGGGGCCGGGACCAACACGGTGATTTACACGGATGGTGGAACCTGGCGGATGAGCTGCCAACCGCAAGTTTTCGTCACCAAGGATGGATTGAATTTCAAGCCTACGTCGCGGATTGACAACCGAAACAATGGCGGTCAACAGGAAGCCTACTCACTGGGCGGTCTTTCTTCCCACGTCGTCAAGTACGGAAATGATGCGACCCGTCCCAACCTGGAAACCGTCTTTTGCGGCCACTACCCTGGGACGGGCTGGGAAACGCGCCCGGATCGATACATGGATGACCCGGACAATCCGGCCGAGACTCTACCTCACACCTACGCAGCGAATGGAAGCACGGTTGATGTGTTCAAGATAGCGAACGACACGAACAGCGTGCCGGATGTCGTCCAGAACCTCCCATCATTCAGTTGGCAAGCGGCCGGCAAGGACGGGCTGCCGATTAGCCACGCCGTCGATGGCGTTGAATACTATGACGGCAACTGGGGTGGCATCCTCGATGCGAATGCCTCGTCGGACTACATTGTAAACTACTCGATCCCGAGCTGGAACAACCAGTTTGGCAACATCAAAAAGCCGGGTTGGATTGGCGTGCACCGCCTGGATGGAAAAATCGCGTCCAACTCCGGATACAAGCTTCCAATCTACGAGACGGACGTCCCGTCGTCGGGTAACTCCAGCGATAACTCGGTGGGGACTGATTGGGGCTATGATGGCGCCCTCAATGTTTATCCGGATACGACCGCCCCGGCGAACCTGAGCAAATCGACGGTACTCTGGGTTGGTTCGGGATATGGCTTCGGCGTTTTCACGGTGCAAAAGGTGGCGCCGACGATTGTCCAACCGCCGAGCGACGTCAATGCCAACGAGGCCGACACGGTCACTTTGACGGCGGTGGTTTCGGGTTCCCCGAACACGTATCAGTGGATGAAGGACGGGGTGGCGTTGGACGGCACCAAGACGAACCTGGATGGCGCGCTCCGCTACCCGGCTACGGTTGTGCAAGGTGTGAATCAGGCGATCCTCGTGATTAAAGACGCTACGCCGGCTGATTCGGGCACATATCGCCTGACTGTTGCCAATCCGCTTGGGAACACCAATACGGTTGACGCAACCGTGACGGTGGCTTTGGACGTGACGCCACCGACGATTCTCTCGGTCTCGAGCGGCCCAAACCCACTTTCGGTTCGCATTGTGTTTTCCGAGCCTGTTGACGCGGTCACCGCCGGTAGCTCGGCCAATTATGCTCTCAGTGGCGGTTTGACCGTGCAGAAAGCCTTCACGTTTGGTGACGCACCTAACACCGTGGTGCTGCAGGCAAGTGCAAACCTTACGCCCAATACGCAATACAGCCTGACCGCCAGCAACGTGAAGGACCGATCGGGCCAAGGAAACATCATCCTCCCGAACCACCCGGTGACGTTCAAAGGTCCTGTCTTGGCCCAGGGTTTCGTCGGTTGGGAGTTCTATCCACACCTGCTGAACTCCGCTGGCAATCCGGGCGGCGGCGAAGTTGCGGACCTCCAGGGTGATCCGAACTATCCGAATGGGGCCTTGACGACCGGCTACAGCACCACCTTCTCTACGAGGCTGATCACGGGAGGCGACCTGAATAACGATCCGAATTTCGGCACTCTGGGCGACAATTATGGCGACCGTATTTCCGGTTGGTTTACGGTGCCGGTGAGCGGTAATTACACATTCTTTATCGCTTCCGACGATCCCTCGCAATTATATTTGAGCCTGGATGGAAACCCCGCCAGCGCAGCCATGATCTGCGAGGAGACCGGCTGTTGCCAACCCTTCTTGGAGCCTGATGCTGGCCAGGCGAACTGGAGAGGGCAGACAACTTTGACACCGATCGCCTTGACCAAAGGAAACACTTATTTCCTCCAAGCCATCCACACCGAAGGCGGTGGCGGAGACTGGGTGGACGTCGCCTGGCGGCTCCAAGGTGACACCAACTCGGCCGCCAATCTGAAGACGATTCCGGCGGGGTACTTCAGCTCTTACGCCAATCCAGACACGACGGACACAATCGTCATCGCACAGCAACCGCAACCCGAGAGCGCATTCCAGAACGCGACTGCAACCTTCACTGTAAATGCCACCCTGACGGGGAAAGGTCCGCTTGCGTATCGGTGGCAAATGAACCAGCAGGACATCCCGGGCGCCTTCAGTGCCAGCTTCACAACTGGCCCATTGAACATCTCGGACAGCGGGAGCAAATTCCGTTGTATCGTGTCTGTGCCCGGAAAAACGGTGGCCAGCGACGAAGTGCTGCTAACGGTGTTGGCCACTCCGCCCGCAATCTCGGTCGCGCTCCAGGGACAAAATCTCACCATTAACTGGCCAACGACCGTGACCGACTTCGTCCTCCAGTCAACCGACACGCTGACAGTGCCAAACTGGCAACTTGTCGGGGGAGTCGTTAACAACTCCTATACGGTCGTGATTGGACCGGGCGACAAGTTCTACCGCTTGACGAAATAGCTGAACCAAATAGTGAAGACTTTGGAAAAGCCTCGCCTGCGAATCAACCGCTTCTGTAAAAAAAGCTGCGAGTTGCGAAGGACCGGCTAAAAGGAAGCGGTGTTTCGCCGGCGTATCTGGCTGATGGGGCTGCTCCTCCCGCTGTTGGGAGGTCTTGGCTATTGGCGTTACTACCAGTGGCGGGAGCATCGTTTTGACGCCGTCATCGTGGCCGCCGCGCGGCGGTACGGCGTCGATCCGGCGCTGGTCAAGGCGGTGCGCCGCCGCAAAGGAGTGGGCACAGGCAGAGCGAATCGTCACTTTGAGTAACCACCAATTGGCCGATCCGACGACCAACGCGCTGGTCGGCACGTGGTACATCGGGAAGCTGCTCCGGCGCTACCAGAAGGCCGACCAGCCGGTCACCTACGCTTTGGCCGACTACAATGCAGGCCGCAGCAATGTGCTTCGCTGGAACAAGGGCACAGCGGAAACCAACGGCGCGGCGTTCTTACAGCAAATGGATTTCCCCGGCACGCGCGACCATGTGCGCTCCGTTATTTCCCGTTATCAGTATTATGGTTCTTTCTTTCCGCCGAAAGAACCCTGAAGGGATCGGGAATCTCAAGCCGCCACACTGATCGCATCGAGCTTTTGGATTTTCTTGCGGAGCTTCTTGAGCGCGAGTTCCTCGATCTGGCGGATCCGCTCGCGCGTGACACCGAATTGTTCGCCGATCTCCTCAAGGGTCTTTCGCTCGTCGCCGTCCAGGCCGAACCGCTGGCGGAGAATCGCCTGTTCGCGCGGGTCCAGGGTTTCAACCATTTCGCGAACCATGTCGGTGTTGGTTTTTTCCTCCAGCTTCTCGTACGGCGTGTCGGCGTGCTCATCTTTCACCACCTCAGACACGCGGGTGTCCTCATCGTCGCCCAACGGCGCCTCCAGCGACGTCGGCCGGATGGCAGCGGCGCGCCACTGCCGAATCCGATTGACCGGATAGCCAAGCTCCTCCGCCAGTTCCTCGTCGGTCGGCTCGCGGCCAAGGACGTCTTCCAGTCTCGCGGAGGCGCGGGGCAGGTGGAAAAGTTTGTCTACCACATGAACCGGCAGGCGAATGGTTTTGGACTGGTTGGCGAGTGCACGCTTGATCGATTGCTTGATCCACCAAGCGGCGTAAGTGGAAAGCTTCGCGCCCTTCTTCGGATCAAAGCGCTCGACCCCCTTCATCAAACCGATGTTTCCTTCGTTGATTAGGTCCAGCAGCGGCAGGCCGTAGCCTTCGTAGTCGCGCGCAATCTTTACCACCAGGCGCAGGTTCGCCTTGATCATCTGTTCGCGGGCCTTCCGGTCACCCTTCTTGATGCGTTTCGCCAAGGCGATTTCTTCTTGCAGAGACAGCAGGGGTGTCTGCCCGATTTCGCGCAGATAGAGATGAAAACTGGTGTCGCCGTCATACACGGTGCGAACCGCCTCCAGGGCTTCGGGAGCCGACGGCGTTTGAACTTCCAGTGTCGTCGTTCTTTTGGCTGGCAGCTCAACTCCAGTCCGGCGCGACGGCTGGCGCTTCTTCCGATGACGCGGGTGGCGCGTTGTCCGCGAGCTGTTTCTGGCACGCATAAAGTTTTTCCCTTTCAAGGTAGCTGTGTTTTCGGTCTGAAAATATCGCTGGGCGCAAGCGTGATACCGATTTTTCCGCCGGCCGCGCCGCTCTTTCCACCGGTTCCACCAACCCACGGATAACGCCGAACGATGATCAACTGATCCGTGAGACGGAACTCATTTACTTTGTTGAACACCGGTCCGTCGAGCGCGGTTTCCTGATCTTCTGTGCCCAACCTCTTAATGTTCACTCGGCCTTTTTGACTTAGACGCACGCGGACGGAATTCATTCCGCCGGGGCGGAGATGTTTGGCGTGCGGCCGGCCAGATCCACGTGCCGACATACCTGCGCGCGTGAGCTTTGCGGCATGTGAATTATTTGGCATCATCGTTCCTGGCATAAGTCATTTTAGCATTAGCGGACGACCGGCACCACCTTTGAGTGAATGCTCACTCACTTCGTTCAAAAAAACTCGGCCTCGTTCGTCGCGAAAGAACAGCTCCAACGCGGCTGGATCGTAGTACCTGTTGATTGCCTGATCTGTAAGTCCCATGCCGCGAAGGCAGAAGAGCATCGCTTCACGTAACAGTTCTTCCTTGGACACCTTATAGTCAACTACCGGTTCCTTGGGCATATGGGTGACCGCGATCATTACAGCCAGATGATATACAAACAGCATCCGGTTTTGTTTCGTGACAGAACCCGTTATCAGATCCCCCACGGCTTCCGCCGCTGCCATGCAGGCTTCGATCCTGGAGATGTTATCGGCGAAGCGGTTATGGAACAGAAACCGAGAGAAAGAGCCGTCTTCCAGACAACTGTTCAACATCATCCGGTGCCGGGTTTCCTTGGAAATCGGCTCATTTCCACAACCGATTATATTCGCGCGCAGGATATAGTAAACGATGGAAACGAGTGTCGAAGTGGATGGCTCCAATGCCGTTAGCTTTTGCAGGATGGGGTCGCAGCCTTTGCATCCGTACTTCTGGATTTCCAGGTAAAGGGAATCTTTGCTGGGGAAATGCTTATAAATCAGCGCCTCGGACACACCCGCTGCTTCAGCCAACTCCGTTGTGGTCGTGTTGGCAAATCCGTTCCTGGCGAAGATCGGCAGGACAGCTTTGACGATCGCCTCGCGCCGCTTTTCAGCGCTCATCCGGATTTCTGACATAACGATAAGTTAGTGGCCGCTTACTTATTCGTCAAATTGCTTTCTCTGTAAGGGATTTTGGATTCTTACTCCGAGCTTGCTGTATCGGATTGAATCCCCGCGGCGCGGATGTTAAATGTTGCGGACAACACCGTCGTATGAGCGAGCCAAACTTTCCGTCCGGCCCGTGGGTGGGCTTCTACAATTACCAACCGGGCGACAAGCATCGCATGGATTTGCATCTCTCGTTCGCCAACGCGGTCGTCACCGGCACCGGAAAAGATGATGTCGGGCCGTTCGTCGTCAACGGCCGCTACGACGCAAAGAGTTGCGAATGTTATTGGACGAAGACGTATCCGGGCTCGCACGATGTGTTCTATCGCGGCTTTCGCGAGGGCAAAGGCATCTGGGGCACGTGGGAGATTGGAGTTTATGGCCATGGCGGATTTATTATCTGGCCCCGCTCCGCGTGCGAAGGCGAAGAAGTGACTGAGTATGCCGAGCAGCCCGAACCCGTAAACGCAATCGCCGTCGAAGGCGAAGTGACACTTCGGCGTCCTGGCTAAACGCATTGATCATGAACTATTTATATACCTTGCTGGTCTGCCTGCTCGTGCTGCAAATCAGGCCGGAGATTCAGGGTGCCGACGCCTCAACCCGCCTCTCGGTCATCAATGCAATGAAGCAGCGGCCAAAAGATCCGTGGCCGCGCGGCAATGGACATGTTGTGCTCGCCATCCCCGGCAGTCGGGAGGACTTCAAAGCCTATCACGAGCCGGGCGGCAGTTTCAGTCCGGCCTTCGGCAGTTTCGGCGTTTCCTTCTGGGTCACTGACGACAAAGACCGGCTCATCACCACGAGCGACGCAATCCCGATGGACCGGGTCGAGCAAGAGCTTGTCTGGCCGGACCAACCCGTCTGGCCGAGGCTTCCGGACATTCCCGGCGTCCGCACGCGGACGCCGCATTACGAGGTGGAATGGTCCTTGGCCGAGGCTGGCCGATGGCGGCTCCGGCTCCGGCCCAAAGGCACGAATACCACCTGGCTGGTCGTTCGCAGCGTCGGGCCTGCTGGGGCGCCGATGACTTCGCTGCATTGGTTTGCCGACGGCCGGCTCTACGTCAACGACCGGTGGACGCTGGCTTTCAGCCCGAAGCGCGTCGAGCCGGAGGTGGTGCCGCCCACGAGCAACGATCCAACACGCGCCAAGGTCGAACCGAAGTGGAAATCCGAGGCGGACTGGGGCTATGCCCGCTTCAAGCTGCTGAAGAACCAGGAATACTTCGTGACGATTGACGACGCGAAGGCTCCGCCGTCCAATCCGCTCAGGTTTTCCCGTGCGCGATCCGATT
>WNFU01012793.1_pt1 | contig 12917 bp, 10 predicted proteins | sample 5400121 | NCBI WGS metagenome assembly WNFU01 (sample SAMN13153360, study PRJNA577476) | soil metagenome | isolation source: 100 cm soil or saprolite under grassland replicate 1 | place: USA:California | collected 2016-06-15 | reverse complement strand
CTACACATGCGTGCGACGATCTTGGCCGCTCGCGCCGGCGACCGGGCCGCTGCGCGGGCTCACTTGGACGAGGCCACCGACGCGGCGGGCCGGGTACCCGAGGGGATCTATCGGGGTACGGCGTTCGGGCCGGCCTCCGTGCGGATCCACCGGCTGTCGCTGGCCGTGGATCTCGCCGACGTGGGCGCCGCGCTGGACGCGGGTCGCGACTGGCATCCGCCCGTCGAGGTCCCGGCGGAACGGCGGTCGCACTTCTACGTCGACCTCGCCCGCGCCCACGTCCTGGCCGGCCAGGCCGAACCGGCGCTGAGCTGCCTCGACCTGGCGCGGCGGATCGTGCCGGAGCACATCCGGCACCACCCTGACGTCAAGGCGGCCGTTGCGCTGATGCTCGCCAAGCTGCCCCACCCGTCGACGCAGTTGGTCGAGTTCGCCCGGTGGACCGGATGCGGTCACGACCGTTGACCGGTAGGCCGCAGAAGGTCCGGTAGCTCGCTCAGCGTGTTGATGATCCAGTCGGCGGTCTTGACCACGGTTGGGTCGTCGGCCCACAGGTATCCCCATGGGCCGCGGCGGATCAGGGCGGTACGCATCCCTGCGGCGTGTGCAGGGATCAGGTCGTTGTCGCGGTGGTCCCCGACATACACGATCTCTGACGGCTCGCCGGGTCGTACGGTCTGGTTGCCGGCGATCCCCAGCCACAGGCCGCGGCCGGCCAGTTCGGCCAGGGCGGGTTGCACGTCCGGGTAGAGGTCGCGCGCTTCGATCCGTTCACCCTGACCGGCCTGCTCGCGCCGCTCGCGCTCGACCGCCAGGTCGAACCCGGGGCGGAAGTACCGGAACGTCTCGGCGTTGTCCCGACCGGCCGCGGTGACCGTCGTCCAGCAGCCCCGCGGGGGTGTTCCGGCGCGGCAGGCACGAACAGCGCCGGGCAGCTCTCAGCAGCCCAGCGAGCGCCCGGGCCGCCTGGGCGGAAACCGGGGTCGAGCGCGGCGGGCTACCACAGTGGCCGCGAGGACAGGACGTGATGGCATGTCGGGCGAGGCCGACCGGGACCAGCCGGGAAGGTCCGTTCCTGGCGCCGCGCAGCTGCCCGTCGCGCTCGCTGAGCCGGCCCCGTCATCGGACCTGACGACGGACCGCATCGGGTTCGTTGCTCCCAATCCGTGGGCCGCGATGCCAGTGGAGAATTTCCTCGCCCGGCAGGCGTTGCGGCTGAGCGAGTTCTCCCGTCTGGTCCTGCAGACTCATGTTCCCCACGGGCCGCTGGCGATCGTGGTCGTCCACGCGTGCGTGCCGGTGCTGAGGCTTCCGGCCCTGCGGTGTGCAGCGTGTGGGAGCTGCATGTGGCCATGCCGGCTTGTTGCCTGGGCCCGGGACTGGATCGGGCGCCTGCCGGATGTCGTGGAGGCGCTTGAGCACCCCAATCATCTCGCGGATGGTGTGTCGACGCCGGTGGCGGTCGGTGATGTGCAGGTCCCGGCCGTTACTTGGGACACCTCGTCCGCGGCGAGGGAGGAGGTGACCTGACCACGCTGCCGCCGAGCGCTCCCACCGACCGACGCACAGCACATCCTGCACGGACGTAGAGCATCGGCGCCACGGGGGCGGGCGCGTCGGTGATCGCCGGTCCTGTTGGGCAAATCCCCTCGATGCCCTGACCGGTGCGGCCGCCGACGCGCCCGGCAGCCAGCAACCCCTCGAACCACACGCGCGCCCAGTCGGGCCAGCCGGGTCGGGTCCAGATACACAGCGCGCCAGACAGTAAGGAAACCCGAATCGGTACAGCGAAAGGCAACGCGGTGAGTACAGGCCGAGCCCAGCAGCGACGTGACGGGCCGCCACCCGGGGTGACGGCTGCTCGGTCGATGCGTCGCCGAGATGGCGTACGAGCTGGGCAACGGTGCGCAGGTCAGGACACCGCGCGCTTCGCGGTGTGGGCCGCCGCCACCTTCCTGCGCGACTATCCCACCGCCGTCACCGCGTATGTGCAGCCGGTGGCGATGTCGACCCCACGGGCGCGATCGTTAGCGGCATCGTCGCCGCGTACACCGGGGTGGGCAACCAGGCCGGTGTCCGTGGCGTCCCAGCCGGCTGGTTCAGCCGACGCGAACCGCTGCCAACGTGGGCCGGTCGCGAACGGCACTGGTACGCACCGAGGAGCGCTCGCCGGTAGAGGGTGCGGGCGGCACCGCAGGGCTCGTACCGGTGCCTGGCAGCGGCCGCTGGTCATTGGCGGTGCGCCGACCAGAGGTCGGTGTCGCAGGTGATGCAGAGGATCCGGCGCCAGCCGATGACGGAGTCCTCGACGGCGAGCTGGTGGTTGCGGTGGGCTTCGATGAGGGCGATCTGGTCGTCGTCGACGCGGATGCGGATGTCGTTGCGCCAGGTGTGCCAGGGGAACGGATCCAGCCGGTGATGATGGTGATCTTCACGGTGCCGTAGTCGAGTTGTTCGCTCATGGTGTCCGTCCTGCCATGGGGGGTCGTGTGACCGGCCTACTGTTCCCCGCCGTTCGCGGTGACCGCGTAGGGGTGGGGCGGCGTCGTTCGGCGTGATCGTCACTGTGGGCAGCCCGGGTGGGGTTGCCTTTGTTCGTGTGCGACGACAGCGTGAGCGGGTTGGGGTAGGCCAGCGGCCCTCCCGGTCTTCTCTTGGCGGAGCGTCCGGGAGGGCCGCGGTGTGGTGCACGGAGGCACCGGTGCTCACGGTAGGCAAGGACGCGGGTGAGGTCGAGCGGTGGTTGGCCGGGGGTGGGTTGGCGTGTCCGGCCTGCCGGGGCCGGTTGTGCCCGTGGGGGTATGGCCGGGGTCGGGTGGTCCGCGGCGACGGTGGGGCTCGGTGGCGGTTGCGGCCTCGCCGGGCCCGTTGCGCTGGTTGCGGGGTCACGCATGTGTTGCTGCCGGTCAGCGTGCTGGAGCGGCGGGCGGACGCGGCTGCGGTGATCGGCGCGGCGCTGATGCGGGCCGCGGCTGGGTGGGGGCATCGTCGGGTGGCTGAGCGGCTGGGTCGTTCGGCGTCGACGGTGCGGGGTTGGCTGCGCCGGTTCCGGGCGCGGGCGGGGCCGCTGCGGGAGGTGTTCACCGCGTTGCTGTGCACGCTGGACGCTGAGCCGTTGTTGCCGGGGCCGGCCGGATCGTCTGTGGCGGATGCGGTGGCGGCGATCGTCGCCGCGGCCGGGGCGGTGGCGCGTCGGTGGGCGGTGCTCGCGGTGTCGCCGTGGCTGGTGGCGGCTGCGGTCACGTCTGGTCGGTTGCTGGCGCCAGGGTTCACTGTGGAGTTGACCAACACGAGTCGCCCCTGGTGAGGCCGGCCGCCGTCGATGACCCTCGAACGGTTGATCTTCAACCGTGTCGAAGGAGGCAACGAGGTGACCGATGTCGATGGTGAGCAGCGTCGCCGGGCGGAGCGCGCCCGGCGGATCGCGTTGTTCCGCTACGAACTGGTCCAGGAGGTGATCGACCCTGCCCTGTCAAGCCGGCAGCGCGGCCGCCTCGTCAGGGATCTGGCTGGCAAGGTGCACACCGGTCCGTTCGGTGCGCCGGTGCGGGTGTCGGCACCCACGCTCAACCGGTGGTGCCGGTGGTGGCGGGCCGGCGGGTTCGAGGCGTTGGTGCCGACCCCGGCGCGGGTGGAACCCCGCACTCCTGCGGAGGTCCTCGCGATGGCCGCCGGGCTCAAGCGGGAGAACCCGGACCGCACCGCCGCCCAGGTGGTGCGGATCCTGCGCGCGCAGTCGGGGTGGGCACCGTCGGAACGCACTCTGCAACGCCATTTCAGGCACCTGGAGCTCGACCGGGACGTGCCGGCGAACTCGTCGGTGTTCGGCCGGTTCGAGGCCGACCGGTGCAACGAACTGTGGGTCGGCGACGTACTGCACGGGCCGGCGATCACCGGCCGCAAGACCTACCTGTTCGCGTTCCTGGACGACCGGTCCAGGGCAGTGATGGCGGCCCGGTTCGGGTTCGCCGAGGACGCCGTGCGCCTCGCGGCGGCGCTGCGGCCAGCCCTGGCATCCCGCGGGGTTCCGGAGTCGATCTACGTCGACAACGGATCGTCGTTTGTGGACTCGTGGCTGCTGCGTGCGTGCGCGACCTTGGGCATCAAACTGGTGCACTCCCGGCCTGGGCAGCCGGAAGGCAGAGGGAAGATCGAAAGATGGTTCCGCACCGTCAGGGACCAGTTCCTGGTCGAGATCACCGACCAGGTCGCCGCCCGGATCGAGGGTCTGGCCGAGCTGAACCGGCTGGCCACCGCGTGGATCGAAACCGTGTATCACCCGGCGGTGCACTCCGAGACCGGCGCGCCGCCGCTGCGGCGCTGGCGCGACGGTATCCCGGACCCGTTGCCGTTGCCGACGCCGGCGCAGCTGCGGGAAGCGTTCTTGTGGTCGGAGTTCCGCACCGTGAACAAGAACGCCGTGGTGTCGCTGCACAACAACCGCTACCAGGTCGACGAGTTGCTCATCGGCCGCAAGGTCGAGCTGGTGTTCGACCCGTTCGACCTCACCGACATCGAGGTCCGCTACCGCGGCCACAGTCACGGCAAGGCCGTGGCGTTCCGCATCGGCCGGCACTCCCACCCCAAGGCCCGACCGGAGCACCCCGATCTCGACACCCCGCCCACAACCGGGATCGACTACCTGCGGCTCGTCGACGCCGACCACACCCAGCAACTGGAATCCCGGATCAACTACACCGCCCTGTTCGGCGACACCGACAACGGGCAGGAGGCCGACCGGTGACCGACACACCGACACCGGTCACCACGGCCGAGATCGCTGACCTGTTAGCCTGGACCCGCCGCCTCTGCACGCAGCGCCGCCACGCCGACCCCGCCGCCTACCAGGCGGCCAAGGCCGCACTACTGGCCCACATCACCGGCAACCACCCCCACCACACCGCTGTCGAAGGCGGTGGGGCCTGATGCTGCAGAAGCTGCAGGGCCACTGGGGGTTCACCCGGCTGCCCTTCGGGCGGGACCTGGCCCCGGCCATGCTGCACCGACACGCCGCCCACAACGAGGCCGTCGCCCGCATCACCTGGACCGTCACCGAACACGCCCTCGGCGTGGTCACCGGCGAAGTGGGGGCCGGCAAGACCGTCGCGGTCCGCGCCGCCCTGGCCGCCCTCGACCCGGTCCGGCACGTCGTCATCTACCTCGGCAACCCCTCCGTCGGTGCCCGCGGCATCCACTTCGCGATCGTCACCGCACTCGGCCAGGCACCCCGCTTCCACACCGCGGCGCTGATCCCGCAAGCCGCCGATGCCCTCGCTGTCGAACACGCCGAACGCGGCAGAACACCGGTACTGGTCATCGACGAGGCGCACCTGCTCTCCCACGCCCAACTCGAAGCCGTCCGGATGCTCACCAACCACGAGATGGACTCCCGCTCCCCGTTCGCCTGCCTACTCGTGGGGCAACCCACCCTGCGGCGGCGCATCAAGTTCGGCGAGCTGGCCGCGCTCGACCAACGCATCGCCGTGCGCTACCAGATGACCGGCATGGCCCTGGAAGAGACCGCCAGCTATGTCAAACACCACCTCAAACTCGCCGGCCGCACCGACACCCTGTTCTCCGACGACGCGATCGCGCTGATCCACCAAACCAGCCGCGGCTACCCCCGCATGGTCAACAACCTCGCCAGCCAAGCCCTCATCGCCGCGCTCGCTCAAGGCAAGGCCATCGTCGACGAGAGCAGCACACGCACCGCCGTGACCGAGGTGACGACAGAATGACCACCCACCCGCCACCGTGACCACCGAGCCGACAACGTGATCACCAAGCCCCGCCCGGGCACACCCGGCGGGGCTCTTCACATCCAACCACCCGCTCACCAGCAATGACGCCTACACGCTCACGCCGAACGACGGGCAACACCTACGGTGGCGGGCGTTCGCGCCGGTGTCGAGCCGGTCTGGCAGGTCTGTGGATGGCGAGGGTGCGTGTGGACCGGTTGGCGTCCCGCGCGATGATCTGCCACAGCTCCAGGGGAGGGGTGGAGGTACATGGCAGACACGTGCGCAAAGGGCGGTGACGGCGAGGCCCGGCGAAACGAACATCCAGGCGGAACCGGGCCGTCAGCTGCGCAAAACCTTGCTCGTCGAACATGCGTACGAGTACGGTCGGGGTGGTGGAGCGGCGCAAGCACTACTGGAACGGCCGGTGGGGCCGGCTGGGCCGGCTGGACATTCTGGTCTACGAGGACGCCGGGGTCTGGATGGTGGAGGCCCGGGAAGGTGGTGCGGACGGCAAGAGCCGCTGGTTCGAGCTGCCCGACGGGGATATGGCCACCGACTGTGCCCGGGATCTGATCTCCATGTCCGGGTTCGACGGGTGGCGGGAGCTGTAGAACGGCTGAGGTGCGGTTCAGTTCAGCCGTTGACGTTCGGCCCAGCGGACGGCCTCGACCGCGGTGAACGCAGGTACGCTGTGCTCGGCGTTGCCGCTTCGCACGATGGCTGCCCGGAACCGCTCGCGCCCGAGCGGGTGCAGCACCGGCGCGACGTGCACGGTTGCGGTTGATCCGGCCGGTTGGTACACCGCGCCGGTACCGGAGGTTCGCCAGTGCTGACGGCCTGCTATCGCGGTGGCTAACTCCTCGTCGGGAGTCATACCCGGCAACGTACGTCCAGGTCAGAAGCGTGGTCATGGGCCGAACCGGTGGTCTGCGCCGGTCCTGTCGCCGGGCTATGGACGATCACGACCGGCAACCCGCCGTCGAGCTCCCGTCGGTCGCCTTCACCAGGAGCCCCGCGGCGCGGCTGGAGGGTGAGGGCAGCGCGCCTGGCTGGGTCGTTGTTTGCTTGTGCCGGGCGACGGGCCTGCGGATAGCCCGGGGGCGTTAGCGTCGGGTCGGCTGGTTGTCGACGGGGGTGGCGGCGGGCGGGGTGGGCGTGGAGTTGCTGGCGAGGGCGAGTTGGGTGGCGCGGGTGAGCAGTCGGGTGGTGGTGGTGAGGGTGTAGAGGGCGGCCAGGGTGGTGGTGGCGTTGCCGGTGACCAGGATGGCGGCGGTCAAGGCGAGGGGTATGGCGGTGAGGATCTGGTAGGGCGCCGGGATGGGTAGGGCGTGGGCGGCGGCGATGCCGAACAGGGCGGCGCCGAGGTAGCCGGCGGTGGCGTGTAGGGATTGTTCGGCGGCGGTGGCGGCGGTGTGGCTGTACTGGATGAGGTATGTGCCGGCGGCGGCGCCGGCGGTGGCCAGGGGTGGGATGGTCAGCCAGTCCAGCCAGGAGGCGGCGGGTGGGTGGGGTCGGCGGGTGGCCAGCAGCCCGATCGCGGCGATCAGGGCGGCGGTGGGGGTGGCGGTGAGCAGGGTGGCGGTGAGGAAGGGGCCGTTGGGCACGTCGTGCCACAGGGCGCCGATGGCGGCGTACAGTGCGGCGATGCTTAGCCCGATGGCGGCGCCGGTGGGTAGGAACCGGGCGAGCAGGCGGTGCACGGGTGGTGGGGTGTCGGGGTCGGCGCGGTGTAGGGCGCGGGCGAGGTGGGCGGTGGCGAGCAGGGCGGTGGCGACGGCGGCGTGGACGGCGAGCAGGCCGGCCAGGCCGTATTCGCCCCAGTTGGCTTTGACGAACAGGGCCTGGTTGAGGCTGTCGGGGACGAGGACCCGGTAGGCGGTGGTGGTGGCCTGGGTCAGCAGCAGCAGCGACGCGGCGGCGGGCAGCAGGACTGCGGCGTAGTGGCGGATGCCGGGGGTGCCAGCGGGGGTGGGCGGTACCGGTGGCGCGGCCGGTGGGCCGTGGGTGGCGGCGGCGCCGCGCACGGCCGCGGTGTCCGGGTCGGCGACCACGGTGGCGGTGGGGAGGGAGTCGGCGAGGGCGTGGAGTGCCAGTGGGGGTGGGATGCCGTCGCCGTAGAGGTAGACCCCGGCCAGCGCCTGGGGGGTGAGGTCGGCGGCGGTGATCGCCGCCTGCGCGGTCTGCACCGCCTGGGCCAGGGCGGGGTGGGTGAGCCGGTCCAGGGTGGGCCGGTCCAGCACCACCGGCATGCCGGCCGTGTCGGCGGGTACGGCCACGGCCGGGTGGCCGGCCAGGGCCTGGATCGCCGCGTGCGCCCTGTCCAACCCCGCTGCCCGCCCGTCCATTGCCGGCGTTTCCACTGCGACAGGGACCCCGTCCGCGGCCGGGGTGGTGGGTTGGGTCGGGGTGAGCTGGGTGGTGATGGTGGCGAGGTGGTCGGCCACGGCGGTGTCGAGGGCGAGCCCGGCGGCGTGGGTGGTGTCGATGGTGGACAGCACCTCGAACCCGGCCGGGGTGCGGGTGGCCACGGTGGCTTCGAACCGGCCGGCGCCGAGGTCACACAGCAGGATCGGCGCCCCCGCCGGCACCACGGCCCCGGTCGCGAGGAGGTGGCCGGCGGCGGCGACCGGGGTGTCGACCAGGTGGGGTTGGGGGAGCCCGGCGCGGGTGGCGGCGCGGCGCAGCGCGGTGCGCCGGGCCGGGCCCCAGGTGGCCGGCACGGTCAGCGTCAGCTCCGGCACCGCCTGCCCGGCCAGCTGGGCGGCCTGCTCGGCGACCCGCCGCAGGGTGGCCGCGGCCAGCTCGAGCACGTCGAGGTCGCGGCCGCGGATTTGGAGGTGGGGTTGGCCGAGGTGCTGTTTGGGGTGGGCGACGAACCCGGCCGGATCGGCAGCGCCGCGGGCGAGCGCGGCCTGCCCGGCCCACAGCGCGCCGTCGGCGTCGACGTACACCCCGGATGGCAGCTGGACGGCGCCGTCGAGCAGCAGCTGCACCCAGCGCCCGTCCGGCCACGCGAGTACCGCCCGGGTCACCACGGTGCCGTAGTCGATGGCCAACCGCATCGCCGCTGCGCCCCCTCCGCGCCTGGGCCTGGCTGTCGGTGATCCTCGACGGTGGCATCACCGGCCGAGCGCCACAATCCGGCAGTGGTCGATGTCTGCGAGTTGGCACTGGTTATCCACAGGCAGGATTGCGCTGCTGGACAACACCGGTGGCCTGGGGTGAGTCTGGGAGATTCGCATACCACGGAATCGATCGGTGTCACCGGAAGGAGGGGGCGTGCGGACGGCCACGCAGCCACGGTGGCAGCCGGCTCCCGCGTCGGCAGCGGGTCACCGGCCCGCTGCCGGGTGGGCCGGTGGGCCGTCGACGGCCCAAGCTGGCGCATTGGCGGACATCTACCCTCTCACCGTCGCCGGTACTGGCGGACAAATCTGCCGCGGCCGTCGTCACCGTGGGGAGGAGCTGGGGTGAGGCGGCTGCTGGCGGCGTTGTGGCTGGGTCTGGGCCTGGGGCTGATGGGTGTGGCTGGTTCTGCTGGCCATGGTCGGGTTGCACCTGCGGGCGACGGCGCGGCGGGTCCGGCTGCCCCACCCGCGGATCGCCAACCCGCCGGAAGGGCTGCTGGCCGGGCTGGTCAGCGCGGTGGTGGTCGCGGCCGCCACCGCCGGGTCCCGCGGCGGTGTGCCGGCCCCGCCACCTGTGGCGGTGGACGCGCCGGGGCCGCCGACCGGTGGGCAGGACATGGCGGCTGCACCGGGGTCGCAGGCGGACACCCCGGCGCATGCGCGGGCCGACCCGGCAGCGGGGCCTGCGGCGCCGGCCGGGCCGGTCGTCGCCAGCAGCGGACCCGGGCATATGACCCCTGCTGCCGCCGACTTCACCGGCGCGGTCGCGGCTGGTGACGCCTCCACTTACCAGGCCCGGAGCCCGGTGAGGGCTGCTGGGGTCACCGGTGGGGGCTGGCGGCAGCAGACGGTGGGGGATGGCCCCCGCACCGACCGGGACGGCGACGGTGCGGGCGAACGCGGCGGGGCGGCCGGGGTGGTCCTGCCCGGCGGCTGGCTGGACCGGGGCAGCGCCGAGGCGGTGTCGGCGGTGGTGGGGTTGTGGTGGCTGCGGCGCCGGCGCCGGTACCTGCCCGGGCCGCCGTGCGGGGCCGAGCGGGTTGACGCGGATCTGGCGCCGCCGCCGCCCACCGCGGCCGCGGTCGTCACCGGGCTGTACGGCGACCTCGACGACGTTGGGGCATCCGACTTGCCGGCCGGCGGGGTGCCGGGCGTGCCGGCCGAGCCGACAGCCACCGCGGCAGATGTTGGTGTTGGTGCCGCCACGGCGGCGGGGGTGGGCCGGGGTGGGCCGCTGCGGCCGGTGGACCTGCCGGTTGGCGGGGTGGGTCTGGTCGGCCCGGGCGCCGCCGATGCGGTGCGGGGGGTGATGACCGCGGTGCTGCTGGCCGCCGGTGCGGCCCGGCCGGGCCGGGACACCCGGGTATGGACCACCGCCGCGGACCTGGCCGGGTTGCTGGAGGCCGACCGGGTCGGCGCTGCCCGGCCGCCGGGCCTGGGCGTGTACCGCGGGGTCGAGCAGCTGCTGGCGGCGGCCGAGACGTACCTGTTGCGCCGCGGCCGGGCCGCCGCCGCGCCGCACCCGACGGCAGGGCCGGCGGGGCGCGCCGGTGAATCGTCGCAGCCGTCGGTGCTGCTGGTGACCGCGGCACCGACCGATCCGGCGCTGGCCCGGCGGCTGGCCGTGCTGCTGACCCACACCGGCGGCCCGCCGGGCCTTTGCGGGGTGCTGCTGGGTGCCTGGGCCCACGGCCCGACGTGGCGGGTCGACCCGGACGGCACCAGCCACCCCGAACCGCCACCGGCCGGCGGCGATGATCGGGACCGCCCCGGCGGCGGGGGGCGGCGGCTGTGTGTGCTGTCTTCCCATGCCGCGTGCGACCTGTTCGTTCTGCTGACCCAGGCCACCCCCGGCGGGCGGCATCCATCCGGGCCCGGCCGGCCGGAGGTCAACGGTGACCGGCCGCTCAGCCCGGTGGCCGTGCCGGCCGCTGCGATGTCCCCGGCCGGTCCACCCGCGGCCGCGGCCACGCCGGGCCGGCTTCCCGCCGCCGGTGCGGTGGGTGGGGCGGGACCGGCCGCCGCGGCGGCGCCGCTTGGGTTGCGGCTGCTGGGCGGGGTGGATCTGTACCCGGCAGGGCAGCCGGAGGCGCCGGTGCGGCTGGGGCGCAGCGCCGCGGTGCAGGTTCTGGTGTTCCTGGCCGTGTACCCGGGCGGGGTGGGTAGTGCGGAGTTGGCGGCGGCGATCTGGCCGGGGGTGAGGCCCCGCCCGGTCGGCCGCCTGTACACCGCGGCCAGCGCGCTGCGCACCGCGGTGGCCCGGGCCACCGGGGCCGACATCCTGGCCCGGGCCGGCGACCGGTACCGGCTCAACCCCACCGTGCTTCGGGTTGACCTGTGGGAGCTGACCGCCGCCGTCGACACCGCCGCTGCCGCCGACCCGCACGCCCGCACCGCCGCGCTGCACCGGGTCATCGACCTGTACCGCGGGGAGGTCGCCGCCGGGCACCCGTGGCCGTGGATCGCCCCGCTTCGGGAGGCGGTCCGCCGGCGGGTCATCGACGCCTACACCACCCTGGCCGGCGACGGCGACGCCGACCCGCCCACCGCGGCCGGGCTGCTGTGCGACGCGCTGGCGGTCGACCCGGTCAACGAGCACCTGCACCGCCACGCCGCCCGCGCCCTGGCCGCGGCCGGCCAACCCGCCCAGGCCAGCGCCGTGCTGGCCCAGTTGACCGCCCGGCTGGCCGAGTTCGGCGAACACCCCGATCCGCGCACCCGCGCCCTGGCCGAGCAGCTGGCCGGCCACCACCGCACCGACCGGCCCTGACCCCGCCGCCGGCGCCCGACCCGCACCCACCAACCGGAACGAACCACCGACGTTCGGGCTATTCACCGGCCTGTGAGGTGTTCCCTGTGAGGTTTGTGAGGTCCTCACAACCTTACAAACCCTGCCCCGGAACCCACCGAGCTGCCTACCGTTCACCCCGGGCGACCCGGCACCGGCCGAACCCCGCCAACCACCCTCGCGACCCTTGGCTCCGCCGGCGGCGGAGGTCTGGACGGTCTGTCGGGGCCGGTGCGGGTCGCACGGGATCGGAAGGGAGGATCCGGGTGCGACACACCGCCCATGCGCTGGCCGTCGTGTGGTGGACGACCGTGCTGGTGACACTGCCGCCGCCGGTCCTGCTCCGGCTGGCCGGCCCACCCCGGCCGCGGCGGCTGCTGCCCACCACCGGCGACGCCCAGCCGGACGCCGTGCACCAGATGGTGATCGCCGCCGCCGCGCTGGTCGGGTGGCTGCTGTGGCTGGCGATCGTGGCCGCGGTCGCGGCCCGCACCGCCACCGCCGTGGCCACGGCCGCGCGGCGGCTACCCCGGCTCCGGCTACCCGGGCCGCTGCAGAGCCTGTCCGCGGCCGTGCTGGGCAGCGTCGCGGTCACCACCGCCACCGGCGGCGCCCCGGCCGTGGCACACGCCCCGGTCGCCGCGGCGGCCCCCGCGCAGCCGCACACCCGGCCACCGGCCCTGCCGGCGCTGGTCCGGGTTGCCACTCAGCACCACACCTACCGGGTCAGGCCGGGCGACACGCTGTGGGACATCGCCGCCACCCGGCTGGGCAACCCGCGGCGCTGGCGCGAGATCAAAATCGTCGTGAACGGGGTGCCCCGCCCGGTCGGCGAACCCTGGCTCAACCCCCGCCGCATGCCGCCGGGCACGGTGCTGCTCCTGCCCGACGACACCCGGCCGCCGGCCGGCACGGCAGCGGCGCCACCCGGCCGGCGCACCGGCCAGCAACCCCCACCGGCCCCGCCGGCATCCCCGGCTGCGCCCAGCCCGGGCACGACCAGCCAAGCCCCGGGCGCCCCGGCCAGCACGGCGCCGTGCCCGCCGGCCACCGCCGCGCCCACCGCCACGGCTACCGCCCCGGCAGCCGGCGGCGCACCGGCCACCACTGCTGCCTCGGCGGGCACCGGGTCCGCGGCGACCAGCCCCGGCCCCACCGGGCACGTTCCCCCGTCGCCTGGCGCCCACCCGCCCGGCATCGCCCTGCCCGGCGGCAGTTGGATCGATCTGGGGCTGGCCACGGCCATCGCCGCCGCCGCAG
>WNFU01007820.1_pt1 | contig 12917 bp, 11 predicted proteins | sample 5400121 | NCBI WGS metagenome assembly WNFU01 (sample SAMN13153360, study PRJNA577476) | soil metagenome | isolation source: 100 cm soil or saprolite under grassland replicate 1 | place: USA:California | collected 2016-06-15 | reverse complement strand
TCGTCGTCGAAAGCGTTGCATTCCCGCTCCACGGAGAGGCGGCTCGTGCGCTCGAACAGCTCGAGCGCTCGACGCGCCGGTTTCCCGGCGAGGCGCTGATCCTGCGCTTCGGCCGCTTCTGGGGACCCGAAACCTTGCAGAACGCCCACCAAGTTACGAAACCCGGATGCGACGTCTGGTGCGATTTGGTGGGTTAGTGAGCACCGCCATTCGGAAGCTGCGCGCGGCTCATCCAGAGCTGTTGTTCGCGATAGACAGTGACGCAGCGGGACCCCGGCGATAAATGCCGGGGGGTCCTCAAGCCCCTTGCCGAGATCGTTGCCGGCAGTCTTGCCGGAGCGCGCGAGCTTCTCCGGAAGCCACGCTCGAGCGCGTAGGGTTCGCAAATTCAGGCGGCCTCGTGAGCGCAAGTCGCCGACCATGTAGGCTCAGCCCTCGCCGAAAGCGACCGCCAGGACGTTGGCGTCGCGGCGGAAGGCGTGCCCGGAGCGGCTGCTCTGACGATCCCGTCGCTTCGCGGATCCTGCGACATCAACGCAAGCCGGCCGCCATTCGACCGGCACGGCCGGGTCGCCGTTAAGAGCGAATCGTTCCCTCGCTATGAACCCGTGACCGCGCGTTGGCGACGGTCAACCTCTCAGTCTTTCGGCGTCATCCGTCCGATACCACGATCCGAGAGGTTTCCGGCCGACGAACACTCGAGCGTGTCCTACGCGTCTACGTCGATCACTACAACAGCCATAGGCCGCACCGCGCGCTTGGGCTGACAGCACCAACACCGGGGCCACGCCTACGCCTCGTCAGTCCAGGCCCGCCAGACCAACTCCGCCGCCGCGATCGACTCGGCGGACTGATCCACGAATACGCCAGAGCAGCATTGACGGACGGATTTGCGTACCCAACAGGGTTGCTGCACGAATACGAACGCGCCGCGTAGCCCACTTGTCTTCGCGCGTCCGGCACTCTTACGTTGGCGAGACGACAGCTCCGGCGAGGGCGTTCGCGCAATCGTCGTCCGGTTGCGGGCCGAAGGATGGGATCGCAGCCAGGAGGAGGTCCTTTAGACGCGCAGTATTCTTGTGAAAGAAGCGGAGCACTTCATCGCTCGAGACGGGGTCCGCACCTTCGAGACCAACGTCATAATCGGTCACCATCGAAACGTTCGCGTAGCAGAGCCCGAGCTCGCGCGCCAAGTGGCACTCCGGGTACGCGGTCATGTTGACAACGTCCCAGCCCATCTGCTGGAACCAACGCGACTCGGCGCGTGTCGAGAAGCGCGGGCCCTGGATCACGACAACGGTGCCGCCGTCTCGCACCGGAATGCGGAGTTCGCGAGCGGTCTCGACTAGGACATGGCGAAGGTCTTCGCAATAGGGATCAGCGGCGGAGACGTGAGCCGTCTCTGGGCCCTCATAGTACGAGTCAGGCCTTCCCCAAGTCCGGTCGACGAACTGGTCACAGATCACGAACTCGCCGCGCTGCAAATCTGATCTCAGCGCACCCGACGCACACGGGCCGATCAGCCGCCGCGCTCCAAGTTCTCTCATCGCCCACACGTTCGCGCGATAGTTGATCCTCGCGGGCGGAAGCTCGTGGCCGCGGCCGTGCCTTGGCAGAAACGCAACCCGCTTGCTCTCCACCCGTGCAATTGCGAAAGGCGCAGAGGGCCGGCCGTATGGGGTTTCAACCTCGACGAACTCGACATCGTCGAGGAACTCGTAAAAACCCGACCCACCGAAGACACCGACGTCGGCGTCAGGCATCACATGTGTCGAAAGGGGCGTTCTCGCGCAAGGTGCTCAGAATACCCGCGCGATTGCAGAGCCTTCGCCCGCGAGGTTGCCGAAGTCGAACGCGCAACGTTCGTCGTGAGCGGGAGCGTGCTCCGACCCGGCCTGCGGCGAGCGCTGACCGCAAAGGTGAGGGCACGCCGGAATCCGAGGTGTGAGGCTGGCTCGTGGTCAGATATCGTCGCCATTGATGACGAGATCTCCAACCGCTTGGTAACGAACCGGAACGAACGCTCGGGTCGCCGGTCGGCCGGGGCGGCGTCCTGCGAAGGACGCGATCGTCTTGCGGGCGAGCGCGACGACATTTCGCATTGGGTTGAATCAGCCGCTTTGCGACGACTCGCGGCCCAGGCCTCGGCCGAGCTGGACGACGCTGTCGAAGAGCTACGTCTTCACGAGCGGTTCGTCGATCGACTAGGTCTACGCGAAGACGAGCGTGTGCGCGAAATCGTCGCGGAACTGGTGGCGGTCGTTCAACACGCGGCACAGACGACGCAGGCATCAGAACCAGGCGACGCTTGGCGCGCGCGGGCGCGGCTTCGGCTTCTGAGGCAACTCCTCGCAATCCTCCGAACCATTCTCCAGTGGGGCAGCCCGAGCTATGACCAAAGCGTCGAGGTCGCTTTCTTCGATCCGTCGGACCAGAGGTACGAAGGCGTCAACTACGCCCGGTACGGCTCCCGCGCCTTACACGACCTCGAGGTTTCCCTTGCCGAGATTCTCAACCTGGGACACGCGGGCGTCGATGTCCTCGCGACATCGAGCGGCATGGCGGCGTACCATCTGATCGAGTCGTTCTTGATCCGCGACGTGCTTGCGCCAGGCGACGTTGTGATATCCGCGCCGTCTCTCTACTTCGAAGTCGCGGAACAGCTCGAGTCGCTCAGTTTCCTCAGAATCATTAGGAGTGAGTCGCACGACGCGTCGGAGCTCGTGCGCCTCGCTGAGGCGACCCGGGCGAAGGTGATCTTCGTCGATCCGATGGCGAACGTTCCTGGACTCGCAGTCGTCGACTTCCGCGAGCTTGCGCGCTTAACGCGCCGCGGGTGGGCGGATCGCTGGATTGTCGCCGACGGAACGATGGTGTCCGGCGGTATTCCGATCCACCGGTGGTTCGCGGGCGACGAGCATCCTCGCGTCCTCTACTACGAGAGCGCGAGCAAGTATCTCCAGCTCGGCCTCGACCTCCAGATGGCCGGCCTGTGCGCTGTTCCGCGCGAAGACGGCCCACGGTTCCGGAAGCTGCGGCGAAACACGGGTACGACGATGTACCCCTTCGACGTTGCGCGCTTTCCCAGATTCGGGCGAGAAGAGTTCCTGGCGCGCATGCGGGTGTTGACGGAGAACGCCGAGGCGTTGGTCGCCGAGATCGGCGGCGATCGCGAACTACAGCGCGAGATCAAGCTCGGTTATCCGGCGCGGTGGCGGAGACTTGGGTGGAATCACGGTGGCGGCGTTGTCACTGCGACGTTTGCTCGTCCCGAAAAGAACACCAGTGACGGTATCGAGCTCGCGATCGAGTGCATCCTGCGCGAGGCGCGGGCTCAAAACGTACGGCTGACCAAGGGCCTCAGCTTCGGATGCGCTGCGACTCGCATATCGGCCGCCTCGGCAAACACCGAGGGCATCCGCCCATACTTACGTTTCTCGCTGGGCGAAGAGCCTTCAGACTCACAACTGCACCAACGCGCAGCTATTCGCGCCGGCCTACGAGGGTTCGTTGGCGGAGATGCTTAACGCCGCACCGTGGTCATCGTCATCCCCGAGCGGCGCCGACCCGCCTATCTCGCCGTGCCCTCCACTTCGGCCAGAGTCTTCGTGAGCTCGCGCAACTGGCCGACCTGTGCTTCGAGAACCTGGACCTGCGACTCGAGGATGCTCCGCGTAACTCGGATCGAAACGGGATCCTGCAATCGTGAGACGATCGATATGAGATCAACGAAATCTGGGACGGGCGTAGTCATCCGGTTCTCCTCTCTGCCGGCTCTTCGATTTCCTCGCCAACCTCGGATGCTTGTTCGAGCCGAATTTCCTGCTGCTCGAGGCTCCTTACGAGCTCCGTAAGCTGGCCGATCTGCGCTTCGAGCATGTGAATCTGTCCCTCGAGGACGCGACGACCGAGACGGGCCGCCCGCGGATCCCTCACCTTCGCAAGATTGGCGAGAACCTCAGCGTCCATGTGCCCTGATGCCCACCTTCAGCCTGGTGCGTCGATGCCGTATTTAAGCACACGTGAGCAGCCCACCCGGAGTCACCAGAGCGCATTCGATCTCGCCCCCGGAGATTTCGACGCCCTCGAAGACGACGACGTCCTTCAGGACCGACGGTCTCTGGATCAAGACGTCGTCTCCAACCACAGCCCGTTCGAGCCGGGTTCCACTCGCGAGCCGAACATTCTCGCCGACGAGTTCGCTCCGAGCTTCATCATCGAGCCAACGGAGGTTGCATTGGAGAACGTCGGTCGGCCTCGTGAGATTTGCGTCCCATGACGCGAACTCCTCCACCTGAACGCGGTGGCCGTCCCGGACATAGAGATCGATCGACACGATGAGTTCGTATTCGTCGCGTAGCATCGTTCGCGGGGTCCGTCGCACGGCATCGAAGAAGTCCGGCGCAAGTACGAAGACACCGCAACCCTTTAAGTCCGTGTGAGGAACCTTCGGCTTCTCGACGACCCGCGTGACGTACCCGTCGTCACCGACTTCAAGCGCACATGCGTCGGCGAGCGCTCGTCCATCGCGCTCGTGCTTCGCCAACATGACCGAGCAATCAAGCGATGCTGCCTGCTGCAGGAGCCGGGGAAGATCGAGATGCGCGACGTAATAGTCACCCAGCATGAGTACGAAGGGAGAATCGACGAACGGCGCCAGCTGCCCGACGGCGTCGGCGCTTCCGAGCGATCGACCTTGTTCGATATAGGCTACGCGGACACCGAAGCGACTCCCGTCTCCGACCGCGCGTTCGACCTGACCGGCACGATCGCCGACGATGACGTAGATCTCTTTGACGCCGGCTCCGGCGAGCGATTGAAGTTGATGCTCGATCAGCGGTCGGTTGGCGATTGGTAGGAGCGCCTTGGGGTACTGCTTGCCAAGGGCGCCCATGCGGGTGCCGCGGCCTGCCGCCAGGATGGCACCGACGTAGCTCACTTTCGATTTGGCGCGTCAGAGAGCACCTGTTGGAGCGCGTGCGCAGTTTCCGGGAGCAGGCCCAGTTCGCTGAGGTAGCGGCGTTGTTCCTCACGTAGTGCCATCCGCGACTCATGTTGTGTCAATAGCGCTCGCAGCTTCTCGCCGGTCTCTTCGTCGTCGAAGATCTCAAGCTCCACGAATGCGTTGGTCAACGAATTCCCACGATAAAGGCCCAACTCTTGGAGCTCCTCGGTCATGCCACTCGGGAAGACTTCGTAGGGAAATATCGACCCGAGCTTGAGGCTCTCCATAGAAAGGATCGCTTCTCTGAGCGGATCGCCGAGCCGGGTCAGAAGCTCGCGCAGCGTATAGCGATTCTTGAACGCCGCGCATGGCTGAAGCCCGCAGACGGCCTTGCCGAGCGAGATAGAGATCTTGTTATCGGTGATCATGAGGTCGGAGGCGAACATTAGGCTTTCGTACTCAGGAACTGGCAGGATGGGCAGGTTGACGATGCGTAGCTTCGCATCGGTCCGCTCGGGGAGAAGGCTTCCGTTATTGACCGAGACGACGACTGTTCGACTTGCCAGCGCGCCGAGGTGATACTCGAGTATTTGCGGTAAGAATGAAAAGTAAGGCAGGCCATAGATGTGCGCCGCCCTCCACGCCCACCCCGGAACCGAGTGGAAAATCAGAAGATCTCTTCCGTCGCTGAGAAATCGACGCCGAATCCTAGCTTTGAGATCGCCGGGAATATTCAGTGGAACGTCCCAGTAACGAAAAGGAAGGCCGTTCCGCGATGGGTTTGGGCGAGGATCATTCATCGGGCACGGCAGAAGAATGCGCATCCGCTCCGGGATCGCCGGCAGTGTCTCGTAGTGGAGACTCAAGTGGGGCGGGCCGAAGAACATTTCGATCGGAGCTTGAGCGAAACCGGTGTGATCAAGCGTGATCAGGCACGCATCGGCTTGCTCGAGCTCATCCGCCCAACCGGGCTCACGTACGAGCGGGGATACGCCGGTCTGGAAGAAGAGCAGTGGGTAATCGGCAAACACAACCGCGTCCGGGCGGAATGAGTTCAGCGTCGAGCGCCAAACGCGACGGCTGCCGGCCGCGTCGGACGGAAGTTCTTGCGCAGCGTCGGGGAAGCGTCCTGCGACGAGCTTGTGGGCGAAAGGCGAGGCGAGGAAGTGCACCGCGCCTCCCGCACGTTCGACGCCTTCGGCCATGTGACGCGACGTGATGATCTCGCCGGATCCGTGCTCGATCGGTGTGACGAAGAGCACCCTCACGATGAGTCGGTCGGGGCGGCTGCGCCGTTGGTTCCGCGTACCGGAGCCGAGGGCGTCCGCCGGAGCGCGAGCAGGGCGTCATGTGCGTCCGGGAGCGATCGAATCTTTTCGACGTATCGCTCCTGATTGGTTCGGAGCTCGTGCCGCGCCTTTTCGTCTGTGAGGAGTCCGCAAAGCAGAGTCTGCGTATCTTCACCGCCCCACAGCTCGAGCTCACAAAACGCGTCGGTCACGGAGTTCGTGCGGAAGAGACCTAGCCGATCAAGGTCCTCCGTGGCCCAGATCGGAAATACCTCGTACGGGAAGATCGACCCCGAGCGGGCGGATTCCATCGCGAGCGCGGCTTCGCGGAGCGGTCCGGTCAGACGCTCGAGAACATCCCGGAAGCCAAACGTGTTCTTGAGAACAGCGGACGGGATACCCCCGCACACGGCCTTTCCGAGCGTACTTGACACCTTGTTCTCGGTAATAAAGAGGTCCGAGCTCATGAGGAGCGTCTCATAGTCGTTCGTGGGCATTCTCGTCACGTTCACGAAGCGCGTACGCGCGCCGGGGGGTTGGTCGAGCAGTCGCAGGCCGTTTACCGAGACGACGGTCGTCGGAGCCGGAAGCGCAGAGAGATAGTGGTCGAGGACCCCGGGAAGGAAGCGGTAGTGCGGTAATCCGTAGGACTGCGCGAAGGTCGCAGACCACGTAGGAACCGAGTGGAGGATGAGCAGCTCATCCTCGCGCTCGAGAAAGCGTCGCCGCATGTCTGCGATCCGGGCGGCTGAAACTTGGAGCGGGGCGTCCACACCTCGGAATGGAACCCCGCGTCGCGCGGGGACGAAGGACGGCTCGTTGAGCGGGCAGGGAAGCAGGACATGCATGGTCTGCGGAAGCTCGGGCGGTGACTCGCTTTGAAGGCTTAGGTGGGGCGGTCCGAAAAACACAGAGGCGTCGCCTTGTGCATAGCCCACGTGGTCGAGTGTGACGAGGAGGGCCTTGATTTCATCGAGGGAGGCCACCCACCCGTCGCGATCGGCGATGGGCGCCACGCCGCTCGCGAAGAAGAGGAGCGGATAATCGGCAAAGACAATGATCTCCGGCCGCCACGCGTCGAGAGTCATCGACCACAGCCAGCGGTTTCGAGCTGCATCGTCGGTCAGCTCGACAATGTCGACCTCGCGCGTGTCCGCAAGCAAGCGGCATGCGAAAGGAGAGGCGACAAGGCATGATGCACCGCCTCGCTCGACAATCGTCCTGGCGATATACGCAGCTGTTATCGCCTCCCCCGAAGAGTTGCTCATCGGCGCGACGAGCAGGACGCGCAGCTGAGGCGCGGTCATGAGGCTTATCTCTTCGACACGGGTCCGTGTCGGATTCTAAGGACCTCTTGACGTCTCTCGCCCTGGGCCACGCCCACCTGCTCGCGGCCCAGTGTGGCTCACGCGACCATGGGCGTCGACGATCAGCAGAGAGATAGAGGCCGGGCGGCGAGCCGAACGCCCGGACGCTGCAACGCTACCCCCGCCAACGAATAACCGTAGTGGCCGAGCAAGCCAGCACCAGAGGTCATTTATGGACGTGTCCGTACAGCTACGACACGTGATAGTCATCGACAGCGGACAGTGGGGGCGCGAGAGCTGGCGCGAGAACCGTGAGATAGGCGCGGGTCAGGCGGTGCACGAGCGCGGCGAGAGTCTCCGCTGCGCTGAGCAACGCGTCCGCCATTTCGTCGTCATGCTTGAACAGACTGATGTAGTCCTGCTTGTCCTCGAGCCATGACGTCGGTCCGTTGCGGCACTCGGCGAAGATGCGCCAAAATACGCCCCGCCTGACGCCGTCAGATGGCCCGGGCGACTGGCCCGGTTAGGCGCTGAGCGCAAGCTAGATGTTGACGGCGTAGATCGCGGCGTGGTCACTCGCCGCGTGGATCGGTCTCGTCATCGTGCCGTAGATCGGCCAGAGGGTGCCGTTCTTGCCGCGTGGGGTGCACAAACTCGGTCGTGAGGGGCGGGTGCGGTGCCGGAGGTCGGTTGGCTGGGAGGCCGGGTAGCGTCGGCGTCCCGTCCTCGGAGGCTGCCTGTGCTCGTGCAGTTCGTCTACCTCGTCGCCTGCCGGCTGTTCGCGCTCGTCTTGTTACTCGCGCGCAGCGACCGTTCGAAAGAACTCGAACTCCTCGTTCTACGCCACGAGTTGTCGATCCTGCGGCGGCAGGCGCGGCGCCCGCGGCTGACGGAGAGCGATCGGCTGGTACTGGCGGCGCTGAGCCGGGTGATGCCTCGTCGCTCGTGGCGGGCCTTCCCCGTCACGCCTGAGACGCTGCTGCGCTGGCACCGGCGCATCGTCGCCCGGCGGTGGACGTACCCGCACCGACGGCCGGGTCGGCCGCCTGTCGACGAGGAGGGAAGCCAGCTGATCCTGCGGCTCGCGCGGGAGAACAGCCACTGGGGCTACGTCCGGATCGTCGGCGAGTTACGCAAACTCGGGATCAACGTTTCGGCAACGCTGGTGCGCAACGTGCTCGCCCGTGCCGGCATCCCGCCGGCACCGGAGCGCGCCGGCTCCAGCTGGCGGTCGTTCCTGCGCCAACACCGACAAACGATCGTCGCGGGTGACTTGTTCACCGTCGACACCGTCTGGCTGCGGCGCTTGTACGTGCTGTTCTTCGTCTCGATCGGGACGCGTCGGGTCGAATACGCCGCCTGTACGAGCAAACCGGATAACGGCATGGATGACCCAGCAGGCGCGCAACCTGCTGATGGATCTCGACGACCGCCGCCAGCGGCCGCGCTTCCTGATCCACGACCGCGACACGAAGTTCAGCCGCGCCTTCGACAGCATCTTCCGCAGCGAAGGGTCGAGATCGTCCGAACACCGATCCAGGCGCCGTACGCGAACGCCTACGCCGAACGCTGGGTCGGCAGCGTGCGCAGGGAGTGCCTCGACCGGCTCCTGATCGTCGGTCGCCGCCAGCTCGAGCACGTCCTCCGCGTCTTCATCCACCACTTCAACCAGCAGCGTCCACACCGAGCGCTCGACCTGCGACCGCCGGATCGCGGCCGCGGACCCGATCCTCCGCCCACAGCGACCCTCTATACGGCTCAGGTCCGGCGGCGCGACCTGCTCGGCGGACTGCTCCACGAATACGAAGCCGCGGCGTGAAGATCGAGTTTGTGCACCCCACGGGTCCATCAGCCCCTTCATCAGCCTGTGCGCAAACTCGGTTCGGCCTGTAAATCGAGCGGTGCGAGCGTGCTGCCTTCACGCGGGCCGCTTGCGTATCCCACAGGCGCCTCGAGCAGCGCCGCCTGGCGCTCCCGCTGCTCGAGCCTGCGAACACGTTCGCGGGGTGAGGGATCGTCGCTAGGATCGCTCGCATCCGCATGCGCGGTCAGCCAGCACCCAGCCGTGGCGGGCATCCGGGGCGAATCGGCCCCTCCGGGGGCAGTGCCGCAGCCTCGGGTGGGGATGGCCTCCGCCTTGTTCGGGCGACTCGTGATCAGCTGGGAGTCGCCTGGTCTGCCGAGGCCGATCCCCTCTCCTGGCAGGTCGTCTGCTGGGATGGCCGCGATGCCGCCGTCGCCCGGCTTAAGCTCACCGGAATGCACCGGCGCGCGACCTTCGCCGGTCTTGCTCGTTTGCAGCAGCCGTTCACAATCGCCGTCTCCGGGCTGGGACGCGATGGCTCCGTGCTCTGGCAGCGGGGGATTGCCGATCTGTATCTGCGGGCAGCTCGTCCTGCTGGGCGAGAGGGAGCCTCCGACCGAATGCGAACGCGCAGGCGCTGAAGTACGGCCAGCCAAGCAAGGAGGGAGCCGGTGTCACCGAAGCGGCCGAAGAAGGCTGCGGTGCCAGGCAAGACGGGCAAGACGAGGAAGCCGAAGCCGAAGACCGCGCGCGGGAAATAGCCGCGGCTGGGACCGAGCGCCGGGTCCGTGTGGAGTGCATTGTAACCCGAGCCGTTGGGCGCGGACAGCGTTGGGCGGAGGTGAGGCCGCCCGTGGGGCGTGAAGTGCGTAAATCCGTCGGTCATGCGCTCGGGCGTATTCGTGAATGAGTCCGCCGAGGCGGTCGCGTCGCTGGAGCTGGTTTGGCGGGTTCGAGCCCCCCGCTTAAGCGTTGGCAAGTCGATTGGCAACTAGGCCCGGTCTCCAGCACACCGGCAAGCTTGACGGCACGGGAGCGCCGCACTCCGCGAAACTCGGGGTTCCGGCCCGTCGCGCGACCAGGACGCGAGCAGTGGCGGCACGCGGTAGGGGAGTCGAAACCATGGGAACGGCACAACCAAGTGGAGAGGACGATCCGCGCGTCGAAGTCGGACGCTCGGCACTAGAATCGGCGTCCTCCGGCGGGCCGGCAGGAACCGCGCATTCGCATTCAAGGAGACACAAGATCGTCCAGCAAAGGGGATCCGGCAACCATTTGCCTACCGCGAATGGCCGATCCGTCCCGACACTGACTGACGAGACGTCCGAGCCCTCGTCGGCCGAGCTGCAGGCGCTGCGGCGCTCGTGCGTGCGCTTCCTCCACTCGCACGGGGATCGAAGTGTCGCCGCTTACTTGGCCGAGATTCCGGCGGATGCGGAGACGGACTTCTACGGCATGGGCGGCGTCGTTCAGGAGCTGGAGGACGAGGTCGCCCAGATCCTCGGCAAGGCGGCCGTCGCATTCTTCCCCAGCGGCGTCATGGCGCAGCAGATTGCGCTTCGGATCCATGCCGATCGGCGTGGCCGGCGCACCGTGTTCTTTCATCCGCTGTGCCATATGGAGCAGAAGGAGCTGCGTGCTTACGAAATGCTCCACGCACTCGTAGGCAGGCCGGTCGGCGAGCCCCATCGCCTGATCACCGTGGGCGACCTTCGAGGCGAGCGGTGGACAGGGGAGCCCATCGCCGAGGTACCGGCAGCCCTCCTTCTTGAGCTGCCGCAGCGTGACATCGGCGGGCAGCTGCCGCCCTGGGAAGAGCTCGTCGACCAGGTCGACTGGGCACGCGGCCACGGCGCAGCCGTTCACATGGACGGGGCACGGGTCTGGGGATGCGAGTCCTTCTACGGCCGCGCGCTCGCCGAGATCTGCGAGCGGTTCGACACGGTCTACGTGTCCTTCTACAAGCAGCTCGGCGGACTGGCGGGTGCTGCCCTCGCCGGCCCGGAGGACGTGGTCGCGGAGGCAAAGGAGTGGCGTCGGCGACACGGTGGCATGCTCTACGGTCTGTGGCCCAACGCCGCGTCCGGCCTCGCCAGCCTGCGAACGCGGCTTCCTCGGATGGCGGTCTATCAGGAGCAGGCGCTGGCGCTGGCCGAAGCCGTCCGCGACCTAGCCGCCGTCGAGGTGCTGCCTGACCCGCCGCACACGCCGATGATGCATCTGCTCCTCCGTCGCGATCCAGGCGCAGTGAGGACGGCGGCTCTCGAGCTCGCCCGCGAGGAGCGGCTCTGGACGTTCACTCGACCCGCCTCGACCGAGGTTCCGCGCGTGTGCCGTGTCGAGCTCGAGGTCGGCGACGCGACGCTCCAGTGGACACCCGCGGAGTTCCGCCGGATCCTACAGCGACTGCTGACCGATTGATCGGCGACCTTCGGGAGCGCGCAAGCGCGCTCTCGCAGTGTCACCGGCTGCGCTCGACGCTGCGCTTCCACGCGGCCGGTCGCGCCACTCTGCTGCCAGCGAGCACGGGTCGACTCGCTTCTCGGCCGGTCGGGGGTCGTACGCATGGTGTTCGCGCCACAGCAGCCGCTTCCGTCTTCGTCAAACGAGTCCAACCTCACGGCACGCGCACGGGCCTACCCCTTGCCAAATTCGGCGCGATCTGGTAGTCGCGCGCGCGCGCGTGAAACAACATACATGGACGCGCCGCCCGGGAAGACCGATAACGGTGTTATCGGCACTCACAGGCAGAGATCGTTGCGTTCGACCCAGCGAAAGGGAAGAAGACCATCACGCTCCATGACGGCCGAACCTGGAAAGCAGGCGACACGATCTACTCGCCGCCGCACCACTTGATGGCGCTCATCGGCATCAACCTGATCATCAACAAGAAGTTCAGGACGAGTGGTGCCGCCGTCCGGTCGGACACCGTCCGCATTTTCAACTGTGGCCCCGGCCGGATGGATGACGCGATCTGGATTACCGGCCCGTCGCCGACGTCGGGCGGCTTCAAGACGGGCATCCTCTTTAGCCCCTGCAACGCTGAGGTCGGTATCGACATGCAATACGTCGAGTTCGGGGTCGCCGCGATTCGCCTCACCGGCCAGCCGATTGTGCTCAGTCTGAACGCGGATGGAAGCCCGCACGAGAGGATCTATGGCGGCGGGGACGGCATCCGCCTCGCCACCTCGCTGGGAGGCCGGAGTCTGTTCGCAACCGACAATGCCAACTCGACGTTGGCTGTCTCGCACCCCGCTTCCGGCCAGGTCGATTTCCTCGACGGCACGGGCGAAGCCTGGCTCGTCCAGGACCAACTCGGCGTAACGTTCCAGAAACAGGTCTCCTCCAGGCGCACCGTCCACCCGTGGGCCGAGAGCGTCACGCTCGACTTTTCGCTCGGAGCGGTACACGAACTGACCCTGTCTGGGGCGACCGTGTGGGGTAAAGAAACTCGGTTCGGGCTTGCAACCGTTGATCTGCTCCGCCGACGCGGCGGGGCCGAAGATCCTGGAACCTCCCGAGTGATCCGATGCGTAGCTGGTGTGGACGTGGCGCGCGACCGACGGTGGCTT
>WNFU01007469.1_pt1 | contig 12931 bp, 10 predicted proteins | sample 5400121 | NCBI WGS metagenome assembly WNFU01 (sample SAMN13153360, study PRJNA577476) | soil metagenome | isolation source: 100 cm soil or saprolite under grassland replicate 1 | place: USA:California | collected 2016-06-15 | reverse complement strand
CAGACGCAAATTGACGTAGAAAGGCCCGAACTCGCCGTAGCGCGCGCTGACTTCATCGAACCGCATCTCGTAAACAATCTCCTTCAACGCGTCGGTCTGATGCGCCATCAGCGTCACGCCCCATTCCCAGTCCGCAACGCCCGTCGAGCCGGTGATGAGTTGGGAAACCCGCCCGGCAAACTTGCGCCCGACGCGAGCGTGGCCGCCCATCAATTTTTTGCGCGTGGCGAAATCGAGTAGATACCAGTTGTCCGCGCCGTTGCGGCGTTTGCTCATCGGATAAAACGCCATCACTTCCCAATCCGGCATCTCGGGATAGAGCCGGTAATGCTCGTATTCAGCCTGACGCTGGCGCATCTCGGCCAGGCGTTTGTTGAACGCGTCGCTGTCCGGCTCCAGTTTCTCCTGCTGAACCAGCGTCTGTTTCATGTCCTCTTCCGTCGTCACGTATTCGGGCAGTTCGGTGACGCTTAGATAACTGTAAACCGGTTCCACCGTTCCCGGGGGAAAACCGCTTTCCAGATCGCGATGCATCCTTCCGAGCTGGCCGAGTTCCGCAGCGGTCAACAGGAAAACCAGATCCGCTTTACCGCCGATGTTGGCGTAGGTGGTCAGGCGCGGATGCGATGCCGCGGCGTGGGCCGCGCAAAGCGCTTCGAGTTTCGCCAGCGCGGCGTCCGATTGACCGGCAGGCAGTTGCGCCCAGCGAAGTCGGTCAAGGCGATAAAACAGGTGCATGACGTGGATACCCTTCGTCAGTTTTACCACGGGCAGTTCCATAAATCAGATGAGCTCAAAGCGCCGGGGGGTCACTCAATCTGGAGCGCCTGTTCCAGCAGTTCCGGCAATTGGTCGAGAATGGCGTCGCTGCCCGCCACCATCGTCGCCCCGGCGGCGGTCGCCGCGGCAGGCAATTTCGCGTTCTTCAAATCGGTGAAGGCAATGATCGGAACATGCCGGGTTTCCGGGTTCCTCTTCAGTTCGCGGATGAACCCGCAAACGTCGGCGGTGGCGGAGGCCAGATCCGCCACAATGACCAGCGGTTTTTCCTGCAACGCCTGCAGCGCAAGCGTTTGAACGTCGTTCGTGGTTTGCACGCGGTACCCCAGGTCCTGCAGCCGGTTAACCAGTTGGCTGCCGGGCAATAGATTTTCATAGAAAACCAGTGCCAGCGGTGTCGTCATGGCTTCAGCTTGGAACAGCCGATGGCAAATTGCAAAAATATTCACGACGCCCTTTGACCGTTGAAGTTCAAGTTGTTTATCAACGGCTTTGGCCCGGCAATGCTCCCTCCGGAAACGACGGCGCGGTTCCCTGGAAAAGCAATCCGGTGCGGCCGGGTTTTGACTTGACGACGCCACAGGGGATACGTAAGCTGCTCATACTAGTGGAATATTGGCTGGTCCGCCAGCGCGCCGAAGTCGGAGATTTAGATTCTGCCGACTTTTTTGTTCCCCGCGAGGGAGCAATTGATGTGTGTATGAACGCCGAGTTTTTAGCGATATTGGAATATTGGGAACGCGAGAAGGGCATCAACAAAGATGTCCTGGTAAAGGCCGTGGAAGAGGCCTTGTTGTCTGCCGCCAAAAAGGCGGTCGGCCCGGCCCGCGAATTGCGTTGCGCCATCGACCCCAGGACGGGCGACATCCGGGCGTTCGCCAAGCTGGTCGTCTCGGACAAGGTCGCCTCCAAGCACGACCAGATTTCCGTCTTCGACGCGCGCCGGCTCAAACCCGACGCCCAGCTCGGCGATGAAATCGAGGTCGAAGTGACCCCGGCAAATTTCGGGCGCATCGCCTCGCAGAACGCCAAGCAGGCGCTCATGCAACACATCCGCCGCGCAGAAAAGGAACTCATCTACTCCGAATTCAAGGATCGCACCGGCGACATTGTCAGCGGCACCGTCCGGCGTTTCGAACGGTCGGACGTGAGCGTCGATCTGGGCAAATTCGAGGCGTTGCTCCCCAACCGGGAGCGCGTGCCGACGGAGGAGTACCAGATCGGCGAGCGCATCCGTTGCTACGTCAAGGCCGTCGAACAGACCGCGCATGGGCCGGAGATTATCCTCTCGCGCGCCGACCCGCAGTTTGTGGTGAAGCTTTTCCAGTTGGAAGTGTCCGAAATCAACGACGGCACCATTGAAATCAAGGGCATCGCCCGCGAGCCCGGTTTCCGCACCAAGCTGGCGGTCTGGTCGCGCGACGAAAAAGTCGATCCGGTCGGCGCGTGCGTCGGATTGCGCGGGCAGCGGGTCAAAAACATCGTCCGCGAGTTGAACAACGAAAAGGTGGACATCATCAAGTGGGACCCGAACGTCAAAAATTTCATCACCAACGCCCTCGCGCCCGCGAAGTTGAAAACTTTTGAAATCGACGAGGCCAGGCGCCGGGTTAAAATCATGGTCAGTGAAGACCAGCTTTCCCTGGCGATCGGCAAGCGCGGCCAGAACGCCCGTCTGACATCCAAGCTGACCGGATGGCAGGTGGACATCGAACCGGAACATCTCACGACGATGGGTTTCGAAGAAAAAGTGGCCCAGGCGGTCAAAGCCGTCGCCTCGATTCCGGGCATCACGCCGGAACAGGCCGACCTGCTGGTGCATCGCGGGTTTCTGAGTCTGGAAGATTTGCTTCAGGCTGAAGCCGGTGATCTGGCGGAAATCCCGGAGATTGGCGATCAAGCCGCGGTCATTATCGACGCGGTCAAAACCGAAGCGGCTCGTCGCAGCGGCAAAAACGGCGAAGCGGGCCAGTCTTCGGCCGCCTGAGGGTGGTCCGGTTATGCGCTTGGCACTTTCAACGTCAGCAGGTTAAGCGCGTGAAGACTTTGCGGAATAGCCGGTCGGAAAAAAACGTTTATGCCCGTTCGTATTTACGACATCGCGAAGAAACTTGGAATCGAAAGCAAGGAGGTCCTTGCCAAGGCCAAGGAACTGGGCATTGCCGGCGCCAAAGTCCCTTCGAGTTCGCTCGATAAAATTACCGCGGAATATCTGGAGGAACAATTGGGCGGCGGCAAATCCGTGGCCGTTGCTGAAGCGCCCCGCGCTCACGAGCCGGTGGTCATTGTTTCAGCCCCGCCGGAGCCGCCACCTGCTCCCGTCGATCTGGCGCCTCCGGCAACGCCGTTGACGCTCGAATCCGGCGTAAAACCAGAAGACGCGACTGACCTGGTCGAAGCCAGGGCGCCAGCGCCTCCCCCTCCCGTCGCGCCGCTCGAACCGCCGTCTCCGCCCAAACCGGCGATTGGAGAAAAGGTCGGATTCATTCAGTTGCCGCAGAAGCCGGCGCCGAAGATTGGCCCGAAGGTCGGTCCGATCAAACTGCCGCCCAAACCACCGGCGCCGATGGCAAAACCGGCGCGGCCCGCGGACCGGGCCGCCGCCTTCCCCGCATCGCAGAAGCCGGCCGCCAGGGTCCCGGCGCAACCCGCTGCCCCGGCCCCGCCTCAATTTGTGCCTCCGGCAACGGGCGAGCTCATCACGCTGAAGCCGCCGATTGTCGTGCGCGAGCTGGCGGAACAGCTCAAACGCAAGCCGTTCCAATTGATTGCCGACCTGATGGAATTGGGCGTGTTCGCCAACCTGAATCAGTCCATTGATGAAACCACCGCGCAGAAACTGTGCGCCAAATACGGCTTCCGCTTCGAAGTGGAGAAACGGGAGCGCGGGGCGGGTATCGTGCACGCGCCTCCCAAGCCGGTGGAAAAAGACGTGGAGGACAAGCCGGAAGACTTGAAATTGCGCGCGCCGGTGGTCACGATCATGGGCCACGTTGACCATGGCAAGACAACCCTGCTCGACGTGATCCGCAAATCGAACGTCGCCGCCAAAGAAGCCGGCGGCATTACCCAGCACATCGGCGCCTACACCATTTCCATCCCCCATCCCGAACGGAAAAACGAACTGCAACAAATCACGTTCCTCGACACGCCGGGCCACGCGGCCTTCAGCTCGATGCGCGCCCGCGGCGCCAACGTCACGGACATCGTGGTGCTGGTGGTCGCCGCCAACGACGGCGTCATGCCGCAAACCCTCGAAGCGCTCAGTCACGCCCAGGCGGCCAAAGTGCAGATCATCGTCGCCGTCAACAAGTGCGATCATCCCAACGCAAATCCGATGAAGGTCCGCCAGCAGTTGCAGGACAAAGGGCTGGTGTGCGAGGAATGGGGCGGCAATACCATTTTTGTGGACGTCTCGGCGCTCACCAAGCAGGGCGTTGACAAGTTGCTCGAAATGGTGGTCCTGCAGGCCGAAGTCCTCGAGCTCAAAGCCAACCCCACTCGCGCCGCCAAAGGCAATGTGATCGAATCCGGCCTCGAACCGGGCGGTCCGACCGCCACCGTGCTCGTTCGCAAGGGCACGTTGCACCTGGGTGACATTGTCATCTGCGGACAGTACTGGGGCAAAGTTCGCGCGCTGATCAACGAGGAAGGAAAGCGGCTCAAGGAGGCCGGACCGTCGGTGGCCGTGAAAGTGCTCGGTTTGAATGGCGTGCCCGAAGCCGGCCTGGAATTCAGCGTGGTCGAAAACGAGAAAGACGCGCGCGCCCTGGCCGAGGACCGTATCGAAAAAATCCGCAGCGAGGAAAAAGAGCGGCGCCCCAAAGTGACCCTGGAAAACCTGTTTGAAACACTCGCTTCAGAGACCAGCAAGTTCCTTAAAATCGTCGTCAAGGCCGATACCCAGGGCTCGGTCGAAGCGATTGTTGAAGCGCTGAAGAAAATCGAAACGGACAAGGTTTTCCTCGAAATCATTCACAGCGCAGTCGGCACGATCACGGAATCCGACGTGATCCTGGCCTCCGCTTCCCAGGCGATCGTTCTCGGATTCCACACCCGCGTGGACAACGGCGTGTCGGAGGTGGCCAAGCGCGAAGGGGTCCAGATCAAACTCTACGCCATCATTTACGAATTGATCGACGAAGTGAAGGAGGCGATGGCCGGCCTGCTCGATCCGCTGATCAAGGAAGTCGTGGTCGGCTCCGCCGAGGTGCGCAAGGTCTTCACTCTGTCCAAAGGCGGCAATGTCGCCGGTTGCGTCGTGACCAACGGCCGGATCGTCAAGGGCAAGATGCGCGTCCAGCGGCGCAAAGGCCTCATCTACGAGGGCGTCTCCCTCTCCTTGCGACGATTCCAGGATGAGGTCAATGAGGTCCGCGCGGGCATGGAATGCGGCATCCGTCTCGACGGCTTCAATGATTTCCAGGTCGGCGATTTGATCGAATGTTACACCCTGGAGAAGGTGCAGCAAAAACTCTGAGAACAGGTCCGTGACCGGACGGAAAAGATGGTACCGTGGCGGCATCTTAACCTGCCCGCGCCAAACCTATGCAGTCTCTCCGACACCAACGCGTGCGCGAGCTTCTCAAGCGCGAAATCGGTGAAGTGATCCGCCGCGAAATCCCCGTCGGCGAATCCGGCCTGCTCACGGTCAACGATGTCGCCCTGGCCGGCGACCTGCAGTCCGCCGCCGTGTACGTCGGCATCGTCGGAACGGCGGAACAGCAACGCAAAGGTTTTGAACTGCTCAGGAAAGAGCGGCTGCGCATTCAAGGTCTCGTCGGGCGCGCCGTCGTGCTCAAATACACTCCCCGATTGCGCTTCGTGCGCGACGATTCCGTCGAACGCGGCAACCGCGTGCTCCGAATCATGGAGGAAATCGAGCGGTCCCAATCGCCCTCATGAAGACCCATCCGAAGATCGTTGACCGCATTCTGGAAGGGATCGGCCACAGCAAAACCATTTGTGTCGCGGGCCACGTCCGTCCCGACGGCGATTGCATCGGCTCACAGCTCGGCCTCGCGCTGGCGCTCCAGGACCAGGGCAAGAAAGTCGTCTGCTGGAACGAAGACCACGTCCCGCAAAAGCTCGCTTTCCTCGACCCGCGGAAACTGATTCAACCGCCCTCCCCCGGCCATCGGTTCGACTGCGTCATTGCCACCGACTCGGCCAGTTTCGAGCGGCTCGGCAAGGTGGGCAAATGCGTGCAAAGCCGCAAACGGCTCATCAACATCGACCACCACGCGAGCAACACGCGCTACGGCGACGTCAACTGGGTCTCCGCGCGCGAACCATCCACCGGCGAGCTGATTTTCCGTCTGCTCAACGCCGCCGGCTGGTCGCTCACCCCGCCCATCGCCGATTGCCTGTTCACCGCGGTGTCCACCGACACCGGTTCGTTTCAGTATCCGAACACGCGCCCCTCCACCTACCACGTCGCGGCGGAACTGGTGAAGCTGGGCGCGAACCTGGCCAAAATCTGCAACGAAGTTTACCAGTCGTTTCCCCTGTCCCGCGTCCGTCTGCTCAAGCACGTCTATAATCATTTCCGGCTGACACACGACGACCAGATCGCCTACTTCTGGCTGAAGAAGGCCGACTTCACGCGCACCGGCGCGGAAACCGCCGACGCGGAAGGACTCATCGACCACATCCGCGCCATCGAGCCGGTCGTGGTGGCCTGCGTCTTCGAAGAGGTGGAGCCGGAATTGACCCGCATCAGTCTGCGCTCGAAAAACCAGCGGGTGAACGTGAGCGACATCGCCGGCCTGTTTGACGGCGGCGGGCACCAGGCCGCCGCCGGGGCGCGTATCCCGGGCCGACCGCTGGCCGTCCAGCGCCGGGTGATTGCCGCGATCAAAAGGGCCCTCGACGCGGCGAGGTGAGGTGATGCCATGCGCGAATTTGATCCGCTCGACGGCGCGTTGCTGATCGACAAACCGGCCGGCCCCACCTCGCACGATGTCGTGGATGCCATCCGCCGCCGGTTCCAAATCAAAAAGGTCGGCCACTGCGGCACGCTCGACCCCGGCGCAACCGGACTGCTCATCCTTGTGCTCGGCCGCGGAACGAAACTTTCCGAAAAGCTGATGTCGGCCGACAAAATCTATGAAGGAACTCTCCGGCTCGGCGAAGCCACCGACAGTTACGACGCCGACGGCAAATTGACCGCCTCGCTGCCGGTCCCGCCCCTGACGCTCGACCAGTTGAACGAAGTCGCCGCCACGTTCATTGGCGACCAGATGCAACTGCCGCCCATGGTTTCGGCGGTGAAAAAGGACGGCGTGCCGCTCTATAAACTGGCGCGCAAAGGAATCGAAGTGGAGCGCAAGGAGCGGCTCATCCACATCTACCAGTTTCAGTTCAGCGCCTACCAGGAGCCGATCGGCCATTTCCGCGTCGCTTGCACCAAAGGCACCTATGTCCGCACCCTCACGCATGATTTCGGCCAGAAGTTCGGATGTGGCGCGCATTTAAGGACGCTCCGGCGAACCGCCTCGGGCAAGTTCGACGTCTCCAACGCGCTGCCGCTGGAGGAAGTGCTGAAGTTGTCAGGCGCCGGCCTCGAACAGCGGGTGATTCCGTTTTTGAAACTGCCGGCCGCGGTGTGAACGGCCGGCTCGAGTTTTCCGCCAGGGAGCGAGCGCGCCGCCCGTGCGCAGGAACCCGACTTGCCATCTTTGCGCCGCGCATCCTGAAAGTAACACGGCGAGCGACTGGCGGTGCGGTGGAACGTGGGGCTTGGAAGCCCCACGAACTCGCAGCCGGAACGGCTGCGCTACGTAGCCCAGGCCTCCGGCCTGCGAGTTGGGGCGGCTTCCAGCCGCCAGTTTCGAGGACACTTTCAATAAGTTAGATGCGCCCATCTCTGCGCCCGGTCGAGGAAACCGCTTGGCAAGCGAATCGAAGTCCAGTAAGCAAGGCCCTTTCTCGGACCATGCGGCTCAGAATTTTTTTGTTTGCGGTTTTGATCGGATTCAATTTGCGGGCGCAAGAAGGCGAGCCGCACGACGAAGCTCAAACGCCCCGCGTCCCCCGGGAGCGGATTCCGCCCGCGCCGGCGCTGGCTCCGGACCAGGCATTGAAAACCTTCAAACTTCAACTCGGTTTCCGCCTCGAACTCGTCGCCGGCGAGCCGCTCGTGCAGGACCCGGTGCAAATCGCTTTCGATCCCGACGGCCGGTTGTGGGTGCTCGAAATGCGCGGCTTCATGAGGAATCTCGAAGACACCGGCGCGTTTGAAAAGATCGGCAGCGTCGCCGTGCTCGAAGACACCAATGGCGACGGCAGGATGGACCGGCGCACCGTCTTCCTCGACGGCCTGGTGATGCCGCGGGCGCTGGCGCTGGCGCGTGACGGCGCGCTCGTCGCCGAACCGCCCAACCTCTGGTTCTGCCGCGACACCAACGGCGACCTCCGGTGCGACGAAAAAGTCATGGTCGCCAACGATTACGCCACCGAGGACGCCCCGAAGCTCGGTCCGCGCGCCAATCCCGAGCACGCCGCCAACGGCCTGCTCCGGGCGCTCGACAACTGGATTTACAGCGCCAACCACACCGCGCGCTTTCGTGACACGGACGGCACCTGGCAACGCGAAGCGACCATTTTCCGCGGTCAATGGGGCATTTCGCAGGATGACTTCGGACGGCTGTTTTACAACGCGAACGAAGACCCGTTGCGCGCGGATTTTGTGCCGTCGGCCTACCTCGGCCGCAATCCGCACTATCGCAACGCGGCCGGTGTGAACGTGAAGCTTTACGATGAAAAGGCGGTCTGGCCGATCCGCGTCAATCCCGGCGTCAATCGCGGCTATCGCCCGGAGCAATTGCGGCCCGACGGCACCCTGGCCACCTTCACCGCCGCGTGCGCGCCGCTGGTCTATCGCGGCGACAATTTCCCGCGCGAGTTCGAAGGCAACGTCTTCGTCTGCGAGCCGGCCGGGAATTTGATCAGGCGTTATACGCTCGAAGAACACGGCGTCGGTTTCAAAGCCACGAACGCCTGCCGCCAGGCGGAATTCCTCGCTTCGACCGATGAGCGTTTTCGCCCGGTGAACCTCTCCAACGGACCGGACGGCTGCCTCTACCTCGTCGATATGTATCACGGCATTCTCCAACACCGCATTTACCTGACGGGTTATTTGCGACAGCAGACCCTCGACCGCGGACTGGACCGGCCGGTTGACCTGGGCCGCATCTATCGCGTCGTCAGCGAATCCCAACCGCCGGGAGCGCGACCGCAGTTGTCGAAGGCGGGTGCCGAAGAATTGGTGAAACACCTCTCGCACCCGAACGGCTGGTGGCGCGACACTGCCCAGCGGTTGCTCGTGGAACGGAATGATTCGTCGGCCCTGGCGGCGCTCAAACAACTCGCCACTGCGGGCGCCAACCCGTTGGGTCGATTGCACGCGCTGTGGACGCTCGAGGGAACGCGGCAAGTCGATTTCGCAACCTTGAAAAGGGCGATCGCGGACGCGCACCCCAAAGTGCGCGCGGCGGCCATGCGGATCAGCGAACCGCTCTTGAAAAATCAGCCGGAATTGATCGACGAACTGTTGGCGCATGCCGGGGACGCCGCCCCCGAAGCGCAGTTGCAACTGGCGTTCACGCTGGGTGAAGTCAAGGAACCGCGCGCCGAGGAGGCGCTGGCGAAGATGGTTTCCCGCAACGCGACAAACGCCTGCCTCCGTGACGCCGTCATCACCGGCCTCGGCGGACGCGAACTGGAATTCCTGGAACGACTGCTCGCCGACAACAACTGGAACGCACCGAAAGCGGGCGCCGAGAAGCTGTTGGGCGCGCTGGCCCGATGCGTTTTCATCGAAGCGAATCCGGACCGCGTAAATCGTCTGCTGGATCTGGCGGCCAGTCGCCCGGTCAGCGAAAGTTGGCAGCGACTGGCTTTGCTCGATGGCGTTATCGACGCCGCGCCGGCCGGTTCCGCGGCCAGAATCAAACCCGTTCGCCTGAACGCCGAACCGCCCGCTCTGGCGGCGTTGGCCACACTGAAAGAGGTCGAGGACCGCGCAAAGAAAATCGCCGGTCTCATCACCTGGCCCGGCAAGCCGGGGGCGCGGCCGGAAGTCGCGGCAAAGCCGCTCACGGCCGAAGAACAGAAGCGGTTCGAACAAGGCAAGGAACTCTTTCTCGTGAGCTGCGGAGCATGTCACCAGCCCCACGGCTTGGGCCAGGAAGGACTCGCACCGCCGCTCCTGGACTCCGAGTGGGTGCTCGGTCCGCCGCAACGGGTCGTGCGCATCGTCCTGCACGGCCTGCACGGCCCGGTCAACGTGAAAGGCAAAACATTTCAACTCGACATGCCGGCGCTCGGCGTTTTCGAGGACGACCAGATCGCGGCCATCCTGACTTACATCCGCCGCGAATGGGGCCACACAGCCGGTCCGGTCGAGTCAGACCTGGTGAAAAAAATCCGCGCCGAAACCGAAAAACGCGAGGAAGCCTGGACCGAGGCCGAGTTGTTAAAAATCCCGTGATCTCTTAGCCGCGAAAAAACTCAACATTCACAAAATGTTTTGTGCCTTTTGCGCCTTTTTGCGGCCAAATTTCCCCACTAACCATGTTCAGCCTCCAAAACAAAATCACCCTCGTCACCGGCGCGGGCTCCGGCATCGGCGCGGCCATCGCCGAAACCTTCGCGCGCGCGAACGGGTTCGTGTTCGTCACTGATCGCGATGAACCCGGCGGGCGCGAGACGACGGCAAAAATCAAAGCGCAGAACGGCGCGGTGGAATTCCTGTCCCTGGACGTGACCAGCGAGGAGAGCTGCCAGCGCGCCGCGCAGGCGGTGCTTTCCGGCAAAGGCCGGCTCGACGTGCTGGTGAACAATGCCGGAATCGGCCACGTCGGGACGATGATGCAAACCACCGGCGCGGACCTGGACCGGCTCTACGCGGTCAACGTCCGCGGCGTGTTCAATGTGACCCGGGTATTTCTGCCCGACATGCTGAAGCGAAGGTCGGGCAACATCATCAACCTGGCCTCCATCGGCGCGGTCGTGGGCGTGCGCGACCGGGTGGCGTATTGCACGACAAAGTTCGCCGTGGCCGGCATGACCAAAAGCCTGGCGCTCGACCACGCGAAGGACGGCATCCGCGTGAACTGCATTTGCCCCGGACGCGTGGAAACGCCATTCGTCGCCGCGCGACTGAAAGAATATCCCGATCCCGAGATAGCGCGCCGGGAAATGTCCGCCACGCAAGCCCTCGGTCGCATGGGCACGCCGGAAGAAATTGCCGCCGCCGCGCTTTATCTGGCGAGCGATGAGTCGGCGTTCGTCACCGGCACCGAGTTCATCATCGACGGCGGGTTCAGTGCGGGAAAGTGAAGCATCCTGTCATGAATTGAACGCGAACGGGGAGGAGAGCGATCCGAACAACGACTCTCCCGTTCCGAGGGCGGTTCAGAGGTTCACCCCCCGACACGCCGAATTTCATTTCGCCAAAGCGACGATGTAACGCTGCAAGCGTTCCGTTTCGTCGCGCAACTTCAAATGGAGGTAAATCTGGTGCAGGTTGGAGCACATCCGCAACAGGATGCGCCGCGGGGTGGCGGGTGAGAGCAGCCCTTCCTGAAAACCGTAATTGGTTTGGACGAGGTACTTAACGCAGTCGGTCCGGCTCAACAGTTTGCCCCGGTTGAACGCGTTTATGTAAAACTCCTCGGTCGAACACTGAAAGCGGCAGAGGAAATGGCCCGGCATGCCGATGCCCGTGACCGGCAGGTGCAGACGGCGGGACACAAAAAGATAAACCAGGCAAAGACTGATGGCATTGCCGGTGCGCCGGTCGATCACCCGGTTCAAATAGCTGTTTTCCGGTTCGTAATAGTTCTGCTCGTTGCCGTGAAAACCGAGTTCCGTAAAGAGATACTGATTGATCGTGGCCAGGATCTGTTCGGGCTTCGCGCCGAAGTCGATCCGCTCCCGTAAATCGCCGGCATAACTGTCGAACAACGCCTGATACGCGGCGACGTTGATCTCCGGATACCGTGTCTGGGCGAGCAACCACGACCCCTGCTCCACGTCGAGCTCTTCCCCGTGCTGACTGAGGCAGAAAGCCAGAAACCGGTTGTCGGACGATTGCCGGGCCAGCCGGTCAATGATCTCCTGCGCCCGCCGCCTCAAAACCGGATCACTGCTCAATACGTGGGTCTGCATCCAGCCCGTCGCGGCCTGGCCGCACGAAAGGATTTTCTCGCGCACCAGGTGATAAACCGCCGGGTCCTCGTCCGACAACAGCTTGACCAAAGCCGTTTTTTGGCTCTCGGACAGAGCTTGCGACTTCTCAGTGGCGATTGAAGAACTCATGGAACCCAACGCGGCCATTATGGCAAAACCTCCGCCGACAATCAATCCTCAATCGGAAAAAATTCGCGCCGCGTTCGTTGGTGGCGGCAACCCCGCCCGGGAAAATCGCGGTCAGCGCCCCTCCGGCTCGTCCCTTCGGCGGTCCTTCTTCGATTCTCCCGGGTCGAAAATCTGTCGGATCAAGTCACGCTGTTGCTCGCGCGTGCGCCGGCGCACCGCCCGGATGTCCAACAAAGCAGTCAGCATGGCCAGACCGGTGAACCCCAGGCACGCCATCCAGTAGAGGACAAACCCGAGGCCATCGAGGTGTGGTTTCAGGAACGTTTGCCCCCAGACCAACATGCCGGCGGCGATGATCAAAAAGCACGCGCCAAACCAGCGCCGACGGGCATCAGCAGTGCCTGACATGGCGATAAGGTATCACCTGCAACCGCTTTTTCCCAGCGGCAAAACGACCCGGACCCAACCGTGAATCATCCGCGCGCTCGAACAAAATTTTTGCAGTCAAATTGCGTTCTTTCTGATAGAGTAAAGCATTGATTCAACAAGCTGACCCCATGCAAATCACCCGACAACTGGCCATCTTTCTGGAAAACAGACCGGGCACGCTCGCCCGCGTGTGCGACGCGCTTGCCGAAGCCAAAATTAACATCTACGCCGTCACCACCAGCGACACCGTGGACCACAGCGTCATTCGCATGGTGGTAAGTGACCCGCGAAAGGCGCTCCTCCTGTTCGAGGAACACGGCACACTCGTCGTCGAAGACGACGTGCTGATGGTGGACGGCGACAACAAACCGGGTTCGCTGGCAAAAATCGCCCACCG
>WNFU01007466.1_pt1 | contig 12934 bp, 10 predicted proteins | sample 5400121 | NCBI WGS metagenome assembly WNFU01 (sample SAMN13153360, study PRJNA577476) | soil metagenome | isolation source: 100 cm soil or saprolite under grassland replicate 1 | place: USA:California | collected 2016-06-15 | reverse complement strand
CCGCGCGGTCCCGGACCATGGTCCATTGGGCGATGATCGATGTCATGTCCCGCAGACTGACCGGAGAGTCGGCTCCAAGCTGGCGCGCCGAGCCCACAGAAGCGGACAATAAGTCATAGTTTCGAATGAAAGGTTCTCTTACAGGCCCATGCCTGCCGCCCAGCCATGCGAGCGGTCCGAGCATCTGCGCCCGCCCACGCGAGCGCGCCCGAACACGTTGGTCGGGGCGCAGCGCGTGTCGGCCGATGTTACCTGTTCGTCACGAGGCGCTCGCCGCCGCTCGGGGCCGACAAGTACTCGCCTCGGCAGTGAGTGGCGCCGGATGTCGGGTGTCGCACTCCGATGTCGGCGGGGTGCGTCGGTCGTTCGGAGGCACCCGCCGCACCCGCTGGCTGGGACTCCAGCCCAGACCCCGGCCGGGCAACGGCCAGCACTGTCGACAGCGATCACGCCTCGCGCGTCTGCGGGCGTCAAAGGGTGCACGGGGTCGTCGCGGTGCGGGCCGTACCGACCTTTCCCGAAACAGGATCGTTCCGGCGCGGACCGCAGTTGGGAAACCTAGGCGCACTGCTCGGACCTCGATCCAGTGCCCGAGCCGAGCCACACCACGAGCGCCTTCGTGCCGCTTCGGGCAACTGATGTACCCGCAACCCGGGCACATCGGCCAGCTTGATGGAGTCGACCTATCGCTCGGACAGCTTGTGATCTTCCGCCCGCGTGGACCTAGACCGGCGCAGGACCCGTACCGCATCGGCGACGACGGCGTCGTCGTCGCCGTCGAGCGGTGCGTCCCATAGGTCTCGCGCCTCGCGTTCCAGCGCCGCCAGCTTCACTGTGGCAAGGTGATCCATCCCTAACACCTGCTCGTGACGGCTGTTGTGGCGGTTCATGAGGTCGGCCCCTCCCGGTCTTCCGTCAAGATGATGCGGTCGCGGATCGCCCTGCGTGCCGCGTGCAGGTGGGCGCGAACGGTTCCAGTCGCGATGCCCAGCTCACAGGCGATTTCGACCGCGTTCATCTCCAGCAGCAGCGCCATCGTTGCGACTGCGCGCTGGCGTTCAGGTAGTTCCGCTAATGCGGTGAGAATGTCCATGTGGGCGGCGATGTCTCGTTCCATCGCGGTCCGGGTCTCCGCGGACAACCGTTTCTGCAGGTCTCGTCGAAGGTCCCGTGTTGTCCACAGCTGCTGGCAGATCCGGATAGCGATGCGGCACAGCCATGGGTACGCGAGTTCCGGGTCACGGAGTTGATCCCAGCGCCGGTAGGCCTGCACAAACGCCTCCTGGGCGGCCTCCTCAGCCTGACTTGGATCGTTGCCACACAAGGGTGCGAGCCGGCGAACAAGACGATCAAAACTCATGGCAAAGAACGCCTCGAAGTCCAGCCTGGCCACCTGAGCCGGTCGGGCGTCGTCGTGGTCAACGGCTCGTTGTACGGCGGCGACGGTACGCAGGTCGCAGGCTGACTCCACGATGAGTACGGTGCCGCCGCGCCGAGCCTGCTCCATGATCACTGCGGCGAGCAGAGACGACTTACCGGAGCCGGGCCCTGCCATTACCACTCCGGCCCCAACGACGTCGCCGGCTTCCCACCTGTCGTGATTTCCTTCGTCGGAATCCCGTCTTCCGTTGTCGTCGCTGCTACCGGACACGAGCAGTCTCCCCATTCGACGGATCAGGCGAGGTCGTGAGCAGGAGCAAACGCTCGCCGCTGGGCGCAGTGTGAACGAGCAGCACGCCGACGCCGCTCGTGGAGACGACTCGTTCAACCATCCGGCGGTGTTCGCGTACCTCTCGCCACGCCCTTCTGCGGTGCAAGACATCGACGGCCGGGAGGATTCTGCCGCGGCGCAGCGCGACGCCGATTGCCGCAGCCACTAGCGCCGCCCCCTCCGCCAGCACCGTCACAAGGTCACCTGCCAAATGCACGGAAGTCTCCTTCTCGTCGTCCCAACGGACGTCGTGCGTCTGCTATGGAGAGGGATACTGCGGTCGACGCGTTTAGGACATGGGTCAACGACCTTCGCAGACGACGGGTTGGCCATTGCCCTAGTCGAACGAATGTTCGATGCTGCTCTGTGGGATTGAACAGCCACGACCGTGACCTGCGGCTGGCCCGTGCTACCTACATCGGCGCTGTGCGCCGGTTCGATGCCGCGTTGTGCCATTTCGACGGTCCGACATCCCGACGGATCCCGGCCCTGGGCCCTAAGCCACGCCCGTGGACAGCCCGCCATGCCGCGATCATGAGAGAACTCGTGGAGGCGGTCACCGCCGTCGTCGACGTCCCACAGGCGCATTACATGCTTGGCGGAGGTGATGGCCAGAACCCGGTGACCTCGACCTCACGCTCGCGACGGCGCCGCTCGCTCTCAGCGTCCCAGCGCAGCGGGATCCGCTTCACCGCGACCGCCTGAGCGTCCGGGCCTGTTCCCCGGAAGACCTGCCCAAAGCCGCCTTTGTCCCCTACTCCTGCGCCCGGATCGTACGACCACCGGGCGCCGCTTTCGCCGTCGAAAGACACCACACAAATGATGATCCCAGACATGGCAGGCCCGGTTCACAGCGCCTTCCAGCGGCTGGTTCGGCGCCGTCGGCCAGCCAGAGGCTACCGCTGACCATCGCCACGGTCGCGTTCACTCCTGCGGTGATGATCTTGCCCTTTCTCCCCCACGTCGCGGTCCGTGGCTGGTGGTGGTCTTGCTGTGGGCACTGCGCGGCTGGGCGGTGGCGCTGGTCGAGGCCGGGCGTTGTACTGGATCATGACGCCCGAGAATTGTCGGTCCGCGCGGCTACTGTCGGTGCGTGACTTCATGGCCTCATCCCGGCACGAGGGTCCGCCGCGAGTCGGTATCGCCCGACGTTCGAACGCCCGTGCGAGTGCTCGCAGCGTGGACGCGGGTCGGGCCGGGCGCCTGCGCTGTCGCCGCGGGTGAGGGACGGCTGGCTGGCCATGCGTGACGAGTTTCGCCGCCGGATCGTGGCGGAGGCCGACGGGGTTGCGGACCTGTACCTGTACGGCAGGAAGATCGGCCAGCCGGCGACCCGGGAACAGAAGGAGTTCATCGAGGGGATCGTCGCCACCGACTACGATGGCCGGACCGTGGTCGAGCTTGTGCAGAACGGGCACGACGCGCATCCAGCGGACCGCACCGACGGGCAGCTTGAGTTCCTGTTACGCGAGGACGAGGGCACCGGGGGGTGCTCTACGTCGCCAACGCCGGTCATCCGGTCAGCCACGAGGACTTCACCGCGATGTGCCGGGTCGCTATGTCGAACAAGCGGCCGGATGAGGGCATCGGCAACAAGGGCGTCGGCTTCAAAAGCGTGCTCCAATTGGCCGACAGCCCAGAGATCTACAGCGAGGCCGAGGCCGGCTCCGGCCGGTTTGACGGGTACTGCTTCCGGTTCGCCCAACCCGGTGACTTCGACGATCTCGCTGCCCGCGTTGCCCCGGCTGAGACCGGCCTGGCCGACGAGTTGCGCGAGAACGTCGCCTCGCTGAAGGTCCCCGTGCCGCTCGATACCTGCCCCGACGTCGTCGACGAGTTCGCCGTTCGGGGCTTTGCGACTGTGATCCGTCTGGTACTGCGATCGCCGCAGGCCCGCGATCACGCCCGGCGGCAACTGGCAGAACTCACCGCCTCGCAGGTGCCGTTCCATCTCTTCCTCGAACGCGTGGCGAGCCTCGTCGTGACCACGGTCGGTGCAGATCACCGAACCCGAACCATTCACAGCCGTCGACAGAGCGCGCGGACCTTCACTCGCGACGACCTCGCACTCGACGACGTCGTCCTGCAAGACACTCAGCGTTTCCTCCTCCTGCGCAAGCGGGTGCCCGAGGCGGTCGTGAAGGAAGCCATCGCCCATAGCCGCAGCGACGGACGGATCAGCGCGGGCTGGGACCGGTGGCGCGGCGACGCGCGGGTGTGCGTGGCGCTGCCGCTGGACACCAGCCTGGCGCAGGGCAGGCTGTACACCTTCCTGCCGATGGGCGAGACGGTCCTCGCGCCATTGGCCGGGTTCGTCAACGCTCCCTTCTTCGCCCGACTGGACCGGCGCAGCCTGGACACCGAGATCCCCCTCAACGACCTGTTGCTGGACGAGGTTGCCGCGCTGTGCGCGCGGGTCACTCAGCTTGCCGTGGGCGGCGAACTCGAACTTGCGCCCGGCCTCGCTGTCGACCTAGTCGCGTGGCGGAATCCCTTCCTGCCGCGCCTGGTCAAGGCCTTCGATGACTTGGGGGCCCGGGTCAGCGACGTCCCGTTCATCCCGGCGCTGGGCGAGCGTCGTCCCCGCACCGCGATCAGCGCGGGCTGGCTGTGGGAAACCAACACCACCGCGTTCACCCCGGCGGCCGTGGCCGCAGCCGGCGTCGACCACATCATCGACCCCGTGCTTGCCCCGCAGCGTCGGCGCCGACTCAAGCAACTCGCCGACGACCTCGGATTCGATCTCACTCCTGGCGATGACCAACTCGCCATGTGGGCCGAGTCCTACGCCGACGCCCTGGCCCGCACACCGTTGGACGCGGACGCGTGGGCGGAGTTCTATGACGACCTCGCCGCCGTGATGGCCAACGGCGCGCCGCTGGCCGGCAAGTGGATCATCCTCGATGAGCACGGCCGGGTGATCCGCGCCGGCAGCGGAGACGACGGCGGTCCCACGGTGTTCCTCGCTCCTCAGGTTGTCGACGACGCGCAGACCTCCAGTCTGAGCCCGCCGCCGGCGGTCGGTGAACGGATCGCCTTCACTCATCCCGCCATTGCCTGGCGCTCGGCAGACCCGCGGCGAAAGCGCTTGTCCGGCCGGGAGTGGCTCAAGCAGCAGGACCTTGTGCAGGAGTACCACACCGATGCTGTCCTTAACCTTGTCGGCACGGTCATGCGCGGGGCCGACGGTGCCGATGACGGTCTTCTGCGGTCCTGCCTGTTGTTCGCGTACGCCGTGTGGGGTAACGCGGCCCGGCAGGTGGCGGCCGATGTCGTGGCACGCGCCGGTCTTTTCGTGCCCGCCGCTGGTGGGTGGCGGCCAGCCGACGGTGCCTTGTTCGGCGCGGGCTGGGCCGGCCCGAAGCGTGCCCTCGACGATCTTCTCGTCCGCCTGCTCAGCCGGACACGCTCGTCGGCGGTGTTTACCGACCTGGCCGAGTGCCTCATCCCAGCGCCGCAGACGCTGTTGGAAAACCGGGACGACGACCCGGACCGGCTGCGTGTCTTCCTCGAACACGCCGGTGTGCAGCACGGGCTGATGCTCCGGTGGCTGCCCAGTAGGTCATTCCGGCTTGTGGGTAGCCGGGTCGGTGCTCCGGCAACCGCACCGGACCTCCCGATCGACGTTCCGACCGAACACCAGAGGACCTGGCGCGGGGTGGCAGCGCAGTGGCCGCGGCAGCTCGCCGTGCGCCCCACGGCCGAGTACGAGCCGACCACGCCCGTTGCTGTTCTTCCTGGCCAGTTCGAGCACAGCTCGCTGGACCCCGACGCGCGACGCGTCTACGCGGAGCTCATCCTGTACGGACTCGACCAATGGCCCGACCATGCCTTGGAGTTCCAGTACAAGCGTCCGGGTGACGCTCGCACGGTTGCATGGCCGACCCTGGTCGCCGCGTTCCTGGCAACCGGGGATTGGCTGCCCCAGACCACACCTGGCCAGCGTGCCGAGGTCGAGTTCATGTCACCCACGCGGGCCTGGTGGCTTGCGGCGGCGGAAACACCGGACTTCCTCCGCGCCCAGCCGCCAGCGCTGCGCAACCTGGCCACCCCGACGGTGCTCGCCCGGTTGAAGAAGATCGGCGTGCGGTGCTGGGATGATCCGGCCACCGCTACGGACCGGCTGATTGAACTCACCGACCTCATCGGTACCCATCGGGGCGGGCGTGGACAGCCGAGCCTGGCAGTTCGGAAGGCCTACGAGGCGGCGTGGCGGGACCTCGTCAACACCGCTGGCGCTGTCCCGGTGCGCGAGCCCCTGCAAGTGCTGGCCGCGCGGGCCGGACGGCTCACCGTGGTTCCAGTGGCCGAGGGCACCGAGACGGTCTACGTCGCCGACGAGTCGGGCGTGGCGCAGGAGCGCCTTCTGCGGCAAGCCCCGGTCCTCATGCTCGCGATCCGCAACCGTGCCCTGGCTGAACGGGTGCGGGTTCTGCTCACCGCCGCCGGGGCTCGGTGCCTACGCAGCACCGCGGACGCCGGGGTGAGGATCACCATCGATGGGTGGTCCGCCTCGACGGCGCCCCGGGTGCCGCTGCTGCCCGCCGTCGGGCGCTGGCTGACCGCCCTTGTCCTCGGCGCGATGGAATTCCGCAGCAGGACCTTTCCGGAGATCACGTCGGCCCAGCTGCGACGCGCCGTGCAGCGGCTGGACACCGCGACGCTGACGATCGCCGACGAGGTCAGCACCTCGATCGACGGGTACGAGGTGGACGACCCCCGGCCGGTCCGCTCGTTCCTGCTCGAATCGGACAACGCGCCTTGCGTGGTCGTCGCCGGCGCCCGAAACCAGCCCACGCTGGCCATGCTGCAGGCCGCCAGCTACGGACTTGCCGAACTTGTGGGGATAGCGACCGAGGCCGACAACCTGCGGCTGGCGTTTATCGACCTCCAGCAACGCTGCGGCGGCACCGACCCGCCGACCCCGGCCGACATTGCCTCCGTACTCGGCGTGGCCGTAGACGACGTGACCACGCTCATCGCCGCACACGCCGGGCAGACCGACGTCTCGCCCGTAATCGCCCTTCTCGCGTGCCTGGATATCGACCTGGCCGAAGAGCTCCAGGACGCCCGCGACCAGTTCGACAGCCCAGACACGCTGCGGGCCTGGCTCACCCCGCGGCTCGGCACGCACGACCTCACCGCCGAGGAGCTACTCGCTCTCGCCGACCGCGGCGACCTCTTGCAGGCGCTGCGCACCCTCGACATCGACCTTGCCTCCGCCAACTGCGGCCTACGCGCCCTAGCCCTCCCACCGCTGCACAACGCCGACGGTCACGCCCGGCAGGTCGCCGCGTACCTGCAGCAGCACCGCTCCGAGTTGCAGGACCGCATCCGCGACGCGTTCCTGCCCACCTACCGGGCCGGTGAACCCCTGGATGCCTACCTCCATCTTCTGCAACTACCCGGCCTCGAGCCGGACGAGGCGTGGCTGGACACGCACTGGGACGTACCCGAGCAAGTCCTCGCCGACCACGTCGAATCCTGGCTCCACCACACCACCCCCGGCGGCGGCGCCTCTGAGCTACCGCCCATCGACATCACCAGAGACGCCAACCGGCGCAGTCTCAACAGGATCCTGAGCAACGCCGTGCCTCTCGTCGACGCGTGGCTGCACCGGCACTCGGCCGGACAAGGCAACCGCCCCGCCGACTTCACCACGGTCGCGGACACGATGACCCGCAACGGCTTGCTTGACTTCGAGCGGCTCACCACCCCCGTCGTGGCCCGGTGGCTCCACAACAACCACCAATGGCCCGCCGGCATGCCCCTGACCACCAACCGGGCCGAACTCGGAATCACCGACGAGGACGTCGCCGACGCTCGGCAACGCATCGAGAACGACAAAGATCAAAAGCGTCGGGCGACCACCTTCGTCAAACTCGACGGGCAGACCTACTCCACCGACACGGATATCCTCGCGCTCGCCGACGCCGTCCGCGAGAGTCTCACGCCGCAACTGCTCGCCACACCGGCACAACCCCTCACCCTCATCGAGTCCCGCAGCGTGCCCGCCATTGGCACCAGGTCCGAAAGCCGCTTCGGGCGCGGCAGCTACACCGCACCCCGACCGGAGACGCTGCAAACGATAGGGCTCGCCGGCGAAGTCGCCGTCGGGGAGTGGCTACGCCACCACTTCGGTATACCGCCCGAGGACAGTTGGGTGTCCGGCAACCGCAACCTGCTGCTCAATGACGGGAAGGGTGACGACAGCCTCGGCTACGACTTCCGCATCACCCGCCCAGACCGGACCCGGCTCTTCGAGGTCAAAGCCGCCACCGACGACCACACCGAGTTCATCGTCGGCGAAACCGAGGTGCGCCGCGCCCAGAACCTTCAACCCGACGAGGAATACACGATCATATTCGTCACGCACGTCCTCGACTCGACCCACCGCCGCATCATCCCGCTGCCGAACCCCCTCGCCCCGGGCGGACTAAACCATTACCAGGTCGCCGGCCGCTCCATCCGGCTACGGTTCCAACTCCACGAAGCCTGACCGTATCCACGCTCGCCGCCAGCACCGGCCGACGCCCCAGGGCGCCGCAGCGTCCTCGCCCGATGCTTCGAGGCCTCCGCGTCCGCCACCCGCTCCTGTCACAGAACCGGGCACGCGTTCAGCCCCTGGCCCGCCTGCCCGGCAATCTTGCCTCGCTCCGTCGTCCCTCGGGGGTATCCGCAGCCGGTCCCCGGTGGGTCGTCGACCGCCGCTGATCGCCGCTGTAGGTTGTCCAGCATGACCGGTCCCCGGGGTCCGATGCCGTCTCCGCCGTTTCCGGATCCGCAGTCTTCGGTGCTCAAGCTGATCGTGGAGAACGCGATCAACGCCATGAACTTGGGAGAGGCAACTCCCGAAACGGCGATCTTGCACGCCGCCGTGCACGGCTGGTACGAGGGCCACATTCAGGGCGAGGATGCCTGCTCCGGATGTGACTTTCGCGGCGGCCTACCCAAGCAGCAGGGACCCGGACATCCCCGGTCGACCTGACCCGACTCGACTCGGCGACGGACACCATACAAGGGCGAACGTGCCGAAGAAGAAGACCGCCGCGGCTCGCGAGCAGGCGTGGGCCCGACGTGCAGCGTCTGTCGACATCGGCACCCGGCTGTCAGCGACCCAGGTGCGGATGGCCCATGAGCTTGGGTTGAACCCGAAGAAATGGCCAGATACAACACCTTTAACGCGGCCTGCTCGTTGGAATTCACCCGCCGGTGCCCCGCGAGCACGCGGGTGGCGCGCACTGCGCCATCGGCGGGTGCTGGCAGGTGTCGCAGCCGATCAGGCAGATGTCGGCGTCGTCGGCTACCCAGGCCAGCCTCTGGTGCAATTCGGTGAACGCATCTCGGATCAGCGGTGCGCGAACCGGTCGGGCCTGGGCATGGTGGAGCAACGCGCGGCAGGCCTTTTCCAGCTCGTCCATGTCCCCCCTGAGCCCGGGCTTGCCGGACCCGCCGCAAGAGGGCGCCGTATCGGTGGTGCGCGGCAGTCCAGGTACGCCGGTGCAGGCTCGCGGAGGCGGTGTACCAGGAGACTAGGAGGTCCGCTGACGCGGTGAACAGCACGCCATGCCGCCACCCGTCCCGGTCGCGGATCTTCCAGGGGCAGGTGTTGTCGTCGGTGTCGGCGTGCATGCCGCTGACCCTGCCTCCCCGGGTGGCGCGGCGGAAGCCCGGGTCTGGCCCTGTGGATGGCGGCTGTGGATAACCCGCGAGCACGGAGGCTGCGGACCTGCGGCGCGCGTCGGATCCGCGCGGCGGCCCCTTGCGTTCATGGGGCGGGTAGCAGGGCGCGGTGAGGGGAGGCAGTTACCGTGGGCGGATCGGCGCGTGTAGCCGACTTGCGGTGGGTGTTCCGGCCGAGCGGTTCGCGGGCCTGCGGCGCTGCAGGCACTGGCCGGCCGCCCGGTTCACGCTGCCGTTGACACGGTGCCGTCAGATCGGTGGTTCTGCAGGATGGCACCCGTGTGTGCGCTACCCCGGCGGAGGTCGTCGCCGAGTAGCGCCCCAGGTAGACACGCCGCGCCGGCTGTACGTCGCGGCCTTCCGGCGTGCGGGTCGCTGTGCGAGTGGCCAGGCCGAAATTCGGAGCTGAGAAGGGCCCGAGGTTCCCGCCCAATCAGTTGCGACCCGATCTCAGCGCCCGGACGGACGCGTACGGCTGTCGGTCGGCCCGGTTGGTTCGCCAGTATGTCGACGACCTCGGGCAGAGCATGCAACCGATCACTACCGGCCGTCCGGGTGGCGGCGCCCAGGCGCCGCCTTGCCCGCAGCACACCGCCTCGGTCTTCGTCGAGCTGACCGGTTCGCGCTCGACTGCCGGGGTGGCCTTGGCCGGCCGGCGGGTCGACATCTCCCGCTGCCGTTGCTGTTGCTGCGCCCACCACCTGTGGCTGTCGCCGCTGCGGTCCAGCGGCGCCGAGCTTGTGTGGTCGTATCCCTGCGGGCACAGGACGGCCAGCACGGTCTCCAGGTCGCCGTCCGAGTCTATCCGCAGCGTGAGTTGGTTGCCCTCGCTGTTGTGATCCCGGTGCCGGGAAAGCCGCCAGACCGCGGTGGCCTGCTCCGGCGTGAGCGGGCCCTCGATGACGAACTCGCGGTGCTGATCGGTGATCTCGGCGCTGGCCGCGCGGAGCAGGACGATGACGCTCTCCAGGTCCTCGACACCGGGGACGGTGACGAAGATGCGAGGCAGGGCGGCACTGCTCACCATTCCAGTGTCCGTGGTCGTGGACCGCAGTGTCGATCCCGGCACAGGTCATCGTGACCGGGGTTCGTGCTGGAAACCGGCAGCACCGCGCAGATGCGAGTCTGCTGTGCCCAGCTGATCATCGAGAACGCGATCAACGCCATGCGCCTCGGGAGACGCAATCCCCGAAGCGGCGATCTTGTGCACCATGGTGCGCGGCTGGTACAAAGTCGCATCCAGAGTAGGACACTTTACTCTGAGTGCGATCTTGCGCCGGCCTGCCAGTAGGGTCTGGACATCCGAGGCTGACCTGGTCTCGGCCTGCACCGTAGAGGGCGACGCGTGCCGAAGAAGACGACCACCGCCGCCCAGGGGCAGGCGTGGGCTGAAGCGCAGCGCCGGCACCGGCTGTCGGCGGCCCAGGTGCAGATGGCTCGCGAGCTCGGGTTGAACCCGAAGAAGCTCGGCAAGATCGACAACCATCGGCAGGAGCCCTGGAAGGCGCCCCTGCCGCAGTTCATCGAGGATCTGTACGCCCGACGTTTCGGCCGGCCAAAACCCCGGACCGCAGCACCGAATCACGATTCACCTCCTGCCGGAGCCGACGGGGGCTGAGGAAACGGCGACGGTTCGTCGCGCGTCGCGCGTCGCGCGTCGGGCGCCGTGAGCCGCGGTGGATCTAGGACCCCTGGGTGCCCGGCTGCGGGGTCAGGCGCTGGCGGCGGTCATCATGGTCGGGCTGGCCGGTTCGCCTGCCTCGCCCACCGCCTGTCCGGCGATCATGGGGAGGGGGCCGGTCAGGGCGGGCAGCCACATCTGGACCTGCCTGGCGCGGGCCGCGCCGCCGCGTCTGCGGGCGACGACGGTCAGTTCGCGGCAGCGCAACCGTCCCCGTCCCTCGCCCAGCCCGTACCAGGTGCCGGCGGTGGCTTCCAGGGCCAGGTCAGCGCCTGGCCAGTCGCCGACGGGGACCAGGACGCTGCCGCGTTGCCGGGCCCGCGCCGACAGCCGCCGCGCCAGCGGCGGCGGGACTGTCGGGGCGGCGGTTGTCACGACCAGCTCAAGACCGTCGAGCAGGGCGGCCACCACCTCCGGCCAGTCCGGGCCGGGGTCGGGCACCAGAGCCATCCGCTCTAGGTCCACGCCGAGTTCGGCGGCGGCGATCGGGCCCAGCGCGGGCATCCCTACCACCGCGCACCAGGACCCGGCCCGGGTGGCTCCGGCGAGTAGGGCTAGGACCAGCGACGTGCCACCATGTATCGCCACTGTCGATCCCCGGCGCAGGCCCCGCCCGGCAAACAACTCCCGCAGCGGGGCGGGTACGTTGACGACTCGATCCGCGCCCGGCCGGTCGACCCGCTGGCTGGCCCGGCCGACCATCCCGGACAGGCCGGTGGCACGCCGCAGTCGTCCCGATTCGATCAGCCGGAGGACATCCTCGGCGGTGCTCGCCGTGGCGACGTCCCGGCTGAGGGCACGCAACCGAGTGCGCAGTCGCTGTTCGCCGGCGCCCTCCCGCAGGTCCGGCGTTGGCAGCGGTACCGCCGTTGTGCTCACGGCCGCGCCCTCCCGCGATACTCCCGTCGTGCCCAGTACGCCGAGGGGGAAGTGCGACACTGCGAACCGAGGTTCTTAGCACGTATGTTCGACAAGGCAAAACGTACGCCTTGGCGATCAAGAGCGCAATTTCAACCCGCTGACCTGCGGCTACGGGAGGAGCACCTTGGCGAGGACGGCCCGGCAAATCAGGTACGCCCGCACGCGATCGATCCGGCTGCCCCGTACGATGCGCCGGGCGCACACGGCGATGGTGGGGGGCGCCCAGGAGGTATGCGGTGAATGCACCGGCGAGGATGCTCGTTGGCGGGCCGCTACTCAACAGCAGCCCGAACAGCGCGGCCAGGTACGCGTTGCCTGTACCAACGAGGCCGGCCAACGCGAGGACAAGGTAGGCGCCGCCGAACGCGGCGGCGGTCACCAGTGCCCAGACCACAAGGCTGGGGGCGCGAACGCTGCCGGCGGCGACGGCGACCAGCCGGGGCGATGACAGCCGCCGCGGCGGCGAGGATCGGTCGGGGCCTGGCGCCGGTACAGCTCGCCTTTCGGTGACCGTGCCCGGCCGCGTCGTCGCCGCTGGCGAGGTTGCTCATTGGTGGTGGCCGACTCCGGCAAGGACACTCGACGGTGCCCCCGGCGGGAGGTCGGCGTCGTGCGCTTGGTCCGGCCGCCACTGCGGCGCCCAGACCAGTCCTGGGTGGATGAGGTCGTCGCCATGGAACAGGTGCTGGATCTGGCCGCGGGTACGCGGCGTCAGGTGCAGCCCGGCGGGCTCGACGAGGTCGCGGACCCGCGCGATTTCCTTGGGCTGGCTCTCGGCGTTGAGGTGGCTGATGATCAGGGCGCTGCCTGCGGTGAGCCGGTCGCGCAGCTGTGCGGTGATGGCCCAGGGGTCGTCGTGGTCGTCGAGGTGGTGCAGCACTGACACCAGCAACACCGCGACCGGTTGCTCGAAGTTCAGCAGTGCCGTCACAGCTGGG
>WNFU01020392.1_pt1 | contig 12935 bp, 5 predicted proteins | sample 5400121 | NCBI WGS metagenome assembly WNFU01 (sample SAMN13153360, study PRJNA577476) | soil metagenome | isolation source: 100 cm soil or saprolite under grassland replicate 1 | place: USA:California | collected 2016-06-15 | reverse complement strand
GGCGCACCGGAAATAACAACATTTGAGATCTGAGAATTGACTGTGTTCAATGAAGTGTCTACCAGCAGTGGATATTGCGGGGCCACCGTGCTGGTGTAAAGCAGCACACCATTCCGATAGTATTTCACTGCTCCGTTCTCAACTGCTACTCGCAGTTGGTCAGTTCCCGTGTAGCTGCCAAATTGTCCCCGGTAAACTCCTGCCTCATAGATGTGCAGATCTCCGCCGCCTCCCGTGTAAAACGCAAACTCGATGTCGTCATAGTAATAACTGGAATTGCCATTGCCTAAACCACACATACGCCAGGTAGTGGCGTTGCCGGGTGTGAACTCGACGTAGCCGTTCCCGGAAGCGATTGATTGTGTGGAGACCGCTCCGGCATCATACCAGGAGGGCGAGCCGCTGACTTTCAGCAGACTGTTACCCGAAACTTGTATGGTAGAGGCCACACTGGTCCAGGTTACATTCTGGGCCGTACCGAAGCCCCCGTTCTGCGGGCCGCTGATCTCCGCCACCACCTGTCCTCCCAGCACTGACGAGCGCAGAAAGTAGGTATCACTAAAACTGTCAACCTTTCTGAGCCGCAAGCGGTCGCCATCGTAACTGAACTGTTGGTTATTAAAGCTGGCACTCGCCTGCTGGCCCGTGGCGTCGTAACTGAAGCTCTGGCCATCGAAAGTCTCATTACCGGCAGTATCATAACTCAACCCATCGCGTCGATTATTCGTATAAGTGGGATACTCGCTCGTGTAAGTACCAAAACTGCCGCCCCAGCCTACTTTATGAACGCGATTACCCCACTGATCGTACTCATTATACTGCGAGTATGGTCCATCAGGGTTGCCCCAGATACCATTGGCTTCCAAACCAGTATGGGCACTGCCCATCCGGCCGAGGTGATCGTAATCCCAGGAGCGGTCCAGCGTGGAGTCGTAAAGACTGTCGGCAAAGTCAGGTCTTCCGGTATTGCTCTCGCCATATTGGTTATAAGAATAACTGTAGCCCAGCGCATTAGCGGAGTTGCTGCCACCGCTCGGGTTTGGTAGATCCCAGCGCGACAGCCAAAGTCGATTGTTGTAGGAGAGGGAAAGAGTGCGCCCATTCGCGTAGCTCACTTGCTTCGGGGCAAAGGCGCGATAGGAGATGTTGTTGATATAACTCGACACGCCGGCATAGTTTGCGCCACTCACAGAGGTGACCCGACCAGTTTTGTCGTAATTGTAACCCACCTGCACATTCCAGGGGTTGGTGACGCTCGTCAGTTCACCCCCAAGGTTGTAAGAGTAGCTGAGGCTGTACGAGCCAACACCGTTAAAGGAGCGCGTCTCAGAGTTCAACTGCGAGATGGTGTTGTAGGAATAACTGACGGAACCAAGTCCATCATTCATGCTCGTGCGATTTCCGGCCTCATCATAGCCGAAGGAGACATTCGGTGTTGCGGCAACACCGGCCGGCACGCCATAAGTTATCGCACTCATCAGGAAGCGATTGTTGTAAGTGAAAGTTGTGGTTGCTCCCCGTGCATCCGTTATCGTTTGTATCGTGTCTTCCGGAAAGTAGCTGTAGTTTGTTGCGCCCTGCTCCGGTGTGATGCGCGTTTGTAAGCGGCCGTGGCCATCATAGGAAAAACTTCTAATCTGGCCCGCCTGATTTATTTGGGTGATCTGATCGCGCGCATTGTAACTGTAAATCGTGGTTGAGTAGACAGTCTGGTCCCAATTCAACTCTTCAACCGCCGCCAAGCGCCCCAGCACGTCTTTGGTGTAGCGCTTGCGACGTCCTCGTTCATCGCGGGTGGTGGTTTGTTCGCTACCAGCACACCCGCAAGCACTATATGTGGGTTCGACAGTGCTGCCGTCGGGATTGGTAGTCACTAATGGACGCCCTTTCCAGTCGTAGGTTTGCGTGGTCCATACCCAACCTCCGGCATCATCCCCTGTAGGTATCCAGCCACTCGTAATCTCTGTTGGATTCGAGCGCCAGACCTCACGTCCCATTGCGTCGTACATCAGGTGCACGGCCTTGTAGCCTCCAGCGCTCCCCGGATTATCACTCGCCGATGCTCGCACTTTTCCCCAACCATCAAAATACTCGATTGAATAAGCTTCGCCGGCCCCATCCTGAATTGTGGCAAACTGCTGCACGTATTGCATGCTGGCGGGATAATACCAACGCGTGTAGGCGCCATTAAACTGATTAGTGACGCGGTCCACTCGTCCAATTGAATCGTAAGTCACAGTTTGCACCGCGCCTTTTGGATCCTGAGTGCGCGTGACTGCCCCGGTATCGAAATTGTATTGCCTATAAGAGGAATAATTGTCCGAATCAGTCACTACCGTGGGATAGGTGCGTGTGCCCCGCCCATTGTTCCCATCTGAGTACGAGTCCGAGTAAGAGAAGTTGGTCCGATGATTTACTCCCTCACCCACTTGGCTCCAAAGTGGGGAGCCCGCCAGGTCATATGCAAATTGCTGCGGCCAGGTTGCTTGATTTGGATCATCAGGAGCGTCTTTGTTGTACCGGCGGACACCCACCAAATCGGCACGACCAGAGGTGAAGTTGATCGAATAAGAGGAATCGTGCTGCACTGCGGGTTCCAGCGCCGTAAAGTTGCTGGGCCAATCGTAGTGGTGCTCAATTTTAGAGACCAGGGTGCTCTCACCTTGATAGACGGAAATCGTGCCGGGCAAGCCAATGATGCGCCGATCTACGTAGGCGGAGTCCCAGCGATAATCATTCACTGTGCGTCGAATCACAGTCTGCGCGTCGGCGGCGTACTCGCGCACCACATACGGCAGACTATATGACGTGTAGTCGATGGTTGTACGACGGCGATTACCGGCCGCGTCATAGATGTTCGTCTCCGTAACCCGCGGATTCTGCGAGTATGAGAGACCAGTGTTGTCCTGCGTCCATGAGAGAGTCGTCCACTTCTGACGCACGCCGCCCGACCACACTTCCGATTGATAAGTAAGCCCTGATTGCCAGCCGCTGGTGTAATAGAATTCTTTGTAAATAGTGCTGTCGGGCGTGGTCTGCTGACTCCAGGAGCCATCACCGGCGACGCTATAGCTGGTGACGATGTCCTGAGTCGCATTCATCACCCCATATTCTGCTGAGTCATGCCGTTCGGTGAAGCGCGGACAGTCGGTTTGGCCGGCGCTCGTGTCCACATTATAGGAGGTGTACCCAAGCAGATGAGTGTCCGCGGCGTAATGGTTGATACGGTTCACCTGCCCGAACGCAGAGTTATAATTAAAGGTGAAATATGAACCATCAGGAAGATTCACCTGTGTCAGCACGGTCACATAGTTGTTGTTTGGTCCATTCACCAGCAGACCACCACCAAAACCAGGCGCCACCAAAACCTGGCCGTAGTAGAAGGTAGCCCAGTAGTGAGTCGCTCCGCCCCAGGTCTGCCGCACGGCTGTTAGATTGCCATCACCATCATGCTCAAACGAAACCACCCGTCCCAGCGTGTCAGTGATAGTCAGCAAGTGACCGTTATTGGTGTCGTAACTTGCGGAAAGATAATTTCCGTTGCGATCTTTGATCTGCACGCAGCGATACTCGCTGTTGATAGTTACTGGAACGAAGGTGAGTTGTGTGCCCTCTGAGGTGCGCACCAGCAGCGCGTTTGGGTTGCTGTCAACTGCGTGTTGCTTCCGTCGGCAGCTTCGTAACTGTTCGTAGTTACCTGTCGTAACTCTATTCGGCCCCCGGAAGAAGTAACCATCATGTATGCATAGATGCCTGTTTGGGAATTGTAGAAGCGCTGCTGCAAATTCGGCAGGTCCAGGCGGAAACCGGGCGCCGGAGACCCCAGATCAGCGTTGTATTTGATGTAAGCACCATCTCTGGTCCAAACGAGCGAGTTGTAAGAGAGCGTCAGATTCAGGTCCAGACCAGCACGCCCGGGAAGACTCAATATCGGCAATGACCAGTTAAAGTTCCCGGAGCCAAGATCCACGCTTGGTTGTCCTGTCTCATTCGGCGGCTGCATGCGTTGCTTGGAAAAGTTGGGGTCGCCCGAGGGATAGTTGCTGCTACCGCCACCACCGCCATACGGATCACAATCGGCGCACGGCAGATTTGATTGGATCGGCGCTTTTGCTCTTGGTTGAGTTGGTTGGGCATTACGGAGCTGGTCGAGGTTTGCCAAACCACCGGGCGCGCCGCTGGTTGTCGGTGGTGGCGTAGTTGAAAAGCTGCCGCCTGGTCCCCTGCCGCCACTGCCGTATCCTGGTGTGGGAATGGGAACTGGATTGGGTGCACCATGCAGGTTGTCGAAGGCACCCGTTGCGCTTACTACGCCGCCAGTCGAGACTTTGGTTGAGAGTGTTGCAACTGGCCGGACACCATCCGTGATTGCCTTTGTTACAAGATGCCCGTTCACCCAGGGACGGCCAGACCTGATTAGACCAGCAACGCCGCTGACGATAGGCGCTGCGGCCGATGTACCTGTTACAGTCCAGTAATCGCCACCCATTCGCGTCGTAAGAATATTTGTTCCCGGGGCGGCGACTGTAACGTTTCTTATGCCCCAATTCGACCAGCTCGGCAGCTGATCATTATTGTCTGTGGCTGCTACAGCTATCAGATCTCGGATACCAAAGGAGGCCGGATAGTAAGCTGCTGTATCCAGATCCTGACCGCTATTACCGGCTGAACAGACCACCACCACACCGTGCTGAATCGCCCGTTGAATTGCATCTTTTAAGGCCAGCGACTCTCCCGCAGTGCCCCAGGACAAGTTGAGCACTTGCGCATTGTGGGCCACCGCATAATCAATCGCCTCCACCGCGTTGCCGACGTCTCCAGTGCCGGTATTGTCCAGCACGCGCAGACTCATTAAACTTGCTCGCCATAATACGCCGGAGATGCCCACTCCATTGTTGCCTTGGGCGGCAATAATGCCGGCGATAGCGGTGCCATGGCCCTGCTCGTCTCTAATGATCCCTGAATCAGTTACGTAGTCCCAGCCGTTGAGATCACCATTTGCACTTGGCGCGGGATTCTGCCATTCGTTGTTAATGAGATCGGGATGGGTAAAGTCAATTTCTGCCATTCGTTGTTAATGAGATCGGGATGGGTAAAGTCAATTCCGCTGTCGATGACTGAAATAACAATCGATGGCGAGCCGGTGATAGTCTGCCAGGCACCCGTTACCTCGATGTCGGAGCCAAATTGGCCACCATTTTGGCCGATGTTCCTCAGCGCCCACTGCTCGCTGAAACGCGGATCACTTGGCTCCAGCCCCGAACTCTGGGGCGTTACAGCCGTCGTATTCAAGCGATTTTTTGCAGGGTTAAGATTTATACTGTCCTTGAGATCTCCTGGGAGGCTACGGAAGTTATTGGCATCAGGGCCTAGCTGAGATTGTCGAGATGATCCGAGAACATCCGCTGCAGTTGATAAGCGAGGTCCAAACTGATCGTGCTTGATAACGAAATTCGGTTCGGCAAACTCAATCCCTGGATTTAAGCGCCACTGCTGCGCGGCTGCTTCGGGCTCCTGGCCCTCAGCCAACTCAATTTTTTCAATGCCGGATTCACCACGTAGTGGTCTTCTGCTGCGCGCTCCCTGTCCCGCAATAGTCGCAGCTTTTTCCTGCTCGGAGACTCCCGAATGAAAACGAATCAAAAGCTCGCCATTGCGCCACGTAGCCTGATTCTGTGGCGCAGGCATACTTGTAGTGCGGGATTTTGTCTTCACGCTGCCGTTGCCGCTGGCCGTCACGCGCCAGGTAATTGGGAAGGACATTATGATGAGTGAATAGCAGAGCGCAGAGGAAATTAGGGAGCGAGAAACAGTTCGAGGTGAAGGGCAGTGCATGGACCGGCTCCTTTAAGGTTGAGCCTCGGCCGCGACTGCGATAGGATGCGTCTTGCCCAGAATGCATTCGTTGGCGCAAGTCGCGACAGAGAATGTTAACTGTGTGGCTCCGTGGTCAGTTGACGCTGACTGCGGGGCCTTTCTTTATTCAGGTCATACTCACATATCTCAACGTTAGTACGTATTTCAATCAACCGACAGAACGATTGGGTTTCATTTCGTCAAAATGTTCAGGCTGGTCCATGCGCAACGTCCATGCCGGGCCATCTACTTAGGAATGCAAGGATCGTTGCTGCCCGATTGGGCGAATTTGCGCATGGCTTTGGGGGATATTCCACTGGTCGGCCGCGACTTCGAATTTTTCTTGCGCCCTGACCATCGATTGAGAGTCACCAATGACCTTCTCTGAAGGCATACGAAACTTCTGGGAATCTTCAAGAGTAGGACCCAACGAAATCGAATAGCTCTGACATCATCTTCATGTTTGCTGTTCTAAAAAAGTAGCGAGGTTTTGCGTGGCGCAGAGAGATTGGCAGACCGGGATCGAAATAGCAGTGGTAAGACCGCCCCTTGAATTCATCAGAAGCACCAGAGATAGCGCTTCCACCCTCTTTAGAGGTTGAGTGGTTGAGCCCGATGGTGAGCGACCTTCCAAGTTGAGGCGGGAACGGGGTCCGACTTCCCGACCTGAGAGGTTGCTGAGATGAGAGGTTGCTGAGGTGAGTTCACTGAGATGAGTGGGCGAGCTTGATGGTGAGCGGCTTTCCAAGTTGAGGCGGGGACAGGGTCCGCCTTCCCGACCTGAGAGGTTGCTGAGATAAGAGGTTGCTGAGGTGAGACGTTGCTGAGGTGAGAGGTTGCTGAGGTGAGAGGTTGCTGAGATGAGTGGGGCAAGCTTGATGGTGAGTGGCTTTCCACGTTGAGATACAATGGGTGGTGATGAATGAATCGGAAATTAAAGTCGAATACTATTACACCGAGTCGGAATATTTGGTGGCGAATCGGCTCTATCTATTCAACTCACCCAATATCCTGGCGCGGCTGGTAATATTCTTTTTTCTGGTGCTAGCCGGGTCTGTAATCATGGCCTTGATTTTTGCAGACACGTTCCCTATATGGGCGACCGTTGGGCTCGCTCTCCTGTTTGAAATCGGGATCGTTAATAACTTGTTCGTAAGAATGCCTCGGCAGTACTTCCGCGGAGACGGAAAATTTCGCGACAAGTATGAGGTGACCTTTTCCGATGAAGGAATTTTTGTAAAAACTCCGCAGATTAATTCAAAACTAGCCTGGAGCCTTTATACAAGAGTGATCGAAGGACGCGACATGTATCTGCTGGTCTATGGAAAAGAAATCAGAATGATGACGACGGTTCCCAAAAGAGCTTTCAAGAATAGAGACGAGGAAAATGGGTTTCGAGAGCTGGTGTCTCGACACATCACCGATCACTCTAGGATGAAGAAAATGGGAGCAGACAACGAGATCGAGTACACGCCCACCAGCTTCAACCCGCCCGACTGGAGATGACCTCTCACTTCTCATCCAGTTTTCTGCCGGCATTCAAATTATCAAAATTTAAGATCGCGTTAAAAACCATGAAGTAGCTGCCCTTAGTCTGGCCTCGCCACATAGGATTATTCGAAAAGAGTACCAGATGACCCTGTTTCGAGGGGACATCGATCACCATCGGATGCTGGGCAATCTCATCGCCTCCGTCAAGCAGGCCGGAGACGAAAAGATCTTTGCTGTCGGCATAACGAAAGACTACGCGTGGTCTTAGTGCCGGCGGGATAACATAAACTCCGTTACGACGCTGTTCGTCCGTTAGGGGCAAGGCTTCCCAGGCTTCCGCAGTGGGTGGTTCAGGCGCTTCAACTGCGGGCCTACCCTGGGGGGTGTCAGGATCGTCAGGTGTTCCACGGCCGGTTGCTCGCTGCTCACGACGCGCACGCCCGCCACTGACTCCAGCAAGATTGCTCAAATTGAAGATTGGACCATTAAAACAATAGACGGCCGGAGAGTCACCATAGCCATAAGCGATAGGGCTCGTCTGATCCACCATTTTTGAGCGAAGCACGACGCCTATAGCTTTCAACCGTTGCTGGCGGGCGATACTTACACCAGGCGCGAAGCCTTCACTCACTGCCAGGTCGGCTGTATCCATTACACCCACAAACAATCCACCGCTGTTAATGAAGTTTTGCAGGTTGGCCAAACCTGAGTACCCCAGACCGGGACGCATGTCGTCTGTGGAGTCGATCTTGCCCAGGTTTGGTGTGAGCGGGGTATTTTTCCAGGGCAGGGGATTGCCCCACAGAGGCATGCCGTTGATGATTGCTGCAGTGCCCCGTCCGACTGGTCCAAAAATAATTACGTCATACTTTCGCCTAAGATCACTGTCCTTAGCTACATCTTGCGTGCTGATGGAGGTGTAAGGAACTTCCAGTTGATCCAGGGCCAGGCGCCACCAGCCTTCATCTTGCGTGCTAAGCCAGGTATGCAGCAAAGCAATCCGGGGTAATCTGAGTGGATGAGTCTTTACGGTAGGCGCGGTCTGGACACCGGTGACTTGAAGGCCCAGCTCAGAAGCCGTCTGCTTTAACTCAGCCTCTGAGATATTGCGCAAGATGAAAGAACCGCGATTGAATTTATGACCCAGGAGCTCGAATGGTTCCTCTGCCACTTCAACGCTCGCATCCTTTAAGCGATAGCGCAGAGTCATCAGCGCATTATCGGCATTGTGATTGATCAGATAGATCGAACCAACGCCATTAAACGTCCCTGTAGCGCGAACATCGCCGTTGACGCGCTCCAGCGGAACGGTCAGCACCTTGACATCCGTGATCCGAACGACTTGAACGTTCGCCAGTTCTCCCATGGTCCACCCCGTATCATCGTAGACATCTTGTTGGGGATCGTTCGGAGCCCAGTACTGATAGTCAAGCAACGCGTCCGCAATACGGCTGTAGGGTTGGTCCATGCGGACAACATAACTGCCGGCAGGGAAGCTCCGCTCTTCAGTTATGTTCTTCTCGGCTGCCGGCTTTGACGCCGTGGGCGATGCTGCTGGTGAAGCGGTAGCTGCGGGTGAGGCTGCTGGTTGGGGCTTGGTGTCCGTTTGCTTGTCTTTCTTCTCTTTCTCCTTTCTGGCCTTTATTGTGACGCTAAATGAGGCGGTGGCCCGATATATCTCACAGCCTTGCGCCTGCAGGAGGCGCAATAATTCCGCCTGGTTTCCCGGCCTTGGATCATCGCTCGGAAACACATACGCTGCTGGTCCCTCGTTTTTAGGTTTTTCTATCGAGCGCTTGCTCTTTAGGTAAAAATTCTTGAGGAACAATTTACTGTTATTGCTGAAGTAGGAAAGCGCAGTCAGCACTCCCGTCTGCTCGTAATTGTTATTGTTGCGCTGCGACCACTTGGCTTTAGGCAAAGGCGGATTTTGTCGATACCAGGTGCGGGAGTATTCGTCGGCAGAGATAGAGCGTTCGAGGGTGTCCGCGCCCCCATTCCCAAAGGTCTCGTAGAGGCGGCTGATGCCGTTGTGGGTCGCAGCAATGAACATCAAGTACCCGGGAGACCACGTATCAAAATTTCCGTGAGCAAAAACCCCGGGCATCCCAAACTTCGTCATCTCGGAAACATTGTTCCAACCAATCATCTGCCACTCGTCCGTCAGAATGGGATCGACCCAGGCGTTATATGGTCCATCGCCCACAGTGTTGTCATAAAGGTACGGAACCGATTCATGTAGATCGTGTAGCACCTGGGCCTTCCATCCCGTAAAAGTGTTGAGCACGTTCCGTGTGAGTTTCAGCGAGAGTCCGATTGCATCGCGGTTGTTATCGTGAGCAACATAGTGACCCCAGTAGATCAATGATGGCCAGTTCTCATTAGGATGTGCCAGGTGCCAGTTGTAAATGTCCACCATGCGGTTGCGGCCGTCGACTTCGACTACGGGAGTAATCAGCGTCACGACATTCTCGCGAATGTTCTTGATGTAGGCACTCTCATCCACGGCCAGACGATAGGCCAGCTCCATCAGCGCCGTAGGCGCGCCGGTTTCCACGGAATGTATCGTGCCGGTGATGTAGTAGATTGGGAACGATGCGGCCACAAGTTTGTCTGCTTCAGCATCGTCAAGATTGATCAGGCGAGGATCCGCCAGTTTCGTTAGTCGAGAACGATTTTCATCAAGTTTACTCAACAATTTTTCCGAGGCCACTGCCACTGCGATCATCTCGCGCCCTTCTTCGGTTGTTCCGATCGAATAGACCTTTACGCGCGGAGATGCTTGCTCGAGCAACCGCATATAGCGATATACTTGCTCCGCATAAGGTAATTTGCCCGGAGCACCCGCGATATCGCCGAGAACTGCTTTTGGTGTGGGAACATTGGTGGATGAAGGCAAATAATCTGTCAACGGTGAGTTGAAGAACGGCTCCGTCGTGTACTCGCGGATTTTCTTCGTGTACTGCTCATCAACTTGCTGATTAGGATCACGCCCCGGCTTTATTTGACCAAACGCCGGTATTGCATTGGTTATAAGGAGGAGCAGCAAAGGGAGTGTCGGGCGAATGTAAGAGCAGCTATTCATCGGTGTCCTCGTCTCTGAGTTACGTATGCGTCGCCCTGCGCTCGAAGTACGCATTAGGCTTTGGCTTTATAACAAGACAGCTTGCGAGAATTCTTTTAAAGAGAAGTAGAAGCTTTTAGCCAAAAGGTGGGGAGTAAGTCAAATAATCGGAAAATCTCGTAGTGACCTAGCGCAAACTGTCTGGTCGTGTGTTCCGCCACACTCCGTGCCACATACAAGACAAAACTTGCTTGATTCGACGTTTTGCGTTGCACATTGAGGAGAGTACATAATGCTTTTGGCTTTCAGCTTTTACGGCGAAGTGGTTGTATAAGTTTCATAGCCAGGCAGGGACTTTACGCAACTTACAAGACGATCCACTTCCGCAATATTATCCTTCAGCTGCTATTTTGAGGGAGAGCTCACAATGGAAGGACGGATATTTCAGATCAACAGTTCCCCGGGAGGCGTTCCCAAGCTACCCCAGCGAGAAGGCTTGATCAACGAGCTAGGTCTTGTGGGGGATGATCATCGATTTCCAGATATCCATGGTGGACCAGAGCGAGCCCTTTGCCTATTCTCGCTGGAACGCATTCTTGAGTTGCAGGCTGAAGGGCATCCTATTTTCCCCGGCGCCGTAGGCGAAAATCTAACTATAAGCGGAATCGATTGGAATGCCGTACATCCGGGAGATCGATTGGCCGTCGGGGCTGAGGTCCTTATTGAAGTAACCCGGCATACATCACCTTGCGACTCAATCTCCGAATTCTTCGTTGACAGTCAGTTTCAAATGGAAACCCCTACAAGGGTGCGGTACCCATCACGCTGTGACGAATGATTGAAATAATCAAAAAGAATTCTGACACTCAGCCGCGCGCGCAGCCTCCGGAAGAGCGGGAGCCGGTGCAGATCCAGCCATTACCCGCATCGGCCGGTGGCATCCCCGCCATCGTTTCTACAGCAAAAAGCGCCTGGACTGAAGTTGGACTTGTGCGTGGACTGCGCACGTTACAGCAGCTGAATCAGAAGGGCGGCATCGATTGTCCCGGTTGCGCCTGGCCTGAGCCCGACGGAGAACGCTCGCACATAGAATTCTGCGAGAATGGGGCGAAACACATTGCTGAGGAAGCTACAGCCCAGCGTATAACGCCTGAATTTTTTCGCCAGTGGAGCGTTGTAGATCTTGCAGAGCATTCCGATTATTGGCTCGGTAAACAAGGGAGACTTACCGAGCCGATGGTTCTTCGGCGCGGTGCTACTCATTACGAACCGATTAGCTGGGACGATGCATTCTCCCTGATCGCCGGGGAGCTAAATTCGCTCAATTATCCTGACCAGGCGATCTTCTACACCTCTGGCCGCACTAGCAATGAAGCTGCTTTTTTATACCAACTCTTTGTCAGGCAATTCGGCACAAATAATCTGCCGGATTGCTCAAATATGTGTCACGAATCGAGCGGCGCGGCACTCAGCGAAACGATCGGTGTGGGGAAGGGAACGGTTAACCTCGAAGACTTTGCTAAAGCCGAGGCGATCTTCGTCGTCGGACAGAATCCCGGCACAAATCATCCTCGCATGCTGGCCACACTCGAAAGAGCAAAAAAGAACGGTTGCCTGCTGATCCATATCAATCCGCTGCCCGAAATCGGAATGACCCGTTTTAAGCATCCACAAAACGTTCTGCAATGGTTCGGGAAGGGGACGCGTTTGGCGGACCTGTTTCTCCAGGTGCGGATAAATGGCGATGTGGCTCTGCTCAAAGGAATAATGAAGGAGGTTCTCGGTGAAGAGGAACGTCGCCCAGGCCAGGTGCTGGATCATCAGTTCATCAAGGATTACACGAGGGGTTTTGCCGAGTTTGCCGACTCGCTAAACCGCGAAGACTGGGAAGATATTCTCACGCAATGCGGTGTTTCCAGGACTCAGATTGAAGCTGCGGCGAGGATCTTCGTCCATTCCGAACGCACTATATTCTGTTGGGCGATGGGGCTTACGCAACACAGGAATGCCGTCGCCAATGTTCAGGAGATCGTGAATTTAATGCTGCTTCGCGGCCAGATCGGAAAGCCGGGAGCCGGCTTGTGCCCGGTCCGTGGACATAGCAATGTTCAGGGTGATCGCACAATGGGAATTTCTGAACGACCGGGAAGTGCATTTCTCGATAAATTAGGAACGGAGTTCCGTTTCAACCCGCCACGGAATTCCGGGCTGGACACGGTGAAATCTATTACAGCAATGTACGAAGGCAGAGCGAAAATATTCTTTGGGCTGGGAGGTAACTTTCTTTCTGCAGCTCCCGATACTGAATACACCGCTACCGCATTAAGACATTGTCGGCTGACAGTCAATGTCTCCACAAAACTCAACCGTGCGCATTTGGTTACGGGCGAACAGGCATTGATTCTTCCGTGTCTTGGTCGGACCGAGCGCGACCTTAAATCAAGAGGAGCGCAATGTGTCACCACAGAAAACTCTATGGCCGTGGTCCAAACGTCGCAGGGAGTTCTGACTCCGGCGTCCCCTC
>WNFU01009420.1_pt1 | contig 12939 bp, 15 predicted proteins | sample 5400121 | NCBI WGS metagenome assembly WNFU01 (sample SAMN13153360, study PRJNA577476) | soil metagenome | isolation source: 100 cm soil or saprolite under grassland replicate 1 | place: USA:California | collected 2016-06-15 | reverse complement strand
CCCTCCACGAGCTTCACGACCGGGAGCTGCGCCAGTGCGACGACGAGCGCGATCTCGAACCAGAGCACGCCGATCCCGCGCTCGCTGACGTGCGCCGTGTTCTTCGCGAACGGCGGCAGCAGCTCGGCCACCACCGCGATCCCGGCCCCGATGAAGACGACGTTCAGCGCGATGTAGGCGAGGAAGGTCCGGTTCCGGACGACGTCCGCGTACCGGCCCGGCTCGGCGGCGTGCGCGTAACGGGGAGCCGGAACGAGGCGGAGAACGGCCACGAACACGAAAAACGTGGCCGCGTCGAGCAGGAACAGGATCGTGAATGTCCCCGGATGGGCGGTGCGTGCGATCAGCCCGGCGACGAGCCCCCCGAGCGCGATGCCGAGGTTCATCGTCATTCGCTGCTGCGCGAAGGCGGCGTGGCGCCGCGCGGGCGGCGTCAGCGCGTTGAGGAGCGACGACTGACTGGGCCAGAACGAGCCGCTGCCCGCGCCGGCGAGCATGTTGAGCGCGAACGCGTGCCAGGGCGATCGGATCAGCGGAAACAGCGCGAACGCGACGGTCATGACGACCAGCGCGCCGGTCAGCACGGCGCGCGGTCCGATCCGGTCGGCGAGCGCACCGCCGACGAAGGCCGAGATCAGCCCGGCGAGCGAGTTCGACGCCGCGATCAGCCCTGCCACTCCGAGCGAGATCCCGCGGACGTTGTGCAGGTAGATGATCAGGAAGGGGACGACGACGCCGTTCCCGAACATGTTCGCCAGCCCGCCCGCCTGGAGGATCCAGACTTCGCGGGGCAGCCGCGGGTCGAGGCTGCGGAGGTACGCCCGCACGATCCCGAGCCTAGCCGCGCGCGTCGATGGTCAAGGCGCAGATCGGGGCGTACTCTGTGGATCGTGGGCGTCGCCGTCTGTCCACAATGCGGCGAGCGGAACTCCGCCCGTTCCCGCTTCTGCGGCGCCTGCGCCGCACCTCTTTCGGCGCCGCCTGCGCGGGAAGTCCGGAAGATCGTCTCCGCGCTCTTCTGCGACCTCGTCGGCTCGACGGAGATGGGCGAGCGCCTCGACCCGGAGTCGTTCCGGCAGGTGCAGGCGCGCTACTACGCGGAGATGCGCCGCGCGATCGAACGCCACGGCGGCCAGGTCGCGAAGTTCATCGGCGACGCGATCGTCGGGACGTTCGGGGTGCCGAGGCTCGAGGAGAACGACGCGGAGCGCGCCGTCACCGCGGCGTTGGAGATGCGCGAGCGGATCGGCGAGCTCAATTCAGAGCTCGAGCGCGACTGGGGCACTCGGCTTCGGATCCGCATCGGAGTGAACACCGGGGAGGCGGTTGTCGAGGGCACGGGCTCCGTGGGCGGAGTCGGCGTCCTCGACGACGTCATGAACGTCGCCGCACGGCTCGAGGCTGCCGCCGGCCCGGGGGAGATCCTCCTCGGGCACCAGACCTACGCGCTCGTCCGGAACTCGGTGGAGGTGGTGCCGGTGGGCCCGCTGGCGCTGAAGGGGAAGAGCGCGCCGGTCCGGGCATGGCGTCTCGTCCAGATCACCGCGCCGCACGGCCGGCCGCAGGAGTTCGATTCGCCGCTCGTCGGCCGCGCGCGCGAGCTTGAGGTGCTGCAGGAAGGCCTGACGGCGACCCGGAACGCGGGCACGGGCCGGCTCGTCACGATCCTCGGGCCGGCAGGCGTCGGCAAATCGCGGCTGCTCCACGAGTTCGTCTCGTCGCTACACGGGAGCGCGACGGTCCTGCACGGCCAGTGCCTCCCGTACGGCGACGGAATCACCTTCTGGCCGGTCGCGCAGGTAATCAAGCAGGCTTGCGGCATCACGCGCGACGACTCGGCCCAGGAGACGCGCACGAAGATCTCCGCCCGTCTGCCCGCTGACGAGGCACGTTCTCTCGTTTGTGAGCGCATCGCGGGCGTTCTCGGCCTTACCGAGGGGGCTTCGGCGACAAGCGAGACGTTCTGGGCGATCCGCAAGCTCCTCGAGGCCGTCGCGCACCCACGGCCGCTCGTGGTCGCGCTGGAGGACGTCCATTGGGCCGAGCACACGTTCCTCGACCTCGTCGAGGACCTGGCTGCACGCCCGCCCGCAGCGCCGATCCTGTTGCTCTGCCTCGCGCGCCCTGACCTCCTGGAGAGCCGTCCGGGGTGGGACCGGGAGCTCGAGAACGCAACCGGCGTTCACCTCGATCTGCTCGACGACGCGGACAGCACGCTGTTGATCGAGAACCTCGTCGGTGGGCGACCGTTGGGCGAAGAGGCGTCCCGACACCTGACCGACGCGGCAGGCGGCAATCCGCTCTTCCTCGAAGAGCTGATCCGGATGCTGGTGGAGGAGGGAGCTCTCCGGGAGAAGGGCCGCGGCTGGGTCGCGACAGCCGACCTCGCGACGATCTCCGTCCCGCCGACGCTGAGAGCGCTGCTCGGCGCTCGACTCGACCGGCTCGACCTCCACGATCGAAGCGTGCTCGAAGCGGCCGCGGTCGTCGGCAAGGAGTTCGGGCGCCGCGCCGTGGCGGAGCTCGTGCCGGCGACCGCGCGCCGCCGGATCCGCGGCCGCCTCGAGGGACTCGTCGACCGCGGGCTCATCCGCTCGCGCAGCGCCGACGAATTCCGCTTCCACCACATCCTGATCCGCGATGTCGCGTACGAGTCGATCCCGAAGCGCGCCCGCGCCGACCTGCACGAACGGCACGCCGTCTGGCTCGAGGCGCGGGCCGGTGAGCGGCTTCCGGAGATCGAGGAGATCGTCGGCTACCACCTCGAGCAGGCCGTACAGCTGCGCGAGCAGCTTGCTCCCGCAAACGCGCACACCCGCGCGCTGCGTGACCGCGGCGGCAGAGTCCTGGCCTCCTCAGGCCGGCATGCCGCCGGCCGCGGTGACCTGCACGGCGCCGTCAAGCTGCTCGCGCGGTCGCTCGCACTGCTTCCCGAGGAGGGGTCGGACACGGGGTGCGCCTCGATTTCGGCGTCTCGCTGCTCGAGGCAGGTCGCGACGAGGAGTCCGAGCAGGAGCTGACGCGCGCGATCGAGGTCGCGGCCACGCGCGGAGATCAGCGCGTCGAGGCCTATGCGCGGATCGAGCGCTCGGGTCTGCGGGTCGACGTCGACCCCGAGCTCGGCTGGGAGTCCCTGAGGGAGGAGGCCGAGGAAGCGCTCGCGGTGTTCGCCGAGGTCGGCGACGACGTGGGGCTTGCCAAGGCCTGGCGCAGGCTCGCGATGGTGGACGTCGTCGCGTGTCGTCTGGCGCCCGCAGCGGAGGAGTTCGAACGAGCGAGGACGGCCGCGCAACGAGCGAAGGACACGCGTGAGGAGGCGCGCGCCTCGAACATGATCTTCCATTGTCTCGTCGTGGGCCCGACACCGGTGCCGGCCGCGATCGCCCGTTGCGAAGAGCTCGTCGAGGAAAGCGGCCGTCACCGGAGCGTCGAGGCGTTCGGACTTGCGGCGCTTGCGAACCTGCACGCGATGGTCGCCCGCTTCGACGAGGCGCGCCGCCTCCTCGCTCGCAGTGACGCGATCTTCGAAGAGCTGGGGCAGACCCGGCGCAAGGTCGAGACGGCATTCTTCGCGGCCGAGGCGGAGCTGCTGGCCGGCGATGCGGCCGCCGCTCACCGTACGCTCGCACGGGCCTACAGGACGATCGCGCCGACGAACCAGAGGGGATATCTCGCGTCGCTGGCAGCCGCCCGCGCCGAGCCCCTCGAGGAACTCGGGCACTACCGCGGCGCCGAGCGGCTGACAGCGGTCAGCCGGGCGCTCGCAGGCGCGGACGACGTGGACGCGCAGGTGAAGTGGCGGCAGATCCGGGCAAGGATCTGCGCGCGGCGCGGCGACTTCGAGACTGCGTCGGCGCTGGGTCGCGAGGCGATCCGGCACGCAGACGCGACGGACGCCCTGAACATGCGCGCGGGAATGCTCGTCGATCTCGCCGACGTCTTTCGGTTGGCCGGGGAGGTCGACGCGGCCGAAGCGACGGCCGAAGAGGCGGCCGGTCTCTACGTCCAGAAGGGAAACCTCGTGGGCGAGCGGCGGGCCCGTGCGGTCGTCGCGCAGCTGGCGGCGACCGTCACCGGCGCCGAGCACCGGCCTGAGATCAAGGTCTGAGCTTCCCGGGGTCTTGCACCGAGCCGGTCGCGGTGCTATCGCTAACGCCCGAAGATCACGAGGATGCGCGTCGCCTGCGGCTCGCCGCGCGTACGAGGAGGCAACGTGCGCCTAGGAGGCTTGGTAGTCACGGCTGCGCTCGGCTCGGCGCTTGCAGCGGGTGCGTCGGCGGGCGGCGGCCACGATCCCCGCGTCGGCTCGGGACCTCCGCAGCCCGGGTTGCGCGACGCGCAGAGCGAACCGGCGATTGCGGTGGACGTCGGCGCGATCGCGCGTCACGTGCCCCAGGCCAAGCAGCCCCTCGCCGTCGGGGCGAACGACTACTTCGACCAGGCGATCTGTAGCAGTTTCTGCAAGTTCGCCGCGGGCGTGGGGATCTCCGGCGTGTACTTCTCCGACGACGACGGCTCGAGCTGGACGAAACAGGGCGATCTGCGTTACCCCGGCCGCACGATGCGGACGGAGCCCCCGCGTCGGGGCCGGATCATCACCGTACCGCGCTTCGCGAAGAAGCTCGCGTCACACGGCGACCCGGCGCTCGCTTTCGGTCCCGTTCCCGGTAAGAAGTTCGACTGGAGCAACGGCTCGCGCCTGTACTACGCCACGCTCGCGCAGCGCTACAAGTCGCCCGACGACGGGCCGCAGACCATCGTCGTGTCGCGAACGGACAACTTGGCAAACGCGGCCTCGACCGCCTCCAATGCCTGGAGGGCCTGGATCGCGCCCGTGACCGTCAGCCGACCGAAGCGCGGCGGCGACTACTTCGCCGACAAGCCGGCGATCTGGGTCGACAACGCCGACTCGAGCGATCATTTCGGCAGCGTCTATCTCTGCTGGGCGTCGTACAGGACGGCCGCCGAGGCGGAAGCAGGCCGCGGTAGCCCAAGGCCGCTTCTTCTCGCCCGTTCGATCGACGGCGGGAAGGTCTGGTCGAAGCCGATCCCGCTGTCACCCGGCGCGGGCGGGTCGACGCGTCAGGGATGCGCAATCCGCACCGACAGCAAAGGCAGCGTGTACGTCGTCTGGGAGGGATCCGGGAGCAAAGCCGGCAACTCGATCTATCTGACGCGGTCCGACACCGGCGGCGCGAGTTTCCCAGCGGCCCATCCCGTGGCCACCGTCTTCGACGTCGGAGCCACCGGTACGGGCCTGCGGTCCGACTTGCGGGCGCGAACGTTCGACGGCGTTCTGGGAGCCCGGACGAACAGCTGGCCGAGCATCGACATCGCCAACGGCGCACCCAGCGGCAAGGACGCACCGAACACGATCGTGCTCGCCTGGGCCGACGCGCGCGCCGGCCGCGACAAGGAGCAGGCACTTCTCCAGTACTCGAGAAAGCGTGGCGACGCCTGGTCGAAGCCGGTGAACGCTGCCAATCGCAGGCCGCCGTCGCCGTACACGCTGGAGCGCCCCGACTTCCCCGCCGTTGCGATCTCCCCGAGCGGGCGGCACGTCTACGTCGTCTACACGGCGTTCCACGATCCCTGGCGCTCCGACACCACGAGCCCGCGCCGGATGGGCGGCGTCATGCGGGTGACGACGTTCGCCGACCTCATGGCCCGCGGCGGATCGGCCTCGTGGACGGAGCTGACACCCCGCCCCGCCGTGGGCGACGCACGGTTCACTGCCAGCGTCGGCGGCGAGGAGCGGTCGCTTACGCGCGGCGCCGCCGTCGAGTTCATCGGCGACTACAACAGCATCGTCGCCACCGACCGTGCTGGCTACGCCGTCTGGATCGACGTCAGGGATACGGAGAACTGTGGCCCGGTGCGCCTTTTCCGCAGCAAGATCCTCGCCTCTCCGAGGAGGCGCTTCAAGCAGCCGAACATCAGGCTGAGGTGCCCAGAGAAGTTCGGCAATGCGAACCTCTTCGGCGGCGTCCTGAAGCCGAAGTGACCGGCGTCTAGCGGCCGTTGCCTACGGGAACCGCCTCGGCGAGGCTGCCCTGGAGTGCTCCATGCGCCACCAGCCGTGATGCCGCCTGAACCGGCCGAAGGTAAAGAACGCCAACGGCCACACCAGCCAGAGCACGTGGGCGTCGGTCGTGACGGCCAACGCAACGAGCACGCCGATCGCGACGAACGCCGCTAGCGGATGCGGCAGGTGGCGCGGGCGCCGCGGGCTCGTCGGCTGCCGGCGCTGAGGGCCCGGAAGGTCGGTGGTCAACGCGTCGAGCTCGCCACGCGTCTTCGCCGCGTAACAGCGCTCGATCCGCTCCTCGAGCTCCTGGGTGTCGAGCCGGCCCTCTGCGTGATGGCGCCGGAGTAGCTCTGCCGTCTCGCTGCGCTCGGCGTCGGACGCGCGCAGCTCGTTGTTGCCTGTGTCCATCTTGGGCTCCTCTGGGTCACGTCGGGTCATGCCTCGGACTCCTCTCCGAGGACCGAATAGATGCGCCTGCGGGTGTCGCTGAGGATCTCGCGCACCTTCGCCACTTGCTCGTCGGTTCCGGTGGCGGCCGCCTGCATCACCGCGGCCGCGACCTGAAAGCCGGCTTCACGGAGTTGAGCGCCCGCGGCACCGGCCTCACCGCCGAGCGCCTCCCAGGGCGGCGGTCCCTCCCGGCGGTCGGCCTCTGCGCGGCCGGCGTCGGTCAGCGAATAACGCCGCCGATCCTCAACCTCTTCGCTCTTGACAAGACCTTCGTCTTCGAGCAGCTGTAGCGTCGGATAGATCGAGCCCGCGCTGGGACGCCAGATGCCGCCGCTCCGGGCGTCGAGCTCCTGAATCATCTCGTAGCCGTGCATGGGCCGTTCCAGGAGGAGGGCAAGGATTGCCGCCCGCACGTTGCCCCGCCGCACACGCGGCCCCCCGCCTCCCCAGGAGAAAGGCGGACCCCAGGGCGGAGGCCACGGGCCCCGTCCGCCACCCTGCCAGCTGTGATGCTTTCCGCGCACTAACGCGATATATCGTAACACGTCGCGCGGCGCCACGCGCCGGCCGCTCCGAGTCCCAGATAATCCGAACCGCGCGGTGGCTGCAATGCCCCACCTTTTGGAGGGAGTCGACCTGTGGTTGGTCGACAGCCTCGTGGTGCCCGCGAGCCTGCACGACGCGGAGGGCCGGTTCCTGCACATGAACGCCGCGGCGGAACCAGCCTCCGGGAACTCGAACGCTCGCCGCTCCGGCGCTTGGGCCGCAGCCGGCCGACGCGGACGTTCGCACGGGGTGATGCGCCTGGCAGGAATCGAACCTGCCTGCAAATCGGCTACTTCCTAGACTCGAGGACAGCACGGAGGACAGCACCATTTGCTCGCGTGCGGCGGCGTTCGAGCAGTTTCCGCGTGGTTTGGCTAGCGCGAGGTCAAGGCGTGGGCGGGGTTCGCGCGTGCCTCGGCGTAGAGCGGCTCGGGTGCCATGTCGAGGCCGTCGGGCCAGGCGATCGTTCCGGCCCCGCGGTCGACGGTTACCCTCGCGAAGTACTCCGGATCGCGCAGCGGCTCGAACACGCCGCCCCACGCGCGTCCCGCGAAGTCGACGTCACCGACCGTCCCGTCCGCGAACGTCAGACGCAGTCGGGACCCGCCGATCACCTCGACGCTCGTGATGTCCACCTGAGGCTCCACCGGGCGCCATGGTAGCCGTCGCACCCTGTACTACGTTTTGTGGTACAGTACGGATATGCCACGGACGGTGCAGGCTCGACTGGACGAGCGTTCCGAGCAAGATCTCGCTGTCCTGCGGAACGAAGGACACAGCGACTCCGAGGCTATCCGGCTGGCATTGCGCGAGGCGGCGGAACAGCGGAGGCGCAAGAGCGCGTTGCGCGTGGAAGCCGAGGCGGCTGGGGCCGACCCCGACGACCTCGCCGAGGCGCGCCGCGTCCGCGCAGAGATGGACGCCATCGCAGCCGTCTGGGACGACGTCGAGTAGCTCGTGGTCCGCGGCGAGGTCTTTCGTCTGCGCGTCCCTCGCGGCACGCGCGGCTCGGAGCAGCGGGGCGCCCGCTATGCCGTCGTCGTGCAAGCCGACGAGCTGCTCGCGCTCTCTACGGTGCTGGTCTCGCCTATGTCGACGACGGCTCCGCCCCGGTCGTTTCGACCGACGATCGACCTCAAGGGATCATCGACGCGCATCCTCGTCGAGCAGACGACCGCCGTCAGCCCGGACAGACTTGGCGAGTCCCTCGGCCGCCTCAGCGCGAGCGAGCAGCGCGACCTCGACACGACCCTCGTGCTTGTATTCGGACTCTGAGCCCGGCGTCCAGTTGAACAGCATCTTCAGGCCTGTCCCAGGAGGCCGGCGTAGTCGAGCTCGGCTTCGTCGGTCAGGACGTGCGTGTACGTGTTCGCGGTCACAGCGAGGTTGCGCTGCCCCACGAGCTCGCCGATCCGGGCCCAGGGGACGCCGCGCAGGTGCTCGAGCGAAATACGCCGGTGGCGCAGGTCGTGGGGCGAGAAGGCCGGCACGCCCGCGGCCGTGCACGCGCGCGCGATCGCGGTGCGGAAGCGGTCGCCGCCGAATCCTTGGAACACGCGCCGCTCAGGCGTGCGGTCTTCGCGGGGCACGAGCTCGAGCGCGGCCTCAAAGATCCCCGGCGGCACATGCACCCAGCGCCCGCGGCCGGTCTTGGAGACGGCCTGAGAGACGCGCCAGCGCACGCGCGGCTCGTCGACATCGCCCCAGGCGAGGCGCTCGAGCTCGCCCAGGCGCATCCCGGTCGCGTCGAGCACGAGTAGCGGCAGGCGGTAGCGGCTCGGGAGCAGCGCGTACACCGCGAGCACGTGCTCGGCCGCCGGCGGTGCGATTTCCGGGCGCCGCTCGCGAGGGAGCCGGACGTGCACGCGATCGCGCGCCGGGTTGGGCGTGACGCCCGCGTGGTCGAGGACCATTGCGACCGCGTTCACGACCTTCCGGATCGACTCGCGCTTCGCGCCCTCCGAATCCAGTCGAGCGACGAGGTCGGCGAGGTCCTGGGCCCTGATCGTGTCGAGCCGGCGCTTGCCGAGCACAGGCAGCGCTTTGCGGAGCGCCGTGCGGTGCTGCAACTTTGTCGCCTCGGCGACGTCGACGCGCGACTCCTGCCAACGCTGCGCGGCCTCGGCCAGCGTCGGAGCGAGCACCGGCTCCCGGAGAAGCTTGAGGTCGGGGACGCGAAGAGCGGCAAGCTCGCCAGCGATCCAGTCGCGGCGAACCTTCGCCTCGCGCATCGTCGTGAAAGATCCGCCGTAGTGGCTGCGGCTCTCGCGCCCGCCGAGCCGGTACTCGACGCGGTAGCGCTTCCCGTTCTCCTTCGTTTGCCGCGTCCTGATCCAGACGCTAGCCATAAGCATCTACCGCTTCCGCCATCGGCCGAACTCGATCATCGCGATATGTGCAGCGCTCGACGAGCTCGAGGTATTGCTCGACGCGGATCATCGGGCGCGAATAGCCGGGCAGCGCCACCACTGGAAGCGCTCGGAACACGGCGTCGACCGCACGGCGTTCGAGTCCGAGCTCGCGCAGATGTGTGCGGTTGAGCAGTGATCCCGGCGTCTCGAGCAGTTCTCTCGCCACCGGATGAGGTCGGGTTGACTGCTGGGCCGTCGCTTCTGCGGATGCGGCCCTTGCGCCGTCGCCCATTCTTGCCCGACCGACCGAGGCATGGCCGTTGGTGCTCGTCGCTTCCGCACTTGGCCGCTCCTGCGCCGAGCGACTCGCGTTCAGAGTCTCGGCCCAGTCGTCCAGCGTCAGTTGGCTGGCAGCGGGAGCGAGGTTTGGACGAGCGCGTGCCATGTCGGAGACTCCTACGGTCGTGGCACGATGAAGCTTAGAAGCATATCAGCCACTGATGACGGAATGCGGTCGGAGCCGTAGAATCGACCCCATGCGAAGCGGCGATCTGATCCGGGAGGCGCGCCTGCGGGCCGGCCTGACCCAGTACGAGCTGGCCGAGCGGTGCGGCCGCGACCGCTCGGTCATTGCACGTTGGGAGCAGGGCACAGTCGCCCCGAGCATCGAGACGCTCGTCGAGCTCGTCCGCGCCTGCGGCTTCGACCTCCCGCTCGAGCTGATCCCCTACGACCCCTCGCGTGCCGAACGGCTGCGCAAGAACGCGCTTCTCTCGCCCGAGCGCCGCGTGCAGCGGTTCGTGCAGGCGCACGGCAGGGCCGCCAGCCGCGTCCAGTGAGCGCGAGGCCGGAGCGGTTCGACCCGTACGCAATCCTGACCGCGCTTGAGCGCCGGCGCGTCACCTACGTCTTGATCGGCGGCTTCGCCCGGATCATCCAGGGCACCGAGGAACTCACACACGGGCTCGACCTCGTCCCATCGATGCGCCTCGAGAACCTGCGCCGGCTCGAGCTCGCGTTCGAGGAGCTCGACGCCCGCCTCTCGAACGGGGAGCGGCCGAACCTCGACTGCGATCTCGCCAGGCAGGTGCTGGAGCTCCGCACGGACGCCGGCGAGCTGAAGATCGTTCCTGAGCCCACCGGCACCCGCGGCGGCTACGACGACCTCCGCCGCGCCGCCACCCGCGAGCCAATCGGCAGAGGCCTCCGCCCCAGAGTCGCCTCGATCGGCGACCTCGCCCGCATGCTCGCCGCCCTCGGCCGCGACCAAGACCTACCGCCACTCCAGCAGCTCCGCACGCTCGCCGAGCTCGAGCGCAGCCTCATCCGCGAGATCGGACGCTGACCGGCCGCCGGAGCCGATCGCACGACTCAGGCGTACAGCAACTACCCACCGTGTTAGCAGGCGAGACTTCCGCGTCCGAGCCGTTCCGCTCCGCCGCAACCGGCGTTCGTCACGCCACGGACGGCGAGCGACTCGCCTACACGCGGACCCAGGCGGCAGAGGCGCTCGGGGTGAGCCGCTCCACCTTCGATCGCCGCGTGCTGCCGTTGCTCGAGACCATCGACATGCCCTGGGGCACGCGGCTTGTTCCGGTCGACGCGCTCGAGCGCTTTGTCGATGAGCGACGGCGGCCCGCGCGAGGGCGGGCGCCGACGGCGCCTTCGGGACGCCCGACCGCCGTCCCAAACGAACTTGTGCGTCGCATTCGGGCGGAGCGTGCGCGAGGCGTGAGCATTCGCCAGATCACCCGCGACCTGAACGCAAGCCAGGCACCGACCGCCCACGGCGGCGCGCAGTGGTGGCCCTCGACAGTCCGGGCTGTCCTCCGCCGCGAAGGCGTCTGAGCCCCCGAACGACTGGGGCCGGTGACTCGAGAAGCCGCCCGGGAGAGAGCGTCTGATCGCCGAAGATCACTCGTTGCGATTGGGAGGCGACTCGTTGTAAGGTCGCGCGGCGGCTCCTTTCGGTGCTGCTGGTGTCGTGGAGACAGGGGGGAATGATGCGAAGGGGTTTGATTGCGCTCGGCTCGCTCGCCGTCGCGCTTGCCGTGTCGGCGTTGGCGGTTGGGGCGTCGGAGGATCAGCTGCTCCCGAACGAGCAGCATTTCCTCGACTCGTCGGGGAAGACGTATGACAACGGGTCGAAGAGCGGGTCGGCGCTGAACATGGTTGCGGTCGGCCAGAACACGCTCGCCGACCGCGGCTTCAACGGCGACGTGTTCGTGTACAAGAAGTTCGCCTACGTCGGGCGCTGGGGGTTTTTCGATTCCTCGCACCCGCAGTTCTGTCCGTCGGGAGGGGTGGCGGTCGTCGACGCGCACAACCCGGCCGACCCGGTGCAGGTGGCGAACCTGGAGGTGCCAGGCGCCTCTCACGAGGACGTCGTCGTCTACACGGCGCGGTACGGCCCCCTCGCGGGCCATGACATCGCCGCCGTCGGCCTGCAGGTCTGCGACGTCTTCCGCACCGACCCATCCGCTGCCGGCAAGCGCGGCCTCGGCCTGTGGGACGTCACGAACCCGGCGGCGCCGAAGCTGCTGTCGGTGTTCGACACGGGTTGCTGCACCCGGGGCTTCCACGAGCTCGAGGTCGGCGACCGCGCCGATCTAAGCCGGACGTTCGTCTACGCCAGCCTGCCGTTCGCGGAGCGTCCTGACGCGGGATCGCCGAACGGCATGCGCGACCGCGCCGGCCGTGGCGAGGCGTGGATCGTCGACGTGACCGACCCGGCGCATCCGGCGTTCGTGTCGAGCTTCGGGATCAAGAAGGATCTCGGGCTCGACCCGACCGCTGGGCAGGGCTGTTTCGCGATCTCGTTCGGGCACGGGATGGATCCGTCCGAGGACGGGAAGACGCTGTTCGTCTCCTACTGGGACGCGGGCTTCCTGAGCCTCGACATCTCCAACCCGTGGCAGCCACGATTTCTCGGCCGCTTCACCTACGCGCCGAACGAGGACGGCGACGGCCACTCGACCAGCTACGACGACGAGCGCAAGCTCCTCTTCACCGCCGACGAAGACTTCTGCAAGACCGGACCCGGGATCGTCACCGGCTGGGGCTACATGCGCGTGCTCGACGAATCCGATCCCGCGCATCCGGTGCAGATCGGCGCGTTCCACACTCCCAACTCGTACGGGCTCGCCGATCCCGGAGCGGGCGACTACGTGATCCACAACCCGCTCGTCGTCGGCTCCGACGTCTACCTGTCCTGGTACACCGACGGCGTCCGCGTCGTCAGCACCAAGGATCCACGCAACCCGCGGGAGGTCGCGTACTTCGTGCCACCGGCGGCGCAGAACCCGATCAAGCCGGCGCAGCGGAACACGCTCACGAACACCACCCAGGTGTGGGGCGTCGCCTACGACCCGTCCACCAAGCTTGTGTACGCGAGCGACATGAACTCCGGGCTCTGGATCCTCAAGCGGACGAAGTAGCCACGGATCGCGTCGACGGAAAGGGCGGGCGGCGACGCCCGCCCTCCCACGTTGATAGAGCTTCCTTGACCGCTGCATCGCGATCTGGCTAGCTGACGTGCCTACAGACGTTGTGAACGGCTGAGGG
>WNFU01029799.1_pt1 | contig 12942 bp, 12 predicted proteins | sample 5400121 | NCBI WGS metagenome assembly WNFU01 (sample SAMN13153360, study PRJNA577476) | soil metagenome | isolation source: 100 cm soil or saprolite under grassland replicate 1 | place: USA:California | collected 2016-06-15 | reverse complement strand
CCGCCAGATGTATGCCACCTACCAGCAGGATCGGATCGGCATCAAGCTCCTGGACGATGTCGGCGTCGAAAACGTCATGTGGGGGTCCGACTATCCGCATCCCGACGGCATCTTCCCCGACTCCCAGACATATCTGCAGGGGGAGCTCGGGCATTTGTCCGAACCGATCCGTCGCCAGATCGTCTGCGAGAATGCCGCTAGGCTGTATGGCTTTCTGTTGAGCTAGCACGAGAGCACGTCCCTCTCCCTGTGGCCTGACAGGGGGAGGTAGAGTTCGTACGCCGCTCTGTGACCGTTGCCTGCGCTCCCTCGCCCAGAGGGCGAGGGGACCATCGTTCTGGCGCTTGTCGCGCTGGCGCTGCGTTGGTTTCCCGCCTCCCTCAGCGGCATAGCGGCGGAATCCCCTGATCCTGGCAATCCCTTGATAGGAGTCGAGAACAAGCGCATGAATTTAGGTAACTTCCCCCTGGAGAGCGGACAATTCCTGCCGGAGGTCACCATCGCCTATGAGACATACGGCCAACTCGCGCGCGACGGCCGGAATGCGATCCTGATCACCCATGGCTACACCAGCAACCACCATGCGGCGGGCAGGTACGCCACGCCAAACGCCAAGCCGGGCTGGTGGGATCGTCTGATTGGGCCGGGGAAGGCGATCGATACCACACGCTTCTTCGTGGTCTCCTCGAACGTCCTCGGCTCTTGCTACGGCTCCACAGGGCCTGCGAGCTTGAACCTAGTCACGGGCAAGCCCTATGGACCGGACTTCCCGGACGTGACCATGCGCGACATCGTCACGGCGCAGCGCGAGCTGCTCGCGCGTCTGGGGGTTAACCATCTGATCGCCGTTGCCGGGCCCTCCATGGGTGGGCGTCAGGCATTCCAATGGGCGGTCACATTTCCCGGGTTCATGGATGGCATCGTGGCGGTAGCTTCATCGCCCAAGGGCTTGGGCAAGGACACCGCCGTGACCAACCTCCTGCAGCGGTTAGCAGCCGATTCGAACTGGCACGGCGGCTGGTATTACGAGCGCGGGGGCGTTCTTCCGACCTTGATGGCGCTTCGTATGGAAACCCTCAAGCGCTATGGTGTGGAAGCGACCCTCAGCGCCAGTTACCCCGACGCTGAGCGCCGCGAAGCACGTATCCGTGAGCTGGCCGAGGCCTGGGCTCGGGAGTTCGACGCACACTCTCTGGTAGTCCTACGTAAAGCCTCCGTACGCTTCGACGCCCAACGCGACTTCGGGGCCATCCGCGCCAAAGTCCTCTATGTCCTGTCACGGACCGATCAGCTCTTTCCACCTTCCATGGGTGCACGAGTGATGGACCGGCTGCGCACCGCAGGGGTGGACGCCACCTATGTCGAGATCAATAGCGACTTCGGCCACCTCGCCAGCGGCCGCGAAGCGGAGAAGTGGGCCCCCGCGTTGCGGGCCTTTCTGGATCACCTCACAACGGCGGAGCGCTGAATCAGGGGCAAGAGCAGAAACGGCTGGAGATCTTCTCACGACATTCCTACCACCATTGGCAATTCATCGCTGAACATTCTCGCCATCAACCCCTCGTTGACTGTCCTGGTAATCGTTGAATGTGGCCAAGACGAAGGAACGTCGGCTCCGCCGACAGACCTCATCTCCTTCTCAACCTCGACAGCCCCTCTTCTGGGTGCGTATAGCGCTCCAATATAATTTACAAAGTTGTGCTCAATCCAACAGGGTGCTTGCTCCTCCAGGGCGCTGCTTCGGGCATGATCTGCACGGAGTCGACATGATGCCATCAGGGTAGCGGTACCCTCGCCAATCCCTATTATCTTGCCTCCTGAATGAGACGGTCTCTGATCATACGGGCCAGGCGGACCTCCTGTACACGGAGCCTCACCGCGTCTCGGTTTCTTGCTATCCCCTTTTTCTTGCTATCCCCTTTCAACGCCCTGCCTGTTATGGTAAAGTTAGCCACGCTGATCAAATATGAACAATTTCTAAAATGCCTGCTCATTCAACGAGTTTCATGAGTTGCGGACGGGGGAAACTTGCACGCCGTTTAACCTTGAACAGCGGCCTCACGTGAGCGAGCCAGCCCGCCTCCGACGTCTTGGTCCAGCACGCGCAACGCTTTGCTGCGCTGTGGATCTGGCACGGGCCTTGCGAAAAACCGGAGCAGAAACGGCTAGGAAGAAGCGAGAGCATGTCGCGGACCCCAGAGAGGAGGCGTGGTTTATGAAGAAGCCGGCCATCCTGATCGCAGCACGGGACGAGACACTGCGGAAGCGCCTGAAGGCAGCGCTGCTCCGCGACGGATTTGAGGTCATCGATGTATCCAATAACCCTGGCACTATCCGATCCTTTCAACGCACGGGCTTGAACCTCTTGGTCCTAGGGTCGACGCGGCAGGACGCTTCGCCACCGCCCCTCTCCTACGCCACCCTGGCTGCCAGCGTGCACCGCTGCCTCTCTGACATCCTCCCCTGCATGCCCTCGTCAGCCTATGGTGCGCCCACTTGCGATTCCATCAACGGTCAACCTCTGATCGGCGAGAGCCCGTCGATGCGGGAGATCAAAACATATATTGACAAGGTTGCCACGACCGATAGCAATGTCCTCATCACCGGGGAGACGGGCACCGGCAAGGAGTTGGTGGCCGACTTGATTCACCGAAAGAGCCCACGCGCTCAAGAGCCCTTTGTCTCGATCAATTGCGCCGCCATCCCTGATAGCCTGCTCGAGAGCGAGCTGTTCGGCTATGAACGCGGCGCGTTCACGGGGGCGCACGCCTTGAAGGAGGGCCAGCTCAAGCTCGCCGACGAGGGCACTGCCTTCTTCGACGAGATCGGCGATATGAGCCTCTACGCGCAGGCGAAGATTCTGCGGGCCATTGAGGGCAAGGCCATCTACCGCTTAGGCGGCAAACGGCGTATTCCGCTCAACATCAGGGTCATCGCCGCCACGAATCAAGACCTCGAGCAGTTGGTCTCTCAGGAGAAGTTCAGGAAGGACCTCTACTTCCGGCTTAACGTGGCCAGGATCCATCTGCCGCCGTTGCGGGAGCGCAAGGACGACATCGGGCTCTTGGGCCAACACTACCTTAGCGAATTGAACCAGCGGTTCGGGCGCCAGGTCGAAGGCTTCACCGATGACGTACGCGACTGTATGATCCATCATGATTGGCCAGGCAACGTGCGAGAGTTGAAAAACCTATTAGAAGCGACATTCGTCAACGCCCCCTGCGGCAAGATCGCCTTTACGGATTTGCCTGAACAGTTCCGCCAGCGCTTCAGAGAGGCGGCAAGCTTGCCTCAGGACGAGCGGGAACGGTTGCTCTCCGCCCTGTTCTCGACGAACTGGAATTTCAGCAAGGCCGCTCAGCAGCTCCACTGGTCCCGGATGACCCTCTACCGGAAGCTGGGAAAATATCAGATCGTCAAAGGGACGAAGACGAGGCAGGAGACGATGAGGGTTCCGCAAGAAGACGCACTGTCACTTCCGCCCCGCCGCTGTGACAGCGAAGCGACAGACCGAGGAGACAGGCCTGGCCGGCGGCGGCGTGCTGACATGCGCCGCCGGGAACCGCCTAGTGTACCACGTCATGCCGATCCCCGGCGTCTGGCCCATTGACCCTCCAGCCCTCTCTTCCTCACTCGAGAAGACAGCCCAACTGTCACACTCCTGTGACAGCTTTTCCCGCATGGCTCCGGCTGGTGGCCTGACCTCAAGGCTAGAACACTTGCCCCGATCGGCACTTAACCAAGTACACCCTCGACGAGCATCGCCTGGCATCAACCTTGCGAGGTGGTCGCTGACGTTGCCTGGTGCTGCGACGGCCCTCGTCTTTGCTCGTACGCCCAGGGAATCGCCAACCTATGTGCACCGAGGTGCTCATGAGTCAGGAAGACGAGGCCGCCGAAGATATCGGGGAAACCGAAGGACGCTATGCCAATTACTTCAAGGTCGGCCACAACGCTTTTGAGTTTCTGCTCGACTTCGGTCACTCCAATCTATGCGAAAGCTCTGTTCGAAATCCTCCGGGTGTCCATCGATGGGTATGAACAGACCTTTGGGGCCATCCAGGGAGGATGAAACCACGATCGAGCCGGCATAGCAAGGGACCTGTAACGTCATTCCAAGTCGGGATCTGGGGACGGCCAGATGGCGAGTGCTTCGATCCCGCCCGCTGGGACCTGGGCGCATAGCGCCGGGCACCAGAATTAGCGGCATCAATCATGGCGCTTGACATATCAGGACGGCCGATGCATGGTTGTAGCCGCCATTAGAGCGCGTAATGCGCTTGTGATAGAAAGGAGTGATACCCGTATGTTCCAGAGGCCAACGCATCGACACTCAATCTTTTGCATTCTCCCCCCGCATATTCTGCGCGCCGTCGCCCAGAATGGGCGGCCGCAGCAGCGGGCGCGGGCGCTACAAACGCTGGCGACCGACAACACCTTCCGCTCCCTGCGCGCTGGCCAACGCCCACAAGTGCCGACGGCTCGGCGGCGTCCAGGGATGCTGGCCGCGGAGGCTCAGAAGCAGCGGACGATCTATGACGCCCACAACACCCAGACGCTGCCTGGGAATGTGGTTCGCACCGAGGGCGCACCCCCCACCGGCGAGGCAGCGGTGGACGAAGCGTATGACGGACTCGGTGCTACCTTCGACTTCTACTTGGAAGAGTACGAGCGCAACTCCATCGACGATGAGGGCCTACCGTTAGACGCCACAGTCCACTTCGGCCAAGCATACGATAACGCCTTTTGGAATGGGGAGCGCATGGTGTTTGGCGACGGCGACGGCGAGCTCTTCAACCGTTTCACCATCTCGCTAGACGTCATCGGCCATGAACTGACCCATGGCGTCACCGAAGACGAAGCCCAACTCGTCTATTACTTCCAGCCAGGCGCGCTGAATGAGTCGGTCTCGGACGTTTTTGGCTCCCTCGTCAAGCAGTACAAGCTGAAACAGACAGCCGACCAGGCCGACTGGCTCATCGGGGCCGGCCTGTTCACGGCCAATGTCAAGGGGGTGGCGCTGCGCTCCATGAAGGCGCCCGGCACGGCCTATGATGATCCGGTGCTCGGCAAGGATCCACAGCCGGCGCACATGGACAACTACGTCCGGACCTATGAGGACAACGGTGGCGTCCATATCAACTCTGGCATCCCCAACCACGCCTTCTACCTGGTGGCTACGCAGATCGGTGGCTTTGCCTGGGAGGGGGCCGGCCGCATCTGGTACGAGACGCTGCGCGACCCGCAGCTGCGGCCGAGCGCAGGGTTTAAGCGCTTTGCCCGGCTCACAGTCGCCCAGGCCAGCAAGCTCTTCGGCGCGGAGAGCCCTGAACAAAAGGCTGTCCTGAATGGCTGGAACCAGGTGGGGATTGACGCCAGCTAACAGCCGGAGGATGGTGCATGCGCATTCAGTTTCAGATGGAAGGCGGCATCGCGCACTTCCCTGGCCTGAGCCAGCCGACAGTGATCGACAGCGATGAGCTGCCCGAGGCGGAAGCGGACCAGTTGCAGCAGCTGGTCGAGGCTGTGCGCTTCTTTGAGTTGCCGGCGAGAGCCGGCACACCGCCCCGTGGCGCCGCCGATTACCGCCAGTACACGATCACCGTGGAAGAAGGTGGGCGCCGCCATACGGTGCAATTCGCCGATCCCGTCGAGGATCCCCACCTGCAGCAGTTGCTGAGCTACCTGCAGGCGAAGGCAAGGGCACGGCGAGGGGGCGGTTAGACGCCTCTTCCAGATCAGTGCCCCAAAGAGCCACGGGCAAGGGGTGAGGTAGGCGAACGGGTTGAGGCCAGCAGTGCGAGAGCTGGCCTCCCGCCTCTGTGCGTCTGGGGACGAGCCATATCATCCGAGATGAGATAGCTCCGCCCCCAGACGAAGAGTGTGCCAAAAAAGCAAGCTCCAGGAGTGTTTGCCCAGCCAAATCCGTCTGTAACAATCTTGTCAAGCGGTCATGGGACGATGAGGGAAAAATCTCGGAATGACGTCATCGCTTTCGAACGCCTCCCCTCTCACTCGGGCAATCCCACGGAATTCCTGGACTTTTGCAGCAGGATCGTTGGGGAGAGAATCGACCCTCTTCCGATTGATGTAGAACGTGATCATGTCGCCAACGCCGATGTGATGGATGGCTTTTCCAGCCCGCTCGGACATCCCGATGAACCCATGCTGCTTGGCGATCTCATAGTTGTCCTCAGTCATGCAGAGAATCCAGTAGCGTGGCGTGAATGACTCCTTGCTGGCCGCTCGTGCACTCCATTGAAGCCAGAATCTTACCTCAGCCATTCCCTTTCTTCACAAAGCGCTCTCCGAACGCAGCATGCACGCCACTGTGCCTTGAGTAGGCCAACTCCCGACCCAGCAAAAACGCCTCTGCAATGTAAAACATCGTATAGTATGCTCGCGAGGCTGCAAAACCGTGATAGCCCTGCGCGTCCAGGATCTTCGCCGCAGCTCGGCTATCACGCGCTTGAACAAGCAAGTCCGCTTGCTCGGACATCATACCGGCACACCTTCGCGCCGAACATTGAGCATCAACGGGCTGCGTTCTTGCTGAAACTGCTCTTCCGAAACGAAGACGCAGGATACCACTTCATTATGATGAAGCGAGAGGTCAGCGACGTCCTCGATAGTCCTGTCGATCTCCTCGCATGGTGACACCTTTCCCCTCAGCACGACGAGCACATCGATATCGGACTTTGGTTCAGCATCGCCGCGGGCCTGTGAACCGAACAACATCATCTGGACGAGTCGCTCACCGTAGAGGACCTCCATCCGGCGCCGCAGCTCGGCGAGAATGATGGTCACCTTATTGTTCATGGTGTACCTCGCACTCAATCCGCCACAGCCTTAATGAACGCGTCTCGGGCGTCAGTGTAGAAGAGCACGTTGACCTTGGCAGGAGGGGATAATCATGGACGAGCACGTGGCGGTCACGGGTGCTGAACGCAATGGTGGTCGAGGCCAGATGGCGCTCGATCTCTCCACGCCGCCCTTCTCCCTCCAGCGCCAGGATGGGAACCGCACGATAATTCCACCCATCACGAGCATCCAGGAGCCGGTAGTTGTTCTCCTCATAGACCCCAGGAAAGAGCACCAAGAGCCGACCGCGAATGGAGGGTTCCACCAGCGGCAGCAGCTCTGATACCCGTACAAACCCGAACAAGGAGGCAATGTCAGACACGGCGACCACCGTGTCCTCGGCAGGGTCAGCTGTATTCAAGGCATCGATAATGATGTGGGCGACCACGCGCTTGAAGTCGTTGAGCGGATCGACACCGAGGAGCTTTGGCGACTCAAAGTACCGTTCCGCATAGGCCGCATAGGGTGGGCTGGTCAACCATACGGCAAACGCACAGGTTGTCGTCCATAATCGCTGCCACATAGCTTGAGGCCGGGGCGTCAGCATCCACGCAGTCTAGGAGCAACCGCAACTCCTAGAGCATCATCGTGCGGCTGGTGTGGACGCTCATCGTCCCCTGCCGAAATCCTAGCATATCGGAAGCCGCATTTGCTGTCCCTGCTCGCACTCCACGTCGCATGAGGCGATGATTGACTCTCTAAGTAGGCTTTCCCGATTCCTCCTACATGCTTTCTTGCATAGCCTGTGGACTTTCGGGGTCCGCTGTAGGATCGAATGCCACCACCCCCGGAATCCCGGCTGACCCTCCAGCCCTCGCTCGTAGTATTCGGCGGTGGCCTCGATCGAGTATCGTTGTTTTACTGGATATTCCGGAACCGATCAAGCGAAATCGATAGCCATCGCTGAGACTGTTGCTATGTGTTGGTTATCTATGCTATCAGTGAACAGGGCCATATGCAGGAGCCTCAAGGGCATGAGTCATTACGTCCATTAAGAGCCATGATATTATCAGTAAGTATCACATATATTGTATTTTATCAATCACAGCATCATTCTCCGCGGGCATTTGGCTGCATCCCTTTATTCACTGCCAATGAAACTGGGACCTGAATCGTTCCAGAGCGAAAGGTTGGGAAAGGCTTGGGATAAGCCCTCGCCAGCCAATTGCGAAGACACTTCTCTGAAGCAGTAGTGAGGCGGTCTCGTGTGAAATCGGCTGAGGGTCGGAGCATCGTTCGGCAGAGAAGAAGATTGCTGCCTATTTGATAGCCTACACCCGCACCCGCTTCTTGCGCAGATAATCGACCAGCAGATATTGGCCCAGCGTTTCTGAGGTTCACCTCTTTGAGCGTTTCGCGGAGGGTGGCCCGGGTGGGGGGATAGCGAAAGTGCCATCGGCCGCCCTCATAGTGCACGGTCGGCTGGCCATCGGTGATGACGATGATATGTTTGTTCGGACCAGCCTGTCGCCCCAGCCATTGGCGCGCCAGCATAAATCCATGCTGCAGATTGGTGCCGGGCGATATCCCATCGATGACGAGAAACGGCAGATCCTCGACGTGCAGTTCCTCCGCATAGCTGTAGAAGCCGATGATCCGCAGGCTATCACGGGGAAACTGGCTCTTGATGAGGGTATGCAGGGCGAGCGTCACCTTTTTGGCGGCGGGAAAGCGGCCGTAGTACTCCATGGAAAGGCTCATGTCCAATAGCAGCACCGTGGCCGTGCGAGTGAGAAACTCCGGCCGGTACACCTCAAAATCCTCGGGCTTGAGCTGCACCGGCGTCCCATCACCTTGCCGCGCCAGTGCGTTCATCAGCGTGCGACCGAGATCGGGATGAAAGCCATCGCCATACTCGTACGGTTTGGTCGCATCGGCGTGATGGAAATCGCCGCTGCCACGAAAGCTCGTGTCGTGCGGCCCGAACTGGCCACGCTCCAGGAGCGCGAAGATATGACGGAGGGCCCGCTCGCCAAGCTTCCGAATGCCCCGCGGGGTGAGTTCAAAACGGTCGCCGACGCGATGCACATAGCCCGCCTTCTCCAGTAAGCCGATGAGTTCTTTCAGACGCTGTAAGCGCTCGTAGGCCTCCTCCCCGAGTAAATCCCGCACGCCTTCCATGTCGAGCTGGTCCAGGCGATCCTCCTGCGGTAAGCGCCGCAGCGTGCGCTCGAGCTGGTCGATGAGGTCGAAGCGGTCGGCCATGCGCAAGCCTTCCTCGATCGACATGGGGTCGTTGCCACGGAATCCCCACTGTGCCAGGTGCGAGAACCGCTCCCACTGCTCGGCCAGCTGGGCCAATTGCCGTTGCAGCGCGGGATCGCTGAACTTTTGCTGTAACAGCTGGGCCAGGGCCTGTCGCATGTCATCCGGCATCGCCTCCAACAAGGCTTGCATCTGGCGCATCTGGGCCTGGAGCGCTTCCAAGAGGGCATCGAGGTCGGCTTGCTCGAGGTTGGGAAAATAGTGGCCGAACTGCTTGAGGAACTCGTCAAGCGATGGATTGAGTCCACGGTCACGCTGTTGCAAGAGCTCATTGAGGGCCTGCAGCATGCGATTCATCTGCGCCAGGTGTTCCCGGGAGAGCTGCTCAATTTGCTCTTTGAGGGCATCGAAGAGCGATTGCACGTCATACTGCCCGGTGAACTGGTGCTTCATGTGCTGCAAGCGCTTGAGGAGATCGCGGATGCCCTCCACCCGCCGACCGCCCCGCAGCCTGAGTCCTTGCTCAAACAGCCGTCGTAGCGCCGACGTCAGATCGCCGTGCTGGAGGAGATCCTCCACCGCTTCATCGAGTACGTCATCGGCCTCGATATCCGCGAACGCCTGCCTCCCGTCCCATTGTGAGTAGCGATAGCGTTTCATATGGGCTCCATCCACCTTCGCCTGCAGACGTGTTCACCCCTCATCGAGCAGCCTTAGGGATAGCCTGGGCAGCGCTCAGTCTACCGGCTGGATCATGCGTTCCTTATTACTCCGGCCGCCCACCGATTGCAAGGGGAAAACGGCATGACGCATCCGGCGGTCACCTTGACGCGGTATGATCCTCACGCACGCACAGCGGGGCGATCAGCCCTGAGGGGGTACATGGCGGCCACCGCAGACTCTATGCCAGGAGAGGAGGCCAAGAGGGGGCTGCCCGCCGCTAGTCCCTACGATAAAAACTAAACGTGTGTCGAGAGCGGCCTTCCGTGCGCACGTGGCATGTTTGTAAGGGCTCGAAGCAATATTGATGAAATCTCTTCAGCGCTTGGATGGCACCGATGTCGATAGGCATTCGTGTCGGATGGTCGTTCCATCCTAACATCAAGATTCCCCCCCTATCCAGCGTATCAAAACAGGCGTCTAAAGCTTTCTCAATCTCATCTAGCTTATCGAGGCCAAACCCGATGACTCCATTCATAATGATGACGTGGAAATAGTTATTGGGGAAATGGTTTGCTAAATTGGTAACACTATCGGTGATGTGGTTTTGTGATCCATACTTTCGTTTCACACGCTTGTAATCGATTGTCCAGTATTCTTTATTTTTGAAAAACTTTTCATATGATTGGGTATATGCCGAGCACCCGACAAATAAGATTCTTCGAGAGCATTGATCGTTTTCAAAATAGGGCAAAATCATTTCTTCAAGAATGGCTCTATCATGTGATGAGATGCGACTGGGTTCCATCGAAAGAGCTTCCATCACCCCAAAGACTTTCTTGACGAAAAATGTCATAAGTCTCTCAAGTGCCATGTCAGGGTACCTAGGAGTTTGCCCCACTGATGCTGCGGCCTGAAGGTGGTGTGTACTACCTCCTGCGGCTTCTGCCGCCGCCATGCCCATTGACGGCGTTGGATAGTAGACAGCCAAGCGGAGACTGTCAAGAGTAGATCCTCCGTCAAGGGGACTCGACGGGGAGTCGTGAACAACAAGTTGTGTTCACTGATAAGTTGGTGTACAGTAGCCACGCATCAGGAAATACCCACTGGTCGGGGGTGCCCCGCACCGGATTCTCGCCCGTTCTGATCCAGTCTCGGGCTCAGGAGCGCCCTCTCTGTCGTATGGACGTTGGGGACGCGCCTTAATCCTGGCGTGCCGCAGGCGCAGCGGCATCCAGTTGAGAGGTGGTAGGTCACGACCATGGGCGAGCTTATACTCACCAGAAAGACCCGCGCTCGTGTCCCGACAGCCGAGGGGGAATTTCAGTTATGCCTGTATACCAGCAACCAAGATGCCAAGGAACATCTGGTGCTGATCATCGGCGATGTCGCCGGCCAGCCGGATGTGCTGGTCCGGGTGCACTCCGAATGTTTCACTGGCGATGTATTGGGTTCCCTCCGCTGCGATTGTGGTGAGCAACTCCACCGTGCGATGCACCTGATCGCCCAGGAAGGGACGGGGATCCTGATCTACCTCCGGCAGGAAGGGCGGGGGATTGGCATCCTCGACAAGTTGCGAGCCTATAATCTCCAGGACATGGGTTACGATACCGTCGACGCCAACCTCCTGTTGGGACATAAGGCTGACGAGCGCGACTATACCGCCGCCGCCCTCATCCTGCATGATCTGGGCGTGCGGTCGGTGCGATTGCTCACGAATAACCCCTTGAAAATCGAGAGCCTGCAGCAAGCAGGCGTCGCAGTCAGCATACGCCTGCCTTTGCACCCCCGTATCACGGCCGAGAATGCCTCATACTTGAGGACCAAAGTTCAGCGCATGCGCCATCTGTTGAATCTCAGCCCCTCGTTCAGGACCCCCGCACCGCATTATGGCCTTGAGGCGCTGTCGGCGAGGGCGGCCGAGCATCGTCAGCGTACCGGTCGGCCGTTTGTCACCTTGACGTATGCCCAGAGCCTGGATGGCTGCATCGCCGCCCGCCGCGGCCAACCATTGCACCTGAGCGGCCGTCAATCGCTCACCCTGACGCACCGCCTGCGCGCCGCCCATGACGCCATTCTCGTCGGCATTGGCACGGTGCTCGCCGATAACCCGCTGCTCAACGTCCGCCTGGTCGAGGGCAAAAATCCACAGCCGGTGATCGTGGACAGCCAGTTGCGCTTCCCACTGGAGGCTAACCTGCTGCGCCATCACTCCTTGGCCCCCTTGATCGCCACCGGTGATCAGGCCGATCGGGAGCGCCAGGGACGCCTGGAGGCGGCTGGCGCCCGTGTGCTGCGCTTACCTACCATGGCGAACGGCGACGTGGATTTGGCGGCCTTGCTGGTATGGTTGGCTGAGCACGGTGTGAGCAGCCTGATGGTCGAAGGGGGGGCCCGTATCATCACCAGTTTTCTCGCCAACCAACTGGTCAACCATCTGGTGCTGACGGTCGTGCCCCGGCTGGTTGGCGGGCTGCACGCGGTGGGGAGCCTTGGCCAGACCGATCCGGCGCATTTCCCCAGCCTGCGTAACTTTAGCTACCAACAGCTCGGAGAGGATCTGGTGTTGTGGGGCGATCTGGCGTGGGACAAGGCATAACGCAACGGGCCCTGTACTTCACAGCAACCTATCGGGTGGCTGTACGTGAGGAACCGTTGCCGCCTCCCGCCGCCGGCCGAGTCCTCGTGGCTACCCTGGTCTCAGCCATCAGCCCGGGCACCGAACTGCAGATCTACCGCGGCCAGGCGCCCACAGATATCCCCATCGACGAGACCATCCCGGCTCTCGCTGGCGAGTTCGGGTTTCCGCTCAAGTATGGGTACGCCGCCGTCGGACGGGTGATCGCCATAGGTTCGGCCGTCGAACAACACTGGCATGGGCGGCTGGTCTTCGCCTTTCACCCGCACGAGAGCCATTTCCTCGCCTCGCCAGCCGACCTGCTGCCGCTCCCCTCGACCCTCTCAGCCGAGGAGGCGGTCTTCTTGCCCAACATGGAGACCGCCGTCAACTTCCTGATGGACGGCCAACCGCTCATCGGCGAGCAGGTGGTGGTGTTTGGGCAGGGAGTTGTGGGCCTGCTGACGACGGCGCTGTTAGCGCGTTTCCCATTGTCGCGCTTGATCACGCTCGACCGCTATCCCCTCCGTCGCGAGCGCTCGCTGGCGCTAGGTGCACATGCTAGCTTGGATCCAGAGGGATCCGGCACCCTGACGCGC
>WNFU01009684.1_pt1 | contig 12943 bp, 11 predicted proteins | sample 5400121 | NCBI WGS metagenome assembly WNFU01 (sample SAMN13153360, study PRJNA577476) | soil metagenome | isolation source: 100 cm soil or saprolite under grassland replicate 1 | place: USA:California | collected 2016-06-15 | reverse complement strand
GGTTCTGGCGCAGATTTCGTGATGCCGCTACGGAGTGTTGCCGATCATGAGGCTGCGCGTGCGGGTTCGGCGAGATGACTGAAGGTACGACAGTCGCTGGTTGCTCAGTAGGATCAGCTCGTGGTTGCCGGGGAGCTGTGCGGGCAGTGCGGGCACCCGTTTGACCCGCACGCGGTGATCGCCACGACGGGCGAGCCTACCGATGGCGGCATCATGCTGTGTCCGGTTGTGGGCTGCGAGTGCTACGCGACGTGGGGTATGAACGGCGGCCCGGCCAAGTGGATTCCGGACCGCGCTGAGGTTGCAGCATTGCGAGAAAGTGTCCAGCGTCAACCAGAGCCTTGAGACCGCGCGGTGGACAAGGAGCGGAGACGTTGTCTGGCGTGACTTGACGCGCAGAGTCTCCGTGGTCGTGTGACTGCGTGCTTGGTTCAGGCCAGTAGGACTCTCTTGCGGAGTAGGTCGAGGCGGGCGCGGCCGTACATCTGGCGTTTGAGCATCTTGATCCGATTGACGGTGCCTTCGACCGGGCCGGAGCTGTAGGGCAGGGTGAGCCCGGCGGTGACCGCGTCGAGGTCGGTACGCAGGCCGGCGACGAACGAGCGCAGCGGCGCCGAGCCGGTCTGCTCGACCTGGCTCATCCAGGCGGGTAGCTCGTGTCCGGTCAGCTGAGTGAGGATTGCGGCGAACCCGCGGACCAGGTCGTGGGTGGTCTGCAGGGTGGGAGTGCGGGCCAGGATGTTCTTCAGCCGTAGGGTTTGGCTCTCGCTCAGATCCTCGGGATGCCGGGTCAGCCAGCTGGTCACCGCCCGCACGGTTGGTGGTATGGGCTTGGCCGGCGGCGCGGTGAGCGTGGCCCGGAACGGGTGCAGGTAGCGGCGCACGGTCTTGTCGCTGCCCCGGTAGCCCATGCCGATGATCTCCTCGGTCAGGCGGGCGGCGTCGGTACAGCCGGCGTTGAACCGCTCGTGCAGGTACGGCTTGAACCGGTCCAGCAGGCTGCCCCGGTTGCGGGCCTTGGCCACCAGCTCATCCACAGTCTCGGCGCGCGCGAACCGTTGCACCGTCTTGCGATCCAGCCCCAGCGCGCGGCAAATCGTCGAGATCGACATGCCCTCGGCAAGTAGCCGCTGCACCGCTGCGTACCGTTCCCGGGTACGCGTTATCAGTCGGCTCTCCACCGGAGTGCTGTCGGCCGGTGTGCTGTCGCTGGACGGTGGTGGCGGCGCGAGCGCAGGCGGATCGGCTGCGTCGGCCTCGGTCTCAGGTTCGGCGAGGTTGCCGCGATTGGCGATGACAGTCTTCTCGACCGCTTCGGCGAGGTTGTGCCACAGGTGCCACCGGTCGGCGACCTGCACCGCGTCCGGCGCGCCCGCACGGGCGCCTTCAGCGTAGGCGCCGGACCGGTCCCGGCAGATCACCTCGATACCGGGGTGCTGACGCAGCCAACCGGCGAGGGTGTCGGCTTCCCGGTCGCCCAGCACGTCCACCGGACGCCGGGAGAGTATGTCGACCAACACGGTGCCGTACACGTGGCCGCGGCGCAGCGCGAAGTCATCCACGCCGACCACGGTCAGCGGCTCCGGCTGCGGGTCCGGCAGCGCCCGGACCAGCCGCAGCAGCGTGTCCCGGCTGACCCGGGCGCCAAGCCGGGCAGCCATCCTCGTGCCAGCGCGGCCGGCCAACGCCAGACCGATCGCCTCCAGCATGGTGCGTAGCAACGGAGTGCGGCGCGCATGCCGCGTCGTCAGGCCCTCGACCTGTTCCACGAATGTCCTAGCCGGACAGTCGGTCGATGGGCAGAAGAACCGACGCACGCGTAGCCGGAGGCTCACCCGCCGACCGGCCACCGGTGCGTCAGCCAGCGTCCGTTCATAGTGACTGTGCACCCGCCTCGCCACGGCACCGCACTGCGCGCACTTCACCGCCTCCTGCCGCGGGTGCACCCTGATATCCACCAGGTCCCGGCGGCAGTCGATCTGCTCAACCTCCACTCCGGCCAGGTGCGGCAGCAACTGATCGATCCCCGCAAGATCGCACGGCCAGCGACCTTGGCACCCGAGCAAAGATCATGAACGGCGACACTCCGTAAACAGCATCACGAAATCTGCGCCAGTGGCCGCCGACATGCGGGCGCAGTACCCGGTGGCACCGCGTCGTTGTGACATGCCCAGCCGGGGCTGCGTCAACCACCTCGGTGGGCGTTGCTCGACCAAGCCGCACCCACGGCTCCCTGCGTGACCGCATCGAGCCCGCTCCCGGTCCCCGGCCGTGCACCCCCGGTCGGCCCATCCAGTCGGGAGGCAAGTGATGACCCGTACCCCCATCAGGCGGCTTGGTCTGGCCGCGCTATTGACCGCTGTGCCGCTCGCCTTGGCCGGCTCCCCGGCCTGGGCGCATGGCCCCAAGGCCTACACCCTGGTCCGGGAGGCCATCGCACTGATGGTCAACAGCCCCAACGACCATGCCGCGATCCTGGCCAAGATCGACGCCGCGTTACGGGCCGAAGACAAGTCCGGCGTCCAGATTCCGCTGGTCCTGCAGGCCAGGTCTGCCTTCGAGGCCGGTGACGTGCATCAGGCTCAACGGTTGCTGGAGCAGTCGATCGGGGCCCAGGTGCATACCGCACCGGCCGAGCCGGTACCGATCAACACCCCGCCACCGTCGCCCAGTACCAGCCCTTCGCCGGCGGCCAGCGCCGGCATGCCGATGCCCGAGGCCAGCGGCAGCCCGACCGGATTGGCGGCGGACCTGCCCGGCCGCCGCGGCCTGACCGGCGGGGACTGGACGGTGATGGTGATCTCTCTCCTCGTCGTGCTCGCCGGAATCGTCCTGGCCGCCACGATGCGACCCCACCTGCCCCGTCACCTGGCGGGCGACACCGAGACCGCGAGGTGAGCCATGAGCGACACACTCGTATCCCCGCCGGCACCGGCCGTGCCCGAGCGGCCCGGCTGGGCACGCCGGGTCGTCCGCGCCGTGGACGAGCGGCTGGGCATCGACGCCATCCGCTACCCGGTGCCGGCGCACGCCAACAGCATCGCCTACAGCCTGGGCGGCTTGACCGCCTTCTCGCTGCTCATCCTGATCGTCACCGGGGTGATCCTCGGCCAGTACTACACCCCCGACCCGGCCGCGGCCAACCAGTCGGTGCGGCACATCGTCGAGGGTGTCTGGGCCGGCCGGTTCATCCGGGGGCTGCACTTCTGGGCCGGCGACGCCATGTACGTCCTGGCCATCCTGCACCTGCTGCGCATCTACTTCACCGGCGCCTACAAGCGCCCCCGGGAAGGCAACTGGCTCATCGGGGTGGCCATGTTCGCCCTGACCATCGGCGCGCTGTTCACCGGCACCGTGCTCAAGTGGGACCAGGAAGGCTTCGAGGCGCTGGGCCACAACCTGGAGATCGCCCGGCTGCTCGGCGGGCTGGGCGTGTGGTTCTCCTCCGGCTTCGCCCCCGGGGTACCGCTGCTGGTCCGCCTGTACGTGGCGCACGTGTCCATGATCCCCGGCCTGATCGTCATCCTGCTGGTCCTGCACGCGCTCCTGATCAAACGCCACAAGATCTCCCCGCGCCCGGACAACCCCGACGAGACCGGCGAACCCACCGGCCCGTTCACCCACCACCTGCGCCGGGTCGGCGCGCTCGGCCTGATCCTGCTCGGCGTCCTGGGCATCCTCGCGGCGGCGTTCCCACCCGGCGTCGGCCCCCTGCCGGTGGAGGGCATCGAGGTCACCAAACCACCCTGGATCTACTGGTGGATGTTCACCCTGGAGAACTGGCTCGGCCTGTCCGGCATCCTGTGGGGCGCCGGGGTCCTGTTCGCTCTGCTGGTGGCCGTCCCGTTCATCGACCGCAACCCCAACCGGCTGTGGCGCCGCCGCCCCGTGGCCATCAGCCTCGGCGCCCTGGTGCTCCTCGCGATGATCGTGCTGACCATCCTGATGGCCGTCACCCCCGCGGGCGAACACCTCGGCGAGATGTGAGGAACCGGCCATGCACCGCGCACACCGCAGCTTCTGGATCCTCGCCGCCCTCACCGTCCTCGCCACCGGCCTGGTCTCCCAAGCCCTCGCCGCACCCGGCGGACCGGTCGAGGACGTCATCCTCGTCGCCAGTACCCTCCTGCTGATCGTCAGCGCCGCCCTACTGATCCGCGTCCTCGCCTACCTCACCCGGCCCCAGCCCACCACCACCCGGCGCCGCCGGACCTGACCCCGGCCGCGAACCTGGACCGGCGCCGCAACAGGACCGGCCCAGGCCAGCGGGAGCGGATCCCGTGCCGTCATCCGGCCTCGCAACGCGGCGGCCGAGGCCAGTCGGGTGCTGTGCCCGCCGACCACAGCCACGCCGGCCGGCAGTAACGCCGGGCGAGCAACCGGTGGACCGATAACCCGTCTCGCCCGGCCTGGGTAGGAGGCCGGCGCTACGGCCGGCCTTCCACCGCGTCGGCTACCAACTGTGCGGCTTTGCGAGACGAGTCGCGTCGCCCAGGTCGGAGTTCCCTTCAAGGAAACTGATGGCGCTGACCTCATCCGCGTGAGGCCCGGTGTACCGCAGGACGAACAGCCCGTTGCGTATGTCGATGACGTAGATCAGGCCGTTGCGGATGATCGGGAAGCTCCACATCACGACCTTGTTGGGCCCACGGGACAGCGCCGGGTCCTCGTTGGCGACTGTCGGCTGTGGCGTTGGCGAGAACCAGCCGGCCTGTACCGGCAGACCCGGGTCGGATACGTCGATCGCCTGCAAGCCGCCGGAGTGCCACGAGTCGAAGACGATAGTCCGGGTCGGTGTGGGGTTGTGGGAGGAGTACGAGGTGAACTCGTTCTCGGCGGGGGCGGGCGAGTATGCCGTGGTGTTCTGCAGGATCTTGTACTCCCCGAGCACGTGCGGGCGGCGCGGTTGGGCGATGTTCCAGGTACGTACCCAGCCCCACGGCCAACCGAAGGATGGTGCCGTGAACGTCCCGTACACCTCGTCGATGGTGATGGCGAACGGCCGACCGGGCAGCGGAACCGCGGAGTGGCTCTCCGCACAGCCCGCGGGAGTGTGGCCCGCGCAATGCGGCCCGGTACCCCACGTGGGGAACGGCACCGTCGTCAGCAGGTCGTCATTGAGCGACTCGACCGTGCCGGCGGGGACGTCACCCTTGGCTACTTTGCTGGTGTCGAGCACGCCGAACCCACCGCGCAGGTACGCGAGGTAGGTCCGGGTGCCGTCGATGGACGGCGTCATGGAGTGCAACGACAGGTCGTTGTCGTAGTTCGCCGGATCCGACGAGCCAGGGAAGAACTGGTTCCAGTTCCCCTTGGCGATCTCGGTGAAGACACCGGCCCGCGCCCGGCTGATGTCCGTGATGACGAGGTTCGCGACGTTGGGGTCTGCCGAGAGGGTCGGCGTGGACAGCCACAGCAGCGCCCGCGCCGGGTTCTTGGGGTCGAGCCACAGGTACATCTCGTGCGGCTTGCGCGACGGCACGTAGGTCGACACCAGACTCGGATGCACCGGGTCGGTCAGGTCGAAGAAACGAATCCGCCAGGTGTCCGCGCTCGTCGGGCAGGCGTGGATGAGCGTGCTGCAGCGGAAGTACATCACCATCAGCAGCTTCTGCTGCGGCCACACCCGCAGCTCGCGCGAGCTCTGACCGACGTTGGCCCCGGTGACGAACTCCTCGCCGAACTCTCCGACCACCGTCGGGGCCGTCGGGTTCGCGGTGTCGACGATCAGAACGCCGGGATGCGGGTGCGGACACGAGTCGAGGGACACGTCCCGTCGCGGGTCGCCCACGCCACACCGACTCGAACCGTCGGTACGGTTACCGACGTATACATACCGGTCGTACACCGCGAGCGCCGCGTTCATCCCACGGCCGAACAGCGGGTTCGCCCCGACGAGCGTGAAGTTCGACGACGTGGACGGGGTACCACCGCCCGCACCGACGCCCACATCGGCGTGCGCGGCAGTCGGCGTGGCCAGGACAAGGGCGAGGACGCCCAGTCCCGCCACCAGTTTCCGCTTCATCGCTACCTCCTGCGACCGAGAACAGGCGCTGTAGATCTGCATCGTGCGGTCTTTGCGGGCGCTGCCGTGAAGCAGGTCCCCTGGCCTGGCTGGGCGCGGGGGTCGTACCAGATGGTGCTGACCGGTGAAGCATGCCCTCGCGGCACCGCCGGCCCACAGCCCAGGATGGGCACCCGCCGGTCACCGGGTCAAGGCGCCGTGATCGTCCGGTGCCGGCCTGTGCCACGGATATACAACGAACGTGCGGAACTGCCGGATACGGCTGATGGGAAAGATGGAGGACTGACCGCACCCCGTTTCCCGGGAACATTGTCCTGATCATGTCGTGTCGGTAACGTCCGATTCAGTATGTTCGGCAGAAGGCTTCGTGCCAGCGGCGCGACTCCATCTCGGCAATGATGGCGACTCGCGCCCGCGCGGCCCGCCTGGCCTCCTGATCGTGTGGAGGCAACTCCCGGGGCCGATGGAAACGTTGCGGAAGGGGGCGGTCGTCGACTGGTCGAGGTCCCCGGGAAGACTCTTGTCCGATGGTCGCACCAACGGAGGTGCTGGCTATGCAACGTATCCGGTTCCTGCTCCCCGTCCTTACGGTGCTCGTGCTGGTTGGTGCCTGGGCGGCACCGGCCGGCGCGACCCACAATGCCGATCAGCACAGCCCGCAGGCCACGCATCTGGCCAACATTCCCCGTTCCAGCGACTTCCGCTGGAACGACCCGGCGCGCGGTCGCTCCTTCCAGTCGGATCTCGCGTTCCAGGGCAACCTCGCGATCGCCGGGAACTACAACGGCTTCCGGGTGATCGACATCGCGGACCCGGCGAACCCGCGGGTGGTCCGTGACGTGTGGTGCCCCGGCCCGCAGAACGACGTGTCGATCTGGGGCGACGTCATCGTCCTGTCGATCGACGACGTGCTCACCGGTTCGGCGTGCGGCAGCACCCGCGCGGTACCGCAGACGCTGGAGACCGGCTGGGAAGGCCTGCGGATCTTCAGCCTGCGGCAGATACTGGCGACCGCGCCCGCCGCCGACGGCTTCACCTATGTCCAACCGGTCGCGGCGGTGTACACGGCGTGCGGCTCGCACACCCATACGGGCATACCCCAGCCGGACCGGGTGCTGATCTACGTGTCGTCGTACTCGTTGCGCTCCGGCCCCGACTGTGGTCCCCGCGACGACCCCTCGGACACCCACGACCCGCTGCACAACAAGATTTCCATCGTCGAGATCCCGCTGGCCAACCCGGCCGCATCCCATCTGCTGAAGACCTCGCCCGTCGTCATGCCGCCGTGGACCAACCTCGTCGGCGTCCCCGGCTTCAACGCTCTGGGCGGCTGCCACGACATCCAGGTCTTCCCGAGGCTGGGGCTGGCCGCCGCGGCCTGCGCCAGCGTCGGCCAACTGTGGGACATCTCCGACCCGGCGAACCCGAAGACCGCCACGCCGCTGTGGACGATCGACGAGCCGGACGTGGACTTCTACCACTCGGCGGCGTTCACCTGGGACGGCAAGGTCGTGGTGTTCGGCGACGAGTCGGACGAAGGGCAATGCTCCGGCCCACACGGCAAGATCTGGTTCCACGACACGGCGACCGGGAAACTCCTGGGTTCGTTCCAGATCCCCCGGCCGCAACGCGAGAGCGGACCGGTCGTGGACTACTGCTCTGCCCACATGTTCAACGTCCTTGACACCGGCCGGTCGTACCGGCTGGTCGCCGCCTGGTACACCGGCGGCGCGACGGTGGTCGACTTCACCCAACCCGACCGGGCCCGGGAGGTCGCGTTCTACGACTTCGCACCCGCCGAGCCGGCGGACACCGAAGGGCTGTGGTCCGCATACGCCTACAACGGCTACGTCTACACCAACGGGCTGTACCGCGGCTTCGACAGCCTCTTCATCCCGCAGGCCCGAGCAGGCCAGAAGCACCTGCCATATCTCAACCCCCAGACCCAGGTATAGATCGAATATCGCTCGTGGGGCTGCGGTACCCGCCGCAGCCCCACAGTGTGAACAGGAACGAGCTACGGTCCCTGTACCCGGCGGTGCGATCGGCCGGGTGGCACCCGGCATCATATACTTACCATTCCCTATATCTACACCTAGCGATAGCATCGCGCCATCTCGCACGTACGCGGGTCGGGAAGGGGAGGAACCATGCGTCTACGGCTGGCCGCCATACCGGCGGCCGTGATCGTTGTCATCGTCGGACTTGCGTCCGCGCCTGCCCACGCCAACCATTCGTGGGGCAGCTTTCACTGGGCCCGGACCGGGCCGGTACAGGTGACCATCGTCTCCAGCCTCACCGGGGGCTGGGTCGGGAACCTGGTAACGGCCAACAACGACTGGAACAAGAGCCCGTACCTGGAGAACCGGGTTGTGGCCGGCGCGACGGACACGACCACGCGGCGCCGCTGCGCCATGCCCTCCGGCGGGATCCGGGTGTGCAACCTCGCCTACGGCCAGACCGGTTGGGCCGGACTGGCGTCGATCAACACCTCCGACGGCAGGCACATCAGCCGGGCCAGCGCCAAGATGAACGACACCTACGAAGCTGGGCGCAGCGCCGCCGAACACCAGGGCGTGATGTGCCAGGAGGTCGGCCACGACTTCGGCCTGGCCCACCAGGACGAAAACTTCAACAATCCGAACCTCGGAACCTGCATGGACTATACCCGCAACTGGACCACCAACCAGCATCCCAACAAGCACGACTACGACCAGCTCGCCAGGATCTACGCGCACTCGGACCCCGGTGGCCGGTCCGCCGCCACCCCCACGCCCGGGATAAGCACGATCCGCACCGGTGACACCGTCACGATCATCACGTGGGCGTGATGCGGCGGTTTGCCCTGTTGGTGCCCGTCGCAGTCGCGCTCCTGGCCGGCTGCGGCGGGCAGCCCCCCGCCGGCACCGCAGGCACGGCGGCCTCGGCGGTGGCCACCCCACCCTCGCAGACCTCCGGCACATTGTCCGTGGCGCAGGAGGGCACCGCGCCACCCCTCACCATGTGGTACCTGCGCATCGAGAGCCAGGACGGACAACCACTGGCCGAGAAGAGCTACCCGAGCGGCCAGATTGCGATGACCCGGCTACTGCCTCCCGGGAAGTACCGCGTCGTCAGCTGGCACCGGCCCTGCACCGCGACCTGTCCCTCCGGTGGAGAGCAGGGCCTCGGACCGCTCGCCGAGGTCTGCGGGGCCCTCGTCGACGTATCCACCCGCGTCACCACCACGGCGACGGTCGTCATCGACGCCGACGGCGCGTGTACGGTACGCGTCCATTGACGGGCTCGGTGGACATGGCGCCACCCGCGACCAGCCTGTCCACACTCGTCAGGCCGCCGGTTACCCGCAGGGGGCATGTGCTCGGGGGGTAAAGACGCCGCCGGGTCCGCGGAGGGGTCCGGGGCCGCCCTGTTGAGCCAGGACCGCGCGCCTGGGCGTCCAGCGTTCACCGCCCGATGCCGATGTGATTGAAATCCTCGGCGCGCAGGGGGTCCCCCGGGGCGGAGCCCTGGCGGTGTGGAACCGTGGCCGGCCGCGCGGTGTCCACCGGATGGAGGTGCACCATGATAAGACCGCTCCGCATCGCCGTGGTCGTGCTGGTCGCCGCAGCGGGCAGCCTGGCGATCGCGTCCCCCGCCCGGGCCGGTGGCTGGGCGACCACGCTGCTTGATCCGCTGCCTGAGCGACTGGAACCCGGCCGTGCCTACACGATCGGGTACTGGGTGCTGCAGCACGGCTCCCATCCGTACGGCGGCGTCCTGGGCAAGACCGCGCTGCGGCTGACCGACGACGCGGGTACGTCCACCAGCTACGCCGGCACCCCGCTACCCGAGGCGGCGCATTACGCCGCGGCGGTGGTGTTCGGCCATGCCGGTACCTGGCACCTGTCGAGCGTGCAGGGCATCTTCGCCGACTACGAGATCGGCGACGTCACCGTGCCCGGTGGCCTGACCCTCCGGCCCACCCCGGCGCCGATGGCCATCGACCATTCCGACGGCGCCCACTGGGGCGCGGTCCGGCCGCCGCTGTCTGCGGACCTGCTACCTTCCGGGACCGCCGCCAGCTCCACACCAGCCGCAGCCGTCGGAACCCTGCCGCCGGGTGGGCGTTCCGTGCCCGGTCCGCTGGTCGCCGGGATCGCGCTGGGCGCGGTGACCCTGACGCTGTTGCTGGTATGGCGGTCGCGATCGCGCACGCTCAGCCGCCGCGTATCCGGGGCGAGGTCGAGCGGCCCATGAAACGGCACGGCGCCGCCGGGGTGACTCTCATCCTCCAAGCGGCACCGGGAGCGGTGGCTTCGGTTTGCACACTACCCGGGGGGGTATAGTGTCGACGTCCTGATGCATACCCCTGGGGGGTAAGGAGGTAGCCAATCATGGCTGTTGAGCTGGAAGCTGCTCGTCGCCACAACAGCAGAACCGGATCGGCCTTGGTCGGCGCCCAGGACGTGGTTGCGGCCGTGCTGGGCGCGGTCGTCGTCGTTGCGATCCACCTGGACGGCCGGGCGCATCTGCTGAACCTGCCGGACTCGTTCTTCACTCCGTGGCACGGCCTGCTCTACGGCGGGGTACTGGCGCTGGTCGGCTGGCTGTTGCTGATGGGCCGGGCACACGGGGCGGGCCAGGGTCGGCTGCTCCGGATGCCGGCCGGGTACGGGCCGGCGCTGGCCGGTGGCGTGTTGTTCTTCCTGGGCGGTGGCGCGGATCTGCTGTGGCACACGGTGTTCGGGATCAAGTTCGGCATCGACGCGCTGCTCAGCCCCTCCCACCTGTGGCTGTTCGTCGCCGGTGCGCTGCTGCTGTCCGGGCCGGTCCGCGCGGCGCTGGCCCGCCGCACCAGTGGGAGGCCGCCGACCGGGATGGGGCTGGCCGCCGCCGTGATCGCGGTGACCTCGCTGGCCGGCCTGGCCGGATTCGCACTCAGTTACCTGTCGGCGTACTTCACCGACGCGCCGACCCGGCCGGTACCGCACTTCCCCGAGGGCACCCCGGAGCACGCCGCGGTGGAGATCCCGGCCTCGTGGGGGGTGGCCAGCTTCCTGGTCACCTCGCTGGTGCTCGCGGTGCCACTGGCCTGGCTGATCCTGCGGTGGCGGCTGCCGTTCGGCACCGTCACCGGCTACGCCACCTGCCTGGCGCTGCTGGCGGTCACCATGATGGATTTCCACCGCCTCTACGCGGTGGCCGCGACCGCCCTGGCCGGGCTGGTCCTGGACGCGTTCCTGCACATCGCCCGGCGAGGGGATGTCGCGACCCGCGTCCAGGCGGTTACGGTCGCCGGGCTGCTGCCGGCGGTGGCCTGGACGGCGCAGCTCGCCGGCATGGCGTACGCCGAGGGCGTGCGCTGGCCGGCCGAGCTGGTCGGCGGCGTGATCGTGCTGTCGGCACTGCTGTCCGCCCTGGCTGCCGGCTTCCTCGCGGCACCCGCCATCGACACCCGCACGCGAGCATGACGCCGAAGGGCAGAGCCGACCAGCAGGGAAGGCCCGCCGCCCGCGGTTGAAGCGTGCGGCATCATCCGGGTTAGCCCGCTTCCATCGCCCGCATGTGCTGCACCATCGCGCCGAAGGTCGGGAACGTCATCGTCGAGCCGTCCGGCATCGTGCAGGTGACGGCCGGCACGTCCGCGCGCTGGCCGAGATGCTCCTTCGCGCATGCAGCGACATGCTGGCCGAAGGCTGCCGAATCGTCAGCCGCCAAAGCACTGTCAGCCGGGCCCGCTACCACTGCGCCGACAGCTGCCACGAGTGCCAAGAGGCGAATACAGTTTCTCATCGCGTCAACCTTCCTGGAGGTTCACAGAACCTACGCGAACTCGCATCAGGCGCCCTCAACCAGCGCCATCACGCAACACCAGTAGACGTCTGTCGCCCGGAAGTGCCGCCGGGCGGGGCTCCGATCTGTGCCTCACCTCCTGCTGCTCCTTTTCCGAATCCTCGTCCCGCGACCACGCCTGCCCAGGGCCGCTGGTCCCGTCCTGGCCGGGACGCCGGGCCTGGTCCCCAACTGTGCACCGTCACGTCGTTGACCCGTTGGTCGCGCCATTGGCCGCGCCGCACCGCTTCCGCCAGCTCAGCGCCTCGACCTGCTGGGCGTCGGAACCGCATGCGATGGTCCCGACCGGAGGAGACGTTCTTGGAGCCTGTCTGACCGCGAGATACGGTACGGGGTAATCGTACAGCGGGAAGATAAGGGGCCCTGATGATTGCTGCTCTTCCGTTCGCTCGGTAGGTGGTGTTCCGTGACCGGTGGGAAGGGACACCTCTGCCGGCTGGCGGAGGGCGCTATTGCGATGCCGCGGCATCTGCCATGGGGTGGTGAGCGGGTGTGGTCGGTGTTAGCCGGCTGGCGGCCTTCGCGCCGTGCTGGGCCGGGCAAAGCGGCGAGCTCGCCGGCGTTGCCGCGGCGGGCCGGCGTCCGGGTGAGTTTCTCGTGTCCGATCCGGTTGAGGTCGCCGCCGTTTCTCATGGTTATCTCAGGGTTTCCTGGAGGTCGGCTCATGAGGGTGCGGTTGAATCAGGCCGACCGGGATTGTGGCGCGAAGGGATGCTCGGGGTGCCGGCGCGGGTGGTTGTTGTCGATGATGATGAGGCGCTGCGAAACGCGGTTCGCCGGGCGTTGGGGCTGGAGGGCTACGAGGTCGAGCTTGCCGGTGATGGGGCCGAGGCGCTGACCTGTCTTGCCGGCGCGCGGGCGGATCTCGTGGTGTTGGACGTGCTGATGCCTGTCCTGGACGGCATCACGGTGTGCCGCCGGCTGCGGGAGGGCGGGGATCGGACGCCGATTCTGATGCTGACAGCCCGCGATGCGGTGTCCGACCGGGTGGTCGGCCTGGACGCGGGGGCGGATGACTACCTGACCAAGCCGTTCGCGCTGGAGGAGTTGCTGGCGCGGGTGCGGGCGCTGTTGCGCCGAAGC
>WNFU01011870.1_pt1 | contig 12948 bp, 9 predicted proteins | sample 5400121 | NCBI WGS metagenome assembly WNFU01 (sample SAMN13153360, study PRJNA577476) | soil metagenome | isolation source: 100 cm soil or saprolite under grassland replicate 1 | place: USA:California | collected 2016-06-15 | reverse complement strand
ACTCGCGCAAGCTGCTGCGCCGCCTGCCCACCGAGGGCGCGCGGGTGCTGATGGGGCCGGGCGAGAACGCGGGCGCCGTCGCGGTCGGCAATGGCTGGGCGGTGGCGTTCAAGGTCGAGTCCCACAACCACCCCAGCGCCGTGGAGCCCTTCCAGGGAGCCGCGACTGGAGTCGGCGGGATCCTGCGCGACGTCTTCGCACTCGGGGCGCGGCCGATCGCGGTGCTGGACTCGCTGCGCTTCGGGGAGCTCGCCTCCGAGCGCTCCCGCTACCTGTTCGAGCGGGTGGTCGCGGGCATCGGCCACTACGGCAACTCGATCGGCGTACCGACGGTCGGCGGGGAGGCCTACTTCGAGGCGCCCTACGAGCACAACTGCCTCGTGAACGCGATGTGCGTGGGCCTCGCGCGAGGCGACCGCATGCTCCGCTCGGCCGCGGCAGGAGTCGGCAGTGCTCGCCTCGGCGGAGCTGGAGGCAGGCGAGGGGCTGGAGAAGCGGACCAGTGTCCAGATCGGGGACCCGTTCGAGGAGAAGAAGCTGATGGAGTGCTGCCTCGAGCTCCTCGAGCGCGGGCTCCTCGTCTCCCTTCAGGACCTCGGCGCGGCGGGCCTCAGCTCCTCGGCCGGAGAGATGGCATCGAAGGGCGGCGTCGGGATCGACATCGACGTCTCCCGCGTTCCGCTTCGCAACCCCGACCTCGAGCCGTTCGAGGTGATGGTCTCCGAGTCCCAGGAGCGGATGCTCGCCGTGGTCGAGCCGCAGCGGCTGGACCAGGTGCTCGCCGTGTGCGAGCGCTGGCAGACGGGCGCCGCCGCGATCGGGGAGGTCACGGAGGGTGGACGGATCCGCGTGCTGGACGGCGCCGAGGTGATCGGCGACGTCCCGGTCGAAGCGCTCGTAGATGGATGCCCCCTCTATGACCTGGATCCAAATGAGCCGGCGGGCTGGATGTATGGCAACGAGGCGACGCTCGACCCCAGCGCGGATCCCGGCGAGACCCTCCTCGCGCTCCTTGCCTCGCCATCGGTCGCGTCGAAGCGGTGGGCGTTCGAGCAGTACGACTCGGTCGTGCTCTCACACACCGTGCGGCGTCCGGAGAGCGCCGATGCGGCGGTCCTGAAGCTCGACGAGACCGGGGGCGCGATCGCCGTCGCGATCGACGGCAACGGGCGCCGGGTCGCCTGCGACCCCTACCGCGGGACAGTGGAGGCGGTGCTCGAGTGCGCCGCCAACCTCGCCTGCGTCGGCGCGGAGCCGCTCGGCCTCACCAACTGCCTCAACTTCGGCAATCCCGAGAAGCCGCAGGTCGCCTGGCAGCTCGACCGCTCCGTTCAGGGCCTTGCAAACGCCTGCAGCGCGCTTGGCGTGCCGGTGGTGGGCGGAAACGTCTCCCTTTACAACGAGACGGACGAGGGTCCGATCTACCCCACCCCGGTCGTCGGCATGGTGGGTGAGCTGCCCGACCCGGAGCGGGCGGGCGGCATCGCCCTGCGCGATGGCGACGCGATCGCGATCGCAGGGCCGTTCGCGCCCTCGCTCGCCGGCTCCGAGCTGGCAAAGCTCCGTGGCGATCTCGACGCAGGGCTACCGGAGACGCCGGCCACAGCCGTCCAGATTGCGATCACGTTCGTCCGTGACGCGGTTCGAGCCGGGAGAGTCACCGCCGCCCACGACGTCAGCGACGGCGGCATCGCCTGCGCCCTCGCCGAGATGGCGATCGCCAGCGGCGTCGGCGCGCGGGTCGATCTCGACGAGCTCGTGGAGCTGCGCGGCGCATCGGGCGAGAGCTGCCTGTTCGGCGAAGGGCCGGGTGGGTTCCTCGTTGCCGGCGAGCGATCGGAAGTCGAGGCGCTCGCTCGGGATGCCGCCGTCTTGAACGTCGACATGCTCATGATCGGCAAGGCGATCGGAGACCGACTCGAGCTGTCAGCCGCCGAGACCGAGATCGGCCTGCCGCTCGACGATGCGGCGGCAGCATGGCGCTCCCTGGGCGAGCGCATGGGCGGCGGCGTCCTCACTTAGCGCCTTTCGAACGCCCCGACATCGGGGCGCCGATCCCGCCTCACGCCTCGCTGATCTCGCTTCGGCGAGGTCTGTCGGCTTGCGTGCCCGATCGCCGGGCTGCGCTTCTTCAGCCTGATCGTCTTCGTCGGGCCGCCGTTGGGCGCCAGGTGCCCGATCCGCACGTGTCGCCTCACGAGATCGCTCTTCCGCGTGAACCCGCGGCAGCGCGTGTCATCTGAGGTGCGGATGTTGTGTCCTAATGACCGGAACCTTCCCCAGCACTGCGGCCCGCCGCCGGTCCTGCCCGTGGCGTTGAAGGCCAGCAGGGTGTTCGCGGCGGTGGACCCGCCATGAGGAGATCGAGCGAACACCCCTCCTCCGGCGCCACCGTCCCGGCCGTCGGCATCCGATCTGTTGTGCACGATCGTCGATGAACGGAGCGTCATGTGCCACGCGGCAATTCCGCCGCCGTCGCCGTCTGCCTTGTTCCGGGCGACCGTCGAGTTGACCAGGATTACGCGGCTCAGATACGAGTGGATGGCTCCACCTTCATTACGGCTGCGATTCCCGTTCAGCGCTGACTGGCGAACATGCAACGGTACGAGAGTCTCGATTCCCCCCGCTCCGAGGTGGCCGCCGCCGCGATTATTCGCAACCGTCGTTCGTACGATCGTATGCGGGCTAGGGCGATGGCAACTCCCGCAGGCGATCCCTGCGACGAAGATGCCGCCGATGTCCTGCGCGGTGTTGCCGCTGATGACGCTGTCAGCGACGATGAACGCCTGCTGCACGGACGCGTCGAGTCCGCCGACGTTCCTGCCCACGTTGTTTGCAACTCGCGAGTCGCGTACGACGACAGACCGTAGCCCGGCCGCGATCCCACCGACCTCGCCTCGGTTCCGGGATATGCCGCTATTGATCACAGAGGTCATGCTATGGCCGCTTCCCTGGACTTCTACCCCTCCGGTGCTCGCCGCTCGGTTACGGCGGACCACGCTGTTCCTGAGATTCATCGAGCCGTCGGAGAACACCCCTCCGAAATTCCGCGCTCGGTTCCGCACAACGCGAGAGCCCTCGATGCGCGCCATTGCCTCGGCTCGTATTCCGCCAGCCGAGAGAAAGCCCGTCGCGTTGTTGTGCCGGACGATGCTGTGCTTCAAGTGCAGCGTTCCCGCCGAGATTGCCCCCGCATCCGGGCCTGCGTTGTCCGTGAGGATCGACCGGACGACCTCGATCCGGCCGCCCGTGATGCCACCCGCTCCCTTCCGTCCCCCTCCCGCGAGCCGGCCGTGGCGGATGACGAGGCCGGTGAACAGCGGATGACGCGCACGGCGCGCGTCGAAGACGGCATCGATCCGGTGGGCGTCGATCGTCGCATGCCCGTCTCCGACGGATCTGATGACCACCGAGCCGACCAGGTCGAGGTCGCCGGTTTGCCCGCGGTCCTCGTTGGGGCCGCGGCGCGATAGCGAGTAGGTCTTTCCGGCTCGCAGCACGATCAGGTCGCGGCCATCATGGTGGTTCGCCGCCAGCACCGCCTCGCGCAGCGAGCAGTTTTGCGGCTTGCAGCCGTTCGGCGTGGGATCGTCGGTCGGCTGCGAACGGTGCTAGACGCATCGCCCACGCCGAAGCGTGGGCGATGCGTCCCCGACCGAGGCTGAGTCCGCTCCCTTCCACGGAATCGATGGTAGGGAGACCCTGCCGGCTGCCCACATCAGCCCCTGCCGAGCAACCGGACCAGCCCCGTGTCAGTTCCGTCCTCGCCGCCACCTCGGTGCGTAACCGAGCCCGCGAGCACCACTCGCGAGCGCGAGTCGATGGCCACGTCCAGCGCCTCATCGTCGTTCTCAGAGAGGTCAACGGTGCGGAGGCCGCCGTGCGAGAAGGAGCGGTCGAGTTGCCCGCCGCCCGTGAGACGCGCGGCCGCGAGGTCGTCCGCCCTGCGGCGGGTTCGGGCCGCGCCCGCGACGACGAGCTTCTCGCCGCTCAACGCGACGCTGGTCGCCTGGTCGACGCCGTCGGCGAAGTCGATCGCCTCGACCCCGTCGCCGGAGAAGCTGGCGTCGGGCGTCCCGACCGCGGTGAACCGGGCAACCATGAAGTCGTCGGCGTCGGTGCCGACCGCCACGATCCGCCCGCCGGAGACGGTGACGACGTCCTCGGCGCTCCTCGCGTCGTTGCTCGTCAACACGCCGCCCACGGAGAACGACGGATCGAGCTCACCGGAGGTGTCGTATCGGGCGACCAGCAGGCGATCCACGTTCGTCGGGTTCAGCCGCGTCGTGCCGCCCACCACGATCCGGCCGGAATCGTCCAGGGCGATGCTGTTGGCCCCCTCGCTTCCATGATCGACGTCCGTCGTCTGGCGCCCGTCGCCCGAGAACGACCCGTCGAGCTGACCGTCGGCCGTGTAGCGAGCTAGGGCGATGTCGTACGCGTAGGACTCGGTGTAGACCGCGCCGGCGACCAGGATCTTGCCCTCGGGCCCGAGCGCGACTCCCTCCGCATACGCATCGCGGAACCCAGCACCGAACCCGGTGGTCTGGATTCCGTCGTGGTCGAAGGACTTGTCGAGCTTCCCGCCCGGTCGAATCCGCGCCACGCCGAACGCCCGCTGTGCGCCGGGCGCATCGGACGTGAAGGCGACGACGATCTTGCCGTTGGGCTCGATCGCCACGTCTCGCGCGTAGCCATCGCCCGGGACGGCGATCTTCCTCGTGCCGTGGCTCGCGAAGTCCCGGTCCGGCCGCCCGTCCGCATCGAACTCGGAGACGACGAGCTGCTCGTGACCGTCGACCTCGACGTCGCCCACCGTGACGTTTCGGCCGCCCTTTGTCGCAACGGCGACGGCCTCATCGTCTCGACCAAGGTCCCGGACCACCTTCCCGCGGTGGCCGAAATGCTTGTCGAGGTCTCCCGCGGCGGCCAGGGCCATACCGCAACTGGCGATCACGGCGAGAGCGGTGACGACCAGGAAGACGACTGGGCTTGCGATGGACATGCGCCGAGGCGCTTGAGTGCGTGCATTGAGCTTCATGCTCCGAGCATCGGGCACGAGCTCGCCCGCGCCAAGCCACCCTAGGGGGGATTCGTCACCACCTATGGGGGCGCCCAGGCGAGCGCGCTCCTCCGCACGTCGGGAAGTCATGAGCCCTCGTGGAACGCGATCAGGCGCGTCGGGCCCTCGGCCTTCATGAAGCCGTTCATGACGATGAAGTCGGTGAGCCCGTTGCGGTCGTAGTCGATCGGTGCCACCGCGTCGCCGATGCCGCGCCGGGTCTGTGGGATCAGCATGTTCCGGAAACGGTGTCCGGAGCCATGGTTGACGAGCATGCGGTCGGGATGGTCGCCATTGACATTGGCGTTGAACCGCTTGATGTAGTGGCCGGTGCGGAGGACGTAGACGTCGTCCAGCCCGTCGCCGTTCACGTCTCCCAGCCCGAGCTGGCGACCGCCGTAGAGCTCGCGCCGATAGGCGGCACCGCCCCGGAAGGCGCCATGGCGCTGGAGCCGGATGGTCACCGCCCTGTGGGTGAGGCGAACGAGGTCGGGTCGAGGGTCCCGGTTCATCTGCGCCAGTGCCGCGAAGCGACAGCTCCCTCGAGATTCCCCGTTGAGGGAGAGATTCTCGAACCCCTCGCCGTCCACGTTGCGGTAGAGGAGCAGGCCGGTCTTGCCGCAGACCAGGAGGTCCTGCCAGCCGTCGAGGTCGAAGTCGATTGCCTGGGCGGTGAAGTCGGCGCCGACCTGGCGGTCGAGTCCGTACTCGGGTGCGTCGCGAAAGTCGGCGCCGCCCTCGTTGATGAACAGGCGGTTGGGGGAGCGGTGCCCGTCGACTCGCGGAAACGTGTTGCCGACGAACAGGTCCGGGTACCGATCGCCGTTGGCGTCGATGAACGTGGCTTCGCGACCTCGGCCGTACGGATCAGTGACGTGCCACTCGGCGGCACGCTGGACGAAGGTGCCACCGGGCTGCTGTAGCCACAGCTGTTTCGGGTTGGGCTTCGTGCCGCCCTTACCGCCGCCGATCGTGCAGTAGAAGTCCAACCGGCCGTCCTGGTTCACGTCCGCGGCCGGGCAGGAATGAAAGTCGCGCCGGTCCGGATTAGTGGGGAAGGCGGTGGCGCTGACGTCGACGAAGGTCCCTTCCTGGTTCAGATAGAGCGCGGGGAAGCTCCCGAAGTGGCGCACTAGCAGGACGTCCGGCCAACCGTCGTCGTTGAAGTCGGCGACCGTCGAGCTGTAGGTATGACTCACCTGGAAGAGGCCGCTTGGAGCGCTCACGTCCTTGGCCACCAGTTGGGCCGTCGCGGCCGGAGGCGCCGAGAGGCTCAAGGCGACCAAGGCAATGGTCGTCACTCGTCTCATATGACGAGAATCGGGGCGCCACGGGCCGCTCGGCAGGTCCCCTAGGGTGGAATCGCCTTCACCCGAAGCCGGCGCTGACGCGGGCCTGGGATCCCAGGTCGCGCTTAGGCGTCAGCGAGGTCGCGCGGGGTGACGGTGCCGCTGCGAACGGCGCGTTCGGCCAGCGCGGTGCGCTTGGCGTTCTGCGGCAGGTCGCCGACCCCGAAGGTCTCGAACAGCGCCCTCAGATGCGACTTGACGGCGTCGACGCTCAGGTAGAGCTCGTCGGCAATCGCCCTGTTGGTCGCCGGGGCAGCGAAGGAGCTTCCCGCGGCGAGCGGGCGGCAGAGCGCGATGAGGACGCGTCGTTGCGTGGCCGTGATCCGGTCCGGGGCCGAATCCGCTGCCATCGCGGTTTCCGCACGCTTCGTTCCGGCCGGATTGCGAAAGAAGAGCAGCGTCTTGCCGCATCGCACGAGGTCGCGGTCGCGAAGTCGCCGCCGACCGATGACGCGCTCGCCGTTCACGAAAGTGCCGTTGCGCGACAGCCCGTCGTCGACGATGAGCCATTCCCCACCCACTGGGTGAAGCTCGGCGTGGAGGTGCGACACCTCCGAATCCCACGGCAGGCTGATCCCGTCCGGCTGCGTGCGGCCAACGAGCATCGGTTCGCCCGGCAGCGGAACGATGACGAGTTGCTCGTCGTCACCCCTGAATACGACAAATGGGCGTCCCTCGCGCTCCAGCTCGATCTGCCGCTTGAGCTCGCTGGGCGACTGGTCCTCGGTTGGCAGCCGGTCAGTCACGCCCGAATCGTCGCATTCCAGCTCCTAGACTGGGAATCAACGTCGAGGGGGCACGTATGAACGACCAGACAGGGGATCGCACCGAACCAGCAGGAGGCGACGGCGCCGCTGTCCGCGGCCTCGCCGCGGGCACCGTGTTCGCCGGGTTGGAGATCGAAGCCGAGGTGGGTCGCGGCGGGATGGGCGTGATCTACCGGGCCCGCGACCCCGCGCTGGCGCAGATCCGGGCACTGAAGATCCTCGCCTCCGAGCGGTTGGACGATCTCACGTTTCAGGAGCGGTTCCGGCGGGAGTCCAGGCTGGCGGCTTCGATCGAGCACCCCAACGTGGCGCCGATCTACCAGGCGGGTGAGTCCGACGGTCGGCTCTACATCGTCATGCGCTTCGTCGATGGCCCGAGCCTGCATGAGCTGCTCGCCGAGCGCGGGCGGCTCGAACCCTCTCACGCCGCCGCCCTGACGCATCAGGTTGCCGCGGCGCTGGATGCCGCTCACGCGCGGGGTCTCATCCACCGCGACGTGAAGCCGGCGAACATCCTGCTCGAGGGGTCCGAGGGCGAGGAACGCGCCTTCCTGTGCGACTTCGGGATCAGCAAGCTCGCCAGCGCCGGCAGCGAGCTCACGAGTACCGGCCAGTTCCTCGGCACCGTCGACTACGTGGCGCCGGAGCAGATCGGTGGCGATCCGGTCGACCCCCGCACTGACGTGTACTCGCTGGCCTGCGTGCTTTACCACGCCCTGACCGGCACCCCGCCGTTCAGCAGGGAGACCCAGCTGGCGACGATGTTCGCCCACGCGCATCAGCCGCGACCGCTGGCTTCGGAGCAAGGGCCCGATCTCCCGCCGGCGCTCGATCCCGTGCTCGTCCGCGGGATGGCACAGCGGCCGGCCGACCGCTACGCCTCAGCCGGGGAGTTCGCGACTGACGTAGTCGAAGCTCTCGGCGAGCGTGGCTCGCAGGCAGTGACGCAGCGATTGCCCGAGGTTTCGCGCCCGCGACGCAGACGCGCTCCGCTTCTGGTGGCCGGCGTCTTGGTGCTCGCGGTCCTTGCCGCAGCCGCGGTCGTGATCGCGTTACCTGGCGGCGGCGGATCGGAGGAGGCTCCTGCGGTGAAGACGGCCGCGACCATCAAGGTCCCCCACCCCTCGGCGCTGTCGGTGGGGACCTTCCGGGTCTGGGCGATCAGCCCGTCCCAGCACCTCCTGAGCTCGATCGCACCCGTCCAGACGGCGGTGGACGACGAGATACAGATCGGGGGTGTGCCGTCCTCGGTTGCGTTCGGCTTCGGATCGGTGTGGGTCACGGATCGGAGCAACGACAGGTTGATCGAGATAGATCCAAGCGGTGGCGGATCGGTGGAGAAGAACATCCCCGTAGGCGACCGGCCCTTCGACGTAGCGGCAAGCAACCGCTGGGTATGGGTCGCCAATCGCGGCGACGACACGATCTCGCAGATCGACCCCCGGACGAACGAGGTCAGGCGGTCCGTTGCGGTCGGCTCGAAGCCCAGCGCGATCGCCGCCGCGCCATTCGCCGTCTGGGTCGCGAATCTCGGTGATCGAACCGTGTCTAAGGTCAACACCTCGACCGCGGCGACCGTCGGCAAGCCGATCCCCGTCGCAGGGGCACCGACGGATCTCGCAGTCGGCCGCGGTTCGGTTTGGGTGAGCGACAACTTCAACGGCACGCTGACGCGCATCGATCCCGAGTCGATGCAGGTGGTCGGCGATCCGATCGGCGTGAGCCCGAAGCCGCGAAGCGTCAGCGTCGGGCTCGGCTATGTCTGGGTCGCGGGCGGCGAGGATGACGCCGTCGACCGGGTCGACCCGCACACCGGGGAGGTGGTGGGCTCGCCGATCCAGGTAGGGGAGACGCCACGGAGCATCGACGTCAGCCACAGGGCCGTCTGGGTCGCCAACTTCGGCGACTCGACGGTCACCAAGCTGAAGCCGTAGGCGCCTGGGCCCGCGCCGCGCTCGCTGCTAGCCTTCGGTTGTAGGCGGTCCCCGCCTGCCTCGCAAGCTCTGCATTCCACCGAGAAGAGCTCTTTATGAAGCCCACCGAGCGGCCTTTCCCGGACCGCGACGGCCCGCGCGACGAGTGCGGGGTGTTCGGCGTGTACGCGCCTGGGCACGACGTCGCCCGCCTCACCTACTTCGGCCTCTACGCGCTTCAGCACCGCGGTCAGGAGTCGGCCGGTATCGCCACCTGCGAGGGCGGTCACATCACCACGCTGCGGGAGACCGGCCTCGTGTCGCAGGTGTTCGACGAGGAGAAGCTGCGGGCGCTCGAAGGCGACATGGCGATCGGGCACGTGCGCTACTCGACCACCGGCAGCGGCTCGTGGGAGAACACGCAGCCGGTGTGGCGCGACGACGGGCGCGAGGTTGCCCTCGCGCACAACGGCAACCTGACGAACGCGGTCGAGCTCTACAACGAGCTCCAAGAGCGAGGCCTGCGCTTCCGCGGCACTTCGGACTCGGAGATCATGGCGGCGCTCTTGTCCGTGGAGGAAGCGCGGCCGATCGAGAACGCGGTCGAGGCGATCATGCCGCGCCTCGAGGGTGCCTATTCCACGGTCGTGATGACGAAGCGCGCGGTGGTTGCGTTTCGAGATCCGCACGGGGTGCGGCCGCTGTCGCTGGGCAAGCTGGGCGATCGCTATGTGGTGGCCTCTGAGAGCTGCGCGTTCGACATCATCGGCGCCGAGCTTCTGCGCGAGGTGATGCCGGGCGAGCTGATCTCGCTCACCGAGGAGGGCATCGAGACTCGCCAGGTCGTTCCCTCCGACCGTCCCGCGCACTGCGTCTTCGAGCACATCTACTTCTCCCGTCCGGACAGTCGGCTGGAGGGAGACGTGCTTCAGAGGGTGCGCGGGCGGATGGGCGAGATCCTGTGGCGGGAGTCGCCGGTGGACGCTGATCTGGTGATCTCGGTGCCCGACTCCGGCAACCCCGCCGCCAACGGCTTCGCGAGCGCCTCCGGGATCCCGCAGGACGACGGGCTGATCAAGAACCGCTACGTGGCGCGGACGTTCATCCAGCCGGGGCAGGAGCTGCGCAAGCACGGGCTGCGGATGAAGTTCAACCCGCTGCCGGAGATCGTGGCCGCCAAGCGGGTGGTGGTCGTGGACGACTCGATCGTGCGCGGCAACACGACGCGGCAGATCGTCGGCATGCTCAAGGACGCCGGCGCGAGGGAGGTGCACCTGCGGATCTCCTCGCCGCCCATCCGCCATCCCTGCCACTACGGAATCGACATGTCGACCCGCGAGGAGATGATCGCCCACGAGCGTTCCGTGGAGGAGATCGCCGCGGAGCTGGGGGCGGACTCGCTGGCCTATCTCTCGATGGAGGGCGTCTACGAGGCGGTCGGCACGCCGGCCGAGCACCACTGCGACGCGTGCTTCACGGGCAACTATCCGCTCGGCGACGGCGGTGAGGGCAACGGCAAGTTCGCGCTGGAGGACATCGCCGTCGTCCCCGCCAGCCGCTGACACCTCCGGAGGTGTCGCGCGAGAACGTAGAGATCGTCCGGCGCGGGTACCGGGCGTGGAACGCCGGGGAGACGGATGAGATCGTCGAAGCGCTTTCTCCCAAGGTGGAGTGGCGCGGCCATTCGCAGCTGCCCGAGCCAGGACCGGTTCACGGCCGTGAGGCCGTCGGCGGGTGGATCCAGCGGCTGACGGAGGCTTGGTCCGAGCTGTCGGCTGAGCCGGTGGAGTTCGTCGACTCCGGCGACAGCGTGGTCGTGCTCGTCCGGATGGCCGGGCGCGGCAGGGGTAGCGGAGTCGAGGTGCACGGCGGCCTGGACGTCCACGTGTGGACGCTCGACGGCGGACGTGTAACCCGGTTCCGCATGTACCAGGGAGACGATGCGGCCGACAGGGTGGCCTTGAGCCAGCTCGAGCGGAACGTGCTCCGGCTCTGCGTGGCCGACGACCTCCCCGATGCTGAGGTCGCCGCCCGCCTCGATGCCGCGGAGGGGGATGTGGTGCAAATCAGGGCACGGGCGATGCGCAAGCTGGACGAGCTCGGCGAAGACTCGAGCCGGGCATGAGCTCCTTCCAGCTCGCCGTTCTTGCCTCCGGGACCGGGACAAACCTGCAGGCGATCCTCGACCGGGTGCACGGACGAGACGGGATCGAGGTCGCGTGCGTGGTCTCGAACAAGCCGGAGGCGAAGGCGCTGGAGCGGGCTCGGCGTGCGGGCGTCGAGACTGCGGTCTTTCGGCGCGAGGACCATGAGGATCGCGACGCCCGCGACGCCGCGATCGGCGACCTGCTCGACGCGCGAGGGGTCGACCTCATCGTGCTGGCCGGCTACATGGAGCTGCTGTCGCCGGATTTCGTGCGGCGCTTCCCCAACCGGATCATCAACGTGCACCCGGCGCTGCTGCCCGCCTTCCCAGGCCTCGACGCTGTTGGGCAGGCGCTCGAGCACGGCGTGCGGGTGGTGGGTGTGACCGTGCACTTCGTCGACGAGGGGGTGGACTCGGGGCCGATCATCCTTCAGCGGGCCATCGACGTGCCATACACTCGCGACCGCTCTCAACTGGAAGAGGAGATCCATCGAGTCGAACACGAGCTGTTTCCGCGGGCGATCCGCCTGATCGCCGCAGGGGCGGTCCGCGTCGACACCGAGAATCCTCGACTCGTTCACGTCGATGAGGAAAGAGCTGTTTAGGCATGGATGACCCCGGGACGACGGCCACCGGCGAGCAGCCGTCGCATGCCGCCGAGCACGCCGTCCGCGTGCGCCGCGCGCTGATCTCGGTGTCCGACAAGACTGGGGTCGTGGAGTTCGCCCGCGGGCTCACGGAGCTAGGGGTCGAGATCGTCTCGACCGGAGGGACGGCGAGGGCGCTGCGTGAGGCAGGGCTGGACGTGCGCGACGTGGCGGAGCTCACGGGCTCGGCGGAGATCCTGGATGGTCGCGTGAAAACCCTCCATCCGCGGCTACACGCCGCCCTGCTCGCGGTGCGCGACGACCCGGACCACGTCGCCACGCTCGAGGCCGAGGGGATCGAGCCGTTCGATCTCGTGTGCGTGAACCTCTATCCGTTCGAGCGCACGGTGGCGCGCCAGGGCGTCAGCGACGAGGAGGCCGTCGAGAACATCGACGTCGGGGGGCCGACGATGATTCGCGCCGCGGCGAAGAATCATCGATTCGTCGCCGTGGTGGTGAAGCCGGAGAGCTACGACGCGGTGCTCGCCGAGCTAGAGGAATCCGGCGGACACATCTCTAAGGAGACGCGGCACTGGCTGGCGAACGAGGCGTTCGCGTTCACGGCGCGCTACGACGCGGCGATCAGTCGCTGGTTCGGACTCCGCTACGAGGAGTTCCCAGGCCATTGGGTGATGGCGCACGAGAAGTTCATGGATCTCTCGTATGGCGAGAACCCGCACCAGAACGCGGCGCTCTACGTGGAGGTGGGCGCGCGCTCGCACGTCCTCTCGCGGGTGGCCAAGCTGCACGGGAGGGCACTGTCGTTCAACAACGTGCTCGACCTGGATGGGGCGCGGCGGCTGCTGGACGAGTTCGAGCCGGCGGCGTGCGTGATCGTCAAGCACAACAACCCGTGCGGCGTGGCGATCGGGGAGTCGATCGCCGATGCCTACGAGAAGGCGCTGGCCTGCGATCCGCTGTCGGCCTTCGGCGGGGTGATCGCGCTCAATCGGCCGGTGGACCGCGCGCTCGGGGAGCGCCTTCACCAGCACTTCATAGAGGTGCTGATCGCGCCCGGCTACGACAACGATGCGCTCGAGGTGCTGGGGCAGAAGGAGGCGGTT
>WNFU01010883.1_pt1 | contig 12948 bp, 9 predicted proteins | sample 5400121 | NCBI WGS metagenome assembly WNFU01 (sample SAMN13153360, study PRJNA577476) | soil metagenome | isolation source: 100 cm soil or saprolite under grassland replicate 1 | place: USA:California | collected 2016-06-15 | reverse complement strand
TTCATCCCGACGGACTGTGATCGCTACGCTACATTCCTCGACAACCTCCCAGGCCCGTATTTTGTTTTGGAGCAGTTCGGCCAGATCGCTGCATGCGGAGGTTGGGCCTTGGACAAAGCGGGGGTGGCTGATCTCACGTGGGGAATGGTCAGGCGCAAGTTCCACCGACGTGGTTTGGGCCGCGAGCTTCTTCGTTTTCGGCTCAACGCTATCCGCAACGACGGCCGCGCAACGTTGGTTCGCGTTCGGACCGCTCAGCTTGTACAGGGGTTCTTCGTCCGCGAAGGTTTCCGCGTGGTTGACGTCGTCCCCAACGGATTTGGGGCGGCCTTGGACAAGGTCACGATGGAAGCCGTCCTGCCGCCGCATGGATCACAGCGGCGGCCTGCTCCGCGCTTCTTGGAAAGGCCGCGCCAATCGGTTCGATCTGATAAATCGAAGCATCGGTGGCGTAAAGCTGTCGTGTCAGGTTATCAAACCGAACGTCGCAACCCGTTTGCTTGATTTTCCTCTCTGGGGCGGAAATCATTCCGATTTCTTAACCTTAGCTCGTCGATGCGGATTCGAAAGTGCACTCCAGCGACCAATCTGAAATGGAAGGGCGGCACTGCCCGCCGCTGTGAAAATATTTCCAGTGCGCCGGGCGAAATTTACATGAGGAAGCTGGCCGCTACTTACCGCTTTGGAAACCGACTCAGCGGGTTTATCTGTTATTATCCGCATTAATCTGGAAAAATCGGCGGCCAGACAGCAATCGGCTTTACAATGGGAATGCGGCTACGGGAACAGCGATGATTGACTAACGATAGCTGAACGACGCCGAAGGTTTAGTTCGACACCAAGCGGTGCAGTTGGTATTTTCGGCTTAGCAAAAGGAAATGTTTGAACGCGCAAGACAGGTCGGAGGAGCTAGAGCCCGATCTCGAGCGGAAGATCGGGCTCTAGCTAATCGACGTGGTCGGTTACTCGAAACTGCTGGTCAATGAGCAGATTAAGTTGCTGCAGGAGCTGAATCAAATCGTACGAGGCACCGAATGTTTTCGGACGGCTGAAAAAACTGGGAAACTGATCCGGGTGTCGACCGGAGACGGGATTGCGCTCCTTTTCTTCCACAGCCCGGAAGAGCCGGTGCGATGTGCGCTCGAGATCAGCAGAACATTGCAAGAGCATCCGCAAATCCAGCTGCGGATGGGAGTGCACAGCGGACCAGTGAGTCAAGTCACCGATGTTAATGACAAGACGAACATCGCGGGATCAGGGATCAACGTGGCGCAGCGCGTCATGGATTGCGGCGATGCCGGGCATATTCTTTTGTCCGGGCATATAGCGGAAGATTTGACCCAATACCGGCACTGGCAACCGTATTTGCACGATCTCGGCGAGTGTGAGGTGAAGCACGGGCTGAGGCTGCACCTGGTTAATCTCTACAAAGACAATCTCGGCAACCTACATCTTCCGGACAAACTCAAGCGAAGAAGAAGATGGAAGCAGACGTCCGGTGTTAGCGTCCGTCCGGTCATTACGCCCCGTTGGCCCAAGTATGTGCTTACCGCTGTTCTGCTCGTTTCAGCTGTGGCTTTGGCGATCAGCTTTTTAGTCTTTTACCGACGAGGCCCACCGGCGGTTGCACGCTCCTCTTCGGGGAAGGCCGCCGACGTAGGACTTCCTATTGCGGAAAAGAGTATCGCGGTGCTTCCATTTGAAAACCGCAGCGAAGACAAAGCCAACGCCTACTTTGCCGAGGGTATCCAGGAGGAGATCCTGACGCGGCTCGCTAAGATCGCGGATTTGAAAGTGATTTCGCGCACGTCGACGCAGCAGTACAAAAGCGCCCCTGGAAATCTGACTGAGATTGCAAAGCGACTTGGGGTAGCGAACATCCTCGAAGGCAGCGTCCAAAAGTCCGCGGACAAGGTGCGCGTGAACGTGCAGCTGATCAAAGCGGCCAATGAGTCCCATCTTTGGGCCGATACTTTTGATCGCAAACTGACCGACATCTTTTCGGTCGAAACTGAGGTGGCCAAAGCCATCGCCGACCAGTTACGGGCGAAACTCACCGGTCAGGAAGAGCAAGTCATCGCCGCCAAATCGACAGACAGCCCCGAGGCTTACGACGCCTACCTGCGTGGTCTCGCTTACAGCGTGAAAACGGGACTTAACTACGCCGACCAAATTGCTGCACAGAGCTACTTGAAAGAAGCGGTGCGACTGGATCCGAAATTCGCCCTCGCGTGGGCCCTGCTGTCACAGGTCGACGCTGTGGGCTACGTAATGCTGTCTCTGCAACCAACCTCGGCCCTGCGTGAAGAAGCGCGCCATGCAGCGGACACCGCACTTGATCTTCAGCCGGATCTCGCCGAGGCGCTCTATGCCAAAGGCTGGTATCATTATGGCTGCCTCAAGGATTACGATACTGCTGTCCGTTACTTTCAACGGGCGCGACAGCTCCTGCCGAATAACAGCCAGATCCCTGAAGCGCTTGCTTACGTCGCACGGAGACGTGGTGAGTGGGATCGTAGCGAGGCTTACTTTAATGAAGCCGAGCAGATCGACCCACGCAACGTTACCCTTTTAACGCAACACGCGTTCTCCTATATCTTTCTCGGCCGCTTTCCTGAGGCGCTGCGGAAGCTGGATCAGGTTCTCGATATCACGCCTAATGACGTCGATACTCTTGCGGAAAAGGCGTTGACCGCGCAAGCCGAAGGTGACCTGACTCGGGCGGCGACGTTGCTCAATCCGCTGCGTCCGACGGCCAACGCCCCTTTCGCGTTGGAAGCACAAGTCTACCAGACGATCTTGGAGCGCCAGCCCGCGCGGCTGATACAGCGCCTGAAGGAGCTGCTGGCGGAGCCTGATCCGGCACTCGGTTATCTCAATGGTGAACTGCGCTTCTGGCTAGGGTGGGCGCAAGACCTCGCCGGCGACCATGGGGCTGCGCAGGAAAGTTGGAGACAGGCGCGCAGCGAACTGGAACCTTTCCTGAAAGAACAGCCTGATAATTATACCCTGATTGGGGATCTCGCGCTGACCAACATGGGCCTTGGTGACAAAACCGCTGCTTTGGCTCTGGCCGAACGCGCAATCGCGGCGAATCCAATTGAAAAAGATGCCATGGATGGTCCAATGTCGCTCGAAGTCCTCGCGCGGGTGGCGGCGCAAACAGGAGAATCCGTTCGCGCCATAGCGGCATTAGAGAAAGTGCTCTCGATACCGGGCGCAGGCGCCTGGACGTTAAATATTCCGCTAACGCCTGCGTTGCTCCGGCTCGATCCCATGTTCGACCGGCTGCGGAGCGATCCGCGCTTTCAAAAACTCTGTGAGAAGAAGCAGCCGTGAAGTCGCGGAATTTCTTTGCAGAGCTGAAGCGGCGCAATGTTTACAAAGTTGCGATCGCCTACGCAGTCGTCGCCTGGCTGCTCATGCAGGTCGCCAGTCAGATTTTTCCGTTCTTTGAGATTCCTAATTGGGCCGTGCGTCTTGTGGTGTTGCTGCTCATTATCGGATTTCCTGTGGCGATGATTCTTGCCTGGGCGTTTGAACTAACGCCGGAAGGACTAATGCGAACAGAGGTAGCGGATGAATTGCCGAAAAAATCCGGACGTAGCAGCGCCTGGATTTATGTCATCATCGTAGCCGGTGCGATTGGCGCAGGCATCGTCTTTTTGGGGCGTTACACGAGTTCGAACCGAAGCGGTGAGATGCCGGAGAAATCGATCGCCGTATTGCCTTTCGAAAATCGGAGCGAAGACAAGGCGAACGCTTATTTTGCCGAAGGCGTTCAGGACGAGATTCTGACGCGCCTGTCAAAGATCGCCGATTTGAAAGTGACCTCGCGTACTTCGACACAGCATTACAAAAGCGTGCCGGAAAACCTGGCTGAGATTGCAAAGCAGCTTGGAGTTGCTCACATCCTGGAAGGCAGCGTCCAAAAGAGTGGCGATGCGGTGCGGGTTAACGTCCAGCTGATCAAAGCAGCTAATGATTCCCAGGTTTGGGCTGAAACGTTCGATCGCAAACTGACCGACATTTTTTCGGTGGAAAGCGACGTGGCCAAAGCAATCGCGGACCAGTTGCGAGCGCATATCACCAGACGGGAGGAGCAAGTCATCGCCGCTAAACCGACCAAGAACATTGAGGCTTATGATGCGTACTTGCGTGGCCGTTATTTTTGGAACAAGCGCACGTCGGACGGAATCAAACACGCGATCGAGCACTTCCAGCAGAGCATCGAGCGCGATCCTGATTTCGCTCTCGGCCACGCCGGCTTGGCGGATTCCTACATTGCCGTGACGTTTTACAATTTCGCCGCGCCGCACGAAACGATGCCAAAGGCAAAAGAATCGGCAATAAAGGCGCTGGCACTGGATAACACACTCGCCGAAGCGCACGCGTCGCTGGCGCATATCCTGATGAATTACGATTGGAACTGGCCGGCAGCAGCGAAAGAGTTCAAGCGCAGCATAGAACTGAAGCCAGATTATGCGACGGGCCATCAGTGGTACGCGATTCACTATCTAACGGCTACGGGTCGGTTCGAAGAAGCTGTTCAGGAAATGAAAAGAGCGCTGGAACTCGAGCCGGCGTCGCTCGTAATGAACACGTTTATGGGAACGACCCTCTACTACGCGGGTCGGTACGATGAAGCCATAGATCAATGCCGCAGGACCATAGAGATGGATCCGAACTTCACCGTCGCGCACTGGCACCTTGGTCTGGCTTATGAGCAAAAGCAGGTTCTTGATGCAGCCACCGAAGAGTTTAAAAAGGCGATCTCTCTATCAGGAGGCAGTCCGCTAATGAAAGCTGCGCTTGGTCGCGCATATGCGAAGTCGCAGAAGAAGCATGAAGCGAATGACATGCTCAATGAGTTGAATGAGCTTTCGAAGCAACAGTACGTATCGGCCTACGAAGTAGCGACGATCCACGTCGCGCTTGGTAACAACGAACAGGCATTTCAATTGCTGGAACAAGCATACGGGGAGCACTCGTTCCATCTCGTTTATCTGAACGTTTCGCCACAGTTCAAACCCGTCAGGTCGGATCGGAGATTTCAAGATCTGGTGCAACGCATTGGCCTTTCCCGGTAACTCCGCAGAACGCTCGCCTCCTTCTGGCGGAGACGCTGCGGAATGATCCTCGCTTCCAAAAATTCTGTGAGAAGAAGCAGCCGTGAAGTCGCGGAATTTCTTTGCAGAGCTGAAGCGGCGTAATGTTTATAGGGTTGTCTTCACGGATCGATACACCAACATCGCCGCGGCAATATCTTCCACCGCCATGCCTAACGACTTGAAGATTGTGGTTTCGCTTACGCGCGATGGAACGTTACCGGCGAGTGCTTCGCCGAGCTCAGCGTAAATTTTCGCGCCCGAAAGAATGACATCGCCGGATTCCTTCATAGCGCCTTCGCGTGAATCGACGAAAACGACGTTGCTCATTGCCTCATCATCCAGCTCGCTCCAGTCGGGGCGACACGCGCCGATTGCATTTACGTGGCAGCCGGGCTTTAGCCACAATCCTTTTAGCACAGGTGTTTTCGAGTTTGTCGCAGTGACAATCACATCTGCACCGCGCACGGCTTCTTCGGCAGATATTGCCTTAGCGCCAATTTCTTTTGCGAATTGCTCAGCGCGCTCACGCGTAGGACTCCACACGCGAATCTCCTCGAAATTTCGAACAAGTCGCAGAGCGTCCACGTGACTGCGCGCTTGCACGCCGCTGCCCAGGATCGCGAGAATTTTCCCATCTGGCGGAGCGAGAAGTTTTGTTGCCGCCGCTGAGACTGCTGCCGTCCGCATTTCGGTGATCAGCCGTCCGTCCATTATCGCGAGTGGCGTTCCCGTTTGTGGATCGACAAGAAAGATTGTGGCCATGTGTGTTGGGATTCCGCGCTCCGCGTTTGACGGGTAGAACGTTACTGCTTTCAATCCGAGTCCATCCGGCGTGCGCGCCGGCATCAAGCCTAGGAATCCGCCAGGCGGATCAACCGATATGATCGAGCGCACCGGCTGAGTCACTCTGCCGGCAGAGAAATCGGTCAAGGCTTTCTCCATCGCCGGAATCAATTCGGTCATCCGCAGATGCTCTCGAACTTGTTCTTCGTTGAGGAAAAGCGGCTGATCAATTTTCATTTGAAGTTCGCAGTTTGAGGTTTCCTCGCGAGTGCGTAGAGAACATTTGTTTCAATGGCTGAAATCTTTTCATCGCGAATAAAAACCAGGTTAGCTTCTTTGACCTTTTGTCGCTCCGCCAGGTTTAACTGTTCGATTGTTCCGCGGTAGCCGGAGCCTAGAACGATTGTCCACCAATCCTCAGCCGACTTAATGGGGTGGAGGCGATTTTCAGCGATGATTTTTGGGGATGCAACGCCAGCTTCGTCGAGAATCTTTCTCAGGCTTGCTTGATTGTCGATTCGATCCCATGGATTGAAGCGTTTATACAGATCAGGCCGTACATCCTTGATTGAGCACCAGAATGCGTCATTCGCCGGCTCGAACAGATTCCGTCCCCACGTGGTCACAGCCAGTTTGCCGTCTGGTCGGATGTAACTCCAGAGTTCGCTCACAGCCATTGCCATATCAGGCACAAAGAAAATTCCGAACACGCACACGACCGCATCGAAACTTGCGACTGGAAACCTCATCGAAAGCATATCGCCAACTTCGAATTCGATGTTGCCAAGACGCCGTTGAATTGCTTTCGTCCGCGCCGACCCCAAAAGCGCCTTGGCGAGATCAACTCCTATGACTGCTCCCGTCTGTCCCACTGCCTCTGCGGCTGGAAGCGCGGACGCTCCGGCCCCGCAACAAACATCGAGCACTCGCGAACCAATCCGGAGTGAAGCCAGTTCGATCGTCCGACGTCCGAAATAGTCCCAGAAGCTGAGTGGCGATGCATCGTAGAAATCTGCCGCCGCGTTGTAGGTAAATGCAGCGCGATCTTGCGCATTCTCCGGGATGTTTGCTTTCATTCTAATTTGGGTGGTATTCGATTGAAAACGCATGGCTGAAAAACTGCAAACGCGCTGTGTGATCGCCGGCGGTGGACCAGCGGGCATCATGGCCGGCTACCTGCTCGCGCGAGCTGGTGTGCCCGTGATCGTTCTGGAAAAGCACGCCGATTTTTTTCGCGATTTTCGTGGCGACACGATCCATCCGTCGACACTGGAATTAATGCACGAGCTCGGCTTGCTCGATGAATTCCTGAAACAGCCGCATCAAGTAGTGCGGGAGTTACGCGCCGTAGTGAATGGGCAGGTCGTGCCAATCGCCGATTTCACGAAGCTACCCACGCGCTGCAAATTCATCGCTTTCATGCCGCAGTGGGATTTTCTGAATTTCCTCTCCAGTCATGCCAGACGTTTTCCAAACTTCCAACTGCAAATGGAAACCGAAGTCGTCGATCTGCTCATCGACGACGGGCGGGTGACAGGTGTGCGCGCGAAAACGCCACGTGGCGAGTTGGATGTGCATGCAGACCTCGTCATTGGCGCGGATGGACGGCACTCAATCATTCAATCACGCGCGAGCTTTCAGCGGCGCGAGTTCGGAGTGCCAATTGATGTGCTCTGGATGCGCATCTCCAAAAAGCAGAATGATCCAGAACAGACACTGGGCTTTTTCCAACACGGCAAGCTGCTGGTGCTGCTCGATCGCGGCGATTACTGGCAATGTGGATTCGTTATTCCGAAAGGCGGCTTCGACGAGATCAAAGCGCGCGGTCTGTCGGATTTTCAAAATGAGATCGTCAGCTTCGCCGGATTTCTAAGAGACCGAGTAGCAGAGTTGGATGAGTGGACAAAGATCAAATTGCTTACCGTGCAAATCAATCGCCTGCGCGATTGGTGCCGCGAAGGCTTACTTTGTATCGGCGATTCTGCGCACGCGATGTCACCAGCAGGCGGCGTCGGGATCAACCTCGCCATTCAGGATGCCGTCGCGACTGCGAATTTGCTTGCGCGAAAGTTGCGAACCGGTCCGGTTTCTGTGGACGATTTGAGCAAAGTGCAGGCGCGCCGCGAATGGCCGACCCGGCTGATTCAGGGAATGCAGGTCTTTATTCATCGGCGCGTCGTCACTGGCCAAACTTCGGATCGCAAGAATTCCTTACCGTTCGTCGTACGTCTTCTGAAATGGTTCCCGATTCTCCGACAATTGCCTGCACGTTTCATCGGCCTTGGCCCCCGCCCCGAACACTACTGTAGCCGAGGGCGTTGACCTCGGCCGCACTGGAGCTTGCCACGCATCCGGTTGCCGGGGTCACCGCCCCCCGGCTACAACTGCCCGATGATATAGTTTCAATCTAAATCCTTCTCCGGCTTGTAGTGCATCTGAGTCGTAATGGCGTTCACAAGAGGCATCTCACATCCGTCTGCTAATCCTTCCGCTTCACGATTGCTGAGCGCGTTGGAATTCTTGTTCGGCGCTTTCATCGTGATAGGCGACAACATTTTTCAAGTCGTGCCGAACGAAGTGATCGTTCTTAGTATCGTTGGCCTGGTTTCGATCCGGCTGCGCGACGGCCGATGGTCGGCGATGGGACTTAAGCGACCTTCGCATCTGTCTAATTGCGCTGGCGGCTGCTGCTCTTCGAATCGTTCTTGGGCAATTCGTAATTGAATCTGTCACTGCTCTCTTCTGGGCGAAGCCAACCGCGCCAGCATTAGCAAACGAGATTACCGGGAATGCGAAAATGGCGCTGCTTGCTTTGTTGCTGGTGTGGACGTTTGTAGCATTAGGTGAAGAAATCGCATACCGTGGATATCTCCTGACGCGTGCAGCTGATGTTGGAAAACGATCGGCATTGGCGTACTGGGTTGGGATTGTGCTCGTTTCAATTTTGTTTGGCTATGGACATTATTACAAAGGCGCATCTGGTATGATTGATTCCGGTGTTGCAGGACTGACCCTGGGAACGGCATACATGCAGGCTGGCCGCAATCTGTGGGCTAGCATCTTCGCTCACGGATTCATTGACACGTTTGGCGTCATCGACGCCTTTTTCGGATGGTCGAACTAGCTGGATCACTCAATCTTGATGCGATACTGACAGCGCATGAGCGGATTCGGTCGCATATTTGTCGCACGCCGGTGCTACCGAGCTCTCGACTGAACGAAGCAAGCGGGGCGTCGCTATTTTTCAAATGCGAAAATTTTCAGAAGATCGGCGCATTCAAGGCTCGCGGCGCCACCAATGCAATCTTTGCGCTGGACGATGCGACGGCGCAGCGCGGTGTGGCGACCCATTCGTCTGGTAATCATGGTGCAGCAGTGGCACGCGCAGCAAAACTCCGAGGTATTCCGGCGCACATCGTTATGCCGTCGAATTCAGCAACGGTGAAGATCCGCGCGATTGAAAGCTATGGCGCGCAGATCGTCTTTTGCGAACCAACAGAAGAGGCGCGCGAAGCAACTTGCGCAGAAGTTATCAAGGGAACTGGCGCGACGCTGATTCATTCGTTTGAAAACGAAGACGTGATGGCGGGGCAGGGGACAGCTGCGTTGGAATTGCTCGAGGATGTTCCTGATCTCGACCTTGTGATGTGCCCAGTCGGCGGTGGTGGTTTGCTCTCCGGCACGGCAGTCGCGGCGAAATCGATGCAGCCGAATATCAAAGTCATCGCAGTAGAGCCAGCGAATGCTGACGATGCGGCGCAGTCGTTTCGCGCCGGGCGACGGCTCGTGACCGAAAAGAAATTTACGATCGCCGATGGATTGCGAACAAATGTCGGCGAACCGAACTTCGCGATCATTCAGCGTTACGTGGATGACATTGTGACAGTGAGCGAGGAAGCGATCGTTTCAGCGGAAGATCGTCATCGAGCCATCAGCGGCCGTTCCGTATGCTGCAATTCTCGAACGAGTAATCGACGTGGGTGGAAAACGCGTAGGAATCATTCTGACCGGCGGCAATGTCGATCTGGACGCGCTGCCGTGGAATCTGTAGAGGCAGCCGTGCCGGCTGCGGGTGTCGATTTTGTGCAGGCGACCCGCCCGCCTCTACAGCGTTAAGCCAGGGAGTTTTTTCGCCATAAGGGAACCACCAGTCGAATCAAAACCGAAACCTCTATCTGTGGGGGGAGTTTAATTAAATATGAAAGGGTTAACTGTAATCATAGCGGTATTCATTCTGGTGTTTGGCACTGTTGCTTCGCGCGGAGCGAATCTGGAGAGAATTTCGGCGCAGACCGGAATCCCCGTCGCGACGCTTCAAGCGGAGAGGACATCGACCGGACTTGGCTGGGGTGGATTGGAGAATGCGCACCTGCTAGCTAACGCGCTGGCTGCTAACGGGTCTAATCTGACCTTCAACGACCTCGTAGCAATGCACCAGGCCGGCGAGGGCTGGGGCAAGATTGCGCACGATAACGGCTTAAATCTCGGCAGGATTGTGAGCGGTGCGCACCGCTCAAGCCAGGCAACAATGCATGCGCAGAACCTCAGCACGGTTCATGGCAAGAGCACCACGGCCCATGGCAAGAGCGCCGCGACGGTTCACGGCAAAAGCGCCACGAACATTGGCAGAGGCCACACTTCCAGGATGACTACCACACGAGGTGTCGGCCATGGCTCGAGCCTTAAATTCAGCCACATGGGCTCCCATGGCATGGGCCATGGACGCGGCCGGTAAAGAGAAACCGCGCTGAAGGGTTGAAGCGTTGAAGCGCTAAAGCGGGACAGGCAATTTTAGCCTGCGTCGAGGGAGGGATGATTCGCGCCAAGCGAGTAGGAGTACGTTTCTAAAGCTCTGTCATGGCCCAAAACTTGCCGAAGGCGCTTGGCCAGTTCCAGTCGATAACGCTATTTCGGGCGCGATTGCCCATACGCTCGCGCAATGCAGAATCGACGACCAACGCCCGAATGGCGCGGGCGAAATCATCGACGTCGCGCGATTTGGTGATCAGACCGTTGGCCTTGTCTTCAACTAATTCCTTGGGCCCGCCGGAGTCGGAAACGACCACCGGCAGGCCGCACGCCTGCGCTTCGAGGATAACGTTGCCGAATGTATCGGTTGTGCTCGGGAAAACGAAGACATCTGCCGATGCGTAGGCCGTGGCCAATTCATTGCCCGTGAGATAGCCGGTAAAAAATGCCTCGGGCAATGCTTCGGCAAATGCCTCGGAGTAGGGGCCGAGGCCGACGACAAAAAGCTGCACAGGAAGCTCTTCCTCGCGTAGGCGGCGATAGGCATCGGCCAAAACATCGAGATCTTTTTCTTTCGATATCCGGCCGACGTAAAGCAGGCGTACCTGAGCGTTGGTGGCGCCGAATCTTTCCCAGAAAGCCGACTCACGTCGCGCTGGGCTAAACAGGTCGGTATCGAGACCACGCGGGAAAATTTTCAGTTTTGCGGGATCGAAGCCGCGCTTGATCCAGCTTTGGCGGTATTCTTCCGAATTGACAAAGACGGTGTCCAGCTGGCCGTAGAACCAGTGCATGTAACGCCATGCAACGCTTTCGAGGAAGCCGTCCTCGGTCAGGATGCGGATGTATTGCGGAAAATCTGTGTGATAAATGCCGCTTGTTTGCAGATTGAGCATTTTGGCCGCGAGGAGCCCGGTCAACCCGACCGGCCCCGGCGTGCTGATAATGACTTCAGTAAATTTTTCCCGCTGAATGTAATCGAGAATCTGGAGAATCGGCGGGAAGCTGAGCTTTTGCAGCTCGTATTCGGGCAATTCGAATTCGCCGATCGGCTTGAAATTCTTGATCGGGATATCGTCTGTTTGCAGCTCACCGCGTGAAACGACCACAGTTAATTCTTTTCCAGCAGCTGCACTCGTCGCGGTCATTTTGCGAATCGTCGTCGCGACCCCATTGACGTCGTCGAGCGTATCGGTGAACCACGCCCGTTTGCGATTTTGCAGCGCGACTGGCACTTCGCCGGTCAACTCTCTGAAAATGCTGCGAAGCCATTTTCGCGATGGCGCCTGGCTATGAAAACCGTAGATGTATGGAGTAAGGATCACCAGGATCGGCACGATCGCGCTCAGAGCTTGCATGCTTTCGACCATGTTGCCGCTGCTGAGCTGCTGCACGAATTTTTCGAAAAACCGGAATGCGAGCTGCTCGGCGACCATGTTTGCCAGGAGAAATGTGCGGCGTTCCGGTTCGCTGACTGCGTCTAATTGTCTGGCGATTTTCGCCTTCACTTCAGGTCGCGCAAAATAACCGGAGAGCTCTTTCCAGAGCGAGACGTTTGCAGGCTTCAACAGCTCGAAAATCTTTCCGGACAAGACAGCTTGTCCGGCCAGGCCCGCTTTTTCTCCGAGCGTGAATTCTGTTGGATCGCGGCCCTCCATGAACCGTGAAAACATTTTCTCCAGCAACGCCGCGCTCGGTCCGAGTTTTTCGTGGAACCGGTCTTCAATGAAACACACAAGTGTGTTGTAGAAGCCATGGGAGAGAGCGAGGGGAGTTCCACCGCGTCCTCGCGCGCTGCAATTTCCGGTGTGAACGTATCCGAGCAATGCTTTCGAGGAACGGGCCGGAGGCGTTTCCGTAAAGGCCGAAGCGACAAATTGTCCGCCGTGGTCGTCCGAGCCGCCGACCAGAACCTTCTTCCACGGCTCCGCGTGCGTCGGCGCAAGATTATGGCGATTTGCGAGCAGATCGATCTTGTCCGGTGTCAGTTGACCGAAAAGAGTCTGGGCGAGATCGCTCAAAAGAGCGTCGCGCAGACCGTTGATTCCCTCGAAATGCTTGAACAGAAGGATGAGCCGCTCGAGATGGCTCGCCTGCAGTTTGCCGTTGACGCTATAAAGAGGATGCGCAACCGCGTGCGCGATTTGCGCGGTTTGGACGTAATGTTGCAGCTCAAAAATATTATCGCGGACCCCTTCGATCTCGCGGTGCTGCTGCTCTGAAATTCCCCAAACTAGGATGCTCAGCTTGCACTGATCCTGCGGGAAATATGTTGTAACCTGCTCGCTAATAAAAGTGTGTGGCA
>WNFU01015176.1_pt1 | contig 12950 bp, 10 predicted proteins | sample 5400121 | NCBI WGS metagenome assembly WNFU01 (sample SAMN13153360, study PRJNA577476) | soil metagenome | isolation source: 100 cm soil or saprolite under grassland replicate 1 | place: USA:California | collected 2016-06-15 | reverse complement strand
GAGGTACGCGCCTTCGCGGACGCACACGATGCTCCGACGCTTCGTCCCGACGCCCGGGTCGACCACGCCGACATGCGCCGCGAACGGGTAGTAGGGCACCGCGCAATACAGCACGTATGCGCCATGCCGGATGTCGTGCGGCCGGACGTTGTGGTCGAGGTCCACGATTGTCAGGTCGGCGTCGACGGAGAGGATCGCTCCCTTCATCGCCCCAACGTACTCGCCGAGTCCGAAATCCGTCGTGAGTGTGATGATGCCGCCCATGTCCAGTCCCCGTCTTTACCGGATGCGCTTCAGCCCTTCCTTGATCCGCGAGATGTCCCGCTTCCGTCGTTCGAGTTCGGCCTCGGCTTTCACCGCGCGTGCCTCCCGCTCCTTCGCCTTCGCCTCGCGTGCCTTGAGTTCCGAGCGAGCCTCCGTCGCGGTCGCCCGCTCGGCGCTGAGTCGATCCCGTTGTTCGGCGAGCTTCGCTCCCCGATCCTCGAGCGCCTTGCGCTGTGCCGCAACGGCCGTCTCGCGACGCTTCGCCTCGGCGCCCAGGCGCGCCTCTCGCTCCTGGAGCGCCGCCTCCTGATCGTCTAGTTCGGTGGCCTGTCGCTTGAGCGTTTGCTCGCTCGCTTGTGCGGCCGCCGCGAGTTCCTCGATCTCCGCCTCGCGTGCGTCGATTGTCGCGAGCCTTCTCCGTTGCTCCTCGTTCGCCTTGGCCTCGCGCCTCGCGATCGCGTCATCCCTCTTCCCGAGTTTCGCCTTCTCCTCCTCGATGTCGGCCTCGGCCTTTTCCAACGAGGCTTTGCGCGACTCGATATCCTGGAGGTCCGACAAGAAAGCCGTCTCCTGTTCTTCGAGCGTGGCTCGGAGGGATTCCAGCGAATCGGATTCCGCGGCGAGGGCACGTTCCTTCGCCGCAACGTCCCGCTCGCGCCGTTCGAGTTCGGAACGGTTGACGTGTGCTTCCTGCTCCATCGCCGTGTGCTGGGATCGGAGATGGTCCTCGGCGACCTCGAGCGCATCCGAGCGTTCGACGAGCTTCGCGGCGGCGGCCTCCGAGGATCGCTCGCCTTTCGTCAGGGCCGCCTCCCGCCGTTTCACCGTGGCTTCTCGTTTCCCGAGGTCTCGCTCGATAGAATCAATCGAACGCAAGCGCTCCTGCGCCGCGCGCTCGGCGCGGAGAAGCTTCATGGCCTGATCTTTGAGGCGGTTGCGATTGGTGGAGAGGTCCTCCTCGACGTGGGCGATCTGTCGTTCGCGCCGTTCGAGTTCCTTGGCGTGCGTCGCGATCTGCCGCTGCCGGCGTCGAAGATCCACCTGTCGCTCGCGCGCCTCCCGTTCCTCGGCGGCGACTTTTCGATCCTTCGTCGTAAGGTCCTTCGCGACTTGTTGCATCCGCTTCGTCGCCCGCCCGAGTTCGTCGCGTCGGTCGTCGAGGCCCGCGTCTTCCGCCTGGACCGCCTCCGCGTGCTTGTCAACTTTCGCCGCCTCTGCGCGGAGTTTCGCCGCTTGGCCGTCGAGGTCTCTGAGTCGGTTCGCGACGGTCTTCTCGCGGTCGACTAACGCGGCCTCCCGCTCCGTGAGGGACGCGTCGTGATCGCGGAGCTTCCCCTCCCACTCGCGGGACGACTGCTCCCGCTGGTTCAGCTCCCGTTCCCGTTGCTCCGCCTCCGCCAGGCGTGCGTCGAACATCTTGCGGGCCTCCGTGATCTTCTCGGTCTCCTCCCGGAGGCTGCCGTACAGCTCGTTCGCCTGTTTCCGTTCACGATCGAAGGAACCGTCGCGTGAATCGAGTGCGGCCTCCCGATCGTGCAGGGCGGCCTCCCGGACCGCGAGCTCCCGTTCGATCGATGCGGCCCGTGACTCCCGATCTGCGAGCCCCTTCCTCTGCGCCTCGAGCTCGAACCTTGCCTTGCTCGATTCCATCGCGAGGAGCTTCTTCTGCGACTCGACCTCCACCGATTCGGACGCGTTGCGCGCTTCGAGCCTCTGCATGATCAACGCGCTCGCCTCCTTGACCGCGGCGAGCTCGGAGCGCAGAGCGTCGAGTTCCCGCTGCCTCAGCCCGTTTCGTTGGGACTCCTGCTCCAGCTCCCACTTCCGGCGGTAGAGCTCCTCTTCCCGCTCGATGAGACTCTTCTCCTCGTCCCGTCGGACCTCGAGATCCCGAGTGTACGCCTCGCGCTCGGCGGCCTCCTCTGCGGTGACCTGTTTGAGCAGCGCGTCCGCGTCGCCGATGCCGTCCACGGAGGCGTCGGGGTAGCTACGCTGCAGCTGCTCGATGCTGATCGAGGAGTGGCCGTAGTCGTAGGTGCGCACCTCGAGTTGGGCCCTCGAACTCGTCGCGTCCTTGAGGATCTCCGGCACCGCCGGTCGGCCGGCGAGGTCCACGGACGATCGGTGCTCCGCGAGGACGCCGTCGCCGTCCCGGAGGACGAGCACCCCCTGGGAGGGCACGTCGCCTCGGAAGACGGACGTCCTGAGGAGCCCGTTGAACTTCATCGCCCGGAGCTCTTCGAGGATCGACCGGATCGCCGCGGCCCCTCCGTCGGCGATTCGTTCCACTCGACCGGGAGGGACCTCCATGTGCGCGCCCAAGATTGTTATCACGTTAAGAAACTTGCCGTGAGATTCTACTCCATGAAACAAAATCCGAGTCCGATAGAGTCGTTGCGGCGGCCCACGAGATACGGCCTCTCGCGCGATCCGAATCAACCTTAAACAAGGTTAACATTCGCCGCGACGCGGGCCGACAACGATTTTCTAGGACCCCCGCGATGGTGTGGCCGCGTTCATGATGACAAGAGGGTCAGCCGACGCCTGTCGTGACGACCCCTATGAGTGCTGAAACGCAAGCGCCCGGCGATACGTCTCGCCTCGAGGCGACGAAATCAGCCGTGATACCGGGTCCATAACGCCTTTAGACCGGGAAGGATGAAACCAGGACTCGAGGCCCTCCATGGACCGCTCCCGTCGAATTCGTCCGCTCGCGATCGCGATGACCGTGCTGCTCCTCGCCGGGCTCGCCCTGATTGCGCTGCCGCCCCGCGCCTCGGCGGGCACCGCCATCGTCTTCAGCGAGGACTTCGAGAGCGGGCAGATCTCCCCGAGCTGGGAGGTCCGGGATACGAACCCGCTCGCCGGCCTCGACTACTGGGGGATCTCAAACTACCGAGTCCACGGCGGCAACTTCAGCGCGTGGTGCGCGCAGGTGGGAACCCAATCGATCGGCGGCCAGAACAACTCGGACGTCCACCTGTACGACGACGAGATGCAGGCGGACTTGGTCGTCAACCTGAGCGCGAACGGGTTCGTGAGCCTCACGCTCTCCTTCTACTATTACTCGCACACCGAGAGCGGTGGCGGCGACTGGATCCAGGCGTGGTACGAGGCGGGCGGCACGCAGTTCGCGATCTTCAACAACACGGGCGGCACCGGCAACAAATTCGACTTGGCGTCGGTGGCGGTGCCCACGAACGTCGAGCGCCTGATCATCCGCTTCCACAGCGACAGTGCGAACCACGGGTTCGAGGGGGCCTACGTCGACGACGTCGTCTTGACGGGCTCGGAGAGCACCCCGCCCACCTCGAGCGTCTCGAGCCTTCCGGCCCTGACCAACGCCTTGCCGGCCCCGATTCCGTACACCGCCCAAGACAACGCGAACGCGAGCGGCGTGGCCTACGCGGAACTCTGGTACCGGCTCGGGACGTCCGGGAACTTCACCCTATACACGACCCCATCCGACCCGCTCGGGCAATGGATCACGCGATCGATTCCGTTCGACGTGACGTTCGCCGCGGGCGACGGTTACTACGAGTTCTACACGATCGCGGTCGACCGCGCGGGGAATGTGGAGGCGCCGCCCGCGACCGCGGACGCTTCGATGACGATTGACACGACGGCCCCGACGCTCACGGTCACATCTCCATCGTCCGGCGCGACGGTCGAAGGCTCGGCCACGGTCAACTGGGGCGCGTCCGACTCGCTCTCCGGGCTCGACCACTTCGAGGTGAGCGTCGACGGAGGAGCGTTCCAGAGCACCGGTGTGACCCCGTCCGCCACGTTCGGCGACCTCGCGGCCGGCGACCACACGGTCACGGTGCGGGCCTACGACCGGGCGGGGAACGTCCAGACTGCAAGCGTGACTTTTGCCTTCGTCCCCAGCGCGTTCCCATGGTGGCTGATCGCCATCATCGTGGCGGTGGCGGCGGGGCTCCTCCTATTCTTCCTCTGGTGGAAGCGGCGGAAGGACGAGGAAGAGGAGGAAGGTCAGCCCGCTTCCGGAACGGAAGAACCCTCCGCCCACCCGCAGCAAACGTCGGACGCCGAGCCGAAGCCGGAACACGAGGCGCCTCCCAACGAGCTGTCTCCGACGGAACCTCCGGTCTCGCCCCCGTAGCGCTCGACCTCGACGCGCCAAAGAAATGAAGGGGGCGGCCCCCGGAGGGACCGCCGTTCTGCGTTCCTAGAGGTACGGCTTCGTGCCGGTCATCTCGGCGACGAGGTCGGCCGGGATTGCGTCGTCTCCCGAGAGGCCTCCGTTGAGGTTTCCGTTCAGGCCGCCGTTCGACCGCTGCACCCCGACGAACCACGGCGCGCGCAAGGTCGTGCCGCCGCAAACCGCGACGACATCTCCGTAGAAGGAGCCCGACGGAATCGCCTGGCCGCCGCTCAACGTCACCGTGGCCGTCGCGGTGCCGCCCGCCGCGATGCTCAGGCTCGCGGGGCTCACCGCGGCCCATGTCGGCATCGGCGGGGCTTGGGCCTGCGTGATGCTCAGGGCGCACGTAAGTCCGGCGCCGGTCTCGTCGTGGAAGACGACGGACATCGCGCCGTTCACCGGCTTGCCGCCTGTCCAGACTCCGAAGCTGACCGATGCGGGGGAGAGCGTGGCGGGGGTGTTCGTCGCCGACTCGACGTTGATCCGGCCACCGCCGCGGGACAACGGACTCGACAGGGGCGCGCCGCTCGAGGGGCTCTTCACGGGACGGTTCGCGGTGTTCACGAGGGCCGACTTCACTTCGGCGGAAGACCACTCGGAGTGGGCCGCCAACAACAACGCGGCAGCACCCGCTGTGTGCGGGGTGGCCATCGACGTGCCCGAGAAGAATGCGTAGGACGGTTCGTACGTCCCATCCGGGTTGATGGCGAACACGCTCGAAAGCACGTTCACACCCGGCGCGGTCACGTCCGGCTTGATGAGGAACGTGTACGGCGTCGGGCCGCGGCTCGAGAACCCCGCGAGGAAGTCCGCGTTCGAGGTGACGACCTCCGAGATCGTCGTGCCGTCGACGGTAATCTGGGCTCCGTCGTGCGCCTTCAGAATAGCCCCGTCGGTGATGGAGACCATCGCGGCGGGGATCGTCGGGAAGTGGACTCCGTCCGCGCCCATCGAGACCGGATCGCCGAACACGTTGTTCACGATGATCGCGCCGATCGCGCCCGCGTCTTCCGCGTTCTGGATCTTCGTGCCGAACGTGCAGATTCCTCGGTTGATGACTGCGATCTTGCCGTCGACGTCGTTCGTGATTGCCGCACACCCGTCGGCCGGCGTCGCGTTCGCCGTGTTCCCGGTGATCGCTGGAACGTAGTTCGCGAAGTCTCCGATCGCCACGCCGATCGTCGTGCCCGCCATGCCTCCGAAAGCGGGATCGTCGAGGGTCAACGAGATCCCCATGTAGTGCGGGTCCGTGCTCGCGCCCGCGGTAATCACGTTCGCCGCGTTCCCCGGTGACGAGACGGTCATCGTCCCCGGTCCTGAGTTGCCGGCGGCGACTGCCGCGACGACCCCCGCATCCACCGCTGCATTCAGCGCGTCCGCGAGGGAGTCGTGGGGTCCCTGGACCCCGCCGCCGAGGCTCAGGTTGATCACGTCCATCCCGTCGATGACGGCCTGCTCGACCGCCGCGATGATGTCGTGACTGAACGAGCTCCCGCCGAGGATGTAGAAGCCAACCCCGATTCCCGGGAAGACGTTGTAGTCGTACAGGGTCACGCCCGGGGCCACACCGCTCAGGAAGCCCATCGTGGTCGAGCTCGCGGGTTTGAGATCGAGCATCGTGCCACTCACGTTCACGGGTCCTTCGATCTTGCAGCCGCCGATCGTCCCGGCGACGTGCGTCCCGTGGTCGAAGACGATTGGCGTGCCGAACGGAATCCCGCTGAAGTACGGTCCGCGATGCACGACAGCGCCGGGGCTACGGCAGCTCGCGATGAACGGGTGGGTGTCGAGGATTCCCGTGTCGACGACCCCGACTTTGATGTCCACGAGGTCGCCATAGTTCGGCGTTCCGCCGAGGTTAACGCCCAAGTCGGTCCAAACCGCCGGCGCGTGGATCAGCGGCACGGACACGTCCATCGAGGGCTTGTAGACCCAACTCGACTGGACGTCCACGACGCCCGGTGCACCCCGCAACGTTTCCGGTGAAACGCCGTTCAACTGGACTGCCATCCCGTTGATGACGACCAGGTACTCCCGGAGAACCTCGACCTGCGCGACATTGGAGTGCATCCACGCACGGAAGTTCGCGTGTGCGTTCGCGAGGAAGTTCTCGTATGCCTGCGCGGCGGGCGCGTGTACATCGAGCCGGTGGCCCGCGTCCGCGCGGGTCGCGGCGTATCCGGGGATGCCGCCCGCGTATTCGGCCACTGCCGGATCCGCGAACCGGATGATCGCATAGTCCAGCGCAGGCGTCGAGCTGCGGTTCCCTCCGCGGTCCGCGTTCGCGCCGAAATTCATCGGCGCGAGTAGGAAAAGTAGCAGTCCGATCGCCATCACATACGGTACGATGCGTCGATTCGACATTCCAGCCCTCCTCGAAGAGCCCGACGGAACCCCCGCCGAGTGGGACCTGATTAGCGTGACCGTAGAAAAGGCTTGGCCCGAGAGCCGTACCGCATTCTCGGGATTGATAAGTTGCTCGGGCCCTCCACCGCTGGACCATCTGGAGGAAAGCGGTTACGCGACGAAGCGGTCCCGCAGCGGACTTGGATGCTTACGTCGAGTGCGGGGACGGTCGCGGTATGCCTCGCTTCCGTAGGGGGTTTCTTCGCGAGGGCACCACGGGTGGGAGAACCTGAGGCACAAGGATCGCCTCCACCTCGGGCTTCGGGGCCAGCGCCGCCTCCCCAGTGGGCACGCGATCGCGCGGATCCGGCTCCCAGTTCCGGGTCTTGAGATAGATCTGGAAATAGTTTCGCGGAAGCCACACCTTCCGGTTCTTGTACCGACGGTCTAGGCGCCTCTGCCCACCGACGTACGCCCAAATTTCGACGCTTGCAATTCCCGGGTTGATGGGGACCGGATCGACCTTCCGGATCCGCTCCCCTACGTGAGAGATCGTCGTCACTTGGACGAACCTGAGAGGCTGCGGAGGTTCGATCCGCGTCGCGATGAGATCGAATGCGTTGAATATGTCTGTCGTCTGACTGATCCAGATTGGTCCCCGTTTCTGGGCGCTGCGAACAGCCGTATGTACCTGATAGCCTTGCTTCTCAAGTTCGCGCCGGGCCATAACCTGGAGTCTGTTTCCCTTGGTCACGCTGCCGCTCATCGAGTGCAATCCCCTGGACGCTGCGATGTATTTGGCCCCCATTATTATAATGGCCCCCTCTTAAATCTATCCGGGAGGTCGCCGAACACGCCTAGGGACGGCGGGCTGCGTTGATCGGGAAACCAATCTCCCTCTACTTCAGTGCCCTCTACTTCAGTGTCGCCTTCGCCCGTTCCGGATTGTCCACGACGAGCGCGATCTCGGTCCGCCCGTTCTTCGATCCGAGGATGTAGATCGAATGGACGTTGATGCCGGCACGCGCGAGGCGCCGCGCGACCTTCGCGAGCTCGCCCGGCCGATCGAGCAGTTCGAGGTTCAGGATGTCGTTCAGCTCGTATTTCAGTCCCGCGTTCGTCAGGGCCCGTTCCGTCGTCTGCACGTCTCCCGTGACGACGCGGAGGAAGGACGACTCGTGTTTGGACTCGCTCGCGATCGCCCGGATGTTGACCGCGGCACCTGCGAGGGCTTCCGTCACGCGCGCCAGCTCTCCGGTTTTGTCCGCCACGAAAACCTTGAACTCTTTCATGGACCTCCCACCAAGACGCGGCGGTGGAACGTCGGGCGAACTAGAAAAGTCTTCTCCACCGGCGGCGGTGGGCTCAGGGGACGAGCCGTCCGCGGTCCCGGGGGAAGAGGATCGCCTCACGGATGTTCGGGAGGTCGAGCAGCTTCTGCACGAACCGGTCGAGGCCGAAGCCCCATCCGCCGTGGGGCGGCATCCCGTACCGGAATGCCTTCAGGTAGAACTCGAAGCTCTCCGGGTTCAATCCCTTCTCCTTCATGCGCGCGACGAGCGGGTCGTGGCGGTGCTCCCGCTGTCCGCCGGAAGCCATCTCGTCCCCCTTGAATTCGAGGTCGAAGGACTCCGAGTACTCCGGCTCGTCCTCCTTCGTCATGACGTAGAACGGCTTGATGGCGCTCGGGTACTCGACGATGAAGAAGAGATCGTGGCCTTGTTCCGCGAGCGCGTGCCCGAGGAGCTTCTCTCCCTCCGTGTCGATGTCGTCGCCGTCGCGGACGCGCTTTCCCTGGCCTTGGAGGATTTCGAGCGCCTCCGTGTAAGGCAGCCGCCGCACCGGGAGCTTCGGTCGCTTTGGACTGGCGTGGAGGATCTCGAGTTCCGCTTTCGCTTCGTTGCGCACCGCGTCGATCGCGTGATCCACGGCGCCTTCGAGGATTTCCAGGACGTCCTCCTGGCGTTCGATCCACGCGACCTCCCCGTCGAACGACGTGAACTCGGTCACGTGGCGGACCGTGTCGGAGGGCTCCGCACGGAAGGCCGGCGCGATTTCGTAGACGCGGTCGAGACCTGTCGCCATGAGGATCTGCTTGTACAGCTGTGGGCTCTGGCTCAGGTACGCCGGCCGGCCGAAGTAGTCTGTGCGAAAGAGCGTGGCGCCTCCCTCGGCACCGGCGCCCGCCAGCTTCGGCGTCTGCACTTCGACGAAGCCCTGCTGGTCTAGGATGCTGCGCAGGGCGCGCGCGACGATCGAGCGGACGCGAAAGATCGCACGCCGTTCCGGCTTCCGCAGGTCCAGGACGCGGTTGTCGAATCGCGTGTCGATCTCCGCGCTGACCTTGTCGGCGATCGGGAGAGGGAGCGGGGCCGCGGCGGGGCTCACGATGTCCAGAGAAGCGGCCACGAGTTCCCATCCGTTCCGGACTTTGGGGTTCGGCTGGACCACCCCACGGACGATGATCACGCTCTCTCGTACGACCCGCGAGGCACGGTCGAAAAGCGCCTCATCCGATGCCTTCTTGACGGTCACCTGGAACGTGCCTTCCCGTTGCCGGACGATCAGGAAGGCAATGCCGCCGAGGTTCCGCACGTCCTCGACCCAACCGCCGAGGGACGCCTCCTTCCCCTCGTCCCGCTTGCCGATCGAGGCGAGCGAACGGAACGAGGCCGCCATGGAGGCGCGGAGAACGAAGAGGTCTATTAAAGGATGCGGTGGACTCCGGGAATCTCAGCGGGCGACCGCCATTCTTTCCTTCGTCCGCGCAGCTTCCTTCTCTCGCTCCGCGTCCGACGGCACATACTGGACGTGCGGGTACGCGAACTGCACGCGGGGCTCAGCCATGAACTTCTCGTAGATCCGCTTGACGAGGCGGGTGCGGTACGAGCCTTTCGCGAACACGGGGCAGAAATACACGAGGTTCATGTCGATAGAAGATGCGCCGAGGGCCCAGCCGACTTTCGGCTCCTCGGCCATGTAATCGGCGAGGTCTGCGAACTCGTACTTCGCGCGGAGATGCACGCGATTCTCCCGCATCATCGGGCCGACGACTTCTTCCGCGGCCTCGAAGATGAGCTTCTCCGCCAGCTTGACGTCGCTCTCGTACGTCACGTTGACCGTGAGCTGGTCCCAGACGAACGGCGTGTCTTTCGTATAGTTGAAGACGTTCCCCTTCACGATCTGGCTGTTCGGGATCGTCACGTAGCGGCCCGTGAAACTGTCGCCGTACAGGATGCCGCCGAACTCGCGGAGGGTCGTGTTCATCGGCGAGATGTTGACGACGTAGCCTCGGGTGTTGTTCATCTCGATCCGGTCCCCGAGTTTGTAGAGTCCCATCGAGACGAGCACGATCCAGCCCATCAGGTTCAGCAACGGCTCCTGCATGACGTAGATCAGCGCCGCGGACACGAAGGCGGTTCCGAGGAAGCCAAACTGCTGGGCGCCCCCGCCAATCATGACGAGAAAGACAAGGCCGATCACGGTCGCCCAGACCGCGTAGGACACGAGCTGGAAGTGCGCGAAGATGTCTGCCTCGTATCGGACGTGGGTCTTGAGCGCCGCGCGGAAGACCGGCCGCAAGACCACGAGGAGCGCCTTCGTCGCGATGAGAAGCGGAATGATGAAGACCCATGGTTCGAGCGACGCCACGAAAGCGGGCGAGCCTTGGGGCAAACCCGGTATTTGAAAATCCCCGTGAAGAACGAAAAGGAGGACGAGTGTGATCGCCGTTATGCCGACCCAGAGGAGGGCTCTCGCTTTCCGCCAATCGGCGACCTTCACAGACACTTACGACCGCCACACGCGTTATTTAATCCCGGTGACGAGGTTATCAGGGATGAAAGACGAGCGCCGTCTGTGCACGGCACCCCATCGAGAGGTCCCTTGAGAGAGAGCTCCGGCTGCCGTCAGATGAACTCAGCAAACTTGGCGACGAGCTCGGGCCGCGTCTCCTTGAGGACCTTGAGGATCGCACGGACGCTCAGCTTGTGCACGCCGACCTTCGCGAGGATCTCGATGATGTCGTCGAACTCTTTGTCGGCGAGGGTCACGAGCTTGTTCTTCGCGAGCCAGTTCCGGTACAGGTTCTCCTCGAGCTTCGCCCGCCAGCCCTTCTCGTACTCCATGAGGGCGGCCTCGCTGTAGTCGCCCGACTGGTGACACTTCGCGAGCACGTTCCCGAGGATCATGCCCGCCACCATGCCGTTGCCGATGCCGCCGCCCGTGATCGGGTCGATCATCCGAGCGGCGTCCCCGACCAGTGCGATTCCGTTCCCGACGGACTTCTTGATCGGCGGGGCGGTGGACACGCCGCCCGTGACCATGTCGAGCGGCTGGGCGTGCTCCATCCGTGGGTCCTGCTCAATCCACCGGTCCAGGTACCCCATGATGTCCATGCGGCTCTTCAGGCGGTCGAGGGAGACGCCGATTCCGACGTTCGCGGTGGACTCGTCCTTCGGGAACACCCAGATGTACCCCGCGGGCGCGCACTTGCCCAACCAGAACTCGCAGTAGTCGGGGAAGTCGTGGCCCTCACCGATGTTCGTGAGGCGGTACTGCAGCGTGCCGGTGATGTCGCCCGCCCGCAGGAGGGTCTTGAAGCCGGCCCAGCGGCCCACCTGGCTTTCGTAGCCGTCCGCGGCGACGACGCACTTCGCCTCGATGGTCATCTCGTCCTCGAGCCGCTTTGCGCGGACCCCGCGGACCCAGCCGTCGTCCTTCACGATCGCCGTGGCGGTCGTCTTGAGCCAGATGTCTGCGCCCGCCTTCGCGGCTTCCTTCGCCACGGCCTTGTCGAACGCATCCCGCTCGAGCACGATGCCCACTTCGTTCCCGGCGTGAGCCTCCTCGATTGTGAGCTCCGTGCCGTTCGGTGAGAAGATCTTCGCGCCCTTGACCTCGCGGCCGACCCACTTGCGGTCGAACGGGAGCTTCGTGTCCTCGACGAAGTGCCGGGCGAGGCCCTCGCCGCACCGGACGGGGGATCCGATCTCCTGGCGCTTCTCGATCAAGAGCGTTCGGCAGCCGCCCATCGCTGCGTACCTCGCCGTCATCGAGCCCGAGGGGCCCGCGCCGACCACGACCACATCATACTGGTACGAGGACACCGTCTCGCCTGACCTTCCATGGACGCGGGCTATATCAGATTAACCCAAGTCGCGACTGCGCTCCTCCCGCGAGCGCTATGGCCAAAGCTGGTGCTGCCGAGAGGCAGCCTCATGGATGACGATTGCAACGCCTGCGAGGAACGCGACGATGAGGACGACAACAAGGAGTCCCACCGCCACCCCGATGACGAAGTCAAAAGGAGAATAGTCGATCGCCCTGGTTTTCAGCAGGATGACCAGGAGGAGGAAGGCGTACAAGGAGGTCGCGGAGACAGACCACCCCAGCGCCTCGAGTCGCATTGAACCGGTGATCCGGAGGCTGCACCTTCAGCGTTTCGGTTCAACCACTCGGGTGACCGATGTCGTGCAAGGCCTACTTCATCGTGTGGAGCTTGTGGCCGCGCGGATAGTCGATCGCGCCGACGGGGCAGACCTTGACGCACATGCCGCACTGCGTGCAGTCCTCGTTGAACGTCAGGTAGACCTCGTTCAAGAAGATCGCGTTCGTCGGGCAGGTGCCGACGCAGGCTCCGCAGTGCATGCAGAGCATGTCGTCGATCGCCATGATGCCGTTGTCCCGGACGGAGGGACGGATCGCGACGACCGTCTCAGGCATGTCGCGACCGCCACTCCTCGATCGGCACCGCGAACTTCTTCTCGATCTCTTCGCGGAAGTTCGGCCCGGTGTTGTACGCGCAGAACGGGATGACCTTGCCGTCGGGCGTGGCGTAGTGGATGACACAGCGCTTGACGCGCTCGATGTCGTAGTTGTAGTTGTCCTGGAAGTGCATCCCGCCGACGTACATCGTCGACCAGGAGAACTCCGCGGCACCGGCCTTGTCGCCCTTCGTGAACATCCGGTTCAGGATCTTCAGCATCTTGGAGAGGCCCATGCCTTCGGGTGCCTCCTCGGGCTTGAAGTGCCGCTTCAGGAGCTGGAGCGCCTTCAGCTTCGACGTGAACTTGATCTTCTTGTCCTTCGTGTCCTGCGCCAGGAGCCAGAGGTCTTCCATGAGGCCCTCGACGTCGATGAACCGCGTGATCGGCACGGGGTCCTTGCCGGTCTC
>WNFU01014505.1_pt1 | contig 12950 bp, 8 predicted proteins | sample 5400121 | NCBI WGS metagenome assembly WNFU01 (sample SAMN13153360, study PRJNA577476) | soil metagenome | isolation source: 100 cm soil or saprolite under grassland replicate 1 | place: USA:California | collected 2016-06-15 | reverse complement strand
GCATCGCAGCGTTCAGGGAAAAACCGTCCGATCCCGTCGGGCTTCCCGACGCCCCCGACCAGGTGTACGCCTCGATGGGGAACTACGTGTTCACCCGCGACACCTTGATCGAGGCGGTGACCATGGACGCTGCGGACGAGTCTTCCAATCACGACATCGGCGGGAACGTCATCCCGATGCTCGTGGCCGCGGGTGCGGCGAACGTCTACGACTTCGCCACCAACGAAGTGCCTGGGGTCACAGAGCGCGACCGAGGGTATTGGCGCGACGTCGGAACGCTCGACTCCTACTACGACGCACACATGGAGCTGGTCTCGGTGCACCCTGTGTTCAACCTGTACAACCGGGACTGGCCCATCCTGACGTGGACCGATCCCTTGCCTCCGGCGAAGTTCGTCAGCACCGAGGCGGGGATGGGCCACGCCGGAGATTCCATGGTGTGCGCGGGGGCCCTGATATCAGGCGGCTCGGTCAGGCGCTCGATCCTCTCCCCAGGGGTCCGAGTGCACTCGTATGCCACTGTGGAGGGATCGATCCTGCTCCATGGGGTGGACGTGGGGCGTCACGCGATCGTGCGCAACGCCATCATCGACAAGAACGTCCGAATCCCGGAAGGGGCCCGGATCGGGCTGGACCTCGACCTGGACCGAGAGCGCTTCGTGGTCTCCCCTGGAGGAGTCGTGGTCATCGGAAAAGGGCAGAAGGTGGACTAGGCTCGCCCGGCCCATCTCCCTCCCCGTCGCATCGACGTCGCGATCGCGCCTGCGGCCGGGGCGATGACCAACCAGAGCGCGATGGTGGCGAGCAGGGCCGTCCCGTATCCGAACGGCTTGATGCCCACCCGGTTCGACAGGATCCCGGCGAAGATCATCATCAGCCATGCGCTGAAGAAGAAGAATCCGCCTGCGGCCGGCAGCGAGAAGAATGGCTTCACGGCTCCCCTTTCACTCGAGAACTTCGGGAAGCCTAGCCAGATGCCCCACGAGACGCGACCGTCAGGTAGCTTGACTATCCGCTGCCGGCACGAAGCGACCCAGCACGACCGGCCAGCCCTGCGCGTACTCCTCGCGGATCGCGCCCGCCTCGTCACCGAGGCGGAGCTACCGCTTACCACCGTGCGAAGTCAAGGGATCCCGCGGCGCGGCAGCCGCCACAGATCGCGCACCAGGCGATCTGGGAGAGTGCCGAGTTCCGCCCGGCCTGAATGTACTGTCCTTGGGCCCTACATCCCGATGGGGATTCGGCGCTGCAGGCTGGGACGCCTCACGCGGATCTCCTTCTGGCTGCCACGCTGACCATTCAAATGCGGCACCTTGCCTCCATCGTGCGGGATGAAGTCGTGCGTCCCGAGCGTCGGCAGGTACCTCGGGGCATGCCGATGCTTCGTTCCCTGCTCGAACGAATACGCCAGTTTGATCAGGGTGGGCTCGCTCCACTTCCTCCCCATGAACGAGATGCCCACCGGGAGTTCCTCGAACGCGTAGCCCCCCAGGACGGCGATGTTGGGGTATCCCGCAACGGCCGCCGGGGAGGTGCTCCCGAAGGTGAAGTGGTCACCGAGCACCAGGTCGGTGGTCCAGGGCGGGCTGGTCACGGGGGCGATGATGGCGTCGAGGTCGAGCTGGTCCATGATCGCGTCGATCCCCTCCGGACCCGCGAATCGCTTCGAATCCTCCAGCGCCTTCTTGTACGTCGGGTCGTCGAGCCCGTCGGTTTCCTCGGACAGCAGGAAGATCTCCTGCCCGAACCACGGCATCTCCCGATCCGCGTTGGCGTCGTTGAAGGCAATCAAGTCCGCCAGCGTTCGCATGCTCGTGTTCGACAGCTCCGACAGGTACTTGGCGATGTCCACCTTGAACTCGAAGAGCAGCACGATGAACTCGGGCTCGAAGATGTCTGTGGCGTGAGGGATGTCGGCGGGGTCGACGATCACGGCGCCGAGATCCTTCATGTCCCTGATGGCGGCCTCGGTGATGGCGTCGCTCTCGTTGTTGAAGCCGAAGTTGCCCTCCCGCCACACGCCGACCCGAGCCCCCTTCAATCCGTTCGGGTCGAGGAACTGCGTGTAGTCCTTGAAGGAGTGCCCGATGCTGTCCTTCGTCACCGGGTCGAGCGGGTCCACCCCGGTGAGCGGACCCAGGACCGCGGCGAGGTCGGCCACGGTCCGAGCCATCGGCCCGGCGGTGTCCTGGCTGTGCGCGATGGGGATGATGCCGGAACGGCTGAGCAGCCCGAGCGATGGCTTGATGCCCGCCAGCGCGTTGAGCGCCGACGGACAGGTGACCGAGCCATCCGTCTCGGTGCCAAGGGCGGCCGCGCACAGGTTCGCCGAGGGTGCCGCCCCCGAGCCCGAGCTTGACCCGCACGGGTTGTGGTCCAGCACGTAGGGGTTCAGGCACTGGCCGGCCCGGGCGCTCCATCCGCTCGATGACTGGAAGGAACGGAAATTGGCCCATTCGGAAAGGTTCGTCTTGCCCAGGATGACCGCCCCGGCCTCACGCAGCTGCTTGGCCATGAAGGAATCCCTCGGTACCTTCGAACCGACCAGCGCCAGAGAGCCGGCCGTGGTCTTCATCTTGTCAAGGGTGGCGATGTTGTCCTTGATCAGGATGGGGATCCCGTGCAGGATGGTGCGTGGCCCGGTCCGCTTCCTTTCCCGGTCAAGCTGCTCGGCGATAGCCAGGGCGTCGGGATTGATCTGTAGGACCGAGTTGAGCTGCACGCCCTTGAAGTCGATGTGGCGGATGCGCTCGATGTAGGCGTGCGTGAGGTGCTTTGAGGTCAGGTGACCGGCCTGCATAGCCGCCTGCAGCTCGGCGATGGTGGCCTCCTCCCACTTGAAGTGGGGTACATGTGCGGCGGAGCGGGTAGCGGAGGAGGCGGAGCGAGCGGTTGCGGCCGTTCGGGTGGTTGCCTGCGCCGTGCCGGTGAGCGCAGGAAGGGCGGGTCCCCCCGCTGCCAGCGCGCCCGTCAGTGCGGTGTATCCGAGAAACTTCCTCCGGCTGACCTTGCCCGCAGTCCCCTGGTCGGGCTCTCGCGGTTCGTCCATGAGCTCCCCCTTCCGCTCGGCGCGGGCCAGGCACCCTTCTAGCCAATGGAAGGCGAAGGGTCAACCCCCGACGGCCGTAACTCCGGTGACCCACGTGACAGACCATCTGGAGCGAGCCGGGAGCGGCTAATCTGGGGGGCCGTCGCCCCTGATCGGCGTGTCGAACCTTCGTCCTTCCATGAGCTGATCCACGCTCGGCCCTTCGTTGGGAGTGGCTGCGGTCGCCGTCGGCCCGGTGGGCAGGTCCGCAACCGTGCAGAACACCGCTCTCTGGTCTCGAAGGCGTCGGAGCACGTGGGGAAGCGCGCGAATTGTCGTTTCAGGCCACGCGTGCATGAGTACGATTGCCTGTGAGCCACAGGCCCTCGTGCCCTCGACCACGGAGTCCTCGACCTCCCGTGCCGACCTCGTCTCGATCCAATCGAACGCGTCCACGTCCCACCCCACATGGCGGTAGCCGAGCGCCGTCAAGAGCCGTGCCAGTCGCCGGCTGTGATGGCCGCTACCGAAGGGAAGCCGGAACCATGGGCGAGGGTCCGCGCCGCTGACCTCGATGATCGCTCGCTCGGCGTTCAGCACGTCCGTGCGAAAGCCCTCCGCGGTCAGCTGCCGCATCCGGGCGTGGTAGTGGGAGTGGTTCCCGATCAGGTATTTCTCCTCGGCCATTCGGCGGACCGTCTCCGGATGGGCCTGAGCCCACCGCCCCTGGAGGAAGAACGTTGCCCGCGCCTGTTCGCCAGCCAGGACGTCCAGGAGCCACTCCTCGTTCCCCGGCGGGCTGTGCGGGCGATCGGGATGTTCGGCATCGAACGTAAGAGCGACATGCATGATGGCGGTCGGAACAGTACAGGGTGACCGCAGTCCCGATCGAGCACGAGTTGTGGATCTTCGGCCATCTCGCTAGGGTCGAAGAACGTACATCCTGAACGACGGCCGACCGCCTCGACCACAATGGGAGGAAGCCATGGGCAATCCGATCGTGCACTTCGACATCAATGGCACCGATGGGAAGCAGCTTGCCGACTTCTATGGAGAACTGTTCGGCTGGCACGTCCAGGAGATCCCGGGCGCAAACTACTGGCTCATCGACACCCATGCCGGGACCGGCATCAACGGCGGGATCATGTCACGGAACGAGAAGTTCCTGGTCTTCTACGCGCAGGGACCGGACATCCAGGCGTTGCTCGACAAGGCCGAGTCACTGGGAGCCAAGACCCTCATGCCGGTGACAGAGGTCCCCAACATGGTCACCTACGCCTTCTTCGCCGATCCCCAGGGCAACCGGATCGGCTTGGTGAAGGGCGACGAGGCCCAGACGCAAGGAGGGCCATCCCAGGGCGATGGCGTGGCCGTGTCCTGGTTCGAGGTCCTCGGGCCGGATCCGAAGGCGCTGGTGAAGTTCTATTCACAGCTGTTCGGCTGGACCGAGAAGAAGACCGATTCGGCCGGCTCGGGCGATATCCCTGGTGGGTTCGAGTACCACGAAGTGGAGGGGGCCGGCATTGGGGGCGGCATCGGCAGCTCTCCTGACGGACAGGGACACGTGACGGTGTACGCCGGTGTAGACGATATCCAGAAGTACCTGGAAAGGGCGGAGACTCTGGGCGGCAAGACCGTGGTGCCGGTGACGACGATGGCCCAGACCACGTTCGCTCAGTTCGCCGATCCACAGGGGCTCATCATCGGGTTGTTCCAGCAGCCACAGCCGTAGATTCGGCCACCTCTCGCCTGCCCGAGAGCCGTCCGAAGGCAAGCACGCCCGCGACCAGCGCGATGGCGCCCCCACCGGCGAGCCCGACCCGGGGGCCGACATGCTGGCCGATCCACCCGGCGATGGGACCGCCGATCGGGGTGCTCCCTAGAAACACCACGGTGTAGAGGGCCATCACCCGGCCCCGCATCTCGTCCGATGACGTCAGCTGGAGGGTGGAGTTCCCGGCGATGGCGAACGAGATGCCGGCGCCCCCGAGCAGGGGAAGCACGAGCCACGCCACGGGCAGCGCCGGGGTGACGGCGACCGCAACCGAAAGGCTGCCCACGACCAGCGCGAGCAGGGCGACCATCCTGACGTTGGGCTTCGAGACCCGCCCCGCCATGAGAAGGGCCCCGGCCAACGAGCCAGCCCCGAACAGCGCCAGCATGTTGCCGTAGGTCCCGGCGTCGCCCCGGAACGTCCGGACCGCCAGCAGCGGCAGCAACACGGGGAAGTTGAATGCGAACATGAACACCATAGCCATGACGAGCAACGGCAGGCGCAGCCCCGGGGTTCGCCACACGTAGGCCACGCCTTCTCGGATCTGCCCGGGTCGCCTCGGCACGGGATGGCGACGATGAAGATCGGCGGTCCGCATCATCAGGAGCGCCGCCACCACGGCCATATAGGAGAGGGCGTTGATCAGGAACACCGGCGCCACCCCGAACGCTCCGATCAGGAGGCCGGCGATGGCGGGCCCGGCGATGCGAGTTCCCGTCATGGTCGCCGTGTTCAGGCTCATCGCGTTGGTGAGGTCGTCCCGACCGACCATCTCCAGGTAGAAGCTCTGCCGGGTCGGCATGTCGACAGCCATGACGACCCCCTGCAGGAAGGACAGCGAGTAGACCATCCAGATCCGAACCGCGTCGGTGACCACGAGCAGCCACAACGTCCCCGCCAGAAGGCCGAACGCGACCTGGCTGGCCAGCTGCAGTCGGCGGTTGTCGAACCGATCGGCGATCACTCCGCCCCAGGCGCCGAACAGGAGGATGGGAAGGAACTGCAGTCCGGTATCGATGCCCAGGGCAACTCCGCTATGGGTGAGCTGGAGGACGAGGAAGGGCGCGGCCACCGACTGCATCCACGTGCCCGTCGTCGAGAGCAGCTGGCCCAGAATGAACAGGCGGAAGTTGCGAACCCGCAGAGAGTGGAACGTGGCACGCCAACCGGGGCGCGGCGGCGGCTTTGCGGCCTCGGCCCCCGCGGTGGGGACCTCAGCTCCGGCGGTTACCTCCCGCTCCACTGGCCCTCAGGGTACGCCCACGAAAGACCGAACTCGCGGCCGGGCCCGTCAGAGCCTTCGCTCGAGAGCTACGGACCCACACGTCCAGCGGGAATGGACTGTCGCTGCGCCGCCGGGAGTCGGCCGGAGATCGTCGTGCTTCTTCCGAGTGTGGTTCGCACGTGCAGCATCCCTCCGAGTGCCTCGACCCGGTCTGTCATCCCCTGGATCCCGGTTCCGGCCGGCGATGCGCTGGGATCGAAGCCCGCGCCATCGTCGGCCACGCTGAACGTGAGATACCCGTGTTCATCAGCGAGGCGAACCTCGACGTTGCATGTGCCCGCGTACTTCGCCACGTTCTGGAGCGCCTCGGCGCAGCAGAAGTACACGGCCGCCTCCACCTCCTGCCGATACCGGCCCACCCCCACCACTTCGATCGCCACCGGCATGGACGCTTTGGCGGCATACGCACGCAGAGCCGCGGGTAGCCCGCTGTCCACGAGCAGCGGCGGGTAGATCCCTCGAGCGAGGTCCCGGAGTGACTCCAGCGCCTCCTGCGCTTCTGCCTGGAGCTCGTGGAGAAGACGCTGCGTCTCCTCCGGGGACCCGACCACGTGGTTCTCAGCGAGCCGCAGCTTCACTTTGAGCGCCACGAGCTGCTGCTGAGCGCCGTCGTGGATGTCCCGCTCTATGCGTCTGGCCGCGACGTCCTGAGCTGCGACGAGCCTTTGTCGCGACTTCCGAAGTTCCTTTGCCTGCTCGGAAATCTCCTCCAGCCGCGCCCGCAGCTCAACGGTGAGCCGGACGTTCCGCAGGCTCAGTCCGGCTTCGGAGGCGAGGTCGCCCAGGAGTTGCTCCTCTGCCTCGGTCAACGACTGGCCGGCAGGCTTGGCCACCCACATGTCGCCGATCGGTTCCCCGTCGTGGTAGATCGTGACCGTCCAGTCATAGTCACCGCCGTTTCCCGCGTGCGGGGGCCAGGTCACGGAGCGAGACCCGCCGTCTGGGAGGAACACACGTACCCGGCTCCGAGCCGCACCCACTCCCCGGGCCGCAGCCTCCGCCATCCGGGGGATGATCTCTTCCACCGAGAGCGATTCGGCCATACGGCGAGAGAAGTCGGTGAGCACCTCGTATGGAGTGGCGCGGTCCCCATAGACCAGCCTGTTCGCGAACCGCTTCATACGTTGGCGAACCGGCTCGAAGGCGACCGCGATCACGGCCGTGGCCAGGATGGAAAGACCTGGGATGACCCTGTCCCCGCTCCCTATGGCTCGGCCGATCACCACGACGATGAGGACGTAGACCGCTGCGAAGAAGGCGGTCAGCACCCCGTACAGGAGTGCCTTGCTCACCACGACCTCGATCCCCCAGAGCCCATAGCGAAGGATCCCGATGAACAGGACGATGGGGATGACGGCGAAGAGCGGAGGAAAGACCTGCTCGAGGAGGGAGGCTGACCCGGCTGCCGACACCCAGGCTCTGAGGCCGCCGATGAGCGCGAAGAGAAGACCGACCATGAAGGCGGGTGCCAGGGCGAGCCGGAGGATCCTCGCTTGCCGCCGCTCTTCCGGGGCGGGCCCATGGCGGACTCTGTACGACTGACCGATCATCCCCAGCGCCGGGATCACCAGGCCGAAGAAGACGACGAAGTTCGTCACGAGGCTCCCCCGCGAGAGGAGCACCGGACCGGCGACCGCCGTCAGAACAGCGAGAACAGCCAGTGGCCACTTCAGCCTTCGCGGCGAGATCCGGCCATCGGGGAAGAGCACCACCGCGTACATGTAGGCCACTCCGGAAACGACATGGAAGGCGATGTGCAGGTCGCCGACCACGCGCGACTCGAAGGCGTCGATGAAGCTGTGCAAGGAGCTGCGCCACGCGGTCGTGAGGGCGCCGCCACACCAGGAACACACCGAGCCCCAGGTTGAGCAGGCTGAACAGGTAGAAGAGAGCGAGCGGACCCTTCGCCGCGTAGGTGGCCGAAGAGGCCGTGACCAGACGTCGCGCGATGTGGGCGAACCAGCCGGCCCCCGAAGCCCACTCGAACAAGTTGTTTCCGATCCCACCAAACCGATGCCCGAGGGCCGGAACCAGGCCCAGAAGGAGCCACAGCACGACGGCCGCCGTGTAGACGAAGAGGAAAGAGAGCACCGTCGCTTCCAGAGCCGGCGGCGGGTTCGGAGTGTCGGGCTTCAAGTACGAAGCCGGCGGCCCGGACCCATCACCATCATCAGTGTCAGCGCTGCGCAGATGCACCAAGTTGCCCCCCGGCGCGCATTGTGCCCGCTGGTCGCGATGAGGGGAAGAGTGCCTGCTTCCTTGCCAGGGGGTGCTCCCACCTTCGTTCGTTGTGGTGGCACCCCCTGGAACCTGCTTGTTCTGGTTCGTATTCCGGCGTGCAGGCATGATCGAGTAACCGGACCCCTCGCCGATAGCGTGGGAAGTCGAATCGAGGGTTCACGAAGGGGGGAGCGACGGGGGCCGGGAGGCTCCGATGGGTCACCGAATGGCTCTCATCACGGTCGAAGGAGGAGAAGGACATGAACCACATCAGGACCACTTCTCGAACTCGCCGAGCGGTCCTGGCGGTGTTCCTAGGAGCTGCGCTCGTGGCAGCTCTCGCCGGAACCGCCGGTTCGTCGTCGGGCGCCGTCGTCACGTCCGGCGCCTTCCGTGCCTTCGCCGCAGGCACGGGGATGGACATCAGCGGACGCGCCCACATGGTCCGGACGGCTGACGGAAGGACCATCGTCGCCATCCAGGTCCAAGGTCTGAACCCCAACACAACGTACGGTTCGCACGTTCACGCCGCCGCGTGTGCGGTTGGGGACGCCGATGGCCACTTCAAGTTCGACCCTGCGGGGCCACCAGCGCCACCGAACGAGATCTGGCCGGGCCCCTTCACCACCAACCCCGCTGGGATCGGCAAGGGGTTCACCATCGGGGAGGGGACCGCCGGTCCGACCGCAGTCTCCGTCGTGGTACACGCTCCGGGAGGGGCAAAGATCGCCTGCGCGGACCTCAGCTGAGGAGACGTCGAGTCGCTCGTCGACGTAGCGAATCACCTCCCGCCCGGGCACGATCCCGATCGACTGGTACGGTCCCTTTGGCGTCCGGCTGCGGTAGACGACGTATCCGTCGGCGATCGGGGAGCTCGATGCTCGCCAGGCCAGCGACGCCTTCCCCCTGAAGAACCCGCCGCAGGCTCCATGGGCCTGGAGGGCCATGGCCGGCCGGAGGACCTGCGGTCGGGCTTGCGCCACCGGAGGATGCCGGGTCATCAGTGGGACGAGCAGCCCCACCAGGGCGAGGACGAGGGCCAGGCCGGCCACCGCCCACGCTCCGATCACCCTGGCTCTCGAGCGATCCGGTCCGTGCGTAGCCTCGGACCGATCATCCTCCAGCGAGTCCGTGACCCGTGCCGGGGGGAGTGGATCGGTGGCTTCGGGCCCCAGCGACTGGAATCGGCGAAGGTCCAGGTCCAGTGCCCTGGCGTCCCGATACCTGGCGGCGGGTTGCTTTCGCAGGCATCGATCGACGATCGACCGGAGCGCCGCAGGAACGTCGGGACGGAACTGAGCGAGCGGAGGAGGGTCGTCGTGAACGTGTTGGTGCATCATGGTGAGGGCCCGCTCTCCGGTGAACGGAGGACGTCCGGCGAGCATCTCGTACAGGACAACTCCCAACGAGTACACGTCGGATCGGCCGTCCACGGGTAGCCCGGTGGCCTGTTCGGGTGACAGATATTCTGCGGTGCCCAGGGGCTCGTCGACCGGCGTGCGGTCGAGCGCGTGGGCGATGCCGAAGTCGAGGACCTTCACCAGCCCGTTCGCTGTGAGCATCACGTTCCTGGGCTTGAGGTCCCTGTGCACGATGCCGGCTTCGTGGGCGCAGACCAAACCCTGGGCGATGGCCTGGGCGATGGCCGAAGCCCGGCCGAAGGTCAGCCTCACCTCGCGGTCCAGCAGCTCGGAGAGCGTCTCCCCGCGGACCAGCTCCATGACGATGAAGGGCCGCTCGCCGTCCATTCCGACGTCGTGGACCGTGACGATGTTGGGATGGTTGAGAGAGGCCGCGGCCCGGGCCTCCCGGCGAAACCTTGCCACAGCCCGGGCGTCGGGTGTCGTGCCCTCCCGCAGCTCCTTGACCGCGACTCGCCGCCCGAGCAGCCTGTCGGTCGCCTCGAACACCTCGGCGGTCCCTCCCCGCCCAAGGAAGCCGATGATCTCGTATCGCCCGCCCCACGACGGGATCGTCGTTCGGTCGGTTACCGTTCCGGTGCTCGTCATGAGCCATTCCTCCACAGGTGTCGGGTCGCTCCACGTTGCCCTACGTTGCCCGAGCGATCGGGGGATTGACGGGTACTGCCGACCCTCGCCGGGCGCGTGCTACCTTTCGAACGCCACACCACGCCGGGGGTAGGCTTTGATCTGCTCGAGCTGCGGCACGGACAACCCAGCAGACCGCAAGTTCTGCGGCGAGTGCGGTGCTGCTCTGGTGGTGGCCTGCCCGAACTGCGGAAGTCCGAACGACCCCAGGTTCAAGTTCTGCGGAGAATGTGGAGCATCACTCTCTCGAGCCGCGGCAGGCGCCGTCGGCCCCGGGATGGCCGCCGCCCCTGCCCGGATCGCCGCCGCCGTGACCGCTCCCCCGGTGTCCGAGCGGCGCCTGGTCTCGGTGCTGTTCGCCGACCTCGTCGGGTTCACCGCCCTCTCGGAGGACCGCGATCCAGACGAAGTCAGAGACCTGCTCTCGCAGTATTTCGACACGTGCCGACAGGTGATCGCCCGGTACGGCGGAACCGTGGAGAAGTTCATCGGCGATGCGGTCATGGCGGTGTGGGGCACGCCCGTGGCCCAGGAAGACGACGCCGAGCGGGCGGTGCGGGCGGCCCTCGAGCTCGTACAGGCCGTCCGGACGCTCGGCGAAACCGTGGGCTCGGGCCTGCTGAACCCGCGCATCGGCGTGCTGACCGGAGAGGCGGCCGTCACGCTCGGCGCGGAGGGCCAGGGGATGGTGGCGGGTGACCTGGTCAACACCGCGTCGCGGGTGCAGGCGGAGGCTGAACCCGGGACCGTCCTGGTCGGGGAATCGACGCGCCGCTCGACCGAGGCGGCAATCATGTACGAGCCCGCCGGGGTCCACGACCTCAAGGGGAAGGCGGAGCCGGTGCCCCTGTGGCGGGCCTTGCGCGTGGTGGCCGGCGTCCGGGGCACGATGAAGTCGGCAGGGCTGGAGGCGCCCTTCGTCGGTCGGGACCGGGAGCTCCGCTTGGTCAAGGAGATCTTCCACGGGACAGTCGACAACCGAAAGGCCCACCTACTGTCGGTGATCGGTATCGCGGGCATCGGCAAGTCCCGGCTTGGGTGGGAGTACTTCAAGTACATGGACGGGCTGCAACAGGTCGTCTGGTGGCACCGCGGTCGTTGTTTGGCCTACGGAGAGGGCGTCACGTACTGGGCCCTGGCCGAGATGGTCCGGGGTCGAGCCGACATCGTCGAAGGCGAGGACGAATCATCATCCCTGGCGAAGCTCCGTGCCTCCGTGGAGCAATGGATCGAGGATCCCGAGGAACGAGCCTGGGTCGAGCCCCGCCTGGCCCACCTCCTGGGCCTCGAAGAACGGACGGCCAGAGAGCCGGAGGACCTCTTCAGCGCATGGCGACTGTTCTTCGAGCGCCTGGCCGACCGCAACCCCACCGCGATGGTGTTCGAGGACATGCAGTGGGCCGACCGAGGGCTGTTGGATTTCATCGACTACCTGATGAATTGGTCGCGCAACCATCCCTTCTTCATCATGGCCTTGGCTCGTCCGGAGATCGCCGAGCGCCATCCCGACTGGGCGGCCGGACGGCGGGGGTCTACGACCCTCCACCTGGAGCCTCTGTCCGACGCAGACATGGAACGGCTACTCACCGGTCTGGTGCCGGGGCTCCCGGAGCGGATGACCCGACAGATCCTCGAGCGGGCGGAAGGCGTTCCCCTGTACGCGGTGGAAACGGTCCGGATGCTGCTGGACCGAGGCCTCCTCACCCAGGAAGGAACCGCATACCGCCTGACAGGTGAGGTCGAGAAGCTGGAGGTCCCGGAGACCCTCCACGCGTTGATAGCCGCCCGACTCGACGGGCTCGATCCGCAGGAGCGCTCGGTCCTTCAGGACGCGTCGGTATTGGGAAAGACCTTCGCCAAGCCAGGGCTTTCGGCGCTGACCGGTCTATCCGAACAGGCTCTGGAACCAGTGCTCGCTTCTCTCGCGCGCAAGGAGGTCCTTGGGATCCAGGCCGATCCCCGCTCGCCGGAGCGAGGACACTACGGCTTCCTGCAAGATCTCGTACGGAAGGTGGCGTACGACAGACTTTCGACCAAGGAGCGAAAAGCTCGCCACCTTGCTGCCGCCGCTCACATGGAATCCGAATGGGGCGGCGAAGAGGTGGAGATCGTCGAGGTGCTGGCCTCGCATTACCTCGAGGCGTATAGGTCATCACCCTCGGCGCCCGACGCACAGGAGATCAAGAGCAAGGCACGTGATGCGCTGATTCAAGCCGGACGCCGTTCGGAGTCACTGGCGTCTCCGCACCAGGCCTACGGCTACTACGTTCAGGCGATCGATCTGACGGATGACAGCCTGGCCCTTGCCGAGCTGCATGAACGAGCCAGCGTTGTTGCGATACAGGCCGGCCGACCGAAGGACAGCTCCCAGCACGCCGAAGAGGCGCTGGCGATCTTCAAGAGCGAGGGCCGGTCCCGGGACGCCGCGCGAGTTACCGCGAAGTTCGCCGACTTCGCGTTCAGCTTCGGGCGTCTGGAGGAGGCAGCGGCCAGGATGCAGGAGGCCTACGACGTGCTGTCTCAGGGCGAGCCCGACGAGCCCCTGGCAATGGTGGCTCTCCAACTGGCCCGCATGCTCCATTTCTCGGGAAGGGC
>WNFU01010055.1_pt1 | contig 12952 bp, 9 predicted proteins | sample 5400121 | NCBI WGS metagenome assembly WNFU01 (sample SAMN13153360, study PRJNA577476) | soil metagenome | isolation source: 100 cm soil or saprolite under grassland replicate 1 | place: USA:California | collected 2016-06-15 | reverse complement strand
GTTCATGCGCCGCCACGGCGGCGCCTGGCCGGTGGGGGTCGATCCCGAGGGCCTGGCCGCCGCCGGCTGGGGTGTCACGGTCGGGCTGCCCCACACCGTCTTCGTCCGACCCGACGGCACCCTCGCCTCCCACCAGCTCGGCGAGCTGACCCAGGCCAGCCTCCAGCGCCAGCTCGCCGCGATCACCCCCTGACCCGCCCGGGGTGGGAGGTGACCGCCGTCCCTGAGCGGGCTTCGCCCGGAACGACGGGCGTGGCATGATGCGTGGGGCCGACCCGGGGCGGCGGTGGCTCGCTTGGCGGCGGCTCCGCATGCCCCGGGTCGGCGTCTGTGCGGTGCAGCCGCGACGGTGCGCTGCAACCGCGGATGACCCGGGGCGCCTAGCGGCGCCGCCGGCCCTCTTCGAAGATGCGGTCGAACGCCTTGCGCGCCCGCGCTTCGGAGAGGTCGTAGAGATATAGGACCACGCCGGCGATCATCAGCAGGACCGCGGCGGCAGCGATCAGGGGCCCATACATGGCGGCGGCTCCCTTGCTCTGGGGGCTCTGTGGTGGGCTCGGCCGGAACATTGCACATGCCGCAAGCGGCGTCAACTACTCAGCCTCGCCCCACCTGCCTGGGCGGCTGGACGGTGGGGTCGGGCGGCCCCGGCGCGCGCGCGGCCGCCCAGATCGCCTCGAAGCGGCCGAGCCAGTAGCCGAACCAGTGGGTCGATTCGGCCCGGTGGATCTCGATGTGCATGCGGTCGCTGATGCTCTCGTCCCGGAACCCGTGGAACTCCACGATGATCCGGCCGCCCCGCTGCCGCGGGTTGACCACCACCAGGCTGAAGCCGGGGTTGAGCGGCAGCAGCCGGTACTCCACCCCACCGGTCGCGGCCAGCTTGTCGAGGCTGTCCAGGGACCGCGTGAGGTCATCGCCGAAGTCGGTGTTGTCGTCCAGCTGGGCTCGGACGGCCTCGATCGTCCCGGCGGCCGGGTCGTGGACGACGACCCGGAGCCGCCCGCCGCCCTGCACCCAGCGCCGGATGTCGCCCGCGTGGCGCCGCAGGACGTTGACCCCGCTGGGGGCGTACATCCACAGCTCGGTGGCGCCGTCCAGGAGCTGCTCGAAGGTGCCGTAGCTGTCGCGGTCGCGCAGCACCTCGGCCAGCGTCCCCTGCTGGCCCCTGGCGCGCTGGCTGGTGGTCGAGTAGACCAGGAACGCCAGGCAGGCGAGCGTGACCGCGTCGGACAGCCGTGGCGGCAGGTCGCCCACGATGCTGAAGATGGTGAGCGCCAACGCCAGGCCCGCGACCGCATACGCCTCCAGGTTGCGGGGCCCTCGCAGGTCGTCGGCGAGCCACTCCAGTGCCGTGCGGCGGCGGCCGCTCCGTGTCATAGCGAGACGATCTCCGGCGGCGGTTCGGCGTCGGTGGCCTCGGTGCCCTCCCGCAGGTACTTTACCCGCTCCTCGGGGGTGAGCTCTCTGGTGACGCGCTCGCGGGCGCGCGCGAGCAGATCCTCGAGCGTCGGGTGGACGGTGAGCGGGTAGACGCGGGCGGCGCCGTCGTCGCCGCCGGTCGCCACCATCTGGCCGTCGGGGCTGATCGCGGCCGCGTTGACCGCACCCGCATGCCCGCGCAGCTCCATCAGCGGACGGCCGGTGTCGGCGTCCCAGACGCAGGCCGTGCGGTCCTCGCTGGCCGTGACCACCCGGGTGCCGTCTGGATGGAAGGCCGCACCGTAGACCTTGCCGGTGTGGCCACGAAGCTCCCTCAGGACCTTGGCGCCGGCGAAATCCCAGATGCGGGCGGTCCGGTCCTCGCTGGCGGTGATCAGCGAGCGCCCGTCGGGGCTGAACCCCACCGTCCAGAGCCGCTCGCTGTGGCGCATCGGGTCCGCCCGCAGCTTGCCGGTGTTGGCGTCCCAGAGCTTGGCGGTGGTGTCATGGCTGGCGGTGGCGATGTAGGCCCCGTCGGGGCTGTAGGCGACGCTCTTCACCGGGGCCTCGTGCCCCCGCAGGACGAGCAGCTCCTCGCCGGTCGCCGCGTCCCACACCCGTGCCGTCTGGTCACGGCTGCCCGTCGCCACCCTGGTGCCGTCGGGGCTGAAGGCCACCGAGGTGACCTCCCGCCGGTGGCCTTTCAGCCAGGTCAGGACGCCGCCGCTGCGGGCGTCGCGGACCGCGGCGCTGGCGTCCCAGCTCCCGGTCACGATGCGGCTCCCGTCCGGGCTGAAGTCGGCGCTGCTCACCTCCCGTTCATGGCCGGGCAGGTTCAGGATCGCCCTGCCGGAGCGCACGTCCCACAGCCGCGCCCGGTTGTCCCCGCCCGCGGTCACCAGCCTCCGGCTGTCCGGGCTGAAGGCGACGCTGGTCACGGCGCGGAGGTGTCCGGGCAGCGCGAGCGACGACTGACCGGTGTCGGCGTCCCAGTACCGTGCGGTCGCGTCCTGGCTGGTGGTGACGACGCGCGTGCCGTCCGGGCTGAAGCTGGCGAAGTTGACCCCGCGGGTGTGGCCCCGCAGCCGCGTGATGGGCCGACCGGTGTCGGCCTCCTGCACCCTGGCGGTGCCGTCGAGGCTGCCGGTCAGGACCCACCTGCCGTCCGGGCTGAACGAGGCGCTGTGCACGGAGTGGGTGTGGCCGCGCAGTTCCGTCAGGGACCTGCCGGTCTGGGCGTCCCACACCCGCGCGGTCCGGTCGAAGCTGGCGGTGACGACCCGAGAGCTGTCGGGATCGAACTCGGCGCTCCAGACCTCGTGGACGTGGCCCTCGAGGGTGGCCACCAGGCGGCCGGTGGCCAGCTCCCAGACCCGCGCCGTCCCGTCCTTGCTGGCGCTGGCGGCCAGGCGGCCGTCGGGACTGACCGAGACGCCCCAGACGACCCCGGCGTGGCCGGCCAGCGCGGCGTGGGCGCCTGTCCGTGCGTCCCAGAGGCGGACCTCCCCGTCGCTGCCGCCGGTGACGACCCGGGTGCCCTCCAGGGTGAACACGGCGTCGCGGATCCCGCTGCGGTGACCGGTGAGCACCCGCAGCGGCGCCCCGCTGCGTCCGTCCCACAGCCGGGCCGTGCGGTCGTCGCTGGCGGTCACGATCCGCGTGCCGCCGGCGTCGAACCTGGCGGCGCGCACGGCGCCGCGGTGGTCTCCGAGCACGGCCAGCTCCCTGCCGCTGGCGGCGTCCCACAGCCGGGCGGTCCGGTCTTGGCTGGCGGTGACGATCCGGTTGCCGTCGGGGCTGAAGGCGGCACGGCCGACCTCGCCCCCGTGGCCGCTGAGCACCTGCCGGATGCGGCACTCCAGCAACGACTGCCGAAGCGCGTCCTGGGCCAGCGGCGTGGCATGGGTCCCGACCGCCTCGACGGCCAGGAGCACCGAGAGCTCCGGGTCGACGCTGAGCTGGGTGATGGCGACGGCCGCCAGCTCGTTGGAGAGCGCGAGCCGGCCCTGCTGCTCCTCCCGCTGCCGCTGCCGGCGTTCGCGTTCCGCCTCGGCCTGTTGCTCCTTGAGCTGCTGCTCCAGCTCCTGGCGGGCCCGCTCGCGGGTTTCCTGCTCGACGAAGCGGCTGCGCCAGTCGAGGATCGCCGGCGCGAGGATGTCGTGGAAGATCTCGTAGCAGAGGGCGCCGGCCTGCCGCTGCGGCGGAGGAACCTGCCGCAGGATGCGGGCGTCGGCCAGCTTGCGCAGGACGGTCGCGAGCTGGTCCTCGGGCGTGCCGGTGAAGTCGCTGAGGTCGGAGAGCAGGTGCGCGAACTTGGTGCCGGACGGGGTCACCAGGTACTGGAAGACGCCGGCGGCGATCCGTTGCTCGCCGTTCCCGAGCGCACCGATGGAGGCGTCAAGGTGGCTCCGGACGACGTGCTCGGCGCCGCCCAGCTCGTCCCGGAGCGTCGCCAGGCGGAGCCGGCGGGAGCCCATGCGCCGCTCCGCGTCCCAGAGTTGCCGCATCACCAGCTGCAGGTACGGCGTCTCGATGGCGCCCTGCAGCACGTCGATGGTCGACTCGCGTCCGACCAGCCCCCGCCCCTGGGTGCCGAGCGTGACCCGGCCGAACTTGATCTCGTCCAGCAGCGCCTCGACCAGCTCCGGCTCCACCTCGACCCTCGCGGCCGCCCGGCGCGACCGGTTGTAGGCCTCGACCGGCCCGGTGATGGCCCGTCTGGCCGAGGCCTGGTCGAGGTGCCTGATGCGGATGTAGTTGTCGAAGAGGTTCGGCAACCCCTTCTTGAACTGGTCGAGCCACGCCAGCGCGTCCTCGCGGATCGCCAGCAGGAAGTTGGCCCGGATCTGGCCGGAGTTGACGATCCGCGGGAACACCTCCGCGAAGGTGCCCGGGCCGTCCTCCTCCGCCCGGTACAGGAAGTACTCCTCGAACTGGTCGAGGATGATCAGGACCGGCCCGGCGACCCGCCTGGCCCACACCCGCAGTGCCGCGCCGAGCTCCACGGGGTCGCGCCGCTTCAGCGCCGCCGGGTACAGCTCGGCCAACGCCTCCACGACGTGCTGGCGGATGGTGAGGAGCGGGTCGTCGCGCCAGTTGCTGACCACCGTGACGACCAGCTCGGGCCGACGATGCTGGTCGAGGTTGGCGCGGGCCTCCCGGCCGAGCTGGTGGGCGACGCCGGCCCGCAGCACCGAGCTCTTGCCGACCCCGGTGACGCCGTACAGGACGGTCAGCGGGTAGGCCAGCAGGTTCGCGCCGATGATCTCCTGCTCCGTCTCGCGGCCGAAGAAGTAGCCGGCGTCCTCCTCGCCGTAGGGCGACAGGCCCCTGAACGGGGCAGATGGCTTGCGCCTGGCCATCTCAGCGCCTCCCGCGCTTCGGCTTGGCGACGAGCGCGTCCTTCAGGCTGCCGATGTAGTCCTCCAGCGGGAGGTCCAGGATCATCACGTCCCGTTTCCTCCACAGGCCCTCGTCCACCGGGTCCGGGTTGAGCTGGATCGCCCAGGAGGTGGAGCGCAGCTCCTCCTCCCCCCAGATCCGGTTGAGGATCACCCGCAGGTTCCAGTCCCGCAGGCTGTAGCCGAGAAACAGGCAGTGGCTCCGTCGCAGCTTCTCGACCAGCGTGACCGGGACCAGCTTGGACACGTCGGTGCGGGCCAGGTAGTCGATGTAGTGGTCCTCGGTGATGACGTAGCTGTCGCGGTCCTGGTCGTCCCGGTCCACCGCGCCGTGGATCTTGAGGATGACGGTCCGCTTGTCGGTGTTCAGGTCGTGGTAGGTGTTCGGCTCCAGGATGGGCGTCGGTCTGCCGCCGTGCGGCCGGTGGGTGAACTTGCCGCGGTAGGGCCCTTTGGCGTCGTAGCTGACCAGGTCGAACGGCTCACGTGCTGCGTAGAAGGCGCGTTCGAGCACGTCGTCGTAGTTGGTGGTCACGATGAGCTGGTAGGGCCGGGCGGCTCGTTGGCGCCGCAGGATCTTGGGCAGGCCGGCCAGGAACCGGTGCAGCTCGGTGGGCGGGTAGTCGCCGTCCAGCAGGCGCCGCAGCTCGTCGTAGAGCGGGAAGGCGCCGACCGTCAGGGTCACGTACTGGGAGACCCGGAGCAGGTCGTCCTCGTTCCTGCCCTCGTAATCGAACATCCGGGCAAGGTAGTTGGAGAGCTCCTTGCCGCTGGGCAGCCAGTCGAACTGGCCGGGACGCCAGGTCAGCTCCTCCGGCCGGCCGCACAGGTTCGCGCCCGCGCCGAGGAACGGCACCACCCGGCCGGCGCGCAGCTCGCTGATGACCGAGCGGCAGTGACGGCCAAGGGCCACATCGGAGAGCCTGCCCGGCATCTGCAACGCCCCTCTTGTCCCTGCTCCCGACGCCGGGCAGGGGAACTACGATCCTTGCCGACCAATGACGCCATATAGGTCGTTAGCGGAATGCGTGAAGCCTAACGCGGTGTGAGGACCGCCGGAAGGGCCAGGTCCCTTCCGCGAGGTTCCCAATCCGATCGGTATATGCTGGTGGCGCCGGTCGTCGGCACCCTGCCCTCGGGGTCAGGCGGGGACGCTGCGCCCCGGGTGCCTCCCGCTGGCGACCCGGTGCAAGCGACCTGTCGGTTCCGAATCGAGGGACATCAAGATGACCAAGCCGATCCAGACACTGGATCGCGTGACGATTCGCTTTGCCGGCGATTCCGGCGACGGCATGCAGCTCACCGGCGACCGCTTCACCAGCGAGACCGCCGCCTTCGGCAACGACCTGTCGACCCTGCCGGACTTCCCGGCCGAGATCCGCGCCCCGGCCGGGTCGATCCCCGGGGTGTCGGGCTTCCAGCTGCACTTCGCCGACCACGACATCCTCACTCCCGGGGACGCGCCAGACGTGCTGGTGGCGATGAACCCTGCCGCCCTCAAGGCCAACATCGGCGACCTGCCGAAGGGCGCCACGCTGGTGCTCAACACCGACGCGTTCACGCCCCGCAACCTCGTCAAGGCCGGCTACGCCGGCAACCCGCTGGAGGACGGCTCGCTGGCCGACTACGCCATCCACGGGGTGGCACTGACCTCGATGACCTTGGAGGCGCTGAAGGAGTTCGACATCTCCAAGAAGGAGGCCGAGCGGGCCAAGAACATGTTCGCCCTCGGCCTGATGTCGTGGCTGTACCACCGGCCCACCGAGGGCACCGTGGCCTTCCTGCAGCGCAAGTTCAAGGCCCGCCCGCTGATCGCCGAGGCCAACGTGACCGCCTTCAAGGCCGGCTACAACTTCGGCGAGACCACCGAGGTGTTCGCCGTCTCCTACCAGGTGAAGCCGGCCAAGCTGCGCCCCGGCACCTACCGCAACATCTCCGGGAACCTGGCGCTCGCCTACGGGCTGATCGCGGCCAGCCGGCTGTCGGGGCTGCCGCTGTTCCTCGGCGCCTACCCGATCACGCCGGCCTCCGACATCCTCCACGAGCTCTCCAAGCACAAGGCGTTCGGGGTCCGCACCTTCCAGGCCGAGGACGAGATCGCCGGGGTCGGGGCGGCGCTCGGGGCAGCCTTCGGCGGCGCCCTGGGGGTCACCACCTCAAGCGGCCCAGGCATCGCCCTGAAGGCCGAGACCATCGGCCTGGCGGTCTCCCTTGAGCTGCCCCTGCTGGTCATCGACATCCAGCGCAGCGGCCCGTCGACCGGCATGCCCACCAAGACCGAGCAGTCCGACCTGCTGCAGGTGATGTTCGGCCGCAACGGCGAGGCGCCGGTCCCGGTGGTGGCCGCCTGCACGCCGTCGGACTGCTTCCACGCCGCCATCGAGGCGGCCCGCATCGCCCTCAAGTACCGCACCCCGGTGGTGCTGCTGTCCGACGGCTACCTGGCCAACGGGTCGGAGCCATGGCTGATCCCCCAGGTGGCGTCGCTGCCCGACATCTCGGTCGGGTTCGCCACCGAGCCCAACCACGACGGCGACTTCTGGCCGTACCTGCGCGACGAGGCCACCCTTGCCAGGCCGTGGGCGCCGCCCGGGACCCCCGGGCTGGAGCACCGCATCGGCGGGCTGGAGAAGGCCGACGGCTCCGGCAACATCAGCTACGACCCCGAGAACCACGACCGCATGGTCCACCTGCGGGCCGCCAAGGTCGCCGGCGTCGCCGCCGACATCCCGCCGCTGGAGGTCGACGACCAGGACGGGGCGCCGCTGCTGGTGCTCGGCTGGGGCTCGACCTACGGGCCGATCGGGGCGGCGATCCGGCGGGTGCGCGCCGAGGGCGGCAAGGTCGCCCAGGCGCACCTGCGCCACCTCAACCCGCTGCCGGCCAACACCGGGAAGGTGCTGCGCGCCTACGACCGGGTGCTGATCCCGGAGATGAACCTGGGCCAGCTCCGCATGCTGGTGCGGTCGCAGTTCCTGGTGGACGCCATCGGTTACAACCGCGTGCGCGGGCTGCCGTTCAAGGCTGAGGAGCTGGCCGACGCGATCATCGGGCTGCTGGACGAAGGAGTGGGCAATTGACCATCGGCAACGGGCGGGGCAACGGCGCCGCCCCCGACCCGCTGACCGCCAAGGACTTCAAGAGCGACCAGGAGGTCCGCTGGTGCCCCGGGTGCGGGGACTACGCGATCCTGTCGGCGGTGCAGGGGTTCATGCCGTCGCTCGGCGTCCCGCGCGAGCGGATCGTGTTCGTGTCGGGCATCGGCTGCGCCGCGCGGTTCCCCTACTACATGAACACCTACGGGATGCACTCGATCCACGGGCGCGCGCCGGCGATCGCCACGGGGCTGTCGGTGACCCGCCCCGACCTGTCGGTGTGGGTGATCAGCGGCGACGGCGACGCGCTGTCGATCGGCGGCAACCACCTGATCCACGCGCTGCGCCGCAACGTGAACCTCAAGATCCTGCTGTTCAACAACCAGATCTACGGGCTGACCAAGGGGCAGTACTCCCCCACCAGCGAGCGCGGCAAGATCACCAAGTCGACCCCGCTGGGGTCGCTGGACCACCCGTTCAACCCGGTCAGCGTCGCGCTGGGCGCCGAGGCGACCTTCGTGGCCCGCTCGATCGACTCCGACCGCCGCCATCTCACCGAGGTGCTGCGCAAGGCGGCCGCCCACCGGGGCACCGCCTTCGTGGAGGTCTACCAGAACTGCAACATCTTCAACGACGGCGCCTTCGACGTGCTGAAGGAGCCGGACACCAGGGCCGACAACCAGATCCGGCTGGAGCACGGCCAGCCGATCCGCTTCGGTGCCAACGGCGAGAAGGGCGTGCGGCTGACCGGGGAGGCCCGGGTCGAGATCGTCGACGTCGACGACGTCGGGGTCGAGGGGCTGCTGGTCCACGACGAGCACCGCAAGGAGCCGAGCCTGGCGTTCATGCTGAGCCGGCTCGCCCACAGCACCCACAAGCCCACCCCGATCGGGGTGTTCCGGGACGTCGACCGGCCGGTGTACGACGAGCTGATGGCCGAGCAGCTCGACGCGGCCGCCGCCAGGCAGGGCCGCGGCGACCTGGCCAAGCTGCTGTACGGCGGGGACACCTGGGAGCTCCGCTGAGCCTGGCGACCCGAGTGGACCTGGCCGCGCTGGCCGCCTCGGCCAGGGCGGCCGGCCGCATCGGCGTCGACACCGAGTTCATGTCCGAGGGCCGCTACCGCGCCCTGCTCTGCCTGGTCGGCGTGGTGGTTCCCGGCGCGAGGAACGACGGGCCGGACGGTCAGGCCCCGGTGGATCCGGAGGGGTCCGGGGAACCCCAGGGGCCGGAGGGGTCCGGGGAACCCCGGAGGGGTGCCCCGGACGGTCGGGCCCCGGTCGATCGGGTCGAGCTGGTCGATCCGCTGGAGGAGGGGCTGGACCCGGCGCCGCTGGCGGAGGTGCTCGCCGACCCCGGCGTCGAGGTGGTGCTGCACGCCGGCCGTCAGGACGTCGCCCTGCTGCGGCGGGTCTGGCGCACCGAGGTCCGCGGGGTGTTCGACACCCAGGTCGCGGCCGGCTTCGCCGGCTTCGGCGCCCAGACCGGCTACGGCGGCCTGCTCGGCGACGTGCTCGGTCTGCGCCTGGCCAAGTCGGCCAGCTTCACCCGCTGGGACGACCGGCCGCTCAGCCCCGAGCAGCTCGCCTACGCCCGCGACGACGTCGCCCACCTGCTGCGCCTGGCCGACACGCTGCAGGCGCGGCTGGCGGAGCGCGGCCGGCTGGAGTGGGCCAGGGAGGAGTGCCGCCGCCTCGAGGAGGCGAGCGACCAGCGTGACCCGTGGCTGGTCTGGCAGCGCCTGCCGCGGATCGCCCAGCTCAACCCCGCGGCCAGGGCGGTCGCCCGCGAGCTGGCCGCATGGCGGGAGCGGACCGCCGCCGCCGAGGACCGCCCCGTCGGCGCCGTCCTCGGCGACGCGCCGCTGGTCGAGGTGGCCAAGCGCCGCCCCGCAACCCCGCAGGCGCTGGAGCGCATCCGCGGGATCCAGCCCTCCACGCTGCGGCGGCGGGCCGACGCGATCCTCGCCGCGGTCACCCGCGGCCTCGCCGCCGACCCGCTGCCGGTGGAGCCGGTCGAGCGGCCCGACACCAACCCGGCCGACGTGCCCGCGATCGCCCTCTCCGAGGCGCTGGTCCGGGCGCGGGCGCTGGACGCCGGCCTGGCCTACGAGCTGGTCGCGGCGCGCAACGACCTCGCCCAGGTGGTCGCCGCGGCCCGCCGCGGCCAGCCGGAACCGCCGGTCCGCACCCTGCGTGGCTGGCGCCGGGACCTGGTCGGCGCCGAACTGCTGGAGCTGCTGGCCGGCCGGCGTTCGCTGGCGGTGGACGGCTCCGGCCGCCTGGCGATCACCCGGATCTGACCTCCACCAGGCCGCGCATGCCGTAGGCGTAGTGGCCGGGCAGGTGGCAGGCGAACTCCAGGGTGCCGCCCGCCAGCCGCGCCGGGAAGGCGTAGGTGGTGGCCGCCTCCTGGCCGGCCGCGACCGACACCTCCCCTGGCACCTCCCCGTGATGGTGGCGTTCCCGGCCGCGCTCGTGGCGCCGCTGGACGGCGTCGTCGCCGAGGATGAACTCGTGGTCGATCGGGTCGGTGTTGCGCAGCACGAACCGCACCGCGCCGCCGGCGGGCACCCGGACGACGGCCGGCTGGAACTTCGAATGGTGCATGGTCACCACCACCGTCTGCTCCTCGGCCCGGGCGCAGCCGGCGGCCAGCAGCCCGGCGGCCAGCAGCCCGGCGGCCAGCAGCGCGCCGGCCGCGGCCAGCGGCCCCCTCACCGCATCCCCCTGCTCCGGCGGGCCAGCAGCGTCAGGGCCGCCGCGCCGGCGAGGGGGACCGCCAGCAACGGCCAGACGGCAGCGCCGGCGGCGCCGCCGCCCGTCGCCGGGAGGGCTCCGGCCGAGGCGGCGGCCAGGCCGGCCGCGACCGGGTCCGGCCGGCCCCTGCCGCTCGAGTCCACGGCCAGGTCGTGGGTGAGCTCGCCGGCCGTGGTGTCGATCCGCAGATAGGTCAGCCACATGTCCGACGCCGGGATCCAGCCCATGCCCTTGTCGGCGCGCAGGTCGGCGAGCAGCCGCTCCGACGCCGGTTGGCTGCGCTCGAGCGCGACCCCGCGCCCGCCGCCGCCGGCGGGCGCCGGCAGCAGCGCCGGGCGCCGGTCGGTGAGCAGGTACAGGTCGGCCTGGACGGCGTCGGCGGGCTGGTGACCGAGCCCCAGGATGCGCAGCGGCACCCACGCGTCGGCGGTCGGGATCGTCAGGTGGATCGGCGTGCCCTCGCCGAGCTGCTGGCCGCGGGCGCTGGCCGCCCGGGCGTCGAAGCTGGTCGCCATGAAGATCGGGCTGCGGGCGGCGTAGAAGTCGAGCACCTCTGGGGCGTCGACCGACAGCCCGAAGCCGTGCTTGCGGGCCCAGTCGCCGACCGCCTTGCCGCCGCCGCGCAGGATGGTGACGTCGAGGGCGTCGACCCGGGTCTTCAGCAGCACCTCGGCGGGCGCGGCCCTCGCGTCCGCGAAGGCTGCCCCGGCGAGCGCCTCGACCTGCGGCTGGGTCTCGAGGACCAGCCGCTGCAGGGACCATTCGCCGCCCTTGCGCACGTCGCTGGGGACGCCTGGCAACGGCGTGATCGCGCCGAACCTGGCCCCCCCGCCGCTGTAGGTGAACGAGGTCAGGTAGTGCTCGACCCCGTCGTGGTAGCCGGCCAGGGTGGTGGTGCGGGCCAGCTGCACCGTGCCGCCGTCCCCGACCAGGCCCCCGCACGCCCAGGCCGGCTGGGCCGCGAGCAGGACCATCACCAGCAGGGCGAGCAGCCCCGCACTCGTACGCCTCGCCATCGCACACCCCCGCGCTCGGTCGGTTCGGATACGACTTGGACGGCCGGCCGCTGCGGGTGGTTCCCGGCAGAACTCGGCCGACGAGGGATTCGCCTCGCGAACCACCCGATGGTATAAACGCGCCCTACGTCGACTAATCCGGACGTCCCGCCTGCATGGCGCGGTTCGGGTCCGGAGCGTGGGGGGTGCGGGATGGGGAAGGATCGGCCGTTCGCCGGCCGGCGGCGGTTCCGGCGGCGCCGCCCGCCAGGCGACCTCGGCACCATCGCGGTGGTGGAGCGGGTGAAGACGCCGGCGTGCGTGGTCGACGGCAGCGGCCGCATCGTCGCCGCCAACCGGCCGCTGGAGGCGCTGCTGGGGACGGGAGTGGCCGGCGGGCTGCAGGGACGCACGCTCACCTCGCTGGCCTACCCGCCGGACGCGGAGCTGCCGCGCGAGGCGCTGACCGCCCTGTTCGGCGACGGGCTCGACCGCTACCAGGTCGACAGCCGCTGCGTCAGGATCCACACCCGCGAGCTGGTCTGGGGCACCTGGGACCTGTCGCTGGTCCGCGACGGACGCGGCAGGCCGGCGCTGGCGATCGCGATGGTGCAGGACCTGACGCAGATCCGCCGCTCCGAGCACGAGCGGCGCTTCTTCGAATTCATGTTCAAGCTCATCGGCGAGGCCCAGGACAGCCACGCCGTGCTCGCCGCCGCGGTCCAGACCATCTGCCACTTCACCCGCTGCGCCATGGGCCAGGCGTGGCTGCCTGCCGGCCAGGTGCTGGTGTGCAGCCCCTCCTGGTATCACAGCGGCTACGGCTTCGAGAGGCTCCACGCCGCCAGCGAGGAGCTGCAGTACGAGCGCGGCGCCGGCCTCCCCGGCCTGGTCTGGGCCAGCGGCCAGCCGCAGCTGCTGCGCGACACCCGCGACCCGGCGCGGTTCGACCGGGCCGTGCCGGCGCAACGGGCCGGCGTCCGCGAGGTCCTGGCGGTGCCGGTCGCGGCCTCCTCCGGGGTGGTCGCGGTGCTGGAGTTCTTCGTCACCCACGAGCGGGCGGGGGAACCGGGCCGGCTGGAGCGCATCGCCAAGGTGGCCGGCGAGCTTGGTCCGCTGGTCGAGCGGCGCCGCGCCGAGGAGGCCCTGCGCTCCTCCGAGGGACGGTTCCGGGCGGTGACCGACGCGGCGGTGGATGCGATCGTGTCGGCCGACAGCTACGGTCGGCTGCTGTCGTGGAACAGCGGGGCCGAGCGGATGTTCGGCTGGCGGGCGGAGGA
>WNFU01007448.1_pt1 | contig 12952 bp, 9 predicted proteins | sample 5400121 | NCBI WGS metagenome assembly WNFU01 (sample SAMN13153360, study PRJNA577476) | soil metagenome | isolation source: 100 cm soil or saprolite under grassland replicate 1 | place: USA:California | collected 2016-06-15 | reverse complement strand
CGCCGCTCCGTCGGCGGTGGCCGTCCCGGGTCCGGGTCGGATGCAGAGCGCCGCTTGTAGACCTCTGCAGGTCTCAACAACGCGATCGGGAGATGGCCCGCGGAGCTGGTGTGAACGCTCAGGGAATTCGGCTCTGGCGCAGATAACGTGATGACAACTGCCGCTGTCCCGCCGACCCGTGCCGAGACGAAGGAGTGCTGTGGTTGCCGGCCGTCCCCGAGTTGCATCTTCGCCAGATCGTCCGCTACTGCGAGCAGCGCGTGCCTGCGCACGCCCACGACCACGTCCAGGTCAGCTGCAGTGTCCGCGGGCGAAGCGTCACCATCGTGGAGCGCCGGCCTCCCTGACGGGCGGACATGGGCCCGGAGTGGAGCAGCCGCCCGGTCGCCCAGCTGCGTTGGACACCGCCACCTGCGGCGGGCGGCGGGGGCTCCTGGCGACTGTACTGGGCCGACCGCAACCAGCGCTGGCACTTGGTGCCGGACGTTGCCCCGGCCGGTGCGCCGGGGCCGCTGCTGGACTTCATCGACCGCCACCCTGCGGCGTTTTGGGGTTGACGCCCGGATGCTGCTCGGGTGTGTGCAGCACAAGATCATCCCGGTGCGGCGGCTCGGTGTCATGCCAGCAGGACTAAGAGTGCCGGTAAGAAACACGCTACGAAGTGCCATGTAACACGCGCCCCGTGCCCGCATCTGGGCTGAGTGGATAACCGGCCTTATCCGCTGAGTCCTGCTAGTATGCCGCGCCAGAGATTCGTGTAAGAAGTCGTCCGAGTGATTGGAGGATCTGTTCGGCGGTCTTGGTCCACACAAACGGCTTCGGGTCGTCGTTCCACGCATCGACCCAGGCGCGGATATCGGCTTCGAGCGCTTGGACGCTGGCATGGCTGCCACGACGGATGAGCTCGTCGGTGATGGAGGCGAACCACCGCTCCACCTGGTTGACCCAGCTGGAGCTGGTCGGGGTGAAGTGCACGTGGAAGCGGGGATGCCTTGAAAGCCAGGCGTTGACCGCGGGGGTCTTGTGGGTGCCGTAGTTGTCGCAGACCACGTGGACGTCCAGCTGCGCGGGCACCTCGGCGTCGATCGTGGCGAGGAACTTCTTGAACTCCACCGCGCGGTGGCGGCGGTGGAGCGCAGAGATGACGGTGCCGTCGGCGATGTTGAACGCGGCGAACAGGCTGGTGATCCCGTTGCGGGCGTAGTCGTGGGTGCGCCGCTCGGGCATGCCCGGCATCATCGGCAGCACCGGCTGGGTGCGGGCCAGGGCCTGGATCTGGCTCTTCTCGTCGACGCACAACACCACCGCGCTCTCCGGCGGGTTCAGGTACAGACCAACGACGTCGTAGACCTTCTCGATGAACAGTGGGTCGGCCGACAGCTTGAAGGTATCGGCGCGGTGGGGCTTGAGCTCGAGGGTCCGCCAGATCCGCCCGATCGTCGACTTGGACAGGCCCGACCGCTTGGCCATCGAGGCCCGCGACCAGTGCGTGGCGTTGTTGGGGGTCTCCTCCAATGTGGCGACCACCACCGCCTCCACCTGCTCCACCGTGATCGAGGGCGGCCGACCCGGCCGCGGCTCGTCGACCAGGCCCTCCAGCCGGTCGGCGACAAACCGCGCCCGCCACTTGCCGACCGTCGCCGGCGAGCACCGCAGATCGGCTGCCACTTGCTTGTTGTCCGCGCCAGCAGCGCAGGCCAGCACGATGCGCGAGCGCAACGCCAACGCCTGCGCCGACTTCGCCCGCCGCGACCAGCGCACCAGCTGATCGCGCTCGTCCTGGCTCAACATCAGCGAGGCCTTCGGCCGTCCTGTCCTGGTCATACACCAATCCTACAACTTATCCCACGAATCTCTGGCGCGGGACACTAGGATCTCAGCGGATAAGAAGGAGCCTCGTCGGATGCCCAGCCGCCAACCCGAGTCCGGCCCTGAGTCCGGCGCCGTCTGCCGCGGCGCCGCAGCACCGTGACCGCCGAAGTCGTCCCGCTCCGCGGCGAAGGCGTCGCCGAGGCCGAGGTCGCGCGGGCGGCCGAGCGGGCACACGCCGCCTTCGCCCGCTACCTGGACCGCTGCGGCCTGGCGGCCAACACCGTGCGGGCCTACCGCCGCCAAGCCGCCGCCTACCGCGCCTGGCTGGCCGAGCACACAGGCGAGCACCCCGACGCCTTCGCCGACGCCGTCGGCGCCGAGGCGGCGGTCACCCGCTGGCGCCGGCACCTGCTGGAGCGCAAGGCCAGCCCCGCTTCGGTCAACCAGGCGCTGGCCGCCGTCACCCTGCTCTACGAGCACGGCCCGCAGTTCCGCATCGCCGTCAAGCGCGCCCGCGTCGACCGCCCCGGTGAGCCCGACGCGCTCACCCCCGCGCAGCAGGGCGCGGTCGAGCGGGCCGCCGACCGGCGCGGCCGCCGCGACGCGGCGATCATCGCGGTGCTGCTGTACACGGGCGCGCGCGTGGAGGAGTGCGCGCACCTCGAGGTCGACGACGTCGCGATCACCCCACGGACCGGCCAGGTGCGGCTGCTGGGCAAGGGCGACCAGACGCGGACCGTGCCGCTGCCGGCGCGCGCTCGCGAGCGGGTCTCGGCGTGGCTGCTGGCGCGCAGCAACCAGCCCGGCCCGCTGTGGCCGGGGCAGCGCGGCCCGCTGTCAGTCTCAGGGGTCACCCAGGTCGTGCTGGCGGTCGGCCGCCACGCCGGCATCCAAGGGCTGCGGCCGCACCGGCTGCGGCACACCTACGCCACCCGGCTTCGGCAGGGCGGCGCCGACCCGGCGCAGGTCCAGGCGTTGCTCGGACATGCCAGCGTCGAAACCGCCGGACGGTACTTCAACTCTCAGGAATTGCATCAGACGGGCGAGAAACTGCAGGTCGCCTGCTGAGGGCGTCTCCGGGATGGGTCGGGCCATCCGATCGTCCATGCCGCTTGAGCTGCGTCGCTTGCATGACGGTCCCGCCAGATGCAAGATCCCGCCTTCAAACGGTCGCGGTCGGTGGGGTGGGAGGGCTGGGTGGGGCGAGGTGATCTGGCGGGCGCGGCACACCTGGAGCTGGTGTCGGGCGTGGTGCAGCTGCGCCCGGAAGACGCGATGGTCGAGGCGATGCTGCGCGGCTGGCGGGCGCAGCAGACCGCCCGCGGGCTGCAGCAGGGCACGATCGAGCCTCGGGAGCGGCTGGTGCGCCGGTTCCTTGTGTTCACTGGCGAGTACCCGTGGCAGTGGGGCCCTGGCCACGTGGAGGAGTGGACCCTGTCGCTGATGGCCGAGCAGCACCTGGCGCCGTCCACGGTCCGTGGCTACCAGACCGATCTGCGGCTGTTCAGCGAGTACCTCACCGATGGCCGCTACGGCTGGGCGGTGGCCTGCCAGGAGGCGTTCGGGCCGGGCAACCATCCGGTGGCGATCTGCCATGAGTGGAACACCATCGCGCACCTCAACGACTACGAGGGTGACCCGGAGGTGCGGCCGTTCACCCGCGCGGAGCTGCAGCGGTTCCTCGACTGCGCCGACGACCAAGTCGAGCGCGCCGTGAAAGCGAAGCGGAAGGGGGCGCTGGCCGCCTACCGGGACGCCACGCTGTTCAAGGTCATCTATGGGTGGGGGCTGCGCCGCACCGAGACTGCCAGGCTGGATGTGGTCGACTTCGGCCGCAACCCGGCCGCACCCGAGTTTATGAGATATCCCTTGGGTTCCTTGGTGAGTTGACGGGTAGATCCTGCCCCTGATCAGGGCCTTCATGACCGTAGGGCTTCAACTTGGCCGTCCTGATGGAACTTCACGCACCGTGAGAGCCTTTCGTGTAGCATCCACCGGTCTCAGTCAGGCTGAACGAGGGGAGGGGCATGGGACTGGCGGCTGTCCGCGACCTGCGGGAGCGGCGCGCGCCGGCGAGTGCCGAGGAGCTGGCCGCGTTCGAGACCGACGTGCTGGCCGGCTTCGTCTTGGCGCGTGCCTCGGCCGGGTTGGCCGACGCCACCATCCGCAGCGATCTGAGTCAGCTCGAGCAGATCCGGGCCTGGTTTGGTCGGCCGCTGTGGGAGCTGGAGCCCAAGCACGCCGACGCCTACTTCGGGCAGGTGCTGCGCACCGCGGCGACAGGGACACGGCTGCTCCGCGCGCAGGCGCTGACGACCTACTTCCGCTTCCTGGAGCTGCGGCACCGGGCGGAGATCTACAACCTCACCGGCCGGGCGGTGGAGTGCCCGCTCGATGAGGCGAACCGGCCGCGAGGATCCCAGGCGGTCGCGCTACGGATCCCACCCAGCGAGCAGGAGGTCCAGGCGCTGTTTGCCGGCTGGCGCCAGGAGCTGGCCAGCTGCCGCAAGTACGCCCCGACCGCCCGCACCTTCGCCGCCGCTCGGCTGATGAGCCAGGTCGGCCTGCGGGTCAACGAGGCTTGTGGCCTCGACCTGGCCGACGTGAAGTGGGAGCTGGGCCGGTTCGGCAAGCTCCACGTCCGGTTCGGCAAGGGATCAGGCGGCAGCGGCCCCAAGGCGCGGATGGTCCCGCTGATCAACCATGCCGACCGCACGCTGCGGTGGTTCATCGAAGACGTCTGGGGCCACTTCGACGACGACCACACCCGCCCGGGTGCGCCGCTGTTCCCCTCCGAGCGCAAGCACGCCGATGGCAGCTGCCGGCGGGTCGGCGACGACGCGCTGCGCGGCGGGCTGTTGGAGGCCGCTGCTTGCTGGCTGCCCGCGTGGTCGGGCCGGCTGACCCCGCACGTGCTGCGCCACTACTGTGCCTCCCAGCTCTACTTGCACGGGATGGACCTGCTGGCCATCCAGGAGGTCCTCGGCCACTCCTGGGTGGCCACCACGATGCGCTACGTCCACGTCCACAGCGGCCGGATCGAGGACGCCTGGGTTGCCGGGCAGGAGCGTGCCGCCAAGCGGCTGGAAGGATTGGTGCGATGAGGTGGAACCTGCGCCTGGCCGCGGCCAACCGCGGCATCTGGAAGGCCAGCGAGCTGCAACGCCTGCTCGCCGAGGGCGGGCTGGTGATCAGCGCCGGCAAGATGTCGGGCCTGTGGTCGGGGCAGCCAGCGTCGATCAAGCTCGAGGACCTGGACGTCATCTGTGTGGTGCTGGGCTGCGGGGTCGAGGAGCTGCTCACCCCCGAGCCCGACAAGGTCACCCGACCCGCCGCCGAGCAGCCCTCCCAGGCCCAGGCCGCGGCCGCCACACCGACCCGGCCGGGCGTGACGCCCAAGCCGCGCAGCGCACGGTCGCTGCCGCCGGTGTGACGGGTGACGTGAGCAGGACTGCCTCCGTCCGGCAAGGCCACAAGCCGCCGGTGAGCTGCACGCGCTGCTTTGCGTGGGGCGCGCTTGAGTACCGGGGACTCTGCAAGGCCTGTCGGGTCTTTGCCGCCAACCACCCCCAGGGCGAATGCGCCGGCTGTCACCGGCCGCTGCCGCTCAAGAAGGGCTACTGCCGGCTCTGCTGGGCCCAGGCCAGCCTGCAGGCCAAAGCAACGATCACCGTCTTGGCCCCCTACCTGGCGGCCATCCGCCATCACCAGCTCTTCTTCGCCAACATGCGCCGCGCCGTGATGCGCCGCGGCCACCCCCCGCGCCGCCGCTACCCTCGGGCAGCACCCGCGCCGGCGGCCCGGCCGCTGGTTCCGGCCGGCGTCCAACTGCGTCTGTTCGACCGGCCGCCTCGTGACCTGCGTGGGTTCGACCGTGCCCGCCATGCGGACCTCGCCAACCCGTGGCTGGTCGCCGCCCGCGAGGCCGGCGCTGTCAAGGCCGAGGTCCTGGGCTGGCCCCACCAGCTCCGCTTGGCCGTCGACCGTGCGCTGGTCGTCCTCCTGTCGAGCCTGGAGCCTGGCGACCGGGTGCGCTTCTCCGAGGTCGCCCAGATGCGCACTCGGCACCTCCCCGTTGAGCGCACGGCCGAAGTCCTCGCCGAACTCGGGCTGCTCGACGACGACCGTCGGCCCCGCTTTGAGGACTGGCTGGAACGCCACCTGCGCGGCCTCGCCCCCGGCATCCGCCGCGACGTGGAGGCGTGGCTGCGCGTCCTGCACGATGGCGCGCCCCGCAGCAGGCCCCGCAGCCCAGAAGCCGTCTGGAGCTACTGCGCCGGGGCGCGACCGGCCCTATTGGAGTGGTCGACCCGCTACCAGCACCTACGCGAGGTGACCCGCGACGACGTCGGTGCGGCCCTGGACCTGCTCCACGGCCAGCAGCGCGCACGAGCCCATGTCGCGCTGCGGTCACTGTTTCGGTTCTGCAAACGGCGCGGGCTGCTGTTCCGCGACCCGACCAGCCGCATCCGCCTCACCCGACCGCCCGCGCGGGTGCTGCTGCCGCTGGACCAAGCGCACCTGGACGAGGCGGTTGCCGCCGCCACCACGCCCGAGGAGCGACTCGTCCTGGCCCTGGCCGCGGTGCACGCCGCCCGCCGGGTCGACATCTGCACCCTGACCCTGGACGACATCGACCTTGGCAACCGACGCCTGGTCATCAACGGCCGCAGCCGTCACCTCGACGACCTCACCCGCCAGGCCCTGCTCGACTACCTGGCCTACCGGCGCGTCCCGCTGGCCCAGCACCGCCAACTCCCACCTGCTCATCAGCCGGCACACCGCCAACGAGACCGGTCCGATCAGCACCGGCCGCCTTGGCGGGCTGTTTCGCGGCATCACCGCCACCCTCGGGAGGCTGCGCGTCGACCGGCAACTCGAGGAGCTCCTCGCCTGGGGCCCCGATCCTCTCCATTTGTCGGCGGTGTTCGGCGTCAGCGAGAAGACGGGGATCCGCTACGCCGCCGCTGCCCGCCAGGTCCTTGAGTCTGCAGCCGAGCACCAGTCGCCTACGAAGACGGAGTCGTGATGCACCACCAATCCAGCTCGACGACCCCGGCCACCCCTGCCAGCCTGCGACACGGCTTCACCGACGTCGACGCCCAACCCACACCGGCCGACTGGGTCGGGGTGCTGGACCGCCTGGCCAGCGAGCCCTTCTACGCCGCCTACAAGCGCCGCATCCACCAACTCCTCCAGCCACGCCCTGAAGGCCGCTACCTCGACGTCGGCGCCGGTGCCGGCGCCGACGCTCTCCACCTGGCCGCCACCACCGGCGCCACCGTGGTCGCCACCGACCCCGCCCACACCATGCTCACCACGGCCCGCGACCGCGGCCTGCCGCGCATCGTGGCGGGCGACGCCCACCGCCTGCCGTTTGGCGACGGCTGCTTCGACGGGGTCTGGGCCGACCGCGTCCTGCAGCACCTCACCGACCCCGAGCAAGCCCTCGATGAGCTCATCCGCGTCACCACCCCCAGCGGTCGTCTCGTGCTCGCCGACCCGGACTACGACACCCAGGTCCTCGACATCGCCGACCAGCAGCTCGCCCGGCGCGTGCTGCGCTTCCGCGCCGACCACATGCTGCGCCACGGCACCCTGGCCCACCGCCACGCCGGCCTGCTCGCCACCCGCGGCCTCGCCGAGGTCCAGGTCGAGGCCCACACCCTGGTGGTCCGCGACCCCCACGCAGTCGACAACGTCATGGGGCTGCGGAGCTGGGCACACACGGCCCACGACCAAGGCGTCATCTCCCAAGCCGAGGTCCAGGCATGGACCAGCCACTTCGACCAGGCGGTCGCCGATGGCCGCTTCCTCTATGCCGTCACCGTCTTCGTCACCGCTGCGGTCACGCCACCATGACCACGCACCCCAGGCCCGACCAAACCCACGCGCCAAGCCCCAGCCCGAGGGCGCGTCAACCTCGGGTTCGTGCCGAACAACCTTCAGTTCAGCTGAACCCGCGGGAAACCGGCCGCTACGGGATGCTGCATGTCCGCTACGGCAAGGCGGTCCGCGGGCAGCCGCCCAGGCGGCGCAACGTGCCCTCGGTGATGGGCTGGGCGGTGGAGGCCGTCGCGGACTATGTGGAGAACATCCGGCCGAGGTTCGGCTGCGCCGAGCATCCGGCGTTGTGGGTGACCGAGCGGGGCGGGCGGGTCAAGCCGGCTGAGGTCAACGCGCGGTTCGTCGCCTACCGGGACGCGCTGGGCCTGCCGAAGGCCCTGACACCACACAGCCTGCGCCATTCGTGGGTCACGCATCTGACCGAGGACGGGGTGGACCGGCGGTTCATCCAGGAGGCGGTCGGGCATCGTTGTGACACCTCCACGGCGATCTACACCCACGTCAGCGGGGACTTCATGAACACCGCGTTGCGCAAGGCGCTCACGCCAGCGTTCCAACACCCAGGCCCGCACCGGAAGGAGCCGTGAATGGCACGCAAGCTCGACTACCGGTGGCACCTGCGGCAGGTCATGGCCGCGCGGGGCATGTTCGCCACCACCGACCTGATCGAGCCGCTGGCGCAGCGCGGGATCCGGTTGTCCTCCAGCCAGGTCTACCGGCTGGTGGTCGAGCGGCCCGAGCGGCTGAGCCTGCGGGTGCTCATGGCGCTGCTGGACATCCTCGACTGCACGATGGAAGACCTGATCGAACCGGTCGCCACGGCCACCCCCGGCCGCAAGGCGCGCACGGCCAGCGGCGAGGAGGCGGGGATCGGCGACCTGCGGCCCAAGCGGGCCCGCATCACCCGAGCCGGCGGGTGAGCGGTGCTCGCCACGGCCACGATGGCACCCCAGGTGCTCACCGACCCGATCGGCGTCGTCGTCGACCTGGCCTGTGGCGCCGATCCGGCGCTGGAGCGTGTGGTGGTCGAGGCGGTGGTGGCGGGCGTCGTGGGAGGCCGCGCGAAGCGCCGCCGGCTCGCCCAGGCCCTGCTGGACAGGCCGACGCTGTTGGCTGACGGCCGTTCCCCGGCTCCTCGCGTCGTCGCAGACCTGCTGATCGCGCTGCGCGAGGCCGGCGCGGAGCAGATCTCGCCGCCGGTCTGCGCCACCTGCGGCAAGCCGCTGCGCACCCTGCAGCGCCGCGGCCAGGACTGGTACTGCGCGGTCTGCGGCCCCCGGCCGCGGCGTTGCGCAGCCTGTGGCCAGGACCGGATCATTGCCACCCTCGACCGGCAGGGACGGCCACGCTGCGGGGGGTGCCCCGACCAGGATGGTCGGGATCCGCTGGTGGTCCTCGCGGCGGTGACCACCAGGCTGGACCCGTCGCTTCAGGCCAGCGCCGTGCACGCAGCCGCCCGCCGGGTGTTCTCCAGGCCCGCCAAGCTGCGGCAGCTGGCCTGGGTCATCGAGGACCGGCCGGAGCTGCTCACCGGAGCCGGTGCCAAGGCGCCGATCCCGGGGGTGCTGCGGTTGATCGACGAGCTCTGCGACGCTGGCGCGCAGACGATCACCCGTCCGGCCTGCCCTGGGTGCCGACGGGTCATCGGCCTGCACCGACGGATCGACGGGCAGTGGCTGTGCCGCAACTGCATGGCCAAGTCCCGCGCCCAGCCCTGTTCGCGGTGCGGGACCGTCCGGGAAGCCACCACCCGGGACGAGCACGGCCGGCCGCTGTGCCCGAACTGCCTGATCACCGACCCGGCCAACCAGGAACCCTGCAGCAGCTGCGGCCGCCGCTGCCGGGTCTGCGCCCGGACCGCCGACGGGCCGCTCTGCCCGGCCTGCCACCAGGCGAAGACGATGACCTGTTCGATCTGCGGCCGCTTGGCGCCCTGCTGGATCTCCAAGACTACGGGTGCGCCGTGGTGCCTGGCCTGCCAGCAGCGCTGGGCCCGCTGCAGTGGCTGCGGCCAGGTCCAGCCGGTGCGTGGCGGCACCCGCACCGAGCCGCTGTGCGCCAGGTGCACCCGTCCCGACCCCTCGTTTTGGCGCACCTGCCCGACCTGCGGCCAGACCGCCCAGCTCCGGTCTGGTCCGTGCACCCGCTGCGTGGTAGACGGGCGGCTGCGAAAGCTGCTCGGCGACGAGCAGGGCCAGATCCGTCCTGAGCTTGCGGCCCTGCACCGCAGCCTGGCCAGCGCCGACTACCCCGACACGGTGCTGCGCTGGCTCGACCGACCCACCGGTCCCGCCATCGTGCGCGAGCTTGCCATCGGGGCACGCCCGCTCAGCCACGCCGCCCTCGACGAGCTCTCCGACAGCAAGCCGCTGGAGCATCTGCGCGCCATGCTGGTGGCCACCGGCGCGCTGCCGGCACGTGATGAGCAGCTGGCCCGGCTGGAACGCTGGATCACCCGCACCATCGGCGACCGCGACGACCCCGCCCAGCAGCAGCTGCTGCACCGCTACGCCGTCTGGCATCTGCTGCGCCGGCTCCGCCACCGCAACGGCGGTGCCGACACCACCCACAGTCAGCTCGCCACGGTCCGCCAGCAGCTCCGGGCCGCCATCGTCCTGCTCGACTGGCTGGCCGCCCACGACCTCACCCTGCAGACCGCCGGCCAGGGCGACCTCGAAATCTGGCTCGCCGGCGAACAGGCCACCCACCGGCTCGAGGCCGGGCATTTCGTCCGCTGGGCCCGCAACCAGAAGCTGACCAGCCTGGACTTCCCAGCCACCAGGTGGGGCGGCCCCACGGGCATCATCGACACCGGAACCCGCTGGCAGCAGGCACGCTGGCTGCTGCACGACGACACCCTGGACCCCGAGGACCGCGTCGCCGGGCTGCTCGTGCTCCTCTACGCCCAGTGGCCATCGGCGGTCAGCCGCCTCACCCTCGACCACGTCCACGCCGACGACACCCAGGTGCGGCTGCGGTTGGGCCGCGAGCCGCTGGTGCTCCCCGAGCCGCTGGCCGGCCTCGTCCTTCAGCTGGTCGCCACCCGCCGCGGCCACGCCACGCTCGGCGTCCAGGGCGCCTCCCGATGGCTGCTCCCCGGCGGGCAGCCCGGCCGCCCACTCAGCGCCGAGCAGCTCGGCGAGCGGCTCCGCCGGCTCGGGCTGCGCCCCGGGCAGGCCCGCTCCACCGCGCTGTTTCAGCTCGCCACCGAGCTTCCTGCCGCCATCCTGGCGCGCCTGCTCGGCATCCACATCGCCGTCGCGGTCGCCTGGCAACGCGCCAGCAGCGGCGACTGGGCCGCCTACGCCGCCGACGTCAGCCGCCGCACCAACCCGGGAGGCCACGTGATGCACCGAGACGACCAGCCAACGCACAACCCGACCGTGATCTCGCCCGAACGAACCGCCGAAATCGAAGAGACCATCGACCGCGTCAGGCGCTGGGCAGTGGATCGCCGCGACATCGTTGGCCTGCTCCTGGTCGGATCGTGCGCCCGTAACGCCGCGCGGCCCGACTCCGACATCGACCTCGTCCTGCTCACCAACGACGCCGTCCAATACTCCGGCACCACCTGGGCCAACGAGCTTGCCCTCGGCAGGCTGATCAGAACCCAGTCGTGGGGACCGATCACCGAACGACGCTTCGTCACAGCTTCCGGGCTCGAAGTCGAGATCAACATCGGCTCTGCCGACTGGGCCAACACCAACCCCGTCGATCCCGGCACCCACCGCGTCGTCACCGACGGCGTCCGCCCCTTGCACGACCCCACAGGAGTGCTGGCCAGCCTGCTCCATGCCTGCCGACCGTGACCACCACCCCAGTGGACAGACGGCATGCCACAAGACCCATTCGGACAGTTGTGATACCCGACTCCGCCAGAGCGCGCCGGCATCAAAGAGCAGGCCGACGTGGTCGAGCGGGTCTTCGAGTAGCTGTCGAAATACTCGACATGCCGCCGTCACCGTCGACGGCCACAAGCCGGGTAGGGCCACGACCGCACGGCTCATGCCATCGTCCAGTAGACGCTGCGCCACCCGGCAAGCGCTCGCCGTGGAGGAGGCCAGTACCGGTGAGCCGAACCGAGCGCGCATGCAGATCTGGCGATCCAAATCGCCCGACCAGCGCTGAGGCTGGACAGTTCACCTCCGGCCGAGCCTGGTCGGGCGGCCGCTCGACCGACCGGATCGTGGGTACTGGCTGGTCATTGTTGGGGAAGAGCAAGCCAGTAGGGGCTTTGCGGCAGTCGATGATCGCGGTGAGCTGCTGAGTTGGTCGTCCCTGCCGGGCAGCGAGCGCCACCTGCCGGTGGACAGCGAGCGGGCGGTCGCCCTCGCCGCCGTCGACCCGGCGCCCACGCGGAGCTGGCCTGGGCGCCGGGTGCCATCAGCGGCCCCCTGTATCTCTTCTGGTTGGTTTGGGCTCGGGACCAAACGCTCATCGTCGATCAACGCGGCGTTGTGTGGTCGGATGTCCCGTCCCCGGCCGAGCGGTGAGCGGGACATCGGCGGCACTGAGGGTCTGTTGGAACAACACAGGTAAAAGTTCCGCCTGATCCGGTTTGGCTCGGTCGGCTCGAGCGGAGGCGCGGCATCAGGCGGCGTCGTCGGGCAGAGGAGGGTGTTCGCGGTAGGGACCGCCGTTGCCGGCGGCCCCCCGCGCAGATCCCAGCGTGCGCTGCTAACGCACTGGGCTCCTGCCTTGGGTGCGGGCGTCGAATCGCGTGTCAGGCCAGGGATGCATGGGGCGGGCCGGTGGGAGCCATCGGGTGGCGAGGCGGTTCATGCGCTCCCAGTTCAGGCGGCTGCGCTGGCTACGGCGCCGCAGCGCCCGATACCAGTGCCGGGTTGCCTGAGTGCGGAAGGCCGCGACCGCATCGGTATTGCCGGGCACGGCGTAGTAGGCGAGGTGCCCACGCACCACGCTTGCCAGCCAGCGTCCCTGCTCGGGGATGGGCTGATGCCGGCGGCGCTTGAGCTCGTCGTTGACCTCGCGCAGCTTGGCCCGCATCCGCTTCGAGACCGTGATGCGTTTGAGCATGAAGCGCCCGCTCTTGGTCTTCGCGCAGGTGTGCGTGAAGCCCAGGAACTCAAACGACTCAGGCCGGCCGAGACCACGCGCCCTTCGACGCCTGGCGGCGTGCCGCCCGAACTCGACCAGGCGCGTCTTCTCGGGCGCCAGCTCCAGGCAGAACTTCGCGAGTCGCTCGCGAAGATCGCTGAGGAACTGCTGCGCATCCCGCTGGTGCTCGAAGCCCACGATGTAGTCGTCGGCGAACCGCACGATGATCACGTCA
>WNFU01007445.1_pt1 | contig 12953 bp, 14 predicted proteins | sample 5400121 | NCBI WGS metagenome assembly WNFU01 (sample SAMN13153360, study PRJNA577476) | soil metagenome | isolation source: 100 cm soil or saprolite under grassland replicate 1 | place: USA:California | collected 2016-06-15 | reverse complement strand
ACCGGCTCGTCGGCATCCTCCACGGCTGCCTCAAGACGGGTACCACCTACGACGAGGCAACCGCCTGGCCGAACCACCAACAGAGGGCCGCAGCTTGACAACCAAACGCCATGGGATGTCTGTCAACCTCGGTGAGACAGGTCAGCCAGGGAATTGCTGAGGCGCCTCCGATGGGTCGATGGGCTTGTTGATCCACACGGCGTCGGGCGGCGCCGGCGGGGTGGGCGGCTTACGGACGAACCGCTCCGGGTGGGTGGCGTAGGCGCTGCTGAGGACCTCCTGACGGGCGGTAGTGATCTGCCCAACGCGGCCGAAGTGCACATCGGCAGGGGTCAGCAGGCCGATCCCCGAGTGGTGGTGCTCGACGTTGTACCAACCGAAGAACTCCTGGCAGAAGGCGCGGGCGTCCTGGATGCAGCCGAACCGATCCGGGAATGTGGGATGGTGCTTGAGGGTCTTGAACTGCGCCTCCGAATACGGGTTGTCGTTGGACACGTGCGGACGCGAGTGGGACTTCGTCACGCCCAGGTCGGCCAGCAGCAGCGCGACCGGCTTGGAGGTCATCGAGCTGCCCCGATCCGCATGGACGGTGAGCTGGCCGGCCTCCACCTGCTGGTTGGCGATGGTGTCGGCCAGCAGCCGCTCGGCCAGCAGGGCAGCCTCCCGCGCAGCGACCTCCACCCCACCGCATAGCGGCTGAAGACGTCCAAGATCACGTACAGGTAGAACCAGCTCCACCTGGCCGGGCCGGCCAGCTTGGTGATATCCCACGACCAGACCTGGTTGGGCTCGGTGGCCAGCAGCTCGGGCTTCACCCGGGCGGGGTGGGTGGCGTGGCGGCGCCGATCGCCGGTCTCTCCCTGCTGGCGCAGCAGCCGGTACATCGTCGAGGGCGAGCACAGGTAGCTGCCCTCGTCCAGCAGGGTCGCCCACACGCTGGCCGGCGCCTGGTCGCAGAAGCGCTCGTCGTGGAGCACGTCCAGCACGGCCTGGCGCTCGACGGGCGACAGCGCCCGCGGTTGCGGTGCAACTGCCGGACGCCGCGGGCGCAGTGGTGGCGGCGGCGACTGGCGGTGGCGGCGATACCAGCTGGAGCGGGGCTGGCCAACCGCCCGGCACGCCCGCACGGTCCCCACCGCCGGCGCCAACCTCGCCACGGCCTGGTCCAGGGTCTCCATCAGCTGCTCGGCTCGCTGCCCGCCGGGCTGGCCCCGGCCTGCTCGTCGCTGCTCGTCGCGAGCCTGCCAAGCAGCGCGGAGAGTTCCCCCTGGACCTCGATCACCTTGGCCTGACGGGCGACCTGGTCGCGCAGCCGGGCGTTCTCGCGTTCCAGCCGGGCCAGCTTCTGGTCACGCGGGTCGGTCGGTGGGCGGCCACGCCGCTGCTGCAACGCTGCCAGCGCCCCCTTGTCGCGCTGCTTGCGCCACTCGGAGATCAGCGAGGTGTACAGCCCCTCGCGGCGCAGCAGCGCCCCCTTCCCCTGCTTGTCGAGCTGCTCGTACTCCTCCAAGATCCGCAGCTTGTAGGCAGCCGGGTAGGTGCGCGGCGGCCGGGGTCGCTCCGGCACCTCCGGGTCGGGCGCCTGGTCCATGCCCCCAGTGTGCGTCCGCACCTGGGCGGCGGTCATCGTGGTCATCGGCTCTGGTGATCCTTTCTCGCCCTACAGCTCACCGGTTTCTACCAGGAAGCTGCCTCACCAGACGCTGACACGGAGGGTGATGGACCGCAGGGCAGCGGAGCACCCTCCCATCATCTCGTTGGCCAGGACAGCGTCCCGCACCGTGAACGGAGTTGACGGTCTGAGGGCTTGTGGGGTAGCTGTGCCGTCCGGCCCATGGGCAAGCGGGCGTGACCGCTCGTTGTTGTGTCCTGGAGGCCGCGATCTCTTCCCCCGGTCCTGATCTGGAAGCCACCGTCACGGCGCAGGCCGCGGTGATCGCCGAGTTGCGCGCGGCCAACGCCGAGCAGGCCCGCCTGATCGCTACGCTGCAGGCGCGAGTCACCGAGCTGGAACGTCGGCTGGGTAGGGACTCGTCGAACTCGTCCAGCCCGCCGTCCTCGGACGGCCTGCGCAAGCCCGCGCGGGCGGAGCGGCGCGACGCCGAGCAGACCCAGAGCCGCCGGCCCGGCAAGCAGCCCGGCGCCCCCGGTGCCCACCTGGCGCAGGTCGCCGAGCCTGACGAGGTGGCCTGGCACACCCCCGACCGGTGCGGCGGGTGCGGCGCGACGCTGACCGACGCGCCGGTCGTGGGGGTCGAGGCCCGCCAGGTCTTCGACCTGCCACCGCTGCGCTTGCTCGCGACCGAGCATCGGGCCGAGCGCCGCCGCTGCGTCTGCGGGACGACGACCGCCGCGGCGTTCCCCGAGCATGTCCGCGCGGCGGCCTGCTACGGGCCCGGGGTGCGGGCGCTGGTGTGCTATTTGTGCGTGCACCAGCACCTGCCGGTGGACCGGGCCGCGCAACTGCTGGCCGATGTGCTCGGCGCGAGCGTGGCGACCGGGACGCTGGCCGCCGTCCTGGCCGAGGGTGCAGTCGGGCTGGGCGGCTTCCTGGCCACCGTCCGCGACCAGCTCGCCGCCGCCCCAGTGGCGCACTTCGACGAGACCGGCGCCAGGGTGGCGGGACGGCTGCACTGGGTCCACTCGGCCTCCACCAGCCTGCTCACGCTGTTCACGGTGCATGCCAAGCGGGGCAAGGTGGCGATGGATCAGGCCGGGGTGCTGCCTGGGTTCGGCGGGGTGGCGGTCCACGACGGCTGGGCGCCGTACTGGCGCTACGGGGACGTCAGCCACGCCCTGTGCGGCGCGCACCTGCTCCGCGAGCTGGAGGCGATCACCGAGGAGGCCGGGCAGGGCTGGGCCGCGGGCATGGCCGAGCTGCTGGTGGACGCCAAGCTGGTGGCTGACCGGGCCCGCGCGGCGGGCGCCTGTCGGGTCGAGGACGCTGTCTGGGCCCGGCTGCACGCCCGGTATGAGCGGCTGCTGGCCGACGGGCAGGCGGCCAACCCGCCCCCGCCGACAAGTGGCCGACGGCGAGGCCGGGCGCGCCGCTCGCCCGCGGGCAGGCTGCTGGCCCGGCTGGATACCCACCGGGAGGAGGTGCTGCGGTTGCTGGACGACACCCGCGTGCCCTTTGACAACAACCAGGCCGAACGCGACCTGCGCATGGTGAAGCTGCAGCAGAAGATCTCGGGCTGCTGGCGCACCCCAGCCGGCGCCGAGGCGTTCCTGGCCCTGCGCAGCTACCTGGCCACCGCCCGCAAGCACGGCATGAACCCGCTGGCCGTGCTCGGCCAGCTGTTCCAGGGGCAGGCCTGGCTGCCAGCGCCGCCGTGCCCTGGACCTGCATAGACTCCCCTGGTATGTCCCGCCGCGCCCGTCATCCGCAGCCGCGACCGGCCCGCCCCCAAGCCGCCCCGGTCGACCTGGTCCAAGCCGTGGTCGAGGCGATCGCGCGCGGGGAACTCGACGACGAACTGGCCGTGCTCGGCGCGGTCATCAACCAGCGGGTGCGGCTACTGGCCACGCCCGGTCGATGACCACCCTGGCCAGCCTGCGGGTCGGCGACCGGGTACAGATCAACCACAGCGCCAAACCCAACTACCTGCACGGCCGGGCCGCGACGGTGACCGGGTGGGCCGGGCAGAACGTCATCGTCCAGCTCGACCAGCCGGTCGGCCGCTTCACCAGCGGCGAGCTGCGCTGCCCACCACTCATCCTCAAGCCACTGGCACCTGAATAGTTACAATCGCCGAAGCTGTGAGCTTGATCAGGACTAAAACACGGGGCAGAGAATTGCTCTTGCAGCACAACATCGAATACGGCTTCGCGCGCAACATGGTAGGCGGCTCGCTGCTGGCTGTTCTTCTGTGTCTATTCGATGCGGCGTTCTTGAAGTACGTGGCACATGACGACTCGGCGGTCCCAGTCTCACTCGTGCTAGCAGGGATTTACCTGGTTCCAGTTCTCCTGGCCAAGCCCATCTTAGAGAGATACGGCCAACTGTATGCCAAGGTCTTGATACAAGAGTTCATGTATTCGACAACCAGGTCCAACGATTGATATAGGTGTGGGAGGATTATGCCGCTCAAGGTCCATTTCCTGAACGTCGGACGCGGTGATTGCACTATCATCGAATTCCCGTCCGGCCATATAGGGATAGTCGACATTGACCTCCTCAAAATCCTTGACCCCGATACTCGCGATGAGTTGGTTCAGGAGTACCGGGAGTCGATGAACTACCTCATTCGCAAAGCCGCGGGCATGCCGGGGTATCTGCTTGAGGAATCATTCTTGAGGCAGGAGCAGGCGAAGCTTACCGATCCGTTCGCCTACTACGACGCCCAGATCGGTGAGTACAAGGACGTGTTTCGCCTAATCATTACTCACCCGGATATGGATCACATGACCGGACTGTATCGGCTCGATGAGCTGGAACCGTATAAGGACATCCTGAACTTCTGGCACACAGGATCTCACGACTTCAACCTCGCGGACACGACAGACGAGGAATGGGCGAAGTCCCCGTACGATAAGCGGGATTGGGAGACCTACAAGAAGTTCCGAGGGAGCACGTCTAATCCGAAGGCCTTGCAGAAGTATGAGGGCGACACGGGTGACTTCTGGACGCCGGACGGCATCGAAATTTGGGCCCCGACACCCTACCTGGAAAAACTCGCAGTCGAGAGAGACGAACCGAATATTCTCAGTATGGTGCTGAAGGTCAGTCATGCAGGCAGGTCGATTGTCTTGGGCGGGGATGCGACGGCGGACGAGACGTGGCAAACCATATACCCGCAACTCGACCTCAGCGGTATTGATGTGCTCAAAGCTTCCCACCATGGGCGGAAGACCGGCTATTACGGCCCTGCGGTTAAGGAAATGTCGCCGTGGCTCACTATCACGTCCGTGGGGGAGAAGGAGTACGACGCTACTGAGAACTATCGTAGGTATTCCAGCTATACGGTTTCGCTGAGGAAGGCGGGCGATATCCAGATCACGATCAACGAGGACGGGACACTGTTGTACTCGCCAAACGTCGCAGATCACTGGAAGCCGCAGAAGACATAACCGTGCCTGACGAGTGACCTCCTCAAGCCTTCGCGCAGTCTTCTCCTTGCAGCTTGGGCCTTCCTTGAATGGAGCAGCGCTTCAGAATATGATTACAACATTAGGCCATATTGGCTGTAGTGACTATTACAGAGCTTCGCGGTAGTTGGTGATTGCCGTGGCTATGATCCCGCAGCATGAGCCAAGCAGCTGTCACACCCAAGGAACGGCCGCGTCAGCCCGAAGCCGAGCTCGTTGATGGTCCAGTCGTCCACACACCTCACGCTGGGATTAGGAGTGAACGGTTGGTGCGTCTCATTCCATGTTGGGTGGTGGTCATCCCTCGTGGAGTTCTTCGCTGGCCTCTCCGAAGCCGACATGGATTGACTCGACAATCCGGTCGAACGGCAGTCGGGCCTGTTGGGCGGTCTCCGAGAGCCGGAGTGCCGAAGGTGCCCGGAACAGGAAGAGCGCCATGCCGTCAGACGGGAGCAAGATGCATCCGAGGCGACCGACGGGCTCTCGGGTTCTGGCCGCATTCCTGGCCGGTCCCAGGAGCGCCAGGGCATCCCTCACCTGCAGCTCGGTGATCCCGGGCCAGTAGCACTCGACGACGAATGTAGGCATCGCTCTGCTCCTGCGGAATGAGGATCGCCCCCGGCCGCCTGACGTAGCAGATGGCGACCGGGGGGCGACCATACTCCTTACCCCGTGTAGGTTCCCCAGTCCACCTGGTTATCGCGGTCCGGCGTGTCGGTGACCTGGACGAGGTCCGTGCCGTCTGCTCGTGCGGTGAAGATGTCCACCTGGTAGCCGCTCGCCTTCCATGCCATCGCGAACACGATGCGTGTGCCGTCGGGAGACCAGCCAGGCGCACCGGCGAAGGAGCGGCCCGGACCATCATCCAGCGGGATCTGCTCGAGCCTGGTTCCGTCCGGATGGACCTTGAAGAGGCTTCCGTCGTGTGCGAACAGGATCCACTGGCCGTCCGGGGACCAGCTTCCGCCGGTGAATAACGCGAATCTCTTGGGAGTGATTCTTCGTAGGCCGCTGCCGTCGGTGTTCACCACGAACAGCGCGCCCACCTCGGGCGGTGCGGTTGGGTCTTGTCGTATGAACACGATCTGGGTGCCGTCCGGCGAGTAGTCGCCGGGGAGGTCACCAGGATTGCTGGTGACGCGGACGAGGTCGCCGCCGTCTGAGGCGCGGAGGGTGTAGACGCCCGAGATTTCGGGGTGGTCGTCGTTGAACCCCTGGCAGGCGATCCGAGCGCCGTCTGGGGACCAAGCAAGGCATCCCAGGTCCAACAGGGGGTCGGGGGTCCCGTCGAGCCGCTTGAGGCCGGACCCGTCCGGGTTGATGGTTGCCGGACGGAGCGGTGACTGACCACTCTTCAGGTCGGTGATGAGGAGCTTGCTCCCATCCGGTGACCACGCCAGGACGTCCGTATCCACCTGGAGGTCCAGCACATCGGTCCCGTCGGGTTCGACGGAGAAGAGGTTGTACGCCTCGATCTCCGGGTCCCACTGTCCGTAGGCGACGCGGCCGTTCACGCTCCCCGCCGCCGCCGACGCGTGCGACGTCCACGACAGGTTGGGGGAGGCGGTCGCGCCCGCAGCGCTGCAGGCGGTGAGGGCGGCCGCGAACGCCGCCGCCACGATCGTCCATCGTGCTCTCATAGGGGTCCTTTTTCTTTGGCCGGTTTCTCGGAGCGCTCCGGGCGGAGCCTGGTCTGAGCGCCTCGCAGAACCCTCGTAACCCCCTCGCACCCTGCTCGACCTGCAGGTAGCGCTGTTCACCGGAGGCGTGCCGGTGTTAGCGTGACGGCGCGCTTGGCAGGGGGGTCGTCCGTGGAATTCCGCATCCTGGGGCCGCTGGAAGCCCTCGACGCTGGGCGGGCCGTGCCCCTGGGAGGGGCAAAGCAGCGCGCCGCGCTCGCCATGCTCCTGCTTGGCCGAAACCAGGTCGTCTCCCGCGACCGGCTGATCGAGGGGCTGTGGGGAGGGGAGCCGCCGGCCAGCGCCGGTCACACCCTGGAGGCGTACGTGTCTCGCCTGCGCCGGGCGCTCCGCACCGAGGGAGAGCCTACGCGGCTGCTGACCCGGACCCCCGGATACCTTCTGAGGGTGGAGGACGGCGAGCTCGACCTCGACCGCTTCCAGGCTGCCCTGGATCGAGGCAGGAACGCGATCGCAGGGGGGGATCCGCCCGCCGCTGCAGCCGCCCTGCGCGAAGCGCTGGCCATGTTCGCAGGGGCACCGTTGGAGGACCTCACCTACGCGCCGTTCGCTCAGGTCGAGATCGCGCGGTTGGAAGAGCTGCAGCTGGCGACGCTCGAGCGGAGGATCGACGCGGACCTTGCGTGCGGCCACCACCTGGAACTCGTCGGCGAACTGGAATCGCTCATCGCTCGCTACCCGCTGCACGAGCGGTTCTGGGCCCAGTTGATGCTGGCCCTGTACCGGTCGGGGCGACAAGGCGAGGCACTGGGCGCGTTCGAGCGGGCCCGGAGGGGACTCGCCGAGGACCTCGGCGTCGACCCTGGCTCGGTGTTGGCGGAACTTCAGCAAGGCATCCTGCGCCAGGACCCTGACCTGGCCCCCGGCCAGGCTCGCGTCGCTGTGCCAACGACCGTCCGTCGCCAGGGCCCGGACGCCGAGCTCGGGCCAGACGACTCCCTCGTGGTGCCTGGGCCGCCCCGACGGCGCGCGCCCGTGGACGAACATGCTCAGCCGCTCCCGCGCCAGCCCGGCCGAAGGTCGTTCCTGAGGCGGCGCTCGACGAGGACCGGCCTCATCGCCGTGGTGGTCATCGTCGCCCTTGCGGCCGTCCTGGTCCCGAGGATCCTGCGCAATGGCGCGGCTGACGGGGCGAGCCCGCAGCCGGGCCTGAACTTCCTCGACGCCCGGTCCGGCGAGCTGGTCGGGCACCTGCCGGACCCGGTCTCGTCGGCGATCAAGTATGCGGATGGGATCTTCTGGGACATGAGGGGGTCCGAAACCAACCCCTCGGTCTCCTTCGTCGCCATCGACGCACGCACGCGCCGGATCCTCAGGGAGCTTGCCTCGCCGTTCGACGACGTGGGCGGCTACGCGGTCGACGGCGACGACCTGTGGGTCACCAGTTACCCCGAGCCCGTCCTGGTCCGCATGGACGCTCGGTCCGGACGCATCAAGGACCGCATCTCGCTCTCCTCCCCGAGCGCGCCCCGTTTCAGGGGGGCGTCATACGGCGCCGAACAACTCGTCGTGGCGGCTGGTTCGGTCTGGGTTGGCCGCACGGGCGAGGTCGTGCGGGTAGACCCGCAGCGCGGGAAGGTGGTGCAGAGGTTCCCGCTGCCCTACGAGTGGGGGATGGCGTTCGGGGAGGGGAAGGTCTGGGTGACCACCAAGGACGGCCTGACGTGGATCGAACCGAGGACCGGCCAGGTCGGGCCGACCGCCCCATCCCTACGCCGCAGTATGTCGTCGTCGGAGACGGGTTCGCCTGGACCCACGACAGGCTCGGGACCGTGTACAAGGTCGGTCTGGAGGGTCAAGTCTTGGCCACGTACCGAACCGACGAAGCCGGCGTGGGCGACAGCAAGGTTGACTTCAGCGAAGGAACGGTCTGGGAGGGAAACGAGGCCACGGGCACGGTCACGGCCATCGACGCCCTGACCGGGGACCGCCGCACGTACCGGTTCCCTCATGCGATCGGGGACCTGGCTGCGGGCGCTGGTCTGGTCGTCGTCCCGATGGGCACGCAACCTACCACCGGAGAGATCCTCGCCCGCGTGACCGGACACGTCGGTCGGTTCGTCTGGCCCAGTTCCATCGCCGACCCCCCCGATCCCGCGGTCGCGGACATCCGATCGAATCCTTGGATGGCCCAGGTCGAACGAGCGACCTGCGCAATGCTGCTGAACTACCCCGACCAGGCGGGCGTGAGGGGATCCCAGCTGCAACCCGAGGTCGCCGCCGCGATGCCGGAGGTCTCGGCCGACGGCAGAACCTACGTATTCAGGATCCGTCCCGGGTACCGCTTCTCGCCGCCGTCCAACCAGCCGGTCACCGCCGAAGCGGTCCGGTACTCGATCGAACGGGCGCTATCGCCGAAGCTCGGCTCGAACGCGCCGGGCTCGCAGGTGATCGCCGACATCGCGGGGGAGCAGGCATTCCGAGACAGCAAGGCAGCGCACATCTCAGGAGTGCGAACCGCGGGAAACCGGTTGACAATCAAGCTGACCAAGCCATCGCCGGACTTCCTCCAACGGCTCTCGCTGCCGTTCTTCTGCGTCGTCCCCACCGACACCCCGATCGTCGCTGAGGGCGTCCTCCCCGCGCCGCCGACGGCGGGCCCCTACTACATAGAGCTTTGGGACAACGGGGAATACCTCATCCTCAAGCGAAACCCCAACTACGAAGGCCCCCGCCCGCACCTCTTCGACGCGTTCATCTTCCGGGAGGGCATGGACCCGGGGCAGGCGGTGGGCCGCGTGGAGCAGGGGACCTGGGACCACGTCAGTCTGGAAGATCCGCTGCTGGCACCCGGGGGAACCATCGATCAGAAATGGGGCCAGGGCGGGTCGGGCCTTGCTCCCGGCGGTCCACGCTACTTCGCCGCACCGCTGCCGGTTGTCCATTACATCGCCTTCAATGCCGGCCGGCCTCTGTTCTCGGATCGCCGCCTCCGCCTCGGCGTGGCCCAGGCCCTCGACCGCCGGGCGCTGGCCCAAATCCGCAAGGCGATTCCCACCGATCAACTCCTCCCACCCACGGTAGAGGGCTACCGCGATCGAGCGGTCTATCCACTGGACGCCACGGATCCCCCGAGGGGGAGAGCGCTGGTTTCGGGAAGGCAGGCGATCGCCACCATGGCCGTGCAGGCACAGTGCACCAACTGTCTCCAGGTCGCGCACGCGGTGGCGGCCCAACTGACACCCCTCGGGATCCAGCTTCAGATCAGGACCATGCAGGACACGTCTGCCGCGGCGCTATACCGAAGCCCAGTCGACTTGGTGCAGGCCACGACCAGCGTGCCGTATCCGGACGGAGCGAGCTTCCTGTCGACGATGCTGACCCATGACATCCCCAGCTCCTGGTTACCGCCCCGCGTTCGGGCAAGCGTCGCTGACCTCGCGTCCTCGATCGGTCCCCAGCGGCATGCGGCAGCGGTGCGGCTCGCCGACAACCTCGCCACAGGCGCCGTCCCGGCGGTCGCGTTCTCCTCTGGGACCATGGGAGAACTGTTCGGACGGCGGATCGGATGCCAACTCTCCGCACCACTCGGTTCCGGCGTGGACCTTCCGGCCCTATGCCTCAATCCTCGTCCATAGCGGCGCATCAGACGCCACCGACGTCACCAACCCGCTGGAGGTTCGAATCCCCCGCCAGGGTTACAAGAGCCTTGCGGTAGTTGATGATTCATAAGGTGAGACCCGTCCCTGCCAGGAAGCTGCGCAGCAAATCCGGATCACGACGAGCTCGGATCGAGCCGACCTGGGCGGTGGCGATCAGCTCCTTGCGGTCGGCGCAGCAGCGGTTCACCAGCTCACAGCCCTTCAGGTTGGCCCACAGCCCCTCCACCGGGTTCAGCTCTGGCGCGTACGACGGCAGGTACTCAAGCACAAGCCACGGCTGGCCCTTCGCCCAAGCGTCGAGGTCGCCGGCGTGATGGGCGCCGAGGTTGTCCCAGATGACCGTCACCGGCTGGTGGCCGAGCTGGTGGCCCAGGCCGTCCAGCACCCGGATGAACTGCCTGGTGTCATAGGCACCCTCCAGCAGATCGAACCCCATCCACACCGCCGGGTCGGCGTCGCCATTCTCGGGCCGGTAGGCCACCAGCCCGCACATCGAGATCTGCCTGCCACGCCGGTAGGGGTGGCGCAGCACCGGCGTGCGGCCCTTGGGCGCCCAGGTCCGCCGCACCGGCGGGGTCAGCTTGACGCCCGATTCATCCACGAAGCAGAGCCAGGCTCTGCGCGTTCGGGCGTTTGGACAATCCGCGGCCACTCCTCGGCGACCCACCGGGCGATCTCGGCCTCGTTGCGCTCGACGGCCTTGCGGGCCGGGCGCTGCAAACTCCACCGCATCTCCTTGAGGATGCGCCACACATGCCCCGGATGGTGCGCCACCCCGGTGGTCTGCTCGATCACCTCGGCGATGCGCGCCAGCGTCCACAGGTCGCTGTCGAACCCGGCCGCCACCGCGCCGCAATCCAGCACGCGGCGGACCCGGGCCAGCTCGGCGGGGCCCAGCTGGGCCGGCTTGCCGTGGCGGGCGGTCCGCATCCCCGCCACGCCGCCGCCGCGCCAGCGGGCATACCAGCGGCCCGCGGTCTGCGCCGAGACGCCCAGCTGGTGGGCGACCTCGGCCCGGGTCTTGTCTTGGGCGAACAGGTCAGCGGCCTGCAGGCGGCGGCGTTCCAACCATTGGAGATCTCCCAACGGCCCAGGGCCCCGGCGTTCTGTCGATATGTCCGGCTGGTGAGGTAGGGCCGGGTGGTATGGGCTGGGATGGAGCCGGCGCGAATCCGACCAGCCGAGATATCGCACCTGCTCGCCTACCTCGCGGCGATCGCCTGACGGTGATCACCTGATCAACGCACCCGCCGCCGCACGCCTCGACGACCGCCCATCCCAAACCGCTGATCAGCCACCCTTCTTCGGGACGAGTAGCTGGTGGGCGCAATCCCCAGCTCAGACGGCCACGTCGCGGCGGTTGAAGCGCCAGCTGCCGGCGGCGACGAGCACGACGGTGACCGCGAGCAGCAGCAGCGCGTCGCTGGTCTGTAGGCCGTTCTTGAGTGGCTCGCCGCCCAGGTACCAGTGCCAGGGCGAGAGGTCGCGGGTCCACTCCAACCCTTGGACCTGCGGGAAGACGCCGTTGGCGAGGTAGGCCAGGACCGCCACCCCGGCGCTGATCCCGAGCGCGAGGGCCTTGCGGCCGGTGGCGGCGCCGACCGCGAACGCCAGCGCGCCCAGGCAGGCGCCGAACAGGACCAGTTGCACGGTGGCGGCGGCGAACTCGGCGGCGGTGATGTCGGCCAGCTCGGCCGGTCCGGCGATCGCCAGCATCCCAAGCCAGAGCACCACGCCGACCAGGGCGAGGGCGGTGGTGAGGGCCGCGAAGCGCTGGAGGGCCAGCTGGGTCCGGCTGACCGGGTGGGCGAGCAGCAGGTCCAGGGTGCCTGCCTCCTCGTCGCCGGCAACCGCCTGGGTGCCATAGGCGATGGCGAACACCGCTACCAGCAGCGGGATGAGCAGCCCGTACACGCTGCTGCCGAGGTAGCCGGCGGGGCTGGTGAGGTCGTCGTAGTTGATCGCCTCCAGGACGCCCTGGGGGTAGTTGCGCAGCGCGTCCTGCATCTCGGGGGTGTTGACGGTCGGCCAGAACGCCGCGTACATCACCGCGACCGCGCTGATCGCCAGGGCCCAGCCGAGCAGGGCGCGGCGGGCGTCCCACAGCGTCTTGGTGAACACGCTACGCAGCATAGCTGCCCTCCTCTCGGTGGTTGCGGTAGTAGGCGAAGAACAGCTCCTCCAGGTCCGGTTCCTCTGAGAGCAGGTCGATGACGGTGTGGCGGGCGGCGGCCTTGACCAGCGCGTCGGTGCGTCCGGCGAGGCGGCAGCGCAGCACGTTGCCGTCGACCCGCAGGTCGGTGACGCCAGCTAGGGCCGCGAACTCCTCGGCCGGCACCGGCGTGTCGAAGTGGATCTCGACCTTGCGGACGGCCCGCTCGCGCAGCGTCTCGACCCGCTCCACGGTGACCAGCCGCCCTTCCCGGATGATGCCCACCCGGTCGGCGGTGTGCTGGACCTCGCTCATGACGTGGGAGGACATGAAGATCGTCTGCCCGGCGTCGGTGGCTTCGCGCGCCATGGCCGCGAACTCCTGCTGCAGGAACGGGTCCAGGCCGCTGGT
>WNFU01007444.1_pt1 | contig 12954 bp, 10 predicted proteins | sample 5400121 | NCBI WGS metagenome assembly WNFU01 (sample SAMN13153360, study PRJNA577476) | soil metagenome | isolation source: 100 cm soil or saprolite under grassland replicate 1 | place: USA:California | collected 2016-06-15 | reverse complement strand
TACATCCGCCACGCGCACCTCAAGGCCGCCTGAGAACCTTGGACAAACCCCAAAGTCGCAACCCCCAAGGAGCGCTAGCTGGAGTTTCCGGGCTACGTCACGGAAAGTGGGTCTGAGCAGGGCAAATGGTGTAGGACCTAAAGCACGGCGGTACTAGCCCTCAGCAACCGCGCCGCCTGAACCAGCACCAGCGAAAGCGGAAGAGGGAGCGGCCGCAAGGCTCGCTCCCTCTTCTCCGTTCCTCAGCCTCAGTGCTGTGTTGCCGGCCCCCAGTCGATGAACCGGGGAACGATCGTCGACGACGCATACAGCGCGTGCAGGTCGGTCCCGTCGGGGCGGATCCGGTACATCGTGGGCACCAGGCCCGGGCCCTCGAGCCTAAAGACGATCCACTGACCATCCGGCGAGTAGCCGCCCACGTTGGCGCGGAACCCAGCCGGGTAGTGCGTCAGGTACGTCCAGTCGCTGCCGTCGGGCCGGACCGTCACGATGTTGACGGCTTCATCCGGGGCCGGCTCGGAGTTGTCACTGACGACCAGGTGCTGGCCGTCCGGCGACCAGTCGTGCTTGTAGGTGACCGAGATCGACGGCGAGATCTGGACGATCCCGCTGCCGTCGATGTTCGCGACGAACAAGGCGCCGTCGGGCGGGCCCTTGAAACTGATCTTTCGACCATCGGGCGAGACGTTCGGATCGGGTCCACCAGCGTCGGTGATGAACCGCTGGTCGGAGCCGTCAATCTTCATGCTCCAGATCTGTTCGACCTCGAGCGCAAAGTCGAAGCGGGTATAGACGAGTCGTGCCCCGTCCGGGGTGAAGCTCGCGTCGCTCAGGCACAGGCCGGGGTCGGACGCGACCTCGTGGAGGTTGCCGCCATCGGCATCCATCAGGGCGATCGCGCACTCGTTGAGCGTGAACGCGATCCGGCGCCCGTCGGGCGACCAGTCCGGCAGGGCCGCGACGCCATCGACGTGGGTGATCTGGCGCAGCTGGTGCCCGTTCGATTGGACGGTGAAGATCTGTGGCCCGTTATCACCGATGTCGGCCTGGAAAGCGATCAGGCCGTTTCGGCCAGGGGAGGTGGCACCCGCGGCGGGCGCAAGCGCGAGGATCGCGAGGACCACGGTCGCAAGGACCGCGGCTCGACGACTGGTTCGGTTCACGGAGTTCTCCTCTCGAGTCAGCCGAGGAAGTAGGCCTCGGCCTCGGCGCAGCAACGCGACCGGGACCAACCAGTTCTTCACGGGCGACCTCCCTCTCGGGGGTGAGCCGGGTTCGCCAGTGGCTCGACGCGGTCCATGGCGGCCATGAGGCGACCGCGCGTCATCACCCTCCGCGCCTCGGACGCCCGGAGTCTATACGCCGAGATGCCGGCCGAGGTGGTCTTCATGCCCTCGGCCAATAGTTGGAAGATCTTCGCGTCGCGAGGGTTTATCTGGCCGAGTAGGTGCCGGCCGTACTCCTGGTGGATAACTAAGCGGGTGACCTGAAGTTGTGTCCGTAACCCGTGGTGAGGGCTGTCTGGAAGCGACGTAGCCTCGTGGGGTCACCTTCTACAGCAACCACACGAGGCTGGTACCAGTATGCGCCCTCCCTGCGTCCACGCCACTGTCCCTGCCGATGCCCACCCCGACCTGCTGGCGGCTCTGCATGGCCGCTGGCGGGTGGGGGCCCGGCTGGTCATGATCGTGCTGTCAGCCCGCGGCTTCCACGCCGCCCAGGTCGCCGAGCTGCTGGGCTATGACCCGCGCACCGTGCGCCGCTGGGTCCACCGCTACCAGCAGCACGGGGTCGCTGGATTGTGCGACCGGCCCCGCTGTGGCCGTCCCCGGCTGGGCCAGCGGATCCTGCGGCTGCTGGCCCAGCCCAAGGCGTGGACGATCGGTCGGCTGTGGCGGCGGCTTGGCTGCCCCGCCATGTCCCTGCGGACCCTGCACCGCCGCACCCGTGAGGTGGCCAGGTGGCGGCGGCCCCGCCTGGTCGCCAAGGGTGATCCCGACCGCGACCAGGTCCTGGCCGGCTTGCGCCAGGCCATCGCCGGGCTGCCCAAGGGCGCGGTGGTGCTGGCCGAAGACGAGACCCATATCAATCTGTTGCCCTGGGTCCGCTCGACCTGGATCCCCACCAGCCAGCGCCAGCAGGTGATGACGCCAGGCAAGAACCGGCGGCGCACCATCTTCGGCGCCGTTGACCTGCACACCGGCCGATGGTGCTATCAGGTGACCCGCAAGGCCATCGGTGCCACGTTCCTCGCGTTCTGCGAGCAGCTGCTGGTCGCCTACCCGGCCGCGCCACAGGTCGCGGTGGTCTGCGACAACCAGATCATCCACCGCTCCAAGCTGGTCCAGGGCTGGCTGGCCGCCCACCCCCGGCTGGTGGTGTGGCACGGGGCACGCTCCAGCCCCCACGACAACCCGACCGAGCGCATCTGGGGCGCGCTCAAGGCCTGGCTGGCCAACAACCCCACCTTGACGATCCAGGGCCGCGTCCGCCAGGTGCACGCCTTCTTCCGAGATCGCAGCCCCACCCAGCTGCTGGCCACCGCCGCACCCCACAGCTCACCCTGGCTGCCCAAGGGTTACGGACAAGACTTCCGGGAGGTCGCTTAGCTGCTCTGGACCTGGGATCGCGCCGGTTCAGGTTGGCCAACCCACTCGCCTCGAGGCCGTCGCGCAACCCGGCCGGGCGGACGGCGTTCCTCGCCCACAAGGCCGAGCTGCTCACCCGGATCGCCGACCAGTACACCGTCAGCGACCCTGCCTACTCCGAAGCCGGTCCGACAGATGGCCATCGACGCTTCCTGCAGGGCCCCACTGGCCGCGCTGCTCGCTGCACTTTGGGTAATACATCATCTGCCCTGCTCAGACCCACTTTCCGTGACGTAGCCCGGAAACTCGAGCTAGTGGAGACTGGCCTGCACGCGCTCGACGGTGCCCGCCACCTTCGCGCTTTGGGATATGAGCGATTGGCTGGACTGGTCGCCTACCACCACTCGGGCTCGCGACGCGAGGCGGAACTCCGCGGCCTCCTGACCGAACTGGCAGAGTTCGAGGACGAAGCGTCGGACACGGCGATGGCGCTCACCTACTGCGACATGACCGCCAGCGCCACCGGCGCGATCGTGACCTTCCCGGGAGCGTCTTGCCGACGTGGAGCGCCGCTATGGCACCGACCATGTGGTCTCGCAGGCACTTCGCCAGGCTCGACCCGAGCTCGAGCGCTGCATGCGGATGGTCGAGGCGAGACTCCGTGAGGTCGAGCCGTCACAGGTCAGGCGATGACCGGCTGGGGCCGGTGCTCGAGGTAGTCGCGGATGCGGAGCCGGATCGACTCGTGCATCGGCATGGCCTCGATCTCGGTAGGGCTGAAGAACCCGACCTCGGTGGACTCGTCACTGGTGGCGAGTTCGCCGCCGACCGGGCGGCAGGCGAAGCAGATCGAGAACTGCTGGCGGACCTCGCCGTCGGCGTACTCGACCACGTGCCGTGGGTTGGAGTAGATGCCGACAATTGTCTCGGGTACGACCTCTAGGCCGGTCTCTTCCCAGACCTCGCGGATCGCGGTGTCTGCGATGCGCTCGCCGAGAACACCGCCGAATCCCTCGCCAAGGGCAACCGCGCCGTCGTCGTCGGCCGGCTCCGCACCCGTTCCTTCGAGACCAGCGAGGGCGAGAAGCGCACCGTCGCCGAGATCGACGCCGACGACGTCGCCCCGAGCCTGCGTTGGGCGATCGCCAGGCCCGAACGCGCAACCCGCACCCGCGCCAACGCCGAGCGGTCGGCCGAGCGCGATGAGTTCAAGGACGATCCACCGTCCTGAACAGTTCGAGCCGAGCACCTCGGGGAGGGCTGTGGCACCTCCCCGAGGCCTTCTGCTGTTACGGTCGCTCGCCACTGCTTGAGTCGGTGTCGCGATCCGTTGGCAATGCGACGGCACAGCAGGGACCGAGTGCATTGCGGTAGGTTCATCGGCGTCGCCTTCAGTGGATCAACCACGACTGTCAAGCGATTCTCTAGTATTCGACCATGTCTACTGTGCCCGTCGCTCAAGACAAGCCGCCGCGGTCTCCTCGGGGATCGACGTCGAGGGTTCTTCATAGCGTGGAGCTGTTTGCCGGTGCGGGCGGCCTAACGTTAGGGCTGAAGTTAGCCGAATTTGAACTCATATGCCTAGTTGAACAGGATCCCCAATGTTGTGATACATTGAGGACTAATGGGCTTGTTCTCGGATTAGATCCTTATAACCTCATCGAGGATCAGATAGAGAAAATTAGTCTCGAGCACCTCGACGGAATCGGCGTGTTGGCCGCTGGGGCACCATGCCAGCCATTCAGCAGCGCTGGCCATGGTCGTGGGCATTCCGACCAACGCAACATGTTCCCTCAGGTCATCCGCGCGGTGCGAGAGGCCCGACCCCGCGCGTTCGTCATCGAGAACGTTCGGGGCTTGCTCTTCGACCGCGCAAGAGACTACTTCCTCTCAGTGCTTGCCCGCCTCAGAAACCCCTCCCGGGAGTCAGCGGATCATATGCTCGCGGAGGACTATCACAAGAGCCAACCGGAGCCAAGCCAGGACGACGAGTACCGGGTCTATCACACGCTGCTGGATGCGGCCGACTTCGGGCTCGCCCAACACCGGCCGAGGCTCTTCGTCGTGGGCTTGGCGCAGAGCGAAGCCAGCTGGACCTGGCCGGAACCGACGCACAGTCGAGACGCTCTCGTCGTGGCCCTGTTGGAGGATGACTACTGGGAGCGACACGACGTAGACAAAGCAGTTCGCGACCGAGTGCGAAAGCGTCTTCCGAACCCCCGCCTGAATCCTCAGGGTGAGCCGTGGACCACCCTCCGCGACGTCCTCGCTACGCTGGGTCCACCAGGGACGTCGGTCGAGTCGGCGGTGGATCCGGCTCACGTGTTCGTTCCGGGAGCACGCCTCTATCGACGTCACACAGGGAGTCCTCTTGACTGGGTGGCAAAGACTGTCAAATCTGGCGTTCATGGCAGTCCCGGCGGCGAGCACATCGTATTACTTGACGACGGCTCTCACCGTTACCTCACAGTCCGCGAGTGTGCTGTGCTCCAGGGCTTTCCAGCCACCTATGAACTGCCTAAGCTACGCACTCCAGCAATGCGCCAGCTCGGCAACGCAGTCCCGGTCACCGTCGCCGAAGCGGTCGGGTCGCGACTGAGGGAGGTACTCCGTAATGACCGAGCGCGAGGACGTGGTGGAGCGCGAGACGGTCGACATCACGCCGTCTCCTCGCATCCTTCAGATGCTCGGCAAGATCGAGTATGAGCCGTGGCAGTGTGTAGCCGAGTTGATCGACAACGGCTTCGACGAATTCCTCGATATCAAGCGCTCGGGCGAACCGTGGACAGAGGCCTTCCAGGTGGAGGTCTCACTACCCTCCCTCACCGGGATAGCTGGTGGAGCGCTCGTCGTGTCCGACAATGGCCGAGGCATGGCACTGGATCGGGTCAGGAACTCGGTCCGCGCCGGTTTCACCGGGAACGATCCGTTGACCAAGCTTGGCCTCTTCGGCATGGGCTTCAACGTCGCTACCGCCCGCCTTGGACGGACTACTACCGTACTTAGCTCCTCTGAGGGCGATTCCGATTGGATCGGCGTGCGTATCGATCTTCGCGACCTACGCGAGGGCTTCCGGGTGCCTGTCATCCGCCGTCCAAAGCGATCGGCCGGCGAGCATGGAACGCGCGTCGAGGTGACGCGCCTGGAGAGGCTCGCGACAGATCTAGGTAACTCCTACAAGCAGCGGTATTTGCGAGAGCGACTCGGCGGTGTCTACTCCCACTTGCTGTCCGTCGAGGGGTTCCGGCTAAGTGTCAACGGGGTCCAGGTAAAACCTCGACGTCACTGTGTCTGGAGTCCTGCGCGCACTGTCGTCCGAGGTCGGGAACTTATCCCCGCAGTCATCCCGATCGATCAAGTGCTTGGAGCCATGGCAGTGTGCCGTGACTGCGGTACCTGGCAAGACCTCGACCGCGAAGACTGCGAGCAGTGTGGCAGCTCGGAGCTCATACAGCGCGAACGACGAGTTCACGGCTGGCTAGGAATCGCCCGCAACCTTGAGCAAAAGGAGTTCGGGATCGACTTCTTGCGCAATGGGCGCAAGATCATGCGTCTTGATAAGGGCCTTTTCAAGTGGCGCGATCCAGACGATCCTACAGGTCAGGATGAGACGGAATACCCGATTGAGGTTCCCGCCAACCAGGGTCGTATCGTGGGCGAAATCCATCTCGACCATGTCCCTGTGAGTTACCTCAAGGACTCGTTCGAGACCAGCGACCGCTTGTGGCGCTCGGCCGTCAGGATCCTGCGGGGCGAAGGGCCGTTGCGGCCCCAGCGCGCAAGGGAACTTGGCTACTCCGACAACAACTCGCCGCTCGCGAGGCTGTATCGCGGCTACCGTCGTAATGATCCCGGCAAGAATTACCTGACGCCGGGAGACGGCAACAACCGGAAGGACACCAGCGACTGGGTCAAGAAGTTCCGTGAGGACGACCTGGCGTATCAAGAGGACACCCACTGGTGGGAGGCCGTTCTGGAGCACGATCGGCTCCGCGAGGAGGAAGAACGGCGTAGGGAGGAGGCCAAGGCCAGACAGGCGGGAAGCATCGAGGATGCGACCGTTGAGTTCGCCTCCGACGCGGAAACAGATGGGCCATCAGCCCAGGAGGAGACGCCGCCCCCTTCGTCCCCTCCTATGACGGAAGCGCAGAAGATCGCCGCTTACCGCGAGGCGGGAAGACGAATCCCCGAGCTCTCGGTCGAGTTCTCCGCGACGGGCGTGCCGGGGCGACCTGTTCGGCTCGAGACCTTCCGCCTTGAAGGCCAGGCGGTGACGAACATGAACGGCGATCTGGTCCCGGTCTGGCTGGTCGGGGAACGAGGCGGCTTCGTCGCCTTCGTGGGCCTGGACCATCCGCTGTTCGCCAACTTCGACGACGACCCGGCCGATATCGTGCTGATGGAACTCACGCAGCAGATGATCGTCCGCGCGCGCGGCGCCACCAGGCCGATCAGCGAGGTGTTCGCCGAACTGAAGCACCGCTACCTCAACTCCCGGGCCATCGACCCGAACCGTCTCGTCCCCGAGGCGATGCAGTTAACGCGCGACATCCAAGAGCGCATGGTGGGATGCGTCCAGGACAGCCCCGATCGTCCCTGGGAGAACGTGCTCATCGACGCCGAGCGCCACTTCACCGCCGACCGGATCACCGAGGTGCGCCGCACGTCCGACATCCAAAGCGTGGTCGACAGCGGCGAATACCTCACCCTAGTCCCGCCCGCCGTCGTGCCGCGTATCGTCGAGGAGTGGCCCGAGGCCTTCTTCGACGGCCGACTGTTCGCACAGCCGTACGCCACCCTCAGCAGCCCTACCGCGCGGCGCCAAGTCGTTTCCACCATCACCAGCTACCTGCACGATGTCGCGTGGCTAACCAACGCGCCGACGACCGCGCCGCGCGAGCAACTCATTCGGGCGCGACTTAGCTTGCAATTGCTCCCCAACGAGCTAGCGGTCCTGGTAGGCGTATGAATTTCTGGCCCGTGGAGAGCGACGGCGAGGTGTCCACGTTCCTCGACGCCGACCGGCTACTCGCGGGCGGGCCGAGGACCTTCGCGCGCAGCGTCGAGCGTCTCCTGGTCCACCTAGGCTTCGACGATATCCGAAACATCGATGGTCCCGGCGACGAGGGCGGCGACATCTTGGCGGCCCGCGATCACGCGCGGTGGGTCTTTCAATGCAAGTGGTCATCCCAGAGGTTCATCGATGACACCGCAGTCCGCCAAGTCGACGCGGCAAAGGCGTTCTACGGCGCCGATCGCGCCGTAGTGGCGACCAACGCGCGGCCGGGCCGCTCGGCCGTCGAGCGCCGACAACGGCTGCTCTCGGTCGGGGTCCGAATCGACTTCTGGGACGCCACCGCGCTAGCGAAGTTCGCGAGCCAGATCATTCCCCGCTTCATCCCGGCACGCTTCGACCTGTACCCCTACCAGCGACAAGCCCTCGAAAAGATCAAGATGGCGCTGAAGGCTGGCGGGCGCGCCTTCCTGATCCTTGCCACTGGCCTTGGCAAGACCGTCGTCGCCGGCGAGGTAGTCCGCTGGGTGCTCCAAAGACGACCAGAAGAAGACGTCTTGCTTGTCGCCCACACCAAAGAACTGGTCAACCAACTCGAGCGGGCGATGTGGCGCCACCTTCCCAAAGACACCCCTACCCAGGTCCTCACCGGCGACGAACGTCCCCCCTCGCTGCGCGGGATCGTGTGCGCCACGGTCGCCAGCGCCCTTCGCGCGGTCGAGGAAGGGTGGCGTCCTGGCTTGGTTGTCGTCGACGAGGCTCACCATGTCGCCGAGGTCGGTCGCTTCCAGGAACTCCTCGACCATCTCCCCGATTCGTGGCGGTTAGGTATCACGGCGACGCCCTGGCGCGGCGACCGGTATCAAGTCACGCAACGATTCGGCAATCCCGTGTTCCGCATGGGCATCGCCGACGGAATGACGGCTGGATTCCTAGCGCAGGTGGACTATCGCCTGTTCGTCGACATCGATCTCGATTGGAAGGCTGTCACGAAGGCGAGCGAGAAGAGCCTTACGGTTAAGGACCTTAACGAGCGCCTGTTCCTCCCGCAGAGAGACGAGCAGATCGTGGACACGTTGCACGACACCTGGGCGAACACGCACGAGCCGCGCGCGATCATGTTCTGCCGAACCATCAACCATGCCGAGGAGTTCGCGCATCTACTCCGAGCCAGCGGTTGGCGCCGAGCGGCCGCCTTGAGCACTCGTCAGACCCGCCGCGACCGTAACGTCCTGATGAGCGAGTTCCGCGACGGCCGCGTGCCGATCATCACCGCCGTCGACATCCTCAACGAGGGCGTTGACGTGCCGGACGTCAACATCCTAGCGTTCATGCGCGTTACCCACAGCCGTCGTATCTTCGTCCAGCAACTCGGTCGAGGGCTCCGACTACGAGAGGGTAAGGAGCGCGTAGTGGTGCTCGACTTCGTCTCCGACATCCGCCGGGTCGCCGCCACCCTCAACCTGCAACGCGATCTCCAACGCCTACGCAATGAAGAGATTGAACGTCTCACCCTGCCAGGCTCCCTGTTCACGTTTTCGGAGCCTCAGATCGGCTCCTTCCTTGACGAGTGGATTCAAGATGCTGCCTCATTGGAGGACGCCGACGAAGAGGTCCGCCTCCAGTTCCCCGTCTGGTGGCGCGAGTGAGCGCCACCCTTCTCACCGCTCGGACCAATGCCCGACATCGTTAGCCCCGAGGTTCGCAGTCGGATCATGAGCCGGGTGCGTGCCAAAAACACCCGGCCCGAACTCGCTCTACGACGAGCATTGTGGGCATCCGGCGTGCGAGGTTGGCGTTGCCATGTCCGAAGAGTGACGGGCGTGCCGGATATCGCTTGGATTGGCCGAAAGGTTGCCGTCTTCGTGGATTCGGCGTGGTGGCATGGGCATCCCTCTCGCTGGAGTCCCGGTCGTTTACCGAAGAGGTGGGACGATAAGATCGACGGCAACCGCCGACGAGACATCTACGTCAACGAGAGGCTAGCCGCCCAAGGTTGGACAGTGCTCAGGATCTGGGACTTCGAAATTGAGACGGATCTGGGTTCGTGCGTCAAACGCGTTATAGGGGTCCTCAATTTGGCAGCGTGCGCCTCTGAAACAGGGCGGGGCACGAACGATGTCGCCTCTCGTGCGGCACAGGTCAAATCCGATCGAGTTGACTTGAGGGCGGGGGCTCGGCGTCGTCAATCTCCGCCCAACTGAACCTAGGCTGCGACTCAATTACCTGTTGGCGTGTCTCGCTAAGTGTCAGGTCCATGTCGACGTACAAGGAAGCCTTGCTCCGGATAGTTGCATTGGCAGACTCGTTTCCGGCTTGTCGAGTCCATGATCCGAGTACCGACGGATCTATATCCTTGTCGACACGACCGCGCAACATGACGCGAAACTCCGCCATGCAGCTCACGCCGATTTCATCATCCGATATGCGAAACATCTCTTGGACGGTGAATTTCGAGTACTCACTCTCTGTAATCGCCAAGTCTTCAAGCGGTAAGGTGGTTCGCGCGATAGCATCGGGCGACGCTCCGATCAACTCCTTAGCGTAGCCGTTCAGAAAGCTCTCTAGTAGTGAAAAGATAGCTCCTCGATTTGGTACGCTATCGACGGATCCCACGTCTATCGGAAGCTCTCGGCTGGGCTTCACGTGTTCGTCCGTGAACTCTCTGAGAGTATTGAAGAGTATGATGCACTCTGAACTACCGCAGCGCGACACCATATCTTCTACTAAGTCTTCGGCTAGCTTGTTCCTATTTGAGCCATCGGCGAAGTCGGACGAATTGTTCGTAATGAAATAGAGAGTATCGCTACTAGACTCCTGTGTATCTAGGATCGTCTCCCATATAAGAACGTCCTGATAACCTCGCTTCCCGTCATCGCTGATGGGCTTCCTTCGAGAAATTATACGGTTGAGGATCTGTTGATGAGAAATATCAGGAATGTCTATAAAGCGTGCGTTATGATCTTCCAATACAGTATGAAAGTACTGCTGATAGATGTTGGCCTCTTGTTTCAGCGCGGTCTTGACAGATTCAAGTACGCCAGCATCAAGCCCGAGCCGACCGAGCTCCCTCTCGAATCCCGCAAGCGACCTTTGAACATCTTGGATCTTTTCGCGAAAACGTCGTACGGTCTCTTGAAAGACGACGCTCGGAATCAAGATCTCAATCCTTTCTCGTCTTGCTTCATCCAGGAGCAGACGCATGGCATTCGTGCGGAATCGAAAGTCTTGACAGTATATATTGGTATCCAACAAGACGCGCACCGTTGATCTCTCTCCTAAGCAGGAGTCCTGATAGGCGTCGGGCCACGTTGCAGCTCAGGGATCATCACATCGCTCACGAGATCTGACAAACTTTGTCTCTTGATCGCTAGTGACCTCCACACAGCGCCGCGTTCTTGCTCACGGTTGTGTCCGCGCGCCCGAGTCCTCCGCCGTTGTCGACGTCCTACCGCTGTGATCCCTCCGGAGGGCTGTCCGCCCGCTGCCCGCAGCGAGTCGACGATGGTGGATGCTGACGCCGGAGTCCGGCCGCAGCTCTGATCCCACTGCGTCATCGAACCCAATATGCGGCCAATCCGAGGCAATGAGAAGCCCCCTTGGGACTGTTTCGGCGGGGGACTCTGGGCTTGGCCCGTTTTGACGGACATCCACCATCAGGGGTGCTGCCCCGGGGAGGATGTTCATCATGGAGACCATGGAACGCAAGCAGCCTCGCGCGCGCCGGTCGTTCACCCCTGAGTTCAAGGCCGAGATCGTCGAGCTGTGCCATCACGGTGACCGCTCGATCGGGCAGGTCGCCCGCGACTTCGACCTGACCGAGACTGCGGTCCGGGAGTGGGTGCGCCAGGCCGAGCGGGACGCCGGGACGTCTGGCGACGGCGGCCTGACCAGCGCGGAACGCCAGGAGTTGTCGGCGCTGCGCCGGGAGAACCAGCGGCTGCGCGGAGATGTGGAGATCCTCAAGCGAGCGACGGCTTTCTTCGTGAAGGAGACCCGGTGAACGTCTATCCGTTCATCGAGGCGGAGAAGGCGCAGCAGCGCAACGTCAAGCGGGCGTGCCAGCTGCTGGAGGCCTCCCGTGCCGCCTACTACGCCCACCGTGCCAACACCCCGTCGGCACGCCAGCGTGCCGATGAGCAGCTCACCGAGCACATCCGCCAAGCCCACCAGGCCTCCAAGGGCCGCTACGGCGCACCACGCATCCATGCCGAGCTTCGCCGCCGCGGCCATCGGCACGGGAGAAAGCGGGTGGCCAGGCTGCTGCGCGCCGCGGGCCGGTGCGGTCGCAGACCGCGCCGGTGGCAGCAGACCACGATCCCCGACCCGGCGGCCACCGCCCGGGCGGACCTGATCCGCCGCGACTTCACCGTCAACGCCGCCGCGGTCAACACCCGCTGGTGCGGTGACATCACCTACATCCCCACCTGGGAAGGCTGGCTGTACCTGTAGGTTCTGTGGAATCCGAGCGCCGCAAGCCCGCGGGTCGGCCGCAGCCTCTACCAGCGAGGATTCCCACCGAACATGGATTCTGTGGACTGCGACGGAGGAGCATTCCACAAGAATGGCCACCGTGATCGACATCGCCTCCCGCCGGGTGGTCGGGTTCGCCCTGGCCGAGCATCTGCGCACCGAGCTGGTCGCCGACGCGCTGACCAACGCGGTCGCCGCCCGTGACCCCGCACCCGGGGTGGTGTTCCATGCCGATCGCGGCTGCCAGTGCACCAGCGGCGACTACGCCACGCTCGCCGAGGACCTGGCGGTCATCTTGTCCAGCGGCCGGACAGGCCAGTGTTGGGACAACGCGCTCGCCGAGTCGTTCTTCGCGTCCCTGAAAGGCGAGTGCCTTGACCAGCAGCCCTGGCCGACCAGAACGGCCGCCCGCGGCGCCACCGTGGAGTACATCGCCTGGTACAACGGCACCCGGCTGCACAGCGCCCTTGGCTACATGACACCCGACGAGTTCGAGGCCGCCAACGACGAGGAGGTCATCGAGCAGGTAGCCTGACCGAGCCACCAGCCCTGTCCGTCAAAACGGGGCACCCCCAACTCCTGGTCGTGGGCCCGGATTAGCGCGCTGGGTGAAGCTGCCGCTGTGCCTGCTCTGCTCGGCTAACGTCTCGGCTAACGTTTCACCTTTGGCGAAGCCCTTCCTGCCTTAACGATCAGTCCTTCTGACCTGCGCTAGCCTGCCAATCTTCCCCATGATTGCCGGCCTGCTGCGTCCTTGTAATCGGCAGGTTGGGGGTTCGAGTCCCTTCGCCAGCTCCACAGCGCTCATGGATCTGCCCTGGTCAAGTGACCTGTTAGGGGACGTGAGAGCCGCGTAGCGCAACTTTGTGGTCGAACTTC
>WNFU01016126.1_pt1 | contig 12960 bp, 14 predicted proteins | sample 5400121 | NCBI WGS metagenome assembly WNFU01 (sample SAMN13153360, study PRJNA577476) | soil metagenome | isolation source: 100 cm soil or saprolite under grassland replicate 1 | place: USA:California | collected 2016-06-15 | reverse complement strand
CTTCAGATGGTCGGGGCGACAGGATTTGAACCTGCGACCACTTGCACCCCAAGCAAGTGCGCTACCAGGCTGCGCTACGCCCCGGAAACGGAGGGGAGGGATGAGTAGCACCGGCGAGGTGGGCGGTCAACGGTGACCGACCTCTCCCCTCGGCTCGGCGATCGGGCCCTCCCCCTCACCCTGGCCCTCTCCCCGCGTTGCGGGGGAGAGGGGAGAAGACACCAGCGTCCCGCGATGAGTTGAGGGGGAGAGGGGAACCCGGCGCTCACTTCACGAGCGGCGCGACCTTCTTGAACTCGGGCGTCCCGGCCTGGTGCAGCAGGTCGAAGATCGCCGTCTCCGCGGTCGTCACGATCCCCCCCGCCTGGCGGCACAGGTCGATCCCGACCCGACGGTGCTCGTCCGTCCGAGACGACACGGCGTCGGCGCAGACGTGCACCTCGTACCCCGCGGCGACGAGGTCGCGCACGGTCTGGAAGACGCAGACGTGGGTCTCCATCCCGCAGACCACGACCTGCCGGCGCCCGGTCTTCTCGAGCGCCGCGGCGATCGCGGGGTCCGCGCCGCAGGAGAAGTGCACCTTCTCCATCGGCGGCGAGGGCAACACGTCGCGCACCTCCGGGATGAGGTTCCCGAGCCCCTTCGGATACTGCTCGGTCGCGAGCACCGGCAGCCCGAGCTCCTTCGCCGCGCCGACGAGCGCGCGGGTGTACTTCACGACCGACGCGAGCGCCTCGGGCGGCATCGCAGGCGTGAGGCGCGACTGGATGTCCACGACGAGGACGGCGGCCTTGGAGCGGTCGAGCTTCAGTTTCATGGGAGTCTCCCCCTCACGCCGACCCTCTCCCCCGTGCCGGGGGAGAGGGTGATTGTCTGGCTAGCGCTGCTTTCGACACACACGCCCGTCCGGCGTATTCCAATCTAGATAGCGTACCCGGCCGCCCCGCTCGATGCAGCCGCCTCCGGGTCGATCGCGACGTTCACGCAGTAGACCGTCCCCGAGGCGAACGCCCGCTCGAGCGCCGGCACGAGCTCCGCCGGGTCGTCCACGTGCTCGCCCTTGCCCCCGAGCGCCTCGACGACGCGGTCGTAGCGCGTCGGCGCGAGCCGCGTCGCCGGCGCGTGGTCCTCGCCATAGAGACCGCGCTGCGGGATGAGGATCTGCCCCCACGCCGCGTCGTTCCCCACGACGACCACCATCGGCAGCTTGAAGCGGAGCGCCGTGTCGTAGTCCATGCCGTTCAGGCCGAATGCGCCGTCGCCCTGAACGACGCAGACCGGCCGCTCCGGGGCGAGGAGCTTCGCCGCGATCGCGAACGGCGCGCCGACGCCGAGCGTGCCGAGCGGCCCGGGGTCGAGCCAGCGCCCGGGGCCGGGCACGCGGATCACCTTCGCCGCGACGGCGACGACGTTCCCGCCGTCCGCGACGTACGTCACGTCGCCCGCGCGCGAGGCGACCGTGTCGATCGCCTTCGCGAGCCGGAAGTGGTGGATCGGGCGCTGGTCGCTCTCCTCGAAGGCGCGCTGCTTCTCGCGGCGTACCGCCTCCTTCTCGCGCAGGAGCCGCGGCCAGGCGGCGGACGCGGGGCCGCGCACCCCCGCGGCGAGCGCCTCGAGGACGGAGCGCGAGTCTCCGACGATCCCCACGTCGATGGGGCGGTTCCGCCCGATCTCCGTCGCGTCGACGTCCACCTGGATCACCTTCGCGCCCTCCGCGAACGTGGGCTCCGTCCCGTACCCGAGCCGGAAGTCGAGCGGGGTGCCGACGACGAGCACCACGTCGGCGCCGGCGAGCGCGTCCTTGCGGGCGAGGTCGAAGAACGCCGGGTGCTCCCGCGGCAGGCACCCGCGCCCCATCCCGTTCAGGAACACCGGGATCCCCGCGCGCGAGGCGAACGCCGCGAGCGCGGCGACCGCGTCGTCCCGCCAGATCGACGACCCCGCCATCACCACCGGCCGCTCCGCCCGCGCGAGCAGCGCGAGCGCGAGGTCGAGCTTCGCCGGATCGCCGGGGCTCCGCGCGTCGGTACGGTAGAGCGACTGCGCCTCGACGAGCGCCTCGTCGGCGCCGTTCGAGAGGATGTCCCACGGCAGCTCGAGGAACACCGGCCCCGGCCGGCCCGCGCGCGCGACGCGGAACGCCTTCGCGAGGAAGCTCGGGATGAGGTCGGGGGAGGGGACGCGCTCCGACCACTTCGTGATGCCCTGGAAGAGCTGGACCTGCGGCATCTCCTGGAGCGAGCCGCGCCCCTGGTTGAACGTCGGCGCCGCGCCGCCGAGGAGGACGAGCGGGCTCGCCGCCGCCCACGCGTTCGCGACGCCCGTCACCGCGTCGGTGACGCCCGGCCCGGCGGTCACGATCGCGACCCCGACGCCGCGCGTGAGCCGCGCCCACGCGTCCGCCGCGTGCGCCGCCGCCTGCTCGTGGCGCGTGTCGACGATCCGGACCCCTTCGTCCACGCAGCCCGCGTAGATGGGCGCGACGTGCAGGCCGGAGAGCGTGAAGACCGTCCCCACGCCTTCCTTCTTGAGCATGCGGGCGACCAGCCGGCCGCCTGGAAGGGATTCCATCCCCCGACCATAGAACGACGACGCCCCGCGTGCCTCGTTCGAAGGCAGGCGGGGCATCCGCGCGGCCGGGCCTTGGAGCCCGAGGGCCTGCGCGAGGCTACTTGCGGAAACGCGACAGGGTCGCCGGGAGGTCCGCGAGCGCCGGGAACTGCTTATCGGCGTGGATCTTCGCGAGCTTCCCGTAGTTCTGCTCCTCGGTCTCCGTCCGGGCGGGATCCGGGACGCAGCAGTCCACCGGGCACACGGCGGCGCACGCTTCCTCCGCGTGGAACCCGACGCACTCGGTGCAGAGGTCCGAGTTGATGACGTAGATGTCCTCGCCCTGGGTGATCGCGCTGTTCGGGCACTCGGGCTCGCACGCGCCGCAGTTGATGCATTCCTCGGTGATGACGGTTGCCATGCTGCTCTCCTCTCCTGGTTCCGCCCCTCAGGGCGTTCACGTCGCGGGCGCCAGGTGCCGCCCGAAAACGGCGTCGAGCATACAACGGCGAACGCCCCGGCCGTGGTGACACGGGCGGGGCGTTCGATGAACAGCCGGCTTCGGCTGCCTGTTCCGCCTAGACGGAGACGCAGCAGTCGACCGGGCAGACCCCGGCGCAGGCCGGCGCGTCGTGCGCGCCCTTGCACTCGGTGCACTTGGCCGCGTCGATGACGTACAGCTCGTCGCTCTGGGTGATCGCGGTGTTCGGGCACTCCGGCTCGCAGGCGCCGCAGTTGATGCACTCTTCGGTGATCTTCAGGGCCATCTTTTCCTCTCTTCGCGCCGCGCGGGCGGGGTGACGGAATCGGAGCCGCCATATCCCACGGCGCCGCGGGGGAAGTCAACCCTCACGCCTGCGAATTTGCTCGTGAAATTCGGACTCTTCCGGTCGGAGAAAGACCGTTACCCGAAGGATCACGACGGTTTTTTCGAGGACCGATCCGGTCGGGATCGGCTCACGATCCGACGTGCCGGCGATCCTCCTCGATCTCCGCGGAGATGCGAGACATGACCGAGAGCGCTGCGCCGCCGAGCCCCGCGGCCGCGGTGAGCAGGAGCCCGAGCAGCCGGTCGCGCCGGGCGGCCGCAAGCTCGAGCGCGAGCGTCCGCCGCCGCTCGAACACCAGCCGCTGGCGCTCGGCATGTTCTCCCTGCAGCGTCGCGACGAACGACGCGCCCGCCGCGGCGCTCTCCGCGCGCGCCTCCGCGAGCTCGCGCGTGCGCCCGTTCACGCGGAAGGTCGCGTGGACGGACAGGGCGAGCCCGGCGGCAGCCACCGGGGCACAGAGGGCGAGGACCTTGGCGCGCGTCATGTCGGCTTGACTGCGATCCGGGCGCGCAGGATACCGCAGCCCATGGCGAAGCCCTACGACCCGAAGGACTTCTATTACCGGAAGGCGAAGAAGGCCGGCCTGCGCGCCCGATCCGCCTTCAAGATCGACGAGATCCTGAAGCGCCACCGGCTGCTCGGCAAGGGCCACGCCGTCCTCGACCTCGGCGCGGCGCCCGGCGGCTTCCTGCAGATCCTCGCCGAGGTGGTGGGGGAGGGGGGCGTCGCCGTCGGCGTGGACCTCGAGCCCATCCGGAACCTCGGCAAGCCGTGGGTGCGGACCGGCATCGTCGACCTCCTCGCGCCCGACGCGCTCGAGCGGATCCGCGCGCTCCACCCCGGCCGCTTCCACCTCGTCACGAGCGACATGGCGCCGAAGACCATCGGCATCAAGATCACCGACGAGGCGCGCTCCCTCGAGCTCGTCCGGATCGCGCTCTCGGTCGCCGGAGAGACGCTCGAGCAGGGCGGCGCGTTCGTCGCGAAGGTCTTCATGGGCGGCGAGTTCCCGGCGCTCAAGAAGGAGCTCGCGGAGCGGTTCGCGACGATCCACGTCGCGCGGCCCATGGCGACGCGCGACTCGTCGTACGAGGTCTACATCGTCGGGAAGGGCTTCCGGCGCCCGGCGCACGACCCCGTGAAGGGCCGGCGCTGATGCGCTAATCTACGCGCCCCTATGACGACGCTTCTCGACGAGCTGAGGCCGCGCGGCCTCGTCCACGACCTCACGCCGGGCCTCGAGGGCCGCCTCGCGCAGGGGCCGGCCACCGGCTACGTCGGCTTCGACCCGACCGCCGACTCGCTCCACGTCGGCCATCTGCTCGCGGTGATGTCGCTCGCCTGGCTCCAGCGCTGCGGCGGCACGCCCATCATCGTAGTCGGCGGCGGCACCGGCATGGTCGGGGATCCGTCCGGCAAGCGGACCGAGCGCCCGATCCTCACCGTCGAGGAGATCGACCGGAACGTCGCCGCCCTGCGCGGACAGCTCGAGCGGTTCGTCTCCTTCGAGGGCGCGAACGCCGCCCGGGTCCGCAACAACGCCGACTGGCTCCGCCCCCTCGGCCTCATGGAGTTCCTGCGCGACGTCGGCAAGCACTTCACCGTCAACTACATGCTCGCGAAGGACTCGGTGAAGGGGCGGATGGAGGCGGGGATCTCGTACACCGAGTTCACCTACATGCTCGTCCAGGCGCTCGACTTCTGGCACCTGTGGAAGCACGACGGCTGCGAGCTGCAGATGGGCGGCTCCGACCAGTGGGGCAACATCACCGCGGGGACGGAGCTCATCTCGCGCAAGGAGGGGGCGAGCGCGCACGGGCTCACGTTCCCGCTCCTCACGACCGCATCCGGCGCGAAGTTCGGCAAGACCGAGTCGGGCGCGGTGTGGCTCGACCCGGCGAAGACCTCGCCGTACAAGTTCTTCCAGTTCTGGCTCAACGCGGACGATCGCGACGTCGAGCGGCTCCTCAAGTTCTTCACCTTCTTCTCGCTCGACGAGGTCGCGGCGCTCATGGCGGAGCAGGCGCGCGAGCCGGGGAAGCGTCCGGCGCAGCGCCGGCTCGCGGAGGAGATGACCGCGCGCGTCCACGGCGCCGAGGTCGCCCGGAGCGTCGTCGAGGCGAGCCGGCTGCTCTTCGGCGGCACGGACCTGCGCGGGGCGGGTGCGGGCGTGCTGAAGGTGCTCTCGCAGGAGCTGCCGGTCGCGAGGCTCGCGCGCGCCGAGCTCGAGGGGCTCTCGGTGCTCGACGCGCTCGTGCGGGCCGGGCTCGCCACCTCGAAGGGCGACGCGCGCAGAGGGATCCAGGGCAAGGGCTTCCTCGTGAACGGCGAGACGATCGCCGCGCCGGAGCGGACGCTCGGTGCGGCGGACCTGCTCCACGGGGCGTACGTGATGCTGCAGAAGGGGAAGCGGAACCACGCGCTGATCGTGGTCGGCTGACGGCAGATCGCGTTCGCCCTTCGACAGGCTCGGGGCGAACGGTGGTTGAAGGCTCGTCCTTCGACAGGGGCGAACCGTCCCCGCTACGTCTCCTCGAGCTTCTCCTGCACCCGCGCGATCGAGCGGGCGCGCCCGGTCGCGTCGTCGATGTCGACGATCGCGCCCTGGAGCCACACGTCACGTTTCGCCGGCTCGAAGGAGACCGGCCGTACGGTGAGGAACCGCTCGAGCACGAGCTCCTTCTTCACGCCGATGATCGAGTCCCACGGCCCGCACATGCCCACGTCGGTCATGAACGCCGTGCCGTTCGTGAGCACCCGCGCGTCCGCGGTCTGGACGTGGGTGTGCGTTCCGACGACGGCGGAGACCTTCCCGTCGAGGAACCAGCCCATCGCGTTCTTCTCGCTCGTCGCCTCGCAGTGCATGTCGACGAGGATGCAGGTCACGCCCTCGGCGCGGAGCGCGTCCACCTCCGCGAGCGCGGTGCGGAAGGGATCCTCGAGCGTCCGCATGAACACGCGCCCCTCGAGGTTCACGACCCCGAGGCGGCGCCCGTCGGGGGTCGAGACGACCGCGCGGCCACGGCCGGGAGTGCCCGGCGGGTAGTTCGCGGGGCGGATGAGCTTCGAGCCGGGGCGGTCGAGGTAGGGGACGATCTCGCGCTTCGCCCAGATGTGGTTCCCGCTCGTGAGGAGGTTCACCTCCGCGCCGAGCAGCTCCTCGGCGGAGTCGGGCGTCACGCCGATCCCGGAGGCCGAGTTCTCCGCGTTCGCGACGACGAGGTCGAGCCCCTCGCGCGCGATGAGGCGCGGCACGAGCCGCTGCACGGCCTGGCGGCCGGGCTTGCCGAAGACGTCTCCGAGGAAGAGGACCTTCACGTGACCACCGGGCGGCCCATCAGCTGGGCTCGCGGGAGAAGAGGAGGATGCGGGCTTCCGTCACGATCGCGTCGAGCGGCGCGTCGTGGGGCTCGCGCGGGAGCTCGGGAACGACCTGCGTGTCGAACGCGACCCCGAGGCGGAACGCGCGCGGCATCTTCTTCAGCGTCGCGTCGTAGTAGCCGCCACCGCGCCCGAGGCGGAGGCCGTCCCTCGAGAATGCGACGCCCGGCATGACGACACAGTCCACCTCCTCGCGGGGGATCTCCGGGGCCGAGGGCGGCGGCTCGAGCGCGCCGAGCGGGCCGCGAACGAGCTCGCCCGGCTCCGCGCGCGCGAACACGAGGCGGCGGTCGCCGTGCACGCTGCGCGGGTAGACGAGCCGGGCCGCGCGGGCGAGCGCGCGCCGCGCGATCTCGGTCGAGTCCACCTCGGTGCCGAGCGGCGCGTACAGGGCGAGAACGCGGGCGTCGCGGAAGGCGGGCACCTCGCCGATCCGGTCCGCGATGGCGAGCGACTTGGCCGCGCGGTCGTCCTGCGTCATCCGGGCGCGCGCCGCGATCAGCTCCGACCGGAGGGCACGCTTCTTCTCGCTCATGGGAAAGAAAAAGCCCCCCGCGTGGGCCGTGTGCATCCGGTACACCAGCGTCCGTAGGCTTCTCCCTCGTTGCATGGGAGCTTGCACATGGACGTGGGCGGGCGCTCCGCTTGGGATGAAAAGTCGGCCCAAACGACTCAAGGCCCAATCACGAACCCGGCAGGGGGCAGGCCAGAACGGTCAAAGAGCGTCAACCCCGCGAAATCTCGCGGAGTTTCACTGCTAGGGATCGTAGAACTCCGCGCCGGCCCTGTCAAGCGAACCGGGCGGCCTGCGAGGGTTACAATCGCCGCATGCGCGCCCTGCAACTCCTCGCCGCCCTGCTCGCCACCGCCGTCACGACGGCCCGCGCGTCGGGGCCGCAGGTCGACGGTGAGTACGAGTCGCCCCTCGGCCGCGTCCGCGTCGCCGGGAGCGGCGCGTCGTTCCGCGGCGTCCTCCTCGTGGCCTCCGACCTCTGCGGCTTCCGCGAGGGCGAGGAGGTCCTGCGCGCGACGCTGCTCGACGACTCGCTCGCCGGGCAGGTCCGCGTGTGCCTCGCGGGCAAGGGCTGCCGCGCGAAGGAGGAGTGGTCGAGCGCGGTCCTCCTCGCCTCGGGCGAGCGGCTGTCGGGCGCCGTCCACGTCGCGACGAAGGGCTGCAAGGCGCCGCTCGGGAAGAACGGCGGCGTGGCATTCGTGCGGGTCGAGGCGCCGGCGGCGGCGCCGACCCCGAGCGCGGCCGTCCCTCCCCGCCCGCCGCGCCGCGCCCCCGCTCCGCGCGCGCGCGAGCAGGCGCGAGAGATCCTGCGCGACGGCGCGGCGTGGCTCTCGGAGGGGAACTTCGAGTCGGCGCGGCGTCGCTTCCTCGAGGCGATCGAGGTGGACGCGACGATCCCCGAGGCCTACAACGGCGTCGGCGTGACCTTCCGCATGCGGAACGACCTCGCGCACGCGCTCGAGTGGTACAAGAAGGCGCTCGCGGTGGACCCGGACTTTGGCGACGCCTACTACAACATGGCGTGCCTCTACGCCGTCGAGGGGAAGAAGGAGATGGCGCTCCGCTACCTCCAGATCGCCGCGCTGAACGGCTACGCGACGGCAGGTGGGATGGACGGCGATCCCGACCTCGAGAGCGTCCGCGAAGAGCCCGGCTACCGCGCGCTCGTCCGCGCGAGGATGTGACGGCGGCGCCGTGACGGGGACCCTCGCGGACTACCGGGTCGAGGCGCTCGTCGGCAAGGGCGGGATGGCCGAGGTGTACCGCGCGGTCGCGATCGCCGGGCCGCGCGCCGGCCAGCACGTCGCGGTGAAGCGCCTGCTCCCCTCGCTCGCCGGCGACCCCGACTTCCTGCGCCTGTTCGAGCAGGAGGGGGAGATCACGCGACGGCTGCGCCACCCCGCGATCGTCGAGGTCATCGAGACCGGGTTCGCCGGCGGCACCCCGTACATCGTGATGGACTACGTGGACGGGAAGAACCTGCGCCAGATCCTCGCCCAGTGCGCCGAACGCGAGATCCTGCTGCCGCCGGACTTCGGGGTCTACGTCGCCCACGTCGTCTCGGAGGCGCTCGCACACGCGCACGCGGGGACGGACGAGGAGGGGAGGCCGCTCGGGATCGTCCACTGCGACGTGTCGCCGTCGAACGTGTTCATCTCGCGCCTCGGCGAGATCAAGCTCGGCGACTTCGGCGTCGCCCTGACCCCGGGCGCGAGCGCGGGCGCGGCCACCGGGGGCGCCTTCGGGAAGATCCACTACCTCGCTCCGGAGCAGATCCGCGGAGAGCCGCCGACGCCCCGGACCGACATCTTCGCGCTCGGCGCGGTCTTCTTCGAGCTGCTCACGAACGAGCCCGCGTTCCCGGGCAAGGACGTGAACGAGGTGGGCCAGCGGATCCTGCGCGGGAAGCTGCGCGCGCCGTCCGAGCTGCGAGAGGAGCTGCCGTTCGAGCTCGACGCGATGGTGCTCCGCTGCCTGTCGCCGGATCCGGAGGACCGCTACCCCTCCGCCGCCGCGTTCGCCGCGGAGGTGGCGACGCGCTACGACCCTTCGATCGGGACCCCGCTCGCGATCGCGGCAGTAGTGCGCGGCCTGTTCGGCGCGCGCTGAGCGTCGATCCCGCGGCCCCTCACCCCGGCCCTCTCCCCGCTTCGCGGGGCGAGGGAGCTCCGGGGACGAGCTCGACTACATCCGCACCTCGCGCCGCACCCGCTCGACGAGCGGCGGGACGAGCCGGAGCGCCCCGTCCACGTCGGCGCCGGTGGACGTCCAGCCGAGCGAGAAGCGGATCGTCGCGCGCGCCTCGGTGTCGGTGAGCCCCATCGCGAGGAGCACGCCCGAGGGCCTCGTCGACCCGGAGTGGCAGGCGGAGCCCGCGCTCGCGCACAGGCCGTCGAGATCGAGCGCCATGAGCAGCGCCTCGGCGTCGCAGCCCTCGAACAGGATCGACGAGGTCCCGGGGAGCCGCGGCGCACCGGCGCCGTTGACGCGCGCGTGAGGCACGGTGGCGAGGAGCCCCGCCTCCAGCCGATCGCGAAGCGCGCCCACGCGCTCCGCCTCCTCGGCGCGGCGCGCGACGGCGACCTCGATCGCGGCGCCGAGCCCGGCGATCCCGGTCAGGTTCTCGGTCCCGGCGCGCCGGCCGCGCTCCTGCTCGCCGCCGAGGAGCGGCGCCAGCCGGAGCCCGGACGCGACGAAGAGGGCGCCCGCGCCCCGCGGTCCGCCGAGCTTCTGCGCGGTGGCGAGGACGAGGTCCGCGCCGAGGGTGCGGACGTCCACGTCTATCTTCCCGACCGCCTGCACCGCGTCACACAGGAAGGGCGCCCCGGCCTCGTGCGCCGCGGCGGCGAGCGCCGGCACGTCGAGGAGGACGCCCGTCTCGTTGTTCGCGCGCATCGCGGCGGCGAGCGCGACGTCGGGGCCGAGCGCGGCGCGGAACGCGGCGGGGTCGACCTCGCCGCGCCCGTCGACGGGCACGATCGTGAGCGGGGTGCCCGCCGCGGCGAGCGCGCGCGCGAGGGAGAGCACGCAGGGGTGCTCGACCGCGGTCACGACGAGCCGGCGCCGCCCGGCCGGCGCTGCGCCGAGCACGCCCCGGATGGCGAGCGCCGCCCCCTCGGTCGCGCCCGAGGTGAACACCACCTCCGCGGGCCGCGCGCCGAGCGCGTGCGCCACCCGATCGCGCGCGAGGTCGAGCACGTCGCGCGCGTCGCGCCCGGCGCGGTGGATCGACGACGGGTTCCCGAACGCCTCGAGCGCGAGGAGCACCGCGGCCTTCGCCTCGGGGCGCACCGGCGTGATCGCGTTGTGGTCGAGGTAGATCACGGGCGCGTCCCGTGGCGAAATCAGACGAGGGCGCGCGCGCGCCGGGCCTTGATGCCGAACGCGTCGAGGAACGCGCGCACGACGTCCTCGCGCAGCCGCTTCCGGGCGGCGGCGGAGAGCCCCTTCATCGGCAGGCGCGCGCCCGCCATCGTGCCGTGGCCGCCGGCCGAGCCGCCCCTGACCTCGATGACGTCGCGGATGAGCCGCCCCGCGTTCATCCGCCGGTCGTTCGTGCGGACCGAGAAGAAGAGCGCGTCCTCGTACTCGGCGAACCCGAGGGACCAGCGCATGCCCTCGAGGTACATGAACCGCTCCGCCACCTCGGCGACCATGTCCGGCGAGTAGATCTCGCCGAGATCGCAGACGACGGCGTCGTCGTACACCTGCGCCCGCTCGATGGCCGTGTGGTAGAGGACGAAGTACTCCTGCGGCAGCTTCGGGTGCTCGATCTCCGAGAGCCCGTCCTTGTCGACGAGCGGGAACAGCCAGAGGTACGCGTCCACGTCCTGCTTCGTGGTCTGGCGCCCGAGGTCGCGGGTGTCGGCCTTGATCCCGTAGAACAGCGCGGTCGCGACGTGCGGGGGCACCTTGAGCCCGCTCGCCCTGAAGTACTCGGCGACGAGCGTCGAGGTGGCGCCGATCGGCCCGCCGACATCGGCGATGGGCGCGAGGTGCGAGTCGGGCCGCTCCGGGTGGTGGTCGATGACCACGTCCGGGAAGTGGCGCGCCGGGAGCGAGTGGTTTCCCTGCTCCGGCTGCGTGTCGACCATGCAGATGAGGTCGTAGTCGTCGAACACGACGCGCGCGACCGGCACGACCGGCAGCTTCAGCACCTTCACGAGCGCGCGGTTCTCGGAGCGGCCGACGATCCCGCCGTACGCGACGATCGCCTCGACCCCGGCGAGCTTCTCGAGCAGGTGCGCGAGCGCGACGCCCGCCGCGATCGAGTCGGGGTCGGGGTTGTCGTGCGTGAGGATGAGGGCGCGCTCGTGCGACTTCGCGTAGTGGATGAGCCGGTCGAGCTTCGAGCGCACCCCCTCGCTCGTGCGAGGGTAGAGCGCCATCCGCGCGGCGCGGACGAGCCGGCGCGCCCGCGACTTCGGCGGCTCCTCGGCGGGCTGGCGCATGGGGGCGGGAGATTTCATCTGCGCACGAGCCCGCGGAGGACCTCGATGTTCTCCTTCCACCGCGACTCCGTCTCCACGAACGCCGGGGTCTCCGCGAACCGGGCGTCGTTCACGATGCGGCGGAACGGCTCGAGCCCGAGCGTCCCCTCGCCGATGTGCTCGTGGCGGTCCACGCGGCAGCCGCGCGGCTTCTTCGAGTCGTTGAGGTGGAACGCGCGGACGTTCGAGAGGCCGACCGTCCGGTCGAGCTCCGCCACCATCCGCTCGTATCCGTCGCCGGAGCCGAGGTCGTACCCGGCGGAGTGCACGTGGCAGGTATCGACGCAGATCCCGACGCGGCGGCGCGCGGCGCCCGGCACCGCCTCTCGCAGCGCCTGCAGGTGCTCGAACCGCCAGCCGAGGCTCGTCCCCTGTCCAGCGGTGGTCTCGACGAGCAGCCGGACCCTCCCCGACACCTCCGCGAGCGCGCGCGTCATCGCCTCCCCCACGAGGCGGGTGCCCTCGGCCTCCACCTCGTGGCTCCCAGGGTGGAAGATGAGTGCGGGAATGCCGAGCCGCTCGCACCGGTCGAGCTCGTCGGCGAGCGCCTGCCAGCTCTTGTTCCGGATGTCGCGATCCTGGGAGGCGCAGTTGATCAAGTAAGAGGAGTGGGCGGCCACGGGCTTGCCCGTCCGGCGTGCCTCGTCGCGGAACGCGTCCACCTCGGCGTCCTCGAGCGGCTTCGCCGCCCAGCCGCGGGCGTTGCGCGTGAAGATCTGCAGGCAGTCCGCGCCGTCGGCCTCGGCGCGGGCAAACGCTTTCGAGACCCCGCCGGCGATGCCTTCGTGTGCTCCGAGCAACATGGGGGGGCAGACCTATACAATAGCCGGCCCCTGGGCCGCCACGCCCGGGTAAACGGGGCAACACTCGGGGTGAATGCGAAGTCATTCCGCCCGGTTGCGCGTCACCAGACGGGGCGGTTGCCGCCCGGCGGGGCCGGCGGACGGAGAGTGGGGCGCCCGGAGGGGGAGAGCGGGCGAAACGGGCGGAGACGTCCGCCACGGCCGCCGAAGGCGCTAGCGCGCCGCCTTGCGCGACTTCGAGGGCGTCTCGCGGAAGAACTTCTCGCCCTGGTTGAGGGCGTTGTCGAGCGCCTCGATCGTGAGGTCGCGCAGCGTCGCCTCGGGCAGGCGGAGCGACTCGTAGTACCGCTGCCGGTCGGTCGCGTGGATGATGCAGGGCAGCCGGTAGCCGG
>WNFU01020064.1_pt1 | contig 12962 bp, 13 predicted proteins | sample 5400121 | NCBI WGS metagenome assembly WNFU01 (sample SAMN13153360, study PRJNA577476) | soil metagenome | isolation source: 100 cm soil or saprolite under grassland replicate 1 | place: USA:California | collected 2016-06-15 | reverse complement strand
ACCGGGCGGAACCGGTGCACCGTTCGCCTCCCGCAATCAATGGCGCACTGCCGAGCGCTTCTGGCGCTGCGTCTTCACCTCGCGGAGTGGCGCCGAGGCTCTGGTGTCGAGGGTGACGTCAAGCTCGGCGATGCGCAGCGTCCCGGTGTCGTTGCGCACGACACCACGCACGATCGCGGTCGAGACGTTCGAGACGCCCTCTTCGATTTGAGTCACGAATATGTACGAGGCGAATGCCGCCTGGTCGCCGAGGTTGTCGACGACGTGGACATTCGTGCCGTTGTGGCGGAGGGGGTAAGGGCTGTCGAGGCGGTGCTGCCGTTGCCAGGTCATCACATCGGCGCGGCCGTGGATGTCGGCACGGACGAACTCCTCGTAATCGGTCTCGCCGGTGTCAGTCCGGCACGCGAAGTGCATGTCCTCGGTGAGCAGATCCGTGAGCAGCTCGAAGTTGCCTTCGTCGTAGTTGAACCACCATCGCGCGATCAGCTCCTGCAATGCAGCGGTATCGATCATGGGTCGCTCCTACTTGTGCATCCCGCCGGAGACGGAGATGTCGTCGCCGGTCACGAACGAGGATGCGTCGCTGGCGAGGTACAGCACCGGCCCAACGATCTCGCCCGGGACGGCGATGCGGTGCATGAAGGTTCCGCCAGCGACCAGCTCCTCGAAGCCGGGGTCGTTTCGCATCGCTCCCTCGAACATCTCGCTCATGAACGGCCCGGGGGAGAGCAGGTTCACGCGGATCTTCCAGGGCGCGAGCTCTTGGGCCATGCTCTTCGTGAGGTTGAACAACGCCGCCTTGGACGCGCCGTAGGCGCAGATTCGGGCGCCGCCCGAGTACGTCGCCATCGTGCCGATGTTCACGATGCTGCCCCCGCCCTGATCGCGCATGATCGGTGCAACGCACTGGCTCGCCCGTAGCGGGCCTTCGACGTTCACCGAGAACACCTTGCGCCAGTACTCCAGCGTCATCTCCGATGGCGCGACGTGGGAAGGGTTGATCCCCGCGTTGTTCACGAGCACGTCGATGCGCCCGAAGTGCGCGTGCACCTGGTCGATGAACGACGGGATTGCATCCCATTCCCCGACATGGCAGGCCAGGCCGAGCGCCTTTGCGCCCGTGGCAGCCGTGACTTCGGCGGCGACTTGCTCGCACAGGTCCTGCTTGCGACTGCTCACCACCACCGACGCGCCGGCGCTGGCGAGTCCTTCGACCATCGCCCGGCCAATGCCCTTCGTCGAACCGGTGACGACGGCGACCTTGCCCGATAGGTCGAAGAGCTCGGCGGCCGGCGTCACGCGGACCGCCGTTGTTCTGCCGGCCGGTTGTCGGGCTCATCGGTGAGCCAGTCGGTGGTCGGAGCGATCGTGTACGTGCTCAACACGGCGTGGATGAACTCGTCGTCGTGAAACGGATCCGAAGGCTCATTTACGGACACGCCCTTCGCTCGCATGTCGCTGATGAGCGTGTCGAACACGCGCTCGTGGGTGAGGTCGGCGGTGTGGTCCATCACCTTCTTGACCTCGTCCATGTCGCGGTACACCTCCGAGCTCCAATGCACCAAGAGACGGATCTGCTCCGGCTGGTAGCAACGGACGATCTCGCCATCGGTCGTGATGGCCCAGTCGTCGTGTGCTTCCCGGTACGCGAAGAGCGACCGGTGCTTCAGCCCGTCGACCGCGCGCTCGTCAGGCCGACCGACGGGGTCGCCGCGATGGAACATGAGCTCGTTCTGCACCACGACACCCCGATTCCACATCGGCGTCGGGAGCGTCTTGGGTGGTTTCAGCGGTCCGTCCGGCCAGTACGTGAACGTCCCGGCCTCGCCTCGGTACCACCAGGTGATCACCTGCGCCATGTTGATGATGTATTCGTTGAACAAGCCCGACTTCGCCATGATGTTCTGCAACCAGACCGGCGAGTTCTCGTAGCGCACACCGCGGAACGTCGTCGCGTCGAGATGGGGGCTCAGCCCACTCTGGTGTGGCCCACAGATGTTGAACAACATCATCGTCGGCTTGGCATACTGCGCGTTCCAGTACGACTTCACCTCGCCGAGCAAGCGGCTGCTGTAGAAGATGTCCTCGACATCGGGGTAGAAGCACACCGAGTTCTGCCCGTAGAAGCCACGGAACTGCGCGGTCGCGATCGAATCGAGCGTGAGGCCGTGGTCCTTCGGAACGACGCCGGAGGTGGTCGCGATCAGTTCGTCAACGGACTGGAAGTGATGAGCCTGGATCGTCGGCCAGGGACCATGTTCCTTGACAACGTCGAGCAGCCGGCCGTGCTCGTCGTCGGTGTACACCTCGTCGAGGACCCGCGGAGGCGAGACCGGTGTGAGCACGGGCGCCAGTTCGTCCTGATAGTCGCTCATTAACCCTCCGCGCCTTCCCGATGTTTGTAACAACGTTATATTTATCTGAGCCGAATCGCAAGCCCGGTTGCCGGCCGGAACCGGCGGAGGTTGTGAGTGCCGAGAAACGAGAGCCCGTATCCCGAGCCACGGCCGACTGAGAAGGCGCGCGCGACTCGTGCCGCGTTGATCGACTCCGCGGCGGACTCCTTCGTCGAGGACGGCTACGGAGCGACATCAGTGCGAGACCTAGCGGAACGCTCGCGGCTCACGAGTGGCGCGATCTACGGGCACTTCAAGAGCAAGGCGAACCTGCTGGGGGAGGCAGTGCGTCTCCGCATCACGCGCGACCTCGAGCAACGAGGCGGGCAGAAGTACGAAGAGACTGCGCTTGCCGACTACCTGGAGCACAACTTCCGTGACTATCCCCGGCGTACCGCGTTGCGAGCCCTCATCGTCGAGGCTGCGGCGGCCGCGCGCGTCGACCCCGACGTGCGCGTGCTGGTCCATGACGTGATGGCCGAGAAGCAAGCAGAGTGGACACAGATCTACCGCGAGATCTGGCAGAACGAAGGCCTCGATCCCAGCATCGATCCCGAAAGCCTGCATGTGCTGCTCTGGGCTGCGGAGCTCGGGATCGGCGTGCTCGAAGCGCTGGACGTTGAGCTTCCCAAGCCCAAGACGCTGTCCCGGCTCGTGGGTCGTCTGGTCGGATCGCTCCGTGATCCCACGAGTCGAACGCGAAAATAGATTGGTGATTGCACTGCTGGGTGTGTCGAGGTGGGTCCCTTACCGAGTAGGTCCATGTCACCGAAGCTGTCACCAATAGGGACTCATAACCCGAAGGTCGCGGGTTCAAATCCCGCCCCCGCCACCATCGAAGGCCCTGGCCGGGGCGAGTCTCTGGCCAGGGCCGCTTCCTCGGTGCCGCCGTCGGCGACGGATATGTCAGTCGAACGACGGACGGTGCTTCGGGAAGTCGTGCACCCAACCGAAGTACTTGCGCAGGTGTCGATCGGCACCGACGAAAGCGCCCTCTTGGAAGCGCATTCCGCTAAACGCCCGCGTGTCGTCCTTGAGGAGCTCGTCGGCGAGCGTCTCTTGGAGCGCGAGCCGCGTCTCGACGTCACCCGACGAGGATGGATCGTCGCCACGCGTGTGGGGCGTCGCGGCGATGTAGTAGCTCTGCGAGCCGCGCGGCGTCGGTGTCGACGTGAACAGGCCCATGCTGTCGACCGCGCCCGTCGTGACGTACGACACGGTGTTCGTGCCGGTGTTGCGAATTCGCTGCTCGAAGGTACCGAGCTCCTCGGACTTGAACGTCACGTCGTACTCGATGTCGTAGCGACCCCACCGGATGTCGTCCGGATCGTCGAACACGAGTCGGTGGAGGTAGCGCAGGTGCGAGAAGTCGAACGAGTTGCCCATGATCACCCAGGGCTCGACCGGGAACAGGTCGGTACGCCGCGCCCTGACTGCGAGCGCGCCGTCGTCGTAGTCGCGGATGCCCGGGGCCTCGAATAGCGGCTCCGGGCCGTTGAACGCCCAGATCAAGCCCCAACGCTCGGCGGTGGGGAAGCTCGTGACGCGCGCCCGCGCGGGGATCTTGTCGTCCGACGGGATGCCCGAGCAGTGCCCGTCCGGGGCGAAGCAGAAGTGGTGGAACGTGCAGCGGATGTCGTCGCCGACGATGTCGCCCAATGCGAGGTCGGCGCCCATGTGCGGGCAGCGCGAGCTGAGCACGACCGGCGTACCCGCCGCGGTTCGGTAGACGACGACCCGACCATCGAAGAGGTCCGCTCCGACGACGCGACCGCCGTCGATCTCTTCAGCGAGCGCGACCGCGTACCAGTTCTGGTCGGGGGCGGTGACCTCGTCCGTCACGTCGGTCATGGTTGCACGGTCGCGCCCGGTCGCGCCTCGGTGCTCACGTGAGCGCGTACATCGCCTTGGCGTTGGCCGCCGCATACAGCCGGATCTCGTCGGCAGAGAGCCCGTTCTTTGTGGCGCCGGTGATGAGGTCGTCCACCATGCCCGGGTACTTGCAGTCGGGATGCGGGTAGTCGCTGGCCCACAGGATCCGGTCGGCGCCGACGGCGTCGATCACGGTGCGGAGGTTGGGTTCCGACGGCTCGCAGCTGATCCAGCACTGGCGACGGAAGTACTCGCTCGGCAACCGGTTGATCTGGCCGACCTCGCTCTCGATGCCCTCGAGGAACTCCACGTGCTCGTCGAGGCGATACAGCCAGTAGGGGAGCCACGTACCGCCGGCTTCGAGGATCGCGACGCGCAGCGCCGGATGGCGCTGGAGGATCCCGCCGACCGTGAGTGAGTAGACGGCCGCCATCTGCTCCATCGGATGCGACATCGCATGGTGCGCGAGGTAGGAGTCGAAGCGATCCTCGCCGTATGCCGGCATGCACGAGCCCGATCCTTCGTGCACAGCGAGCGGCACACCGAGCCGTTCCACCTCGGCGAAGTACACGTCGTTGGCGGGATCTTCCAGCGTGCGCCCCGCGCAGGGGTTCGGCCGCACCATGCACCCGCGCATGCCGAGATCCTCGACTGCGTAGCGCGCTTCGGCCGCGGCGTGCTCGGGACCGTGCAGCGCGGTCAGCGCAATGCCGAGCAGCCGTTCGGGATCGGCGGCACAGAACTCCGCGAGCCAGCGGTTGTACGCGCGGCAGATCGCTGCCGACAGCCCCGGATCCATGTGCTCCACCGCGCACGCGTAGAGGCCGCGACTCGGGTAGAGGATCATGCGGTCGATGCCCTCGCGGTCGATCTCCTCGAGGTAGCTCGCCGACGAGAACCCCTGGTTCCCGAGCGCGAACTGCTGGCTGAACCGCGCGTTCCACTTGCCGACGAGTGCCTCCTTGTAATCGGAACGCCCCGGGACGGGAACGAACATGCGCGGCATCGTCTGCCCGAGCACGCTGAACATGTTGTCGGACGACTGGTGATCGACGCGTGGGCGAAACTCGAAGTACTTGGGGTCGATGTAGCGATCCCACAGGTCGCTCGGCTCCTGCACGTGGCCGTCCGCGTCGACGACCTCCAGGCCGTCTCGCCTCACTGGGAACCGAGGGTTTCGAACTCGACCGGCTTCACGAGGTCCTCGGTGACGCCCGGCGTCTGTGCGGGGACGATGTAGCCGTCCTCGATCAACGGCCGCCCGAACATCGCGTCCCACAACGGTGCGAACTCGCATAGTGTCGCGGCCTTCGCCGTCGTCATCAGACGCGCCGACGTGTGTGGGTAGACGTGGGTGGTGAGGTTCACACGGTATGTCTCGCAGAGTGCCGCCGCGCCGAGGAACCCGGTGACGCCGCCGATGCGTTCGAGGTCGACGAGCACCGTACGCACCGCCCCCGTATCGAGCAACATCTTGAGGCCGCTCACGCCGTACGAGTGCTCGCCGGTCGCGAGGGGGATCGTGCAATGGCGGCTGACCGTCTGCAATCCGGCCAAGTCCTCGTAGTGCACGGGGTCCTCGAACCAGTTCAGGTTCAGGTGCTCGACGGCGGCGGCAAAGCGGATCGCCGTCGACACGTCGTAGGCCTGCGCGGCGTCGACCATCAGTGTGCCGCCGGGGCCGATCGTATCGCGGACCGCGGCAACACGATCGCGCTCGTACCCGATGTCGGGCGACGCCACCCACATCTTCATGCGGGTGAAGCCCGACTCCACCAGGTTCTTGGCGGCGACCGAGCACTCGTCAGGGCTCAACGTCGGCCAGAGGTCGGCGGATGCGTACACCGGGACCTTCTCGCGCGCCATCCCGAGCAGCCGCTGCACCGGCTGACCGACGGCGCGGCAGTTCGCGTCCCAGATCGCCATGTCGAGCGCGGAGAGCGACACCATCGCGAGCCCCGACGTGCTCAGGAAGTTCACGTAGAGCCGTTCGAGCTTGTCGAGGATCGCCCGGATGTGGGCGACGTCCTCGCCGAGGACATACGGCGTCATGCCGCGCACCAGCTCGGCGACGGCGCGAGCCGACGGCGCATCCCACGTGTACGCGAACCCGGTGCCTTGCACGCCGTCGGCGGTCGTGACCCGCACGAGGATGGTGAACACCGACGAGATCCGAAAGCGCGGTGAAGGGATGTCCTGCGGTAGCTCGTCGACCGCAGCCTCGATGAGGGTGATCTCCACGGTGCTCCCTGTTCGCTGCTGTGCTAGACGTGAGCAGCGACCGGGAGTGTACGCCCGGCAACGCGCGATGTCTCCCGGGGAGGGTGTGCATGACGGCCGATGAAGCCAGAGCCGCGATCAGTCGTCTCATCTTCTTGTGCGACGCCTACAACGATGCCGCCCAGTTCGACAAGGTCGGCAAGCTGTTCCGCGACGGCGAGATCGGCGTCAGCGGCATGGGTGACTCGGTGTGTCGAGGCGCTGAAGCCACGGCCGAACAGTTCCGCAACAGCACGCGGGTCTATCCCGAAGGCGGCGCGCGCACGCATCACTCGTCCACCAACCTCATCATCGACGTCGATCTCGACAAGGGCACGGCGCTGTGCCGTTCGCGGTACACGATGATGCAGCAGACCGACGAGCTCCCGCTGCAGGTCGTCCTCGCCGGTCACAACGAAGACACGTTCGAGCTGGTCGACGGCGAGTGGCGTTGGAAGCGCCGCTACATCACGGTCGATCTCGCGGGCGACCTCTCGCACCACCTGCAGGCGAGCACGACACCCTTCGTCGAGTGAGTGGTTCGACTTCTTAGTGGAACCACTGGCCGGCGTTGACGTACAACGCCTGCCCGGTGATCCACGTCGCCAGCTCCGACGCGAGAAAGACGACGGACCCGGCGACCTCTTCCGGCGTCACGAGGTGCAGTAACGCGGTCTCCTCTGCCCATTCCTCGTACACCGTCTCCAGCGACACGCCGCGCCCCTCGGCGAGCTGGCCGAGATGCGCCTGCAGGGCGGGACCCCACATCGGCCCCGGGTACACGCCGTTGACGCGGACGCCGGACGGACCGAGCTCGCTGGCGAGCAGCTTCACGTAGTGCGCGAGCGCGGCCTTGGTGCCGGTGTACGAGCCGAACCCGGGGTTCACCCACTCCACACCCTGGGTCACGATCATGATCACCCGGCCGTGGCCCTGCTCGATCATCCTCGGCACCACGGCGCGTGTCATTCGCAACGTGCCCCAGATGTTCACGTCGCCGATCTCGCGCCACACGTCGAGATCAGCGTCGAGGAAGGGGAGGAAGTCACCGCCGTGGTACGCGTCGTTCACGAGCACGTCGATGCGTCCATGCTCTCCGAACGCGAGATCGGCGAGGCGCTCGCATTGCGCGGCGTCGGTGATGTCGGTCGGCGTGACGCTGAGTCGCTCCGGCGCGGCGACCTCGAGCTCGTCGAGGGCGTCGCCGTCGACATCACCGGCGACGACGGTTGCACCCTCACGCAAGAGGGCGAGGCAGATCTCTCGGCCGAGCCCGCGACCCACACCCGAGACGACCGCGACCTTCCCGTCGAGCAGTGTCACTGCGAGTCTCCTCCGAGGTGCACATGGAGCGCGACGGGGCGGCGCACCGTCGGGTTCTGAGCCTGCCACTCGATCTCGTCGTCCGACAGGCGGACGTTCGCGAACCGACCGAAGAACGAGCCGACTACGATCTCGGCTTCGAGGCGCGCCAGCGCGGCACCGAGGCAGACGTGAGCACCGCCACCGAAGGTCAGCGGTCGGATGTCGGGGCGTGTGATGTCGAACGTGTCGGGGTCGGGATACCGGTCGGGGTCGCGATTGATCGCCGCCAACGGGAAGAGGATGTTCGATCCGGTGGGGATGACCTCGCCGCGGACCTCGACGTCTTCGAGCGCGCCGCGCGTCGTTGACAGGGCGGCCGGCTCGAAGCGCAGGACCTCCTCGACGGCGTTGCGAACCAACGCCGGGTCCGATCGAAGCGCGCGCAACTGGTCGGGATGACGCAGCAGCGTGAGGATGCTCAGCGCGATCAGGCTCATGCTGGTCTCGAAGCCGGCGGTCACGAGCAGGACCGCGTTGGCGAGGAGTTGATGATCGGACAGGCGATCGCCGTCGTCGTCGGGCACGACCATCGCAGAGAACATGTCGGTGCCGGGCGCATCGCGTCGTCGCGCGACCACGTCGAGGAGGTAGTCGGCGAGCGCGTCCATCATCTCCACCGCGTTCGCCGCGGCCGGGCTTCCGGGACGAACCAGCTCGACGACGTGCTCGTCCCATTCCGACGCGTCGACACCGAAGAGTAGGCGCACGACCTCCATCGGTATCGGGAACGCGAAGTCGGCCACGATCTCCGCCGAGCCGCGCGCGCCGAGGTCGTCGAGCAGGCGATTCGTGAGTGCCTGGACCGGCGGCCGCAACGACTCGACGGCGCGCGGGGTGAAGGCGCGGCTGACGAGACGCCGCACGCGCGCGTGGTCCGTGCCGTCGAGTGCCATCATCCACGCCGTCATGACGTCGTAGAGCCGCCCGCTCGACAGGCCGAGCGAGTCGGGCACGCCTTTCCCCGCACCGAGGCGCGTGTCGCGGACGAGTTTCGACGCGTCGGCGTGCGTCGAGACGTACCAGTACCCGAAGTCAGTGCGATAGACGGGATCGTTCTCTCGCAGCCGGCGAAAGAGCGGGAACGGGTTGGCGCGCACGTCGGCCGAGAAGAACTCGTAGTCGGCGCGGGCTGTCACGGCCTGCACGCTAGCGTCCGACGTTGATGGCAGCACTCGACGGCAAGGTCGCGCTGGTTACCGGCGCGGGAGCGGGCATCGGGCGCGCGTCGGCGCAGCTCTTCGCGCGCGAGGGAGCGCAGGTCGTGGTCGTCGACGTCGACGCGGACGGTGGCACCGAGACCGTCGCGCTCGTTGCTGCCGCGGGCGGCGAGGCGACGTTCGTACGAGCCGACGTCAGCGACCGCGGCGACGTCGCCGCGATGGTGCGAGCCGCCGTCGGTCGTTACGGGGGACTCGACTGCGCACACAACAACGCCGGAGTTGCGGGAGGCGGCTACCCGCTGGCCGAGTTCGACGACAGGCTGCCTATGTAGCGGCCAAGCACGGCGTGATCGGGCTCACGAAAGTCGCTGCCCTCGACTACGGCGCGCGCGGGATCCGCGTCAACGCGGTGTGTCCTGGCACGGCGCGCACTCCGATGGTCGACACCGCCGTGGCCGACGATCCCGCGCTCGAGGAGCATCTGGTCGGCTTGCACCCGATCGGTCGCATCGGCACGGCCGAGGAGATCGCTGAAGCGGCGGTCTGGCTGTGCACCGACGCCGCATCGTTCGTGCTCGGTGCCGCCCTGCCGGTCGACGGCGGCTACGTGGTCCCGTAGTCAGAAAGTTCGTGGGACAGGCGGGTCAGGCGCTCGGGCCCGTCGTCTGTGACGAGCACCGTCTCCGCGCCGAGGTAGCCACCGACGCCTTCCTCCCAGACGTAACCCTGGATAGCGAGCACCATGCCGGCGCGCAAGCGCTCGTCGGCCGGATCGGGTGTTCCCGCGCCGCCGACGATCGGGTGCTCGACGCCGAGCCCGACGCCGTACGCGAGCGGCACCGACGGCAGGAGCTCACCGGTATCGAGCCACGAGCGACGCAGGTCGACGAGCGAAGCTCCGGCTCGGCAGACGGCGACGAGCTCGCCGAGCGCGGAAGCCCAACGTTCGTACAACGCGCGGTACGCGGTCGAAGGCGAGCCAGCTGGCCCCGTGCACGGCCAGGTTCTGGCGACACCGCCCTCGTAGGTCGCATAAGGAACGGACGCGCTGACCGCAACGAGGTCGCCCGCGGCGAATGCGCGCTCGTCCGGAAGCAGTCGAAGCGGCGGCGCACCGTCGCCGTTGGCACGCGCTCGTGGCGTCGCGCAAAACGTCCCTTCCATCGCCGGATGGTTGATGCCGAAGCGGCACATCTCCTCGTGATATCGCCCTTTGAGCTCCTGCTCGGTGACGCCGGGCTGGAGATCGTCGCGGATCGCGGCGAGCGCGCCCTCGGTCATCGCGATCGCCGTGCGGATGCACTCGATCTCGGCCGGCAGCTTGATCGCCCGAACTGCTTGCATGAGCTGCTCGCCGTCCACATAGCGCGCGTTTGGGGCGAAGGTCTCGAGCGTGCTCGGCATCGACGGAGACATCCCGTCGACACCGATGCAGCGGGCATCGGCGAGGCTCTCGATTCGGGCGATCCCGGCGAAGATCTTGGTCGGGTTCCACGCCAGTCCCGACAGGTTCTCGTGGGGGATCTCGCTCGGGACGCCGTCGTCCCACGTGGCGGCAAGCAAGTGAATCTGACGCGTCGCCAGCACCACCGTGCACAGCGGCGCCCAAGGAGTGACCACGGAGCGCCAGATCGGCCGGTTGCCGGTCACGTAGCGCGTGTTCCCGCCCCGGTTCAGCATGAGGACGTCGATGGCGTGCTCCTCCATCGCCGCGAACACGCGCTCGCGCCGCGCGGCTCGGAGCGCGGCGAAGTCGAGACCGGCGCCGTCCTCGAGCGCCATCGTCCCCCGCTGCGCGAACGCCGATGCTCGGCTCACGAGAACGGCTCGTTCGGGTAGCGGCTCACGAGCTCGTGGCCGTCGTCGGTCACGAACACGAGCTCCTCACAGCGCCAGCCCGCGTGACCGTCCTGCCACGTGACCGGCTCGACGACGATGGCCATGCCCGGCTCGAGCACGAACTGCTCGTCGAACTCCTGACCGCGATCGGAGCCGATCTGCTGCGGCTCGCCGCCCTCCAGCCCCAGCCCGTGTGCGAGGAAGAAGTGGTCGAGCCACGGCTTCTTCCCGCCGTTGAGCTCCGTCGCCGTATGGGTGAGCACCGTGCCGGTGACGCCCGGCCGGATCTCGGCGATCACCGCGTCGGTGATCTCCTGCCACCGCTCGTAAAGCCCGCGCAATTGCCTCGACGGGCGGCCGACGACCCAGGTGCGACCGACGTCCGACGCGTAGCCCTCGTACCCCATGACGGTGTCGGTCCAGATGACCTCGCCGTCGCTGACGATGTGGTCCGTCGTCACGAGGTTGAACGGCACGTCGCCGTTGGTGCTCCAGGGGCCGTCGGCGATGCGCTCGGGCATCGCCTGGAACACCGGGTCGAGGAAGTTGGACGTAGCGCCCAGCGCGAACAGCCGCCGGAAGAACGCGCCACTGAGCTCGGTGAGGCGAACGCCCGGGCGCAGGTTCTGCTCGGCCGCGTACGTCGCCGCTTCGTTGATCTCCCACGAGTGGCGCATGCACTCGAGCTCGTCGGGCGTCTTGCGCACACGTGCCGACGTCAGCAGCTGCCCCGCTTCAACGAGCTCGGCCGGCGCGAGCAACGACGGGAGGCCGAAGTACATCGGCGCCGTGAGGTCGTCGACCGCGAGCGAGCGAACGTCCCAACCGCCCAGCACGTCCTTGAGTCGCCGCGCCATGTCCTCGACGCCTTCGTCGGTCTCGGGCCAGAGCGCGGGATGGAGATGATCGTCGGGCAGGTCGCGCGGCGCGCCCTCGAGAAGCGGTGTGAAGAGATGGGGAGCAGGGGCATCAGCGAGTACTAGCGCGATGTTGCGCAGCTGGTAGGTGCGCCCGTTGTCGGCCATCACGTGGCGCGCGCCCGTCGCGTACATGACGTTGCCGCTCGTCAGCAGCAGCAGCGCATCGATGCCCTGCTCGCGCATCGCCTGTTGCAGTCGCCCGTGCCGCTCGCGCCGCATGCGGGCGAGGTCGAGGTCCCTTGTCGGCCCGACCATAGTGAGCGACATTACGCCCGCCCGCTCATGGGCGCTGGTTGTCACACCAGCCCCGACCTCATAGCCCGAAGGTCGCGGGTTCAAATCCCGCCCCCGCCACCATGTACCCAGGTCAGAGGCCCCGCTTCGGCGGGGTCTCGCTGGTAGTTGGCGGGTTCTACCGGGTAGAAGTCGGTCGAAGCGCGCCCTCGCGGGTCACTGCGACTTCGAATTCCGGCTTCGGTCCCGGCAGGATCGCCAACCCGACGGTCGGTGGCGGCGGCCTCAGATGACCTCTGCTTGATCGGGGCAGGTCCCGGCTCTTTGGGCTCGCTTACATGGACGGCGTGATCGTCAACTCGACCGCTCATTCCGGTCGGTTTGTCATCGCGCACGCTCGTCCTCGCCGAGAGCAACGCCGGATATCAGGGCGCGCGCCGCGAGTCGAATCGCCGGCCGACAGTGGCGCGCCGATTGCGAGTCGCAGCGCTGGACCTCAGGCCAGCGACAAGTTCAACGACGCCTCGTGCCCAGGCTCGTTGACGGCTGTTTCGACCGCTCGCTGGCCGTTGACGCGGAAGGTGATGGTCGCGCCGAGCGTGCACCCGCGAACCGAATCGGGCCCGACCACGTCGATGCTGAACCCGGTGAAGTTGCCCGTGCGCCGGATCGAGGCGACTGCGCACCGGATCGTCCCGATGTACGCCTCGACGCGCGTGCCCGGCGGCTGCCGTCTGCCGCGTTGGTCGAAGACCTCACCGGCGAAGCCCACGATCGGCCCGACGCCCCCGTTGGGGGCGGCGATCGAGAAGGTGGGGTGGAACCTCGCCGTGGCCCCATGCCCGGGCCATCGCGCCGACTCGCTGCTGAAGACGATCTGGTCCTGCACGAAGGTCCAGAGAAAGATCTCCGCG